>Ga0180007_10006815_pt1 | contig 11031 bp, 9 predicted proteins | sample MM_PC_MetaG_FD_121122 | JGI IMG/M metagenome (GOLD analysis project Ga0180007, IMG submission 121122) | Groundwater microbial communities from the Aspo Hard Rock Laboratory (HRL) deep subsurface site, Sweden - MM_PC_MetaG | ecosystem: Environmental > Aquatic > Deep subsurface > Groundwater...
AATATGATTAAAAAAGAAACAACACCGAAAAAGAGCATAAAATCAAAACGACTTAGGGCTGGTTGGGATAATGATTATCTTATGAAAGTCCTGGCAGGTTGATTTCTAAATGCGGTTACCCTGATTGTACGATCTCTTTGTATTGACATATCTGAGATAAAATGCTTCAATTTAAAAAAAACTAATCCGTATTATCTGAATTTGATTTTTTTACAGCAATTAAATATCTACCTCATATTCAATCAAGCCTGATATTGGCACATGGAAAACCGTGTTTGGTAACCAGCCGATATCATTAACTTAGATATAACTAATCAAGAAAGAGAACTACTGTCTACTCCATAAAATAATCAACACCATAGAGGCGTACAGTCAGATCGACATTGCGCCAATTATAAAAAAGGAAATAGCAATGAATCTAATGTTTATTTTTCGGTTTGTGACATGCTTTTTGTTTATATCGTTTACAGGATTTCTTTTTCAAGGACAAGCATCCGGCGGAGCAATCAAAGATACCGAGTCCGCCTCTCATGCCAATACTGCAGCCACCCAGACCATAGTGAATACATATGAATATGCGGGTGTAAAAATTGTTCAGTTCAACCTTGCTGTACTGTCGCATCATTCCTATATGGTTGTGAGCGGCAAAGATGCGCTGGTTGTTGATCCGGATCGTGATATCCAGGTTTATCTCGACACAGCCAAAAAAGAAGGATGGACGATCAAAGGGGTTTTTCTCACACATTCGAACGCCGACTTTGTAGCAGGTCATATAGAATCCTCAAAAGCGGTCGGCTGTCCCGTCTATCAAAACAAGGATAGTGGCGCTCAATACAAGATCAAGGCTCTTTCCGATGGGCAGTCTATCCCTTGGGGCGAGATCGTTTTAAAATTTCTGAGCACTCCAGGCCATACTCCTGATGGCATGTGCGCTCTGGTCTTCAGTAAGGATAACAAGGTAAGCCCCAAGGCAATCCTGACCGGTGACACTTTATTTGTTGGTTCCATCGGCCGACCGGACCTGATGGGCGGAACTGTGGCGGCTGCAACGCTGGCAGGTATGAGCTATGACACCTGGACCAACAAGCTTTCCAAACTTGATGATAGTGTTGTAGTACTGCCTGCCCACGGCGCAGGATCTCTTTGCGGTGCTCACTTAAGAGATGAGCCCTCATCGACCATTGGTACTGAAAGAGCGACCAACCCCTATCTTCAGCATAAGAGCAAAAACGATTTCATTACAGCTGTGCTTGAGGGTCTGCCCGAAGCACCACAATATTTCAAGCACAATGCAAAAATGAACCGGGAAGGACCCGCTCCAGTAGATTGGAATGCGGCAATGCCAAAAACCCCATACCTTAATGCAAAACTTTCAGACACTTCCAGGTTTTATATAGTTGATTTACGGGATGCCAAAAGTTTTGCCTCAGGACACATTCCGAACTCTGTTAATATCGCCCTGCGTGGCCGCCTGGAGACATGGGTGGGCATCATGGTGCCATGGGGCAGTAAAATAGTTCTGTGCGGCAATTCTGAGGAAATTAAAGAAGCACGCTTTCGTCTGTATAGAGTCGGCTATGACATAGCTGGGACGCTATCGTTTGAAAAGTGGAATGCTGCAAAACAGCCTGTGTACAAAAATATCCCCATTTCTCCGCAGGAACTCTATAAACAAATGCAAAACGGCACAGCCCCGGTAATTGTTGATGTCCGCCTGCCAAATGAGTGGATGGGTTTACGGATTGGAAATGTTGTGAACATGCCTTTAAATCAATTAAGCGAGCTGGCTGTTAAACTGGACCCCAGGGAACCGGTGGTAACGGTTTGCAATTCTGCATACCGCAGCAGCATGGGAATCGGTTTACTGGAGCGCAGAGGTTTCAAGGAGGTGGCAAGTATGGAAGGTGGAAGCGAGGCCTGGATTCAAGCAGGATTGCCGGTCATCCAACCAATGGCACCAGGGGTTGCTTCTGCCCAACTCAAAAGGGTAGTAAAACTACCGGATCTTATCGACCCGGCCCAGTTCAAACGCATGTTAATGGACTTGCCAGGCACCTTCGATATTGTTGACATCCGGCCTGCTGAGCATTTTAAAGATTACAACATACCGGGATCACAGAATGTAGATATTGCCGATCTGATAAACAATCCTGCCTATCTTACAGGTGCAGGACCACTTGTGATCGTAGATCGGAACGGATCACTTGCGATGGTGGCAGGAGGCATACTTTCACAGAAAACCAAAAGACAGATCAAGGTCCTATTCGGCGGTCTGGATGCATACTGGAATGCAGTAGAGATGGGTGAGCCGATTAAAGTTGTTCCAATTACTCCGAGCAGCGCCCCTGCGGTGCAACAGTTTGTTCCGACAGCTCCAACTCAACCTGCTCCACAAAAACCGCAAACACCGAAAAAGAAAAGTGCGGGGTGCTGATCATGAATGATAACTTAACCGATAAAATCAAAGATCGAAAGGCCTACATAAACCCCTATTTTGCAGGGGTTATGCTCGGAATAACCCTTTTGCTGTCATACCTGATCTTAGGAGCTGGGCTTGGTGCCTCCTCAGGCATCGCACGGGTGGGGGCATATTTCGAATTATCAGTCGCCCCGGCACGAACGCTGGCCAGTGAATATTTTGGAAGCTGGGGCCAACATCCGCTTAAATACTATCTTGTCTTTATGCTGGCTGGCGTGTTTTTTGGAGGGTTGATTTCGGCATTGCTGGCTAATCGCTGCGATGTCAAAGTAGAACGCGGCGCCAAATGTTCGCCCCGAAAGCGTCTTCTTTTTGCTTTGGCCGGTGGTATCATCGCCGGCTTCGCAAGTCGTCTTGCTAACGGATGTACTTCAGGACAAGCCCTAACCGGCAGCGCTGCACTCATTACAGGAAGCTTGCTCTTTCTTATCTTTATGTTTGCAGGCGGTTACTCCATCGCATGGTTTGTAAGGAGGCAATGGGATGATTGAAACTTTCTTTGGAAGCGGAACTCTGAATACACCTGCCGCTTTTCTGGCAAGTCTGCTCATTGGCATCGCATTTGGTGTGGCATTGGAACAGGCCGGATTTGGCAGCTCGCGACGCCTGGCAGGTATTTTTTACTTCCGTGATATGACCGTGCTGAAAGTCATGTTCACGGCAGTGATTGTAGCCATGATAGGCATTTGTTACGCTAAAGGCTTTGGCTGGATAACGCTTGAGAACGTCTACTTTCTGCATACGCTCTTTGCGGCACAAATCGTAGGAGGGGTGCTTTTCGGTGCCGGGTTTGTTATGAGCGGATGGTGCCCGGGCACAGGCGCTGTTGGGCTCGCATCGGGAAAGATCGACGCACTGGTTTTTCTCATTGGAGCAGCAGTCGGCAGCATGCTTTACAACGAAGTATACCCGCTCTTAGATTCGATTACAACTGCAGACCGAGGGGTTATTTTTGCATACGACAGTATGGGTGTTTCCGAAGCAAGCTTTGCCTTTTTCCTCACGCTGATTGCTGTTGGTTGTTTTTGGGGATCGGAATATATCGAAAAGAAACGACACGGCAAGGGTGAACGATGGGGAACGCCGTTTCTGAAGACATTCAGTGCCGTGTTAATCGTGGGCGCATTCGGCCTGTTTACAGTGTCCGGACAGCAGGCGATGTCGATATCATCTTGTACAAAAGCAGCACAGGAGACTGTGTTGCTGGATAGTCTGCAAAAAGGATTAGATCACATCGAACCACAGGAACTGGCAAATCGCCTGCTTGCGGGAGATCCATCAATTATGCTGGTAGATATAAGAACGCCGGCGGAATTTACTCAATTTCATATCCGATCCGCAATTAACATACAGGTTGCGGATCTTCCCATCTCCCTTGCCCAACATAAAAATAAGGGCCTGATCGTGCTGTATTCAAACGGCATGACACATCCGGCCCAGGCGCACGACAGTCTGTTTCGTCTTGGATTTAAAAACGTCTATTTTCTGACCGATGGTCTGGAAGGATTTTTAAAAACCTGTCTTAAGCCTATATCATTAAGGCAGGAACCGGTTTCCCGTTCTCTGGGCTTTAAAATCAATGCATGGCGTTCCTTTTTTCTTGCACCGAAGATTCCTGCCGACAACCCGGCAACAAACACCAATTTATCAACCGCATTGGATCTCTCCGCCCTGACGATACCCGGGCTGGTTGAAACAGATTGGCTTAACACGAACCTTGGGAAACAAGGTTTAAAGATCATTGATCTTCGCGCACAACCTGAATATAACTCCGGTCATATCCCAGGTTCGCTCAGTCTGAATATAGAAAGCATGAGGGGCTTGGTCCAGGGCTTGCCATCTTCGCTGCTGCCTGCGGCAATGCTGGCCGAACATTTTTCTTTGATGGGTGTTCGCCCGGATGATTTCATAGTTTTGGTCTGCACGGATAAGCTCCAGGATGCAACTCTGGCTGGTATGGCTTGCGAACGCTTACAACATATTTAAATCCATTGATGAGCTTCGGGAAATTTACTCAAAGCTTATTCCTACAAAGGCAACACCGGTTATTGTCCATTGCCGCACCGGTCATCAGGCAAGCCAGACATATTTCATTCTTGTCCGGCTCTTAGGCTATACTGATATTAAATGCTATGATGCAGGTTGGACGGAGTGGGCTGCCAGGCCTGAGTTGCCGGTGGAGTAAAGATATCTATAGTTTTACTGACATCTTAAATCCAAGGATAGGAAGAATTATCCACAAATCATGTAGGTGTTTTAATAATACGAGCCACTTTAAAAACGTTTCAGTTTGGTCAAGCTCAAGGCGGGAGAAAATTTCAACCACAGGAATACATCGAGTATTTCGAGGATAGCGCTAAAGGTTAGCGCTTATGCTTCACTACGTGTCACTTAGTGCGAAATTTGAGCCCAACGCAGAGATCGGCCAAAATGGGGTGTTTTGAAACTGGCTCAATACAGCTTGCTTTAAGCTTAGCTTTTAGACAGCTTCTCACAAAGATGCCCTTGCCTTTGGTTAATACTTTTGATAATAGATCAAATACAAGGGGCTACCATCCCGTTTTTTATGCCCATGCCTGGCGCACACAAGCTACTATTGGCGGAAATTGTTCCCTTGCCAAAAAACAGCACCGTAAAACATGAAGGGCACTAAAATATTTACTCGACTCGTCCAACCCACATTAACAGCAATTTGCACTTGGCTATTGTTTTTCCTGTCAGGTAAGCAGGCAAAGGAGAATTATTTATGGCATATAAAGATATTTTAAAAAATTCGATAAGAACTTTTGAAGATTTGGAAAAATGGCTTACTGCGCAGAAAGCAAGAGTTGATCCCAGGCTTAAGGAAGTAATTGCCAAATATCCTATGAGGGTAAATACTTATTACCTCGGTCTTATTGAAAAGATAAATGACGGTATCTGGAAACAAGCAATTCCTGATGTAGATGAACTTGAGCATTATATGGATCTTACAGCGGATCCACTGGATGAGGAAGGAGATATTCCGCTTGGAGGTCCAAGGACAATAATCCATAGGTATCCTGACAGGATTTTACTGTATGTGTCAAACGAATGTGCGATGTATTGCAGGTTCTGCACCAGAAAGAGAAAAGTAGGAGACGACCGGAAAAATCCATCGTCAGAAGATCTAAATAAGGGAATTGAGTATATTGCATCTCACGAAGCTATTAGAGACGTATTGATATCCGGTGGGGACCCATTACTGATTCAAAGCAAAAGACTTGATGAAATCTTAGATAAACTAACAAAAATTAACCATATTGAGTTAATAAGAATCGGCACAAGAGTACCGTGCGTATGGCCGCAAAAGATTATTGAAGACGTAGAACTGATTGAGGTATTAAGAAAACACACACCCAAGTCACTTAAAGATCCACAGCTCTATATAAACACGCATTTCAATCATCCTAACGAAATCACAGCCGAAAGTTATCAGGCTATTAAAATTTTAAGGGGTCTGGGCATTCCAATAGCAAACCAATGTGTTTTGTTAAAGGGAGTTAATGATGACTCTGATGTTATGAAAGACCTGGTACACGGCCTCGGCAAAATGGGAGTAAAACCTTATTATTTGTACTATACCGATCTTGTTGAGGGAACTGGTCATTTCAGAACAGATATATACAAAGGAAAAGAAATCTGCAGAGATCTTTGCGGAACCACTACAGGTTTTCTTCGCCCGACATATGTAGTAGATGCACAAGGTGGCAGAGGTAAAATTCCTGTAGATCTCGGATATTCAGAGGGAATCAGTGAAGATAAGAAAGGTGGAATTCTTGCTTCACCGATTGGGTTGGGAAAAGTATATTTAAACAATCCGATTGAAAGAATAGAAGGAAAGCCGAAAAGACATAATCGAAATACAAAATAAGGTTCAGAAAAGGAGAAAGTTAACTTTTTACAATATATCATTGCAGGTTCCGCAGTATATTTCACATATATGCTTTTTCAAAAACTTGCGTTAAGTTTTGCGGTTTCTTTTTTTCTTGTCCCGGCATTTTTATTTCTATTATTCTTTGCCATCAATTTTTTCAATTTGAAAACAGGGCGTATTGACGTAAAATCCGATAAAATATCCCCTGAAACCATTTATACAAAGGAGGCATAAAAGATGGAAGGTTACCCCAAAAACCTATCTTTTGCGGATTTTAAATCCAAATTCAAAATTCCGAAACTCAAACCCAGCCTTGCCGGCAAGCTTGGCCTTTTGATTGTACTATTGGCCATAGTTATAGTGATTTATAATTCTTTTTTGAAATACGTAGAACCGAATGAATATGGTATAAAACAGGTTGACATCGGTATCAACCGCGGCATTCAGCAAGAAATATACCAGACCGGACTTCATTTCATCATCCCGTTTATGCAAAAAATGCACTATCTGCCAAGAGACATTCAAGTTCTCGAACTTACAAAATATCCACGTACGGCTTCGATATATGCCAGAGAAGAAAAAGCTGCCCATATTCAAACATCAGATGGTTTTTTCGTAGATGTAGATGTGTCCATTCTTTATCACATCGCTGACCCGTATAAAGTGTTTACCATTATTGGTCCGGGCAATCTTTTTGAGGATAATGGAATTATTCCAAAAACGGAGCCAGCCTTAAAAGAAACGCTGGGAGAGCTCACAACGGAAGAATTCTATAACAGCCTGCTCCGTTCAGAAAAAGCGGAAGCGGCCAGGGTCAAGCTGAACGGGGAGCTCGAAAAAAAGGGAATCTATGTTGACCATGTGCTTGTCCGTTATTTTGAATACAGCCCGGAAATCCAGAAAAACATTGAAGAAAAAAAGCTAAAAGATCAGCTTGTTTTTAAAAACATGGCTGAAGCACGCGCAGCCATTGAAGAAGCCAAGTTGAAAAAAATAGAACAAGAAGGCAAAGTTATCGTTTCTGTTGAGATGGAAAAAGGGAAGGCTTATGTCACCAGAAAAAATGCGGAAAAGGATCTTTACTACCGAAAAAAGACGGCTGAAGCAAACCTTCTGGTAAAACTTGCCGAAGCCGAAAAGGTAAGACTTAAAAATGAAGCCTTAAAAGGGAAAGGCGCCGAAAGGATGGTCGGATTGAAAATGGCAAATGTATACAAGGGGCTTGATATTATTGTTCTGCCTAGCGATGGTCCTTCGGGGGTAAATCCGCTTGACCTTGATAAAGCACTGAAACTTTTTGATGTTAGAAAAGGAGGTGCGAAATGAAACGAATCTTCACAATGACCATAGCAATTATCATGTTACTTTCCATTCAAGGATGTATTTTTTATTCCACCGGTGAGACAGAGGTGGGGGTTAGAACAAGAAAACTTGCTTTATTCGGAGAAAAAGGGGTTGACCCAAAAGTATATGAGCCCGGATCAAAATATGTGTTCCTGCCTTTAATCAATGATTGGCACACCTTTGATACTAAACTTCAGAATTTAGAATTTACTTATCACCGGGGAAGGGGCGACAGAAGTACCAGGGATGATCTTTTGTTTAAAACCATAGATGGCAATGACATCAGTCTGGATGTGATTATCGTTTACAAAATAGACCGGGCCAAAGCATATCTGATACTCCAGAATGTGGCTCGGAATGATAAAGAGCTTCGCGACAAAATTGTCAGAACCATCACACGTAGTAAGCCCAGAGACATATTCGGAGAATTAAAAACTGAGGAATTCTATGTATCCGCTCTGCGAGAGGGGCAGGCAAAAAAAGCCAAAGAAGTACTCCAGTCAATGCTTGAGCCAATGGGGATTATCATAGAAAAGGTTCTTACAAAGGATTATCGTTTTAATCCAAAATACCAGAAAGCAATTGAAGACAAAAAGGTGGCAGACCAGCAAGTTGAAAGGAACAAGTCAGCGCAGCATGCAGCCACTGAGGAATATAAACGAAAACTGGAGGAAGTAAGAGGTGAAGTAAACAAGATTGTTGCAGATGTTGACGGTGAATACCTGAAGGCCAAGATCCAGGTAGATGTCTATTATGAGAAACAAATGTTGCTTGCTGAAGCAATCAAAGCCGAAGGAATAGCCGAAGCAAAAGGTATCAAGGAAATGAATGACGCCCTGAGCAGTATTGGCGGTGAAGCCTTGGTAAAGCTTGAGATTGCCGAAGCTCTGCAAGGTAAAAAAATTGTTCTGCTTCCGGTTTCGGAAGGTGGGATGAATCTTAAAACCACAGACATAAATGCCCTCTTAAACACCATGGGAGTTAAAAGCCTTTCAAATACAGGAGAAAAAAATAACAGTGTATTTATTAAAGATCAAAATAACAAAGGTAAAAAGCAATAAGGGTCTTTATTAATAACAGATCGAAAAGATAAAATACTCTTTTTCCTGCATACCTCAAACTTTTTTCGATACCGGCTGGCGTTTCCATGAGCTTTAAGCCAGCCGGTATCGAAACACCCCATCTCTTTGCCTGCGATATTTTAGTGTTGACATGCTAAATTAAGTTAAAATATATGTAGTACGTTTAACTGGCTGATGCCGGTTATTCATTTTTAACTTAATTGAATGCAAATATTAATCGTGAGATAGGAACTATGGGGAAACTGATTAAATTTCTTGATGACGCAAAAGCATGCCTTGCCCGTGTTGCATTAAATCGCAGGGAATATGTATTTATAAGTATCGCACAGGTAGGAGTTCTTGTAAAACGCTCAAGATTTGGAATTTTCGGTCCTAAATTGTATGAAGAAACGAACATAAGCAGCTGTATGAAAATGTCAAAAACTTTGGACAAAAACCTTCTTTCCCATAAATCCTTATCATATCTGCCAAAAAGCATGAACGACCCGGTACTCAAATCATTTACCCGCCTCGCCATCGAATCTAATTCGAGAGTTGAATTCTGTGCCAAAATAGAAAAAGCAAAACAGCTTATACCGCAAGGCAAATAATTAAACACCACCATACCGAATAACTATAACACAAATTTTTTGATTTTATATAAATTGCTTGTGACTGTATAGATTAGGTGAGATCGGCTAAACAATGCAAATTCATCATGTACAAAAAGACACACTAGTGATTTACTATGTTATACAGCTATTTTCATCCCTCACACATAAGGATCTAAAAATTGAGAAAAAATAGTTGCTTCATTACTATAATTATTCTTTCTGTTTTAATTGGATGTACTTCTGAGTTACCATCTCCCCATAATCAAGAAGGTGGCGTCTTCTCAGGCAGGCGGAACTTTCCTTTTAAAAATTTCACTCTCCTGACCGTCGATACAGGAAAGCAAAAAGCTGCTTTTGAGTTTCGAGAGTATACAGGAAGCGGCCTTCAGGCTCCGTTTGCAGAGCTTAATATAAAAATTGGACATAAGGAGTATAAAGTGACAAGCAAAGGTGTTGGGAATGGTCATTTAATGGTTAACGGAGTAGTTTATGCTTTTTATACGTTTAAGGAACATTTATTAATAGATCGTGATGGGAAGATTGTTGTAGAACAAGGTGAAGTGCATCATGGTATAAAGCCACTTATCAAATACAAAAACAGATGATGGCTCTGATTCAGGCGCTTTAAATTGTTGGAAATAAAATATGATTCAATGGTATAATAATCTCGATGTTAAATTGCAAGCCGCACTTATTGTAGGAGGGATTGCCTTTGTCATTGCGTGGGTAATGGATGGAGGATGAAACATAGCATTGGTTTTAATGGCCCTATCTCTTAATAAAACGGAATCATAACAGAATAAGCATAAGCATATACGCTTGTGATACTTAGAACCGTCCAGCTACAAACTCACCGCAGGAAATTTCAATATATACATCAAATTACATGATATATTTGCATTCTAACAAGCTATAACTTAAGCATATTGTTGTTTTCAATCCGGATAGGGATAATCTATCAGACAAACCTGTGGAATTATAACAATTGATACATATTTATATTGAAATGCAAAATAACAATTTTAACTTGACGTTTTATAAAACAGATATTATTATTCACAATATTTTTACGGCTGCAGTCAGTATAGTAGCATTGCTCTTTAAGGAACAGGTCCTTTTAAGGCGTCTGTCTTAAGCCGGAATTTTGAAACATCTTTTAAGGAGAAAAGAATTTTGGCAAACGGAATAGTAAAATGGTTCAGCAACAAAAAAGGTTATGGATTTATTGAGCAGGAAAACGGCGATGATGTTTTTGTTCATCACTCTGCAATAAATGGAACCGGTTTTAAAACTCTTGCCGAAGGTGAAAAAGTTACCTTTGATATTGAACAAGGTGAAAAAGGCCCAGCCGCTGTCAATGTAACGAAGCTATAGTTATTTTAAAAAATTAAAGGGTATCTCGTAAGGTTGCAGTTTTAGAACGGGACCTTTGAAAAACATCCAAACTTGTCAGGGTACACATAAGGGGTTCGCCTCAGTCGTATCTATCAATCGCAGAAATATTTCTTATCAGTGGAGCCAGTTTCAAAACGCCCCATTTTGGCCGATCTCTGCGTTGGGCTCAAATTTCAATCCTCGAAATACTCAATGTATTCCTGCGGTTGAAATTTTCGCCCGCCTTGAGCTTGACCAAACTGA
>Ga0180007_10006816_pt1 | contig 11030 bp, 9 predicted proteins | sample MM_PC_MetaG_FD_121122 | JGI IMG/M metagenome (GOLD analysis project Ga0180007, IMG submission 121122) | Groundwater microbial communities from the Aspo Hard Rock Laboratory (HRL) deep subsurface site, Sweden - MM_PC_MetaG | ecosystem: Environmental > Aquatic > Deep subsurface > Groundwater...
ACTTGAGGGGTAAGAAAGGAATTTTTGGCGGCTTCGATAAAATAAGCGACAGAGGAAGGCTTAAATTCCTTGGTGGTTAAGTTCATCTCCGAGAGAACGGAGCGAATTAAATTTTCCTGATCATCGGAACCATAAATAACGAAATCAGGGGAAATACCCAGATTTTTGCCATAGATACGTAAAGAACGACAACCAAAGGAATGGAAGGTACCGGCAAAAACTTGATTACTTTGGGAATCATTTTTTGAGGATTTTTTTGGAGTAATAAGTTTTTGCATTCGCTGTTTCATTTCACCAGCAGCTTTATTGGTAAAGGTTAGAAGCAAAATTTCTTCGGGTTGAGCTAGCTTTTTTTCAACAAAGTAAGCGGCGCGATGAGTCAAAACACGTGTTTTTCCAGAACCAGCACCAGCCAAAATAAGAAGAGGACTACCCTGATGGGTAACCGCTGCTTCTTGCTCAGGATTTAGACCCGTTAAAATATCAGAAGACATAAATCGATTAACAATTATTGATTAGGAGATGCAAATTAACAATAGTTAGATACTATGTTAGGGTAGCTGATAAATCCTGGTTTGACCAGACTGAAAAACAACAGTGGCACCTATCTTTTTAAAATTTGTTGTATTTAAGTCGGGATATTTTTCATATTCTTTGTCACCAACAAAGATGTATTTTACTTGATATTGATTTAGTAAGCCTTCTACTTCATCAAGGTTGTCGGAAGTATATATAGTCGAAACATCTTGGGATCGGGCGGCGGGAGCATCGTAACCACCCCGCCAGAGCCATTCATGAACAATCCAGCCTTGAATGGTGGGTAAACCAGTGGCCATAGAAATCTGATTAAAGGTGGTGTAACTATCCCCCGGAGCTTCAACAATATTTGGCTGACCGGATACATTTTCGTTTAACCAATTTATAGCTGCCAGATTATCTGGGTAAGAAATTTTTAGAAAATTAAGACCATAAAGACCTTTGTAGTTTTTTAAACCATAATATGATTTAACCGCAAAATAGGTATAAGTTAATTGGAGGCTAAAAATAATTACAAAGATAAGTTTGTACCAAACATAGCGTCGAAGGCGAATAAGGGCATAACCCGAAGCCAGTGAATACATAATAAAGGCCTGATAAACAAGTTTGAACATAGTATTGGCCCGGCGATGTTCGTAAATGTAGATATCTTTTAGGTAAATTACTTCAGGAATAGCAATTAGAATGGTGGCAGTAATAACTAAGGAAGCGACAAAAAGATCGACAGAATTGAACTTTGTATTTTTCTTTTTAAAGAACATTTTAAAAAGAAAAATTAAAAAAGGAAGGCAAATCAACCAAAAGCCACCATATAAAACAAAAAGCTGATAAAAAGGAGAATGTCCGTCTGAGATTTTAAGACCCTCGGCCATGGGAATGAAATTTATGGAAAAGGGAAAGGTAAAAATTGCCCAAGAAACAACAACCAATAAACCGACAAGAATGGTGTTCCAAAAATTCTTGGTAACCAAGAGAGAAGAAATTCCAAACAAAAGACCGTAGACAGCAAAGTCCCAGGCATTGGTCATATAGGCAAGAGAAAGTAAAAAGGCGGAAGGAAGAATAAAAGAAAATGAAAGGAGGTTTTTGGCAGAAATTAAAGAAACAAAAAGAAAGGCCATAAAAAGGATGACGACAGGGATATCGTTCATATGACCATGAAGGTCAGCAACCACAAAACTATAAATTGGAAATTCGTGAATAGTTTTGTCCTGAACATCGGGATCAAAACCGATGAAACGGGTAGCGTCAGGATACCAGTAACTTTTTGATGCTTCGGTTAGGGTAATTTTTTCACTTAAAGCAGTCTTGGATGCTTTGTAGGCAAGGTGAAGATTGCCACCAAAGGTAAGTAAAAAAGCTGAAAGTAGGGCGCCAAAGACATAATACTTGGCTTTTTTGAAAGATGAATATGAAAAGATGATATTGGAGACAAGAGAAAAAGAAGATAAAAAAGTTAGACTACAAACTGTGGCGATCGAGAGATTGTAAGTAATGGTGGAAGAAATGTTTGATATCTTGGTAATTAGGGCAAATACAAGGTGACCAAAATAATAATAGTTTATGGGCTTGAGAGCGTACCACATATCGGCTGGGGGAAAATACTGACTCCGAAGAGCTGAATTTACGAAGCCCCAATCCATAAATTTTTCTAGACCCTCAATGTCAGGAGCAAAGCCACGAACGTAGGACCAGAGGGCAAGGACAAGAAAGAAAACTAGCTCTTCAATAAGAAAAATATAAATTTTTGAGAAAAATGCTTTTTTAAAAAACTTAATGTTTTTGCTAATCAAAAAAATATCGAAAGCTAAGAACAAAAGAATGACAATAAGTACTGAAAAAAAGGTGAAGGGGAGAATTTTAAAAACTCCGAAAACAAAAAGAAGATAGGTAATAAGAAAAATGGATATAGTTTTAGCAAAAACGTAGCCATGATCCCAAAATTTTTTGAAAATTAAAAAGACGAGAGGCAGAGAAAGAGTGGACAACAAAAAGATGGTTAACCACCAGATAAAGATAAATTTGAAATCGGTCAGCATAAAATTATTTGATAAAGAAAACTGTTTTAAAAATTATATCGAGATACTGGTTTATATTTGAAGAAAAAACAATAAAGTGTGAAGGAAGCCAGATGAGAAAACCGATGATGGCACCACCTAAAATATCTATTGGATAATGAAAACCTACCAGAACACGAAAGAATAAAAGAGGAAGAACTATGGCAAAAAATATAGGAAGAGAAAAAACTGAATATTGAATTAGAAAAAAAAGAAAAAAGAAAGTCTTTATGGCATGGCCTGAGGGAAAGGAACCAGTACAATACCAGGAATCAACAAGTCCGGCGGGTGTTTTATCGTGACGAAGGAACATGGGTCGGCGCCAAAATATATTTTTTTTGATAATTTTTTCCAAATATTCCGCTAAAAGCGTAGCAAGAAAAAGTTGCCAAAAAATATTGATGTCTGTTTTAATGAGCCGGTATGAGAGAAAAATAAAAAATACCCAAATAGTGTAGTTCAAAACTATGAGCATGATTCTCCCGGAACTGAAAGACGACAAAAGACGAAGAAGGTCTTTTTTTGGTTGCCAAAAAAGGAGAGGATATTTATTCATTTTGAAAAAGAGAAAGATTATTTTTAATCCAAAGATACAAATTATTTACACCTTCATTGATGCCAACTTTTGGCTCCCAGTTAAAATATTTTTTGGCTTTCGAGATATCGCTAACAAAGATTTTTTGATCCCCTGGACGGGAAGGAGCGAAGGGAACATCGATATTCTTTTGGAGAAGTTTTTGAAAGATATCTTTAAAGTCTATCCAAATTGAAAGAGAATTTGAAGGCCCCCCGCCAATGTTGAAAATTTGGCCTCGGGTTCGGGAAATGTTGTCAGCGGCAAGTTGATAGGCCCGAACCAGATCATCAACATAAAGAATGTCCCTAACTTGTTTACCGTTACCGTATATTGTAATTTTTTTGTTGGTTAGCAGAGCAATAATAAACCAGGCGATCCAGCCCTGATCTTCGACACCAAATTGATGAGGCCCATAAATACACGATTGACGAAAGACAATAGTATTTAGGTTATAGATACGACTATAGTCGCGAACATATTGATCGGCACTGCCCTTACTGCAACCGTAGGGTGAATGAAAATCTAGAGGCTGTTTTTCATCAACACCAGTAACATCTTTAAATTTGTAACCAGTATCTGTTTCGATGATATCGAGATCTTCTAGGTTCCCGTAGACCTTATTAGTTGAGGCGAAAATAAGGGTGGCGTGGGGATTATGAAGCCTGAGAGATTCGAGGATGTTAAAGGTACCCAAAGTATTTATTTCAAAATCATGTCTTGGGTCTGACACCGAACTAGTGACGGCTACTTGAGCGGCCAAGTGATAAATACGATCAGCTTCGCCTATGGCTTGATTCAATTTGTCTAGATCTTGAACAATATCAGCCTTTATAAAATTTAAGTTTGGATGTTGAGAGAGTAGCCAATCAAGATTTTTTTGACTATTTTTCCGAGAAAGATTGTCGATAATGGAAACTGAGTCACCAGAAGACAACAGAGAGTTGGCAAGATTGGAGCCAATAAAACCAGCTCCACCTATGACAAGATGTTTCATAATGAGATAATTGTAACAGCTTTATGAAAAGAATCTTAATTGGAGTCACCTATTACCTACCAAATATTTCCGGAGTTTCGATATACGCCAAAATATTGGCTGAGGAATTGGTAAAGAAGAAAAAGAGGGTCGAAATATTAACTTCAAAATATAAATATAATTTAAGAGACGATGAAGAAATCAACGGAGTAAAAATTACAAGAGTTGGGGGATGGCAAATAGGTAAGGGAATTTTGATGGGAAAGTATCCATTAGTAAGTTTTAAAAAAATCAAAGAATGTGACGTGATTAATTGTCACCTACCATCGCTTGAGTCTTTTTGGTTAGCACTTTGGGCAAAAATTTTTAGAAAAAAATTGATAGTGACACACCATTGTGAATTTGGCTTTAGTGGAACGATAGGTAATCGAGCTATTGCGGGGTTATCATTTTTGCCACATTTTTTTACCTATCTAATGGCGGACAAAATTGTTTCGTATACAAAAGACTATGCAATAAATTCGATGTATTTAAAAATTTTTAGGAAAAAAATTACGTACATACTTCCTCCGATAAAACTTGAAGAAGGTGAGAAGAATTTTGATTTTGGAAAAGGAAGGGTGGTGGCTTATGTGGGGAGAATTGCTTGGGAAAAAGGGCTGACGTATCTAATTGAGGCGATGAAGAATGTTGCGGGAAAGTTGGTTTTGGCGGGGCCTTACAAAGAGGTAGTCGGAGACAAAACATATGAAAAAATTAAAGAAAGATTGGGGAAAAATATAGTTCTAACAGGACCCATTGAACATAAAAATCTAAAAAATTTTTATAAAAAAATTGATTGTTTAGTATTGCCAAGTACCAATAATTTGGAAACTTTTGGAATCGTCCAGGCCGAGGCGATGAAATGTGGGACACCAGTAGTTGCCTCAGACTTACCAGGAGTAAGGGTACCTGTACACATGACAGGGATGGGAGAAATTTGTGAGTTAGAGAATGCTAATGATTTGGCAAAAAAAATAAATATAGTGTTGAATAATGGAAAAAGATATTACCAAAAAAGATCAAAGAAATTAGAATTTTTTGACTTTAAAAAGACAGTCATGGAATATGAAAAGATATTTTGAAATAAAAAAACTAATAGAAAATTACGGTATAAATAAAATATTGAAGGCTGGAGTTAAAGAGATCCATAGAAAAGTTTGGTTAGAATTTATTAATAATTCATATTCTCAATGCGGTGAGGATGTGATTATTGAAAAACTATTTAAAGAAAATTATGTTGGTAGATTTTTAGAAATTGGAGCTTATCACCCAAAAAGATTAAGTAATACCTATCGCTTGTACAAAAAGGGGTGGAGGGGGATTGTGGTTGAGCCAAACCCGGCGGTAAAGGAGCTGTTTATGAAGTTTCGCCCTCAAGATGTTTTTTTGAACCTTGGTGTTAGCAATAAAAACCAATTTTTAAATTATTATCAATTTATTATTCCAGCATTAAATACTTTTTCCAGAAAGGAGTCTGAAAATAGTGTCAACGCGGGGCATAAACTTGAAAAAGTCACAAAAATAAAAACCATAAAAATAGATGAGATTATCGATAAAAAAATTGATTTTTTATCGATAGATACTGAAGGGTTTGATGAGATGATTTTAATGAGCTGGCCGTGGAAAAAATATAAGCCAGAAGTGATCTGTATTGAAACCGATAAGGGTAATAGTAATATTGAAAAGCTTCTTTGGGGAAAGAATTATGAAAGGAAATTTGAAAATAAATTTAACTCTATTTTTGTTTTGAAAAAATCAAAACTTTGGGATGGTCGTAAACCGTAAAGGCTTCCTCGGCGGTATCGTCGCGCAAATAGAGACCCGGGTAATAGCAATCTTTATCGACAGAGAACCAGCTATTTTTTACTCCGGGAAAATTGCTAGGGCCAAAATAATAGCATGACTTTATTTGGGGTATTGAAAAGCCAGGATAAGAATTGAATTCAGTTAGTTTTACAAAATTTGTGTTTTGAGAAAATAGATTATTATAAAATTTTGAAGCAATCGGATATTTGTCTGGAACGCGAGGAATGGTTGCCCAAAGACGATTACTCGACAAAACTAGAAAATCAATTTGATCAAGAGAGTAATTAATTTGCGCCCATTTTTGAGGTGTATCCGGGTCAAATAGGGGCAAGGAGATGCTCTGAAAGGAACTGTAGCCAAGGGGGAGGGCATCATCCCAGTATTCACTGCTCAATACGCTGTTTTGGGGAATATTGTTTTTGATCCAATAGCTGGCTTGAACGCGAGAGTTTGGTCGAGAGTATATTGATAAAAATGAAAAAGCATAGATGGAGCTTAAGAAAAAAATAAAAAAAATAATAGTTTTATTTATTTTTAAATGTGATAGGAGAAGAGTAAAAACTAGGCAGATGGATGAGTAAATAGGAAGAAAATAACGCATGGTGTGGACGTGCTGAGACCCCTGATAGATAAAAAGAAAAAGTGTCCAAAAAGAAATAATAAAAGGTAGATTTAATCTAAATTCAATCTTTGATTTTAATAGAAACCTAAACAGAAAAAATATTAGGGAAAAAGAAAGAGGGAGACCCAAACCCCAGATCGTCAGATTTTTAAAGGAGTTTAAAAGGGGTATGCGATTTAGCCATTGAACACCTGGTGGATAAAAAGCGTTGGGATCAGAAAAGGAGGTGAGAGTTTTGATGTTAGCAATAAATAAGGAATTGGGGGCAAAGAGGGAGGAAAAAACATAGGGTTGAAATATTCGAAAAGCGATAAAGGTAAAAACAAAATATATAATTTTTTTTGGTTTTTTGACTAGAAACAAAAGAATAACCGGAACAAAATAGAGAGCAGAAATTTTACATGCGAGAGCGAGTCCAAAAAATATAAAGGCGGGAATAAAAAGTTGATATGAAAAAAAAGCAAAAGTCAGTAAAAGAAAAAAAGACAAAAAAGTATCAACGGCGAAAAAGTGAGATAGTTGAAGGGGTAAAATAAGAACAGAATAAAAGAGCGAGGGAAGATAAATGTAAAAAGATTTTAATATTTTTTTTGAAATAAGATAAAGGAGGACAATGTTTCCGGAATCAAATAATGCCGAAAGGGCCCGGCCAAGTATGGCAATTTGGTTGTAATTATTAAGATTTAAAAATACAGCTAAAATTTTGGTTAAAAACAAGGGAAAGGTGCCGTAAACAAAAAACTGATATTGAGGGTAATTGTAAGGATTGAGGGGCGAGGTAGCTGAATCAAAATACTGAATTAAAGAGCTTGGCAAACTAATGTCGTTGGTGACCATGGTTAAGAATCTTTCGTCTGGATGAAGATGATTATCAGAATCCCAATTTATGTTTGACAGACGAAGTATAAGAGCAAAAAGAAAGATTAATATAATTATTATTTTTTGCTTAGAGAAGATTTTCATATTGTTCGATACTTAGATTGGTAACCTTTTTGTAGAGCCTAATCGTGGGGCGATCAAATACGGACCAAGTTTCCTCGGCATTTTCAGGATCGAGAAATAAATCAAAATATGGAGTAATTTTTTTTATTTCAACAAAACCTAATCGACCATCGAAGAGGTGAGAATAATATTGGTAGTTATAGTTTTTGAAAACACGTCGAGAAGGGATCAAAATATAGTCTGATTGATATAGAATAACGGCTAAATCACGAGGACGATAATTGTAAAAATCATAATTAATAGTGTTGAAATTATTTGGATAAACCGGAAGATTGACAACATTTCCCGACTCGGACAAAATAGTAGAGCCTGAGGGAATATTTCTAATTAAATAATTTGAAGCTTGAATTCGAGTATCGGTGGCAAAATAGTTGGCAAAGAAAAATACTGCAGGAATTATGGATAAAAGCAATAATTTTGGACGATGACGCAAAATTGTCGAGGCCAAAAGAGGGGTGATAAAAAAGAGGGGTGACATAAAACGAGTCCACTTAACATAAGTTTGACCAAAGTAGAGAAAATAGGCAAATGAAGTAATAAACAAGATAATTACAAACTTCTTGTCTTTAATTTTTTTAATAAAAAAAATAGACATGAAGGCAAAGAAAAGAATAGGCCAAGAATTGGCGTAGGGAAAAACTTTAATAAGTTGAAAAAGATAGGGAAAAGAGTGAAGAAATTGGGTGGTGTAAAAAACAGGTATTGATCCGGTGGCGACTGCAGTCTCGTAGTTGATAGTAGAGAGAAAATCTGGCCAAGCCAAAAGATTGTAGGGAGAAAGTAATAATGAAAAAATAGGAAAAGTAAGTATATAAGGGATTATTAATAAAAATGAGGATGTAAAAATGGCGGCTAAAATAATAGGTAGGGCGAAAAATAGACCAGAGATTTTGGTGGCAATAGCGATGGCAGTTGTAATTGAGGCAAAGATAAAAAGTTTTAGTGATGGTTTTTTTAATATTAGTTTTGCCAAATATAAGTTAATTGAGAAAGTGAGAATTAGGAGACTTTCGGTGGTGCCAAAATGAGCCAATTGGATCAGTCCGGGGGTAAAAATAAGCAAAAATAAAAATGAAAGACGGGGATATATTTTGTAAAAAAAGAAAAGAGAAATCAAAGAAAAAGTAGCTGAAAAAAAACGAAGAATAAAAATAGAGTTGGCAAAGGTGTTTGGTAGCCCTAAAAGTCTTAGAAAGAAATAACCTAAGTACAGAGGGAATTGTCCGTAGGCAAAAAAATTTGGGTTTAAGTTGCCGGGAGAAAGTTGGGATAAGGACGAGGCCATGTTATTTTCATCCGGGTGAAAAAAGAAATTGCCACCCCAATTTAGGGCAAAAAAGCGAGTGAAGATCGCCAAAAAAATTAGTAGATAAATTTTTGTTGACCTAGAGGACATAAATGATGGTTATCATTACCAAACCCCAGGCAAGAACCGAGGCTAAAAGAGGGATATCGGTAGCAATTATTCTTTCGGGACGCTCCCCTTCTTGCATTTCAAAAATAATTTGACCATAACGCATAATCCCAAAGACAACAGGGAGAAGGGTGATCATCCACCACTTTCGGTCGATGGCGGTGGGAAAATTAGTCAATAGAAATTGATGGATAATACCATCAAAACCAACTGGCTCGGCAAAAAATGTGAACATGGCATAACTGATTAAAGTGCAAACAGCAAAGATGGTAGTGTAGAAACTAAGAAGACTTCTGTTGTAACCTTCAAGAGCTTTTCGGGCATTTTTACCCGAGCTATGCAACTCACTGCGACGTTTACCGCTAGCAATGAAGAGAGCAAGAAAGATAACGGCTAGCATAATCCAAATGGGGAGGTGGTAACCTGAGGCAATTTCACCAGCGTAGGTCCGAAGAATAAAAAAGAAGGCAATACCCATAATGTCGATGATGGCCTTTTTCTTCATAAAAAAAGAATAAGAATACTGCATCAATATAAAAATTATTGAAATAATGAAAAATGTGGGATTAATAGAGGCGGCAATAATGAGACCAAGAACAGCAAGGAAAAATGAAATAAGAATGGCAGTGTTGATGTTTACGTCGCCACGAGCGAGAGGACGATTTTTTTTGACGGGATGAAGCCTATCTTTATCGATATCAACGACATCATTTATAAGATAAGAAGAGGAAGACATAAAACAAAAACTTATAAATGCCCAAATAGACGCAGAAAGCACAATAGGATTGAATAATTGACCAGTTAAAATTGCTGCGGCAAAGAGGCTAAGATTTTTTATCCACTGATTTGGACGAAGTGCTTGAATTATGGCTGACACATTATAATAATATCAAAAATCCGAGCAGAGTGACGATGCCACCAAGGATAGTTAGGAATTGAGATGGGAATTCAACACCAGACTGAGGAAGAATTATCCGAGTTGGGCTTGGCCCTTCGGCAATATAAACCGGAGTTCCAGTTGCGGGAACAGGGGTATTGGTCGGTGCTGGAGTGTTGGTCGATTGCGGAGTGACAGTCGCAGTTGGATTGTTGGTTGGGGTCGAAGTTGGCACTGGAGTATTGGTAGGTGTGGGATTATTAGAAGGAGTAGCGGTGGGAATGGGAGTGTTGGTAGGTGTTGGAGTACTGGTAGGTCTTGGAGTAGAAGTAGGAATGGGAGTGTTAGTAGGTCTTGGGGTAGAAGTAGGAATGGGAGTGTTAGTAGGTCTTGGGGTAGGGGTATTGGTTGATTTTGGTGGTGATGTTGGAGACTCACACACATAATCGATAGTGCTAATAAAACAACTGGAAGAAAGGTCAATTTGCTGAACACCACAATAATTACTGTCAAAACAAACACGATCAACGTTGCGAAAGGTTTGAACATTGTCTTGGCAGCCACCGGCAGTATCAAAACGGTTGGGGCATTGATACTTGTTGACGACGGAAAGTGTACCGCTGGTGGCGACAATACATCGGCCTTCGATGCGAGCATTAGCGTCAGAACAACTAAACATACTGGGAGCAGTTCCCCCACCATTGGTGGGACAGGTACTCAGGTCTGGGGTAGTACATCGCCAATAACCATAAGAACTCTGGTATTGAGACCAAGCTAAACATTCACACAAAAATCCCGTGTTGGCGCCCGATGAATTTTCTTGACACAACTTTCTGCCGATAGGAGAACAACTTTCGTCAGCGGCACGGTTTCGAGTGTCTTGACTTCTTTTTACCAAAAAGAGGCCTCCAAGCATGGAGAGGAGGAGAAAAACTATACTAAAAATGCCGTATCGTTTCATTTAGTTTTGATAATAAAATAAGGATATACCAAATAATGCCACAGAGGCAATGATTAATGCAAATGTAGGTAGAGTGGCACCACTTTTTAAAAGGGAGGAAGTAGTAGAGACTTTGGCAGTTCTAACAACCAAGGTTGGGGTGGGAGAAGGAATTTCGGTAGG
>Ga0180007_10006817_pt1 | contig 11028 bp, 8 predicted proteins | sample MM_PC_MetaG_FD_121122 | JGI IMG/M metagenome (GOLD analysis project Ga0180007, IMG submission 121122) | Groundwater microbial communities from the Aspo Hard Rock Laboratory (HRL) deep subsurface site, Sweden - MM_PC_MetaG | ecosystem: Environmental > Aquatic > Deep subsurface > Groundwater...
CACAGCACACGTCCCATGGTCTCGGCGTCGCGCACGCCGGTGATCGGATCACGGTACACCGTGGAGGCAAGGATGAAGACGTCGGAACTCCAGTAATAGGGTGGCATTGCTTCATAGGCGACGCCGCCGACGAAGGTGACGTGATCCTGGATTTCCAGGCGCCGGGCCAGCGATCGCAGGCGGCCCAGACGTTTTCCCTTGCCCACGACGGCCATGTGCCAGCCACGTGCGGATGGTTCCTGGCGGGCGAACCACTCGAGCAGGAAGTCCAGGCCCTTCTTGTCGACGAGGCGGCAGGCGGTCAAAAACAGCGTCCGTCCGGCGGGAAGACCCAGTTCCTGGCGCAGGTGCTCCACGTGCAGGTGCTCGGGACGCGTAAAGAAGCGCGCGTCCACCCCGCCGACGACCACGCGGATCTTCTCGGGAGGTACGCCGATCTCCAGCAGGAGACGACGGGTGAAGTGACTGTTGGCCAGGATCGTGCCCGCACAGGTGGCCGCGGTGCGCACGAGGCTGCGGCGACGGTCGCGGAAGAAGACCTCGATCCACTCGGGCTTCTCGAGTTTCTTGAAGAACTGGTACAGTTTCTTCTCGAAGAGCAGATGGGCGGTCAGGGAGGAGCCCAGGGCGAACGGCCAGGCGATCCACGGGCGCAGCACGTCGTTTCCGACGGAGCGGCAGATCGTCGGGACTCCGGTGAGCCGCTCAAGCACTCCGAAGAACACGGTTGAACTGTAGATGAAGTCCGGCTGGAATCCCTCGATGGCCTCACGAAGGTGCGTGAGGTTGTAGAAGTAACTGATCCGGGAAAGCGTCCGGTGGATCGGAAACGGAAAGGTGGAGTCCACCTCGGCCGTGTCCTTTCCGGGGGACTCGGGACGGTACGTGAACACGCATACCCGGGCGCCACCGGCGTGCAGGTGACGCGACAGCAGGTTCGCGTGTGTCTGCATGCCGCCGATCGCGGGCGGGAATTCGGTCAGGATCATGAGGATGCTGGGATTCATGGGGTCGACGGTTCGCAGTATCGTCTCAGGCGGCAGTTCGGGCACCAAGAGTGCCACTTGTTACGTGCATATGCAAGCCGGATGTGGTCGAAGGTGTTATGCCCTAGGTGGAAGCCGAAGTGGCTCTCGGGGGGAAAAAACGGACAGAAGCGGTAGTACAGCCGGATCATGTCCTCTTTGTGGCTGCGGAAGGCGAAGCGAAGTTCGGTGGGGGAAAGACGGTACGGGCAGGCTGTGGCGTTTTCCGATGCGGCCAGGGCGGCCAGCGTGCGCTCTCCTGTGATCTCGGTGCGCCACCGAAGGTCCTGCGTGTACAGGTCCTCGCGGGCGCCCAGGCGCTCCATCGCCCTGCGGCGGGTGGCCTCGATGACGTCGGCCTGCAGATGCCCGCCCTGAAGGTTGATCAACTTCAGCGAGAACACGAACGACGAGTCGGGCCGGACGGCCTCCACGAATCGCTCAAGCTGGTCCGGGACGTCGTCGTGGTTGAGGATCAACTTGATGCGTTTCCTCGGAAAGCTCGCGGACAGTTCGCGCAGGTTTCGGACATACAGGTCAAAGGGAATGCCGTTGGTCTGTCGGCTCCAGGTGACCGGGTCGAAGCCAGTCATCGTATGTGTCAGGACCACGTTTTTTTCGGGCCAGTCGCGTGACAGGAGGCGCCGGCGCTCGTCGTCACCGAACTGGAAGGAGCAGAACACGAAGATGCGGCCGCGAACCAGAGGGGAGAACTCGTGCAGGTAGTCGCCGATACCGGGAGAGAGCAGCGGCTCACCGCCGGAGATGTACAGGCTCTGCGGGTGGAATTCGCGGACCGCGTCGAGGTAGAAGTCGTGAAGCTTCCTTTCCGCGCCGCGCTCGATCATCGTTTGGAAGGCGGCGTTCTTTGGCCAGGTCGCGCACCGCTCGCACCGGGCGCGGCAGGGCTCGATCCACTGGATTCGCAGGGAAGGGAACATCTCGGGAGCGATTTTTCCGGGAGCCTAGTACACGGTGGGTTCCGGACGACCGTCCATCTCGCGCTTGAGGTCTTCGCGCCGCTTCTGGAGGCGCTCGATGCTCTTCTGGAGGCGGTCGAGCTGCTCGTCGTTGGGATTGTCGGCCTTCACCTTGGCCATGCGTTCCTCGAGCTTCTCGATCCGCTCGTTGAGGCTGTCGTAACGACGCTTCTCCCGATCGGCGCGCTGCGCTTCGCGCTGGGCGTTGAGCTCCTCGGGTGTGCCGCCGGCCTCATTGTAGGGAACGGGATTGGAGGCTTCGGGGCCCCAGTTCTTTTCCGAGTCGGATCCGGTCTTTCCGGGGTTCAGGTTGGGCGATGCCAGCATGGGAAGGGCGACGTGTTCCCGCCCCAAGCGGATGTTGGCCGCCTTGAACTTGTTGTCCGGCCGTGACAGATCGTGCGACGGACCCGGCGGCATGACGCCAGGAATACCTTCTTCGTCATCGGATTCCGTTGGAAGGACTTTTGTGTCCGCGGACTTCGATGCCAGGAAGGTCTTGTCGTTCGTGGATGGGGGCGTCACGGGCTCGGCGCTGGCCATCAGCACGTAAAAACCCGTGCCTGCACACAAAAGCAGGAGGACGCCCGAGAAAAGCCAGGCACCTGAAAGCAGAAGTGGACGGATTTTCATCTCGAATTCTTCCTTTCCAGCATCCGGCATCATAGTGAAAGTTCCGGAAAGTGCAACTGCGGACTTGATTTTCCCGTCGAATGTGTTCATCTCGTCGGGTTCGACTCCGGCCCTTCCCAGGGCCGCACCCGGAGGCCTTCGACGGTAGTCATGACCAAAGCGAAAGATTCCACCACCGGCGCCAAAAATCAACCTATAACGATGGAAAACTATTCCCCCGTCTACGGTTTGTTCGGCGACGATCCGCTGGCCCGTGATCGCTTTCTGGGAAAGTTGCGCGAATTGTTCACCGGGTCAGACCCGTCCGGGCTCAACCACGAGAAATTCGACGCCCAGGAATCACCGGCCGACGTGGTGTTGTCTGCAGCCCAGTCGCTGCCGATGTTTTCGACGGCCCGCTTCGTGGAGGTGCGCAACACCGACGCCCTCAACGCGGCCCTGCTGGAGCCGTACCTCGCGTATCTGGCCGATCCGAACCCGACGACCTGTCTGGTCTTCATGGGTGAGAGCGTGGACAAGAAGAAGAAGTTCTTCAAGCTGCTCGAGGAGCGGGGCTACCTGCACCTGTTCGCCCGCGGAAACCGCACCCAGATGATGGCCACGATCCGCGTCGAGCTCGAGACCGCGGGGCTGAAGTTCGATCCGGACGTTCCGGCGCTGCTGGTGGACCTGCTGGGTACCCAGGACCTGAGCCTGGCGCTGGAGAAGCTCAAGCTTCTCAAGGCAGCAGACCTGAAGTCGAGACTGACCATCGATGAGGTTTTCTCGGCTGTCGGCGACGGGGGCGAGGGCGCCGTGTTCACGTTCATCGACGACGTCTTCTCCCGGGATGTGCAGCGCGCCTTCGAGCAACTGATGCGCCTCAAGGAAGATCGGCAGCAGAGCCCCATCGCCATCATCGGCCTGCTGGCCCGCCAGCTGCGCGCGCTGGTGTTTCTCAAGTCCAACGAGACCCCTCCGGGCATCCCTCCGTTCCTGCTGGGGAAGCTCGGTGGCCTGGCCCGCGGCTTCACCTGGAAGCAGTTGTTCGAATGGCATAGTGCGCTGCGCGACGCGGATCGACGTTGCAAGAGCTCCCGAGCCGAGCCCTGGCTCGTCTTCGAGGCTTTGCTGCTGTCTTTTTTCGTCACTAAACCGCAAAAATAGAAAGTCATGAGCCGCAAAACACGCGGAAAGAACATTTCAGCCGGGGGTCAGTAGAGCGGGGCAGCTTCTTCTCCAGGGGTGCCCGCCATCTGCTGGGCTTCGATCAGTGGAGACTGCAGATGCTGATAGCATGCCGGTTCGCAGGTCTCGCGGATGAACGCCAGCAGCGTCTGCAGCGAACGGTCCAGCGGGCGGGAGACGCGCAGGACCGAGACGCCCCGGCTCTCGCGGGCGGTCACGCGCTTGTCGAGCAGGTTGTCGAACCGGTTCTGCTCCTCCTCGAGGCGGTGAATAAACGGCAGCAGGCCGAAACGGCGCAACGTCTTCATCTGCTCTTCATCCTGCAGCCACACCAGACGATGGTAGAGGACCGTGGTGTCGGAGAGCAGCGCGCCGACGATGAAGTCGATGGGGTGGATCTGCTGCAGGATGCGGTCGGCTTCCATTCGTGCGTCCTCATCCTCGGGACAGAGCTTGTTGGCCTGCAGGATCATGATGATGGCCCGGTAGGCGTTGTCCCGGTTTGCCTGGACGTCCTCGAGCTCCTTCATGTACAGGTCCTGCTCCGAGGGCGACTCCAGGATGGCCTTCAGTTCGCTGGCCCGTTCCTCGACCTGATCGGCCAGCAGGTTGGCGGCCGTGTTGTCGGGGAGGTTCTCGCGAATCAAGGCGACGATCTGAAGACCGGCGATGACCTTCGCCTGGGAAGAAAGGGATCCAACGTTGGGTTCCATGCCATCACCTCCGGCCCGGACTGTTGGTCACGAGACTGAGATGATTTTATATCAGAAGCGGTGTTCTGGTTCACGCATTTTCTGCGTGGGATCTATTTCTTGCGGTCGGGGTCGCCCAGAAAGCGCATGAGCTTTTCAACGACCACGTCCAGCGCGATCTTGTTCTCGCCGCCCTCGGGAATGATGAGGTTGGCCCAGCGCTTGGAGGGCTCGACGAACTGCAGGTGCATCGGGCGCACCGTGCTGTAATACTGTTCGCGGATCGACGCGAACGAGCGCCCGCGCTGGTCCATGTCACGGCGGATGCGGCGGAACACGCGGATGTCGGCGTCGGTGTCCACGAAAATCTTGATGTCGCACGCATTGCGGATGTGCTCGTCGGCCAGAATGAGGATTCCCTCGACGATGACGATGGGCGCCGGAAGGATCCGCTCGGTGCGTTTTTCGCGCGAGTGCGTCACGAAGTTATATACCGGCTTCTCGATGGGCTCGTTGGCGCGCAGGGCGTGCAGGTGGCGGACCAGCAGGGGATTGTCCAGGGAATCCGGGTGGTCGTAGTTCAGTTTCTGGCGCTCCTCGATGGGCATGCCCTTGTGGTCCTTGTAATAACTGTCATGATCGATCAGTACGGCGGAACCCTTGGGTAGCTGGTGCATGATGTTGCGGGCGATGCTGGTCTTTCCGGAACCGGTTCCGCCGGCGACGCCGATGATGAGGCATTTCAGCGCGGTCATCTAAGTCCTTTCAGGACGCTTACGTCCTCCTAGGACGCCACCATGGCGTCAAAGGTTTTCTGAACGGTTTGTACGGCTTTCTCGTGAAGCTCCAGCAGTTCTTCCTGCAAGAGCGTACGCTCTTTGTGTGCCAGGTGCAACCGGAACGAGAGGCTCCGGCGATCGGGGAACTTCGGGCTCTCGTAGACGGCAAAGCACGTGACGTCGCGGGTGATCTCGGGCGCAAGATCGCGCAGGGCGCGGACGATGTCGTCGGCGGAGACGGTCTTGGGCACCAGCGCCGTGAGGTCATGCTCCATCCCCGGGAAGCGCGGCAGCGGCGAGAACGGCACGACCACCTTCGGCAGGGCTGCAATGGCGTCCAGATCGATGCAGGCCATCACGACGACGCTCTCGAGCCCGAGTTCGCGCCGGACCAGCGGGTGGACCTGGGCGATCCAGCCCACCGGGGCCCCGCCAAGGGTCACGCTGGCGCAGCGAGCCGGGTGCGCCACTGGAGGCGGATCCACGAGTTTTGCCACGGCCGCGTTTCCGCGCTCCTGTGTGCGAAGTCCGCGCAGCACGGCGTCCTTCATCTGGAAGAACAGGGTCGTGTCGGAGACGTCGGCGTGGCGGTCCGACAGCACAAGCCCGGCCATCCGGGGCTGGGAAAGCCACGGTTCCCGGGCAGAGGGCGTGGCCGCCGGGTCCGGGAGGTACACGCGACCGAACTCCGCCAGGCGCTGGCGGGATTCGCGCCGCTCGTTGCGGATCACGGCCGCCAGCAGGTTCGGGAACAACGAGGTGCGAAGGACGGGCTCCTCCATGGAAATGGGGTTCTCCATCCAGAGATGAGCGTCGGGGTCCATCCTGCAGCCGCGCACGTCCTCGATGCGGTTGAAGGAGTACGTCATGGCCTCCAGGAAGCCGCTCTCCGAGCACAGGGCCTCGCGAAGGCGGCGCACGACTGACCGGATCGGCAGGGTGAAGGGCCTGGCCATCGCCACCGACGGCAGGTGCGCCTCGATGTTGTCATAGCCGTGCCAGCGTCCAACCTCCTCGACGAGGTCCTCAGGAATGCCGATGTCCTTGGTGGCGCGGAAGGTCGGCACCGTGACGGTGAGCTCTTCGCCGTCGCGGGCGACCGTGAACTGAAGGCGTTCCAGCACCTCGGCCACCTGCGCTGCCGTGATTTCCATGCCCAGGCGGCGTTTCACGAACTCGCCCTTGATGTGGATGATTTTGGGTGCAGGCGGGGCCGGGAACACGTCCTCATAGCGCGAGGAAACCCGCGAACCGGGGATGTTCGTGAGCACGAGGTCGGCGAAGTACAGCGAGGCGTCGCGCACCAGGTGCGGGTCCAGGCTCTTTTCAAAGCGGGCCGAGGAGTCGGTGCGTTCCTGCGTACGCACGGCGGTCCTGCGGATGGTGCCGGCGTGGAAGTTGGCGCTCTCGAGCACGATGTGCGTGGTGTCGTCGGCGACCATCGAGTTTTCGCCGCCCATGACGCCAGCCAGCGCCACGGGCTTGCGTGCGTCGGCGATGACCAGGTCGCCCGCGGTGAGGCGGTGGGCGCGGCCGTCGAGGGTGGTGAAGGGCTCGCCTTCGGTGGCGCGCCTGATCACGATCGTGTCACCCTCGAGCTGGCGGCGGTCGAACGCGTGCAGCGGGTTTCCCACGGTGAGCATGGTCAGGTTCGTGAAGTCCACGAGGTTGTTGATGGGACGCTGGCCCAGGCGCCACAGGAGGATCTGCAGCCAGAGGGGCGAAGGGCCGATCCGGATGCCTTCCATCGAGTAGCACGAATAACGCGGACACAGGTCCGGCGCCTCGTCCCGCACGGCGATGTCCGCCTCCGCGGCGAAGTTCACGTCCGGCGCGCGCCAGGTGAACGGGCGGCGGCACATCGCGGCGATCTCGCGGGCCAGGCCCACGTGCCCCCAGCAATCCGGGCGGTGGGTCAGGCTCTTGTTGTCGATGTCCCACAGGACGTCATCGAAGGCCGGGGCGGCGGCCGACAACAGGGTGCCCGGCGCGATCACGTCGGGAACTTCAATGACGCCGGCATGATCGTCGCCTATGCCCAGCTCCGCAAAGGACACGAGCATGCCCCGGCTGGGCACGCCGCGGATCACGGCCTCGCGCAGCGTGGTCGGGGCGCCGTCCTTGCCCACGATGACCGCGCCCTCGTCGGCGAACACCGAGAGCAGCCCCGGGCGCACGTTGGGCGCACCGGAGACGATCTCGCGCGGGGTTCCGCCGCCGTCGTCGACGGTGACGATCTGCAGTTTCTCGGCCTGCGGGTGCGGCCGGCAGGCGACGACCTTCGCGATCTTCACCCTGGACAGCGCCTCGGCGCGCGCCTCGCCGGTCAACGCGGGATCGGGCACGCCCACGCGGTGAACCTCGTCGATCTCGGCCACACCGAGGGTGAAGCGCAGGGAGATGCCCACGGCATCGATGTCGCCGACCTCGGCGAAGCGGGAAATCCAGCTCCAGGAAACCTTCATCGCGCACCTCCTTCGGGGAACTGACGCAGAAAGCGGGGGTCCGCACCCATGAAGTGCGTGATGTGGGATATTTTGTAGCGCATCATCGCCAGACGGGACAAGCCCAGGCCGAACGCCCATCCAACCCACTTTTCGGGATCCACTCCACCTGCGCGCAGGACGTTCGGGTGCACCAGGCCGCAGGGCAGCAGCTCGACCCACCCGCTGTGCTTGCACACCGAGCAGCCGGCGCCGCCGCAGTTCATGCACAGGATGTCCAGCTCGAAGCCGGGCTCCACAAAGGGGAAGAACCCGGGTCTGAGCCGCACGGTCACCTCACGCTCGAAGATGGTCTCCAGCAGCACCTTCATGATCGCGATCAGGTTCGACACCGACAGTTCGCGGTCGATCATGAGCCCTTCGACCTGATGGAACGTGTGCTCGTGACTGGCGTCGGTGCGTTCATAGCGGAACACGCGGCCGGGGAAGATCGCCCGCAGGGGCAGCGGGTATTCGTGCATGGCGCGCACCTGCCCGGGGGACGTGTGGGTGCGCAGCAGGCAGCCGTTCTTCAGCCAGAAGGTGTCCTGCATGTCACGCGCGGGATGGTCCGCCGGAATGTTCAGCGCATCGAAGTTGTAGTGCTCGGTCTCGACCTCGGGGTAATCGAGCACGATGAATCCCATCTGCTCGAAGGCGCGCTCCACCCGATCTGCGATGATCGAGACCGGATGCCAGGTCCCAGGTTGCGAGGGAAGGGGGATCCCCGGCAGCGTCAGGTCAAAGCCGGTCTCGGCCAGCTCGCGGTCCAGCGCCTCGCGTTCCAGTTGCCCACGGCGCCCGGCGATCATTTTTTCAATCGCGGCCCGTGCGTCATTGACGGCCTTGCCCATGGCCTTGCGTTCCTCGGGGGCCATCCCGCCCAGACTCTTGAGCAGGGCCGTGACCTCACCCTTCTTGCCAAGGTATTGCACCTCGGTGTCACGCAGGACATCGGCGGTCGCGGCCGCCGCCACCTCGGCTTGCGCCTTTTCAACCAATAAAGTGATGGAATCCGACATAGGTACTCCTTATCTGAAATCCCGCGCGGGATATTGCCAGACGAGCGGCAAAAAGCAACGATCCATTGCGTCGTAAAAACTTTTTATTCTGCCCTGTAACCGATGGTCACGGGTTTCGGGGAGGCATGGCACAAATGTCACGGTCGGTTGTGACGGAGCGCACGCCGGAAAGGGGAAACCATGATTTTTCGGGGTCCTGCCAACTTTTTTCAGGGCTTTTGCAGGTCTTGGCACACCGCTTGCGAATCATTGCGACCGGAAGCGAGGTGAACCATGACCAGCACCGTGAAACACATTGATTTTCCCACGTTGATTCGTCGGCTGTCCCCGTTCCGCACGCTCTCGAGCGATGCGCAGGCCGACATCGAACAGCGGTTCGCCTATCGCCGTTACCCCGCCGGAACGACGATCCCGGGCGCCGCCCAGAACACGGGCGAGCTGCTCCTGATCCGCTACGGCAAGGCCAAGGTCGTGATCTCCGGCGCCGGCGAGAACCAGGAGAAGCTGGTGCTTCATGTGCTCGGGGCGGGCGATCTGTTCGGCAAGCCTTTCCCGATGGATCAGGGTCCGGTTCCCGCGGATCTGGAGATCATCGACGAGGTCGGCGCCCTGGTGCTCACCCGCGAGGCATTGACCGCGCACCTGCGCCGCTTTCCGGCGACCTCGCTGGTGTTGCTGCGCATGCTCTCGGAGCGGCTGGAGGAGACCTACGAGGCCATGGCGTGCTTGAGCCTGGGTGACGTCGAGGCCCGTCTGGTGCGCCTGCTGACCCGCCTCGCGAAGAAGGAAGGCCGCCGCGTACCTGAGGGCTTCCTGCTCCCGGCCGCCCACACGCAGACCGACATCGCCTCGATGATCGGCGCCCGGCGCGAGACCGTCTCCCGCCTGCTCACCCAGTTCGCCCACGACGGCCGCATCGTCCGCCTCGGCCGCGCCATGATCCTCGTCGCCTGAATGAACCTTCTGACAGTTGATCAGTTTCAATAACTCGGGCGGGCCATGCTGCTGAACCGCGATGAGGTGGTAGAAACCATCGTCAGTCGCTCGGTGACGGGGGCTGTCAGGTACGCAATGTCCTCTGGCCGATCCACGTACCCAGACCGCCAGGTGCCTGCCCGGGACCTCCACGTGTCTGTCCGCGACCTCCACGTGTCTGTCCGGGACCTCCAAGTGTCTGTCCGGGACTGCCAGGTCCTTGTCCGACGCGGATATTGACGGGGACCGTCTACGACTTCGCTGGGGTCGCCGTATCGATCTGTCAAGTCACCGGCTCAGGTGCGCATTTCCGATCCACACAGGAGAAGCCTTTGGAGTGGCAGAACCCGGCCAATTTGGCGTCCGCTGCACAGTCGCTTTCAAGAACCTGCCAGCACTCTGATCATCCATTTTCTGGCCTTGACCCGTACTGGCCCCGGTCGTACATGCCCACTGTAAACAATCATAGATTGTACCAAGCACACAAGTTTTCGCTCTGGCGGCCGCCGTTAGTTGTGTATGTTCATGCGATTCCTCCGTTGTCAAAGTCGCCAAAAAGTTGCCAGTAAAACCCGTTTCTACTGGACTCTTCCCAATTTCTTTCTTTTTTCTTGTCTATGTCCTATGGTGTCTTGACTTCAGTTTCCGTGAGAACGAGCGAGGAGACATTGATGGAACAGCAACATCAGGAATATGTGGATTATTACCGTGTGCGCTACGAAAAGGTGGCGAACCATCCGAAGTACCCGTTCACGGCCCATGCCGAGCGGGAGCTCTACGAGGCCATCGCAGGTGCTCCCTCGCTGGAGGCTTTCGGCGAGATCCTGCAGGCACGGGGGTTGAACGTGAAGTGTGCCGTGGCCCGGATCCGGGACAACTACACCGCACGGGCCCGCTTTTACACCGAGCTCGAGGAGACGGTCCGCGCCGGGGCCGCGCTGGAAATCCTGCACCACCTGGAAACCACGGAATACACCGATGTCATGGCGCTGCAGTCGATGGTGTCGGACGTGGAGACGCGCTGGATGAACCGCATCTCCTCGGATGAGCACCTGATCGAGGAGTTCTGGGGAGACTGGAAGGTGCTCGAAGACATCGAATGCGCCGAGTATGCGCCGGTCCCTGAGCGCTGGAAGGAGAAGCGACGGCGGTTGAACGCGCAGGAGATCGCCCGGGGGATCGAGGCCTGGCGCACGCGGACCCTGCCCGAGATGCGGAAGTTCGATCCGGCGTACGTGCCGGATCACGACCTGCTGCGCGCACCGCGCCACC
>Ga0180007_10006818_pt1 | contig 11027 bp, 10 predicted proteins | sample MM_PC_MetaG_FD_121122 | JGI IMG/M metagenome (GOLD analysis project Ga0180007, IMG submission 121122) | Groundwater microbial communities from the Aspo Hard Rock Laboratory (HRL) deep subsurface site, Sweden - MM_PC_MetaG | ecosystem: Environmental > Aquatic > Deep subsurface > Groundwater...
AACCCGGACATATCGCCCGTTTCAAGCGACGTATTTCGTGCCGCAGCCACACGGTTCTGGGGTCATGAAAAGGCGTGGGATCTCATGACCCATGAGGGCAAAGCCCATGCCGCAGTTCAAATCATGGACCGGACATATGTGAAAGACAGCCTGCTGCTGTGTGATTCCTGCTGGCCGCTCATGGTTTCCTGGCACACACAGGATCGCCTGGGGGACCCCTCCCTTGAAAGCCGGACCTTTTCCGCAGTAACAGGTCTGGACATGGATGAAAAAGGTCTCAAAACCTGTGGCGAGAGGATATTCAATCTGGAGCGGGCCATTCTGATCCGGGAAAACTGGCGCCCCCTGGTGGATGATCGGGTGGCGGAATTCAACTATACTCAGCCTGTTCAGACGGTGTTCATGAATCCTGAGGTGCTGGTGCCAGGACCCGGGAACCAGGTGCTTTCCCGAAAAGGGATGACCCTGGATCACAAGGTTTTTGAAACCATGCGAAAAGAGTTTTATGAGCTGCGCGGATGGGATCCGATAACGGGTGTGCAGACGTCTGAGACATTAAAGCGGCTTAAGCTTGAAGACCTGATCGGGTAAGACAAAACATTACCAGGTGATGATTCTTCGTTCCAGCACGCCCACCAGCCACCACAGGGCAAGGCCCATGGCAGTGAGCCACAGGATGGCGGCAAAAACCAGGTCTACCTGAAGCCTTGCATTGGACTGGATCATGAGAAACCCCAGTCCCTGCTGGGCACCCACCCATTCCCCGATCACAGCCCCTATGGTGGCCACGGTTACCCCCACTTTTAAGCCGGCAAAAAACCGGGGCAGGGCCCAGGGCCAGTACAACAGGGTCAGGGTTTTAAAAAAAGGGGCACCCATGAGGCGGAATAATACCGTGTATTCTTTATCACAGCTTTTGAATCCTTCCAGAAGACTGATACAGATGGGGAAAAAAATAATAATCCATGCCATGAACACCTTGGAGGCAATCCCATAGCCCAGCCAGACCACCAGAAGCGGGGCCAGGGCAAACACGGGTATGGCCTGGGACGCCACCAGGAACGGGGCAAATGCTTTTTCAAGAGTGGGTCTGGCAAACATGACAATGGCCAGCGGTATGGCCGTGCACACGGCAAGAAAAATACCCAGCAGGATTTCAACAAGGGTGACGGCAGCATGGGGCAGGATCAGGGGTGCCCGGACCAGGGCCACGGTCAGAATGGCTGAGGGGGGTGGCAGGATAAACACGGGCACGGCCAGGATTCGGACAAGAAGTTCCCACATTCCCAGGATCAGGGCTACTAAAAGTGCTGGATAAAGATTAACCCGGTTCATTGGTCAAATCTCCCTCCAGTTTATCCAGAACATTGGATTTGATCGCAAGCAATGCAGGGTCATTAAAGCGTCTGGGTTTGGGTGAATCCAGTATAAAATGCTGGGTCATGGACATGGGCATTTTACTGAACAGATAAATTTCATCTGCCAGGAGCAGGGCTTCTTCAATGTCATGGGTGATCATGAGAATGGTTTTTCCAAACTCGGTCTGGAGCAGCAGCAGCAGGGATTGAAGACTTCTCCTGGTGATGGTATCAAGAGCAGATAAGGGTTCATCCAGCAGGATCAGGTCCCGGTTGAACATCAGGGTCCGGACCAGGGCACATCTCTGGCGCATGCCCCCGGACACCTGTCGTGCGTAATGGGATTCATATCCCTTAAGCCCCAGGCGTGCAAAAAGGCTCTGGGCCTGTTGTTTTGCGCCTTTCATGTCCTGGCCGCAGGTTTTAGCCGGCAGCAAAGCATTGTCGAGAAGAGAGAACCAGGGCAGCAGCATATCTTTTTGCTGCATATAGGCTGCATGATACTGCAGGTTTAAAAGGGATTCATGATTCCAGGAAAGATCTCCCCCATCCAGGGGGATGACCCCTGTCAGCCCGTCAAACAAGGTGCTCTTGCCACAGCCGGAAGGTCCCACAATAATATGGAACCGGCCTTTTGCAACCGTGAGATCAAGATTTGAGAAAATCTCTTGATTCTTAAAGTATTTTGTGACAGCACTCACCTTGAGCATGGAAAACCCCCCAGTCGTTCAATGTACATTGCACAAGCAAGGTGAACGGTACCATTTATCCGGCGGGTTTGTCAATTATCCAGGAGCCCCAAGATCAGTAGCGCCGGGCATACCCGCATTTTTGACACAAGGGTTCAACGGCATGACGTCGTGAAAATCCGTTAAACAGGGCAATGGCCCGTTCACTGTTCAGGATGGCTTCAATGGGAGTGTCCAGTAAATTGCCCAAAGGGATATCCCCATTGCTGTCCAGGCAGCAGGGCACGGCCGTACCATTGACGAGAATTCCCATCTGATCTCTCAGGCCATGGCAAAAAACCTTGTGGGTTTCATCGGTTTTTTTTAAATCCGGCCATTCAAATTTTTCAGCCAGGTTCAAATACACCCGTTCTTTTAACATCACGGCGGGCGTTTCTTTTGAAAGCGCAAAAAGAGATTCTTTTGTCAGATCCAGATGGGATTCCAGGAAATGCAGAATCTGTTCATTGAACCGGTTGCTTCCTTTTAAGATCGCCGAATCAATATTCCATAACCGGATGGAGCAAATGATGCCGCTATTTTCTGCAGCTTTCTTTACAAACCCGGTCACCGTTGTCAGATACGTTTCCAGGGGTGTTGTTATTGCATTGGCCTCAAAACTGCTCACGGAAATATTCACCTGTCGCACGGCAGGGGCTTTGAGCAGGATCGGCTGCACATGGTCAAGCAGTGTGCCGTTGGTGGTGATATTGACCTTTAACCCAGCCTCGTGGCTCATTTCCAAAAAACGTCCCAGGTTGGGATTTAAGAGGGGCTCTCCCATTAAATGGAAAAAAACATAGTCTGTGTAAGGCTGAATGGCCGTTAAAATCCGTCTGAACCGTTCTTCCCCCATGACCTCCAAAGGCCTACGCGTTCCGGGACAGAAGTTGCAGCGCAAATTACAGATATTGGTAATTTCAATATAGACCTTTTTAAACCGCTTCAGGCGGTGGGCAACTATCCTGGGATTGTTAAGGGCCAGGGGTGTCTCAATTGATGGTGTCATGTGATATTTAAAGGATAGATGTGATTTGATTAAAGGGGTTGGAGATGATGCTGTTCACTTGATTTTGTATCTCATATGGTTTCATTTGCCCTGCAGGCTAAGATCTTTCCCGTTGAAACGCCTGCTTACTTGGCAGGCTATGATCATCCCAGTGGCATCTGGAATCATCTGGTATTCTTCTGCCACAGGCGGAAAACATTTTTTTTAAATTGCATGAATTGCACTGAGGACAGCATGTCTTTTCCTGGCCCGATGTTATTGTTTCAAATTTATTGTTACAATCCTTGCACTCAAATTCAAAAATCGGCATGATTTATTCCTTTTAGTATCCACATATTTCAGATCTGTCTTTTCGAGTAAGGCCTAAGAATCCAGATATTCATAAACTTTATATAATATGACACATAAAACTTTTTTTTTATAGAGTTTTAATTTCACATAACATGACATGTCCATTTTCAGCATTGGGGTGTTGACCAAGATGTCTATAGCGGGGATGACCCAGGGTAAGTTGATAAAATTATTAATAATGCAAATTTTTGCGAAATTAATAATTTTCCACGGCAAACAACATCACTTTCAACCCAATGGTATCTATGGATGGGCTAAAAACGGCAAAGAACCTGTTGCTGTTGACCGGAAAAGTGACGGAGAACACACGATTCATATTCAATCTTGTCAGATACCATTTTGGATTTTTCACATCTTTATTTTTTTTTTGCCCTGTGGAGTAATTGCCGTATTTGGGAAAAATCATGAATAAAATATTATACCATACCATATTAGATCAGTATATTTAGATTTGGACGTTTCTTTTTTAGGAACGTTCATCGATTGTGAATTTTATTTAATCAATAAATGAATCCCCGGATGGACATAATACCACCTGGGGATTTTTAGTTTTTAGCCCCGTCAGATTTCTTCCGGGGTTTTTTATTTTTTAAGGACAGGCAAAAGGGGGAAACATGATTCTTGTACTTGAGGACAATATTACCCAGGCCCAGAAAGACAGTATTCACAGCAGGCTTTCCGATAAAGGCTGCATTATCCGTGAAATTATGGATGCCGGAAGAAATGTGATCGGCGTGATCGGCAGGCCAGGGATTTCAATAAAAGAGTTTAAAAAGAGGGATGGCGTGGCCGATGCTGTGGCTATAAAGTCAGCCCCATGGCTCGTGCAGCCATCGCCGCCAGGTCTGGGAGTCCATGTCCTATGCAGATCTTGAGGCTGATCTGGAACATTCTGATCTTAAAAATGTCATGGAAAAGATTGTGGCCCGTGCGGAAAATTTAAGGATATTGGGTCGTTATTAGATTTTTTTAAGAGCAGCAAAGGTATCCCCTTTCTTTAAATATGTATATTCATATTTAAAGAAAGAAGATGCGATATTTTCCCACACTTTAAAATCAACTCTGTCTATCCGGCTGGTTTTGCGATTCGTCTTGACTTCCATAATTGGAAGAGATGACCTCGCCGTTGAGATGTCTGCAGTGCCTGGCAAACAGCAATTGGCTGCACCGTTAATCTTTACTTCCAGTGAATCACGGCGGCTTTTCTCTCCGGCAACCGGTGATACTTAAATTTTGGATACCCGATCATCATCGGATAGAACCAGGTGTGTCCCTTGGGCAGGCCCATGGATTCTACCAGCTCGGGGGTGGACAGCATGGCCCCCCGGAGCAACCCGGCCCAGCAGGTGCCCACGCCTAGGGGCAGGGCGGCTAATTCCAGATAAGCCAGAGCGATGCTCAAGTCCACCAAGCCGTTGGCGTTTGCTTTGGGCGCAGAAGGAATAATGAGGGTCTGGGCTGTGCGCAGAACACCGTCGTAACCCATGGCCCAGCCAGCTACCACTGGACGGAAGTAATCGGCTGCCGGAGAGTCGGGTTGGGCTTGGATGAGCCGTTTCATCCAGTTGATGGTTTCCAGGGACAGCGGTTCCAAATTGTCCCGTCCCTCAATTATTGTCCAATGAAGGTTCTGGGCGTTGCTGGCCGTGGGGGCATAGCGGGCTGTATTGATTAACTGTTCCATGGTTCCCCGGTCCATGGCCTTGTCCTTGAAACATCGGATAGATCGCCGGGAGCGGAGGAATTGTTCGGTTTGATCCCATGACAGGACCAGGTCTTTTTTTATCTCTGGGCAGTCTTCAATGGCCACCCCGGTCACACTCAACGCACCGTGAGGACAGACGGCCACGCAGTGTCCACAGGCCATGCAGTTGGCTTCATCTGTCTGTGCAAATTGAGGGAAACGCTTGTCTTTTTCCTGAATGATAATCCGCCTGGGGCACTCGGCCGCACAGATTCCGTCTTGTTTGCACTTGGTTTTGTCAATCGTCAGAAAGGCCATACTTGTCTCCTTGTGTAGTTGTTAATATATTTGAAGGTTCGGGATATTATGCAATTTGAAATATTATCTGACATGCAATGATTTGTCTTTATAAATGTATGGCATTGGTGACAACACCATGACATCAACAGGCTGTGCAGAGCGCAAACCGGCCTGTGATCCATACAGTTTCCATGACCAGCATCATCCTGTTGCCGTTGCGTTTGTATCAAGTCAGGTTATGGCATTTCCAAGGCAATTAAGTCCTCATAGGTCTGCCGTCTGCGGATGATCCTGAACTGATCGCCGTCTACCAGCACTTCGGCGCACAAGGGTCTGGCATTGTAGTTGCTTGCCATGGTAAAGCCATAGGCGCCAACACTAAAGACGGCCAACAGGTCGCCTTTCTCAACTTTCGGCATGGCCCTGTCTTTTGCAAAGTAGTCTGTAGATTCGCAGATCGGACCCACCACATCCACCACCTCAGTATTGTCCATTTCCAAACCGTTTATCCGTTTTTCAGGAATGAAATTTTCATTGACCCGGGTAGGCCAGATAAAATGAAATGCCTCATACAGACACGGGCGAATCAGGTCATTCATGCCGGCATCAACAATTACAAACGTTTTTGTACCGCCTGATTTTTTAAACACGGTTCGCGTCAGCAAGATCCCTGCATTGGCAATAATACTTTTCCCCGGCTCCAGAATCAGATTCAAATTTGCCGCTTTCAGCAGGGGCACGATCTTCTCGGCATAGTCAGCAGCCGAGGGCACTGTTGCCGTCTCGTAATCAGCCCCGTAACCGCCGCCCAGATCGAGTTTGTCAATCCGATGACCCCTGCTGCGCAACTCTTCGACCAGGGGCAAAACTTTCTTGACATAGTTGACATAAGGGTCCACGGTTTTGCCGCCGGAACCCAGATGCACATGAATCACGGACATATTGACAACACCGTTGCCGGCATAGGTGTCATAAATCTTCAATGTCCGTTCAATATCGATCCCGAACTTGGTTTCCTTAACCCCCGTGGTCGTATACTTGTGGGCATCATAATGGATATCCGGGTTAACGCGCAGCGCAGCACTGGTTGTCTTGCCATGTAATTTGCAAAGTTTGATAAGGTTTTCCAGTTCTGCTTCGGATTCAATATTGAAATAGCCTATTCCTGCGTCCAATGCCGCAATAATTTCCGTATCCGTCTTGCCCACGCCGGCAAAGACAATCTTGCTCATGTCTGCCCCGGCCTGTTGGGCGCGGTATAGTTCGCCGCCGCTGACAATGTCAAAGCTGCTGCCTGCGGCAGCCAAAATCCTGAGAATATGAATATTGCCGCAGGCTTTGATTGAATAGCAGATTGTCGTGTCAATGCCGGCATATGCGGTTTGAATTTTTTTCAGATGATCGAGAAAGGTTGCCTTGCTGTAAATGTACACGGGGGTACCAACCTGATCTGCAATGGTCTCAACATCCACACCCTCGGCAAACAACCGTCCGTTTATATGCGTAAATGAATCTATGACTGATCTCCTTTTTCCTGATATGTCAATTCAATTTCCAGAACCTGGTCTTCCCGTGATCTGAATTCCTGGTTTAAAAAAATCATACAATAAGGGCCTCGGATGCCAGGGAGGCTACCGTATCCACCTTTATTCCCAGCTTATAATGATTGGAAAGCTCACCCAGCTGCTTGTGGCAGGATAGACAGGCCGTGGCAAGATGGGGCAGGCCACAAGCCTTCATCTGGTCTGCTTTGGGCTTGCCCGTGATCATTCTTTTCGGAGTGCTGTGGCTGTCCTGGAGGATACCGCCGCCGCCGCCGCAGCAAATGCCGTCTTCCCGGTTGGGGGTCAGTTCCACAACCCCTTGGCAGACCATTGCCAGCAGCTGTCTTGGGGCATCGTATCCGCCTGATTTTCTGGCAATATTGCAGGGATCATGATAGGCAATTTTATAGGGATGCACCAACGGATCAAATTTTAAGACCCCTTTCAGGGCATATCTCAGGACAAGCTCGGGCATGCTGACCACTTCAAATTTGGGTTTCCGGCCAATGATATCTTCCAGAAGAAATTTCAATGCATGGTATCCATGGCCGCACTCTGACAGTACAAGGGTTTCAACACCCAGTTCTTCTGCCGGTTCAACCACCATCAGGGCCATTTCCCTGGTAATATCGTCCCGGCCCACAAAATATCCCCAGTTGGTCACATCCGTATGATGGGCAGACAGGGTCCAGGTCTCTTTTATGGCATAAAACAGTTTTGCCATGGCAGACAAATGGAGCAGATTGATACCAAGCTCCCTTGGATTGGGCAGATAAAGCAGTTTTGTCCCTTTTATATCATGGGGAATGATGGCTTTGGGATCATCCATTTCATCTGTAAATTCTTCACTGACCCATTCAACGGTTTCCACAAACTCCTCTTTGGTCAGGCCGTTGACATCCCCCGTTTCTAGCCGGGTTTTAATTCCTTTTTTAATGTCTTCCGGTATTTTCCCCTCTGCAATGGCAAGGCTCCGGGCTTTTCTGACAACTTTGTCCATGGTGATGCCCATGGGGCAAACCTGGGTACACCGGTTACAGATCAGGCAGTCCCAGAGCATATTGCTGTCGACAAGCAGTTCATCAAGCCCAAGGGCTGCCATGCGGATCATCTGGCGGGGCAATGGCCCGCCTTCCCCGTCAAACCAGGTGCACCTGGAACTGCAGGCACCGCAGGTAAGGCATTCAAAAACATTGTCACCCGACAGAGACTGGTTTAATTGTTTATACAGATCAGATTCTTTATTTATGATTGCATTCTCCATGTTTTTATCCTTTATCCTTACGCCTTGGAAATAAGCCGTTCAAATTTTTTAGATTCATTGGCAGCGATTGGTTCCCATAGGATTTTTGCAGCGCCTATCCCTGGCATACGTTCCACTTGTCTTGCGCTTGCTTCGGCAACATGACTGCCGTTCACGGATCTGCAGTTGTCTTCGTGGCAACCTGCGACAATTACTTTTGATGCGCCATTTAAAAGGGCCTTAAGAATTACATCGCTGCTGATTCTGCAGGCACAGGGAATGGGGATCAGATGGATATGGTCCCGTAGTGCAAGACTGCCTGCTGCAAGGGCGGCCGAGCGTTCACAGGCCAGAATCGTCACCTTGTCTTTTTCAATTCTCCGGGCAATCTGATCATTGGCAAATTCTTCAGATTCAATGGCATAGGCCGGGCAGTTGGACACACAAAGATGGCATGAAAAGCAGGCATCCGGTACGATCTGGGGTCTGTTTTTTTGATTCATGATAATGGCCGAGTGCGGGCAGATCCGGATACAGGTCAGGCACTGGGCACATTTTTTCTGATTGATTTCAACCCCTGTCTTACGCTGCGGCAGATCAAACGACTGGGTGGAAAACGCAGCCAGGATATCATTGATTTCATTGTTCAGGTCATCCTGATCTGTCTCATCATGACAGGTTCCGGCAAAAAAGATGCCTTTTCGAGGACTTTGGGTCAGGCGGTGACGGATGTTGGCAGATTGTAAAAAGCCTTCCCTGTCAAGGGGCTGGCCCAGGAGTGCGGCCGCATCTGTAAATCCCGGGGCGGGTGTCAGCCGTGGCGGCAGAACCAGACAGTCACAGGCAAGAGCAAGCTCAATAGAAGGCAGGGTGGCCTCTTTGAGTTTGATCAGAAACCCGTTGCCAGAATCGCCTATATTCAAATCCGTGTTTGTTTCAAATCTGAAAAAATGAATGCCTTTTTGCCGGGCCGTATCATAGCGGCGCTGGCCTGAGTCACCGTGAACAAGCATCTTGTTCATGATGATGGAAATGTCTTTGCCGAATGTCCTTGCTTTGATCGATGTTTCCAGGGCAAGCCGTGCAAAGGATTTTATTTCCGGGCCAAAATAGTCCAGCAGGATGATGGTCTTTTCGGCCAGGGTGTCAGGGACGTCTTTAACCTGTTTCATCCATTGGTCAAGGCTTGTGGTTTTATTGAAGAGACCATCAAGCCGGTTCAATGACAGTTCCGGTTCAAAGGCGGCAATGATGGCACCACAGCTCAGATAATTATGTCTGTTCTCCGAGGTATAACAGATGGAAAAATTTCCTGCAGTTCCGCTGATGGAAACAATGCGGCTGTTGTTTAAAATAGTGACGCGAGCATCCCTGGAAAGAGTTGTCCCCGGACCGAACAGAACAGTGGGAAACCCTTTTGAAGACAGGGCAAGGGCTGTCTGGTCCGCCTGTAAACCCTCTCCAAGTACAACACAGCGCACTTTCTTTTTTGTGTTCAGCCCAAGGTCTTCAACCACTTTGGCAGCGGCTATCCTGCCATCCTGTTTTGAGGCCAGGATATCTTTGGGACCATTTGCACACCCGGCTATCAAAACATCCTTTGGAATACTTGCCTGATCCGTATTGAAAAACCCCCAGGAATTGGGCTTTATATCAAGCATGTCACAGGTTTTTTCAAGGGTTGAACTCGGCAGCATGCCAACGGAAAGAACCATGAGATCAAAGGCTTTGGAAACCCTGGAAAGGGTTTTTGTGTCTTCTGCCACAATGGTCAGCATGCTGGTCTGACTGTCTTTAAGGATTTCAGCCGGGACCCCTTGAATCAGCTCAATATTCTTGGAAAGGGCATTGAATTGTGGTCGGATCTCTTTTCCGATGATCTGAAGATCCATGTAAAAGAGGGTGATACGGGATTCAGGAAAAAGGTGGGTAATTTTCTGGGCGTGGCGCAGGGATATCTTGCAGCATACCTGGGAGCAATAATCCCTTCCCTGTTCACGGTTTCGGGAACCCACACACTGGATAAAGGCGATTTTAGGATCTTTTTTCCCGTTAACATATTGGGAGAGTGTTTCCTCTCTTAACAGGGTGTTTAATTGGGCAGTGGTGATTACATTTTTGTATGCATCATGGTGAAAAGAATCGATCTGGTCAGGATTAAAGGGTGAAAAACCCGTGGCCATGATAATTTTTTCCACAAAAAAGGACACCTTGTTTTCCAGAATGACCTCATATCCCTGATCTTTTTTATCAAGGGTTTTAACCATGGTATTGAGGTGTAAAACAATATTCTTCTGTTTTTTGACCTGGTCAGTCATTTCAATACTCAGGCAGGCACCACAATTTTCACAGGTTTCTCTTGCCATACAGGCCCAGGTGGCAGCATGCCCGCCAGGGGCACTCTCTTTTTCTACCAGGTATACAACAACATCCTGATCAGCAAGGGCCTGGGCTGCTGCCATTCCGGCAACGCCCCCTCCGATGATCAGAATATTGGGGATTGTTTTTTTCATATCTGTCTCCAATATGCTTTAGCAATCAATTGCTAATAATCGTAAACGCCTTTCCCGGTTTTTCTGCCAAACCGGCCGGCCCTGACCAGTTTTTTTAAATACGGGGCAGGAATATATTTATCCCCCATCTCCCTGTGCAACCCCTCAATGACCCGAAGAATGGTGTCAAGGCCGACAAGATCAGCCAGTGCAAGGGGTCCCATGGGATGGTTGCATCCCAGTACCATTCCCTTATCAATATCCTCGGCACTGGCAACCCCTTCACCCAGAACAAAAAACGCCTCATTGATCATGGGG
>Ga0180007_10006819_pt1 | contig 11026 bp, 11 predicted proteins | sample MM_PC_MetaG_FD_121122 | JGI IMG/M metagenome (GOLD analysis project Ga0180007, IMG submission 121122) | Groundwater microbial communities from the Aspo Hard Rock Laboratory (HRL) deep subsurface site, Sweden - MM_PC_MetaG | ecosystem: Environmental > Aquatic > Deep subsurface > Groundwater...
CTGTATGAATAACCCCTGTTCAATAGGATGGAGAGTTCCAGCCTATCTGGCTTTGAAAAGTGCGTGTACTTCATATGTATTTATTATACCTGAAGTGGTGCACTTCAAAGTTAAGTTTACACAATACAATTAAAAAATTTGTTAATCCCTCATGCACAAAGACGCCAAATACTTCCACGCCTTCAATTCCTTCAACGAACAAATCGGGCCGGCAAGATTTAAAAAAATTTTAGGTTTTTTTGGCACGGCCGAGAACGCCTGGAAAAATGGCAGGGCTCAAGATTTTATTCAAGCCGGCCTGGAAGAAACGCTCGCCCGGGAAATTGAATCCAAAAGGCCGCAAATGGATTTGGAAAAAGAACTGCAAAAAATTGCCAAAGAAAATATCGGCATTTTGACGCTTTTAGACGAAGACTATCCCAAGCTCTTAAAAGAAATTTATGACCCGCCATATATAATGTATATAAGGGGCGCCCTCAAACCAGAAGACGAGTTTGCTCTGGCAATTGTGGGCACGCGCCGGCTTTCCTCTTATGGCCAGCAGGCCGCCGCGCACATCTCGCGCGACTTGGCCCAATCGGGCCTGACGATTATTTCCGGACTGGCGCACGGCATTGATACTTTCGCTCATTTGGCAGCGGTCCAGCAACAAAAGCGTACCATCGCCGTGGTCGGCTCCTCGCTTGACCCGCAAAGTCTTTTTCCGCCGGGCAATCGCCGCCTGGCAGAGCAAATTGCGCAAAACGGAGCGGTTTTGAGCGAATATCCAATTGGTTCCTTCGCCCTGAAACACCACTTCCCCGCCCGCAACCGGATTATCAGCGGCTTAAGCTTGGGCACGCTGATAGTGGAAGCGCCGGCCAAATCAGGCGCCCTCATAACCGCCCGCCACGCGCTGGACCAGAACCGCGATGTCTTTGCCGTTCCGGGTTCCATTTATTCGGCCAATTCCCTGGGCCCAAACAATTTAATAAAAATGGGGGCGAAACTGGTTTCTGGCGCACAGGATATTTTGGACGAACTGAATTTAAAAAACCTGGTGGCCCACATTGAAACTTGCCGGATTGTCGCCGACACGCCCGAAGAAGCCTTGATTCTTAAAATCTTGACGCACGACCCTCTGTCGGTTGACAAAATAATTCAGGAGACTAAACTGGAAACCGCTGTCGCCAACTCAACTTTAAGTTTGATGGAAATGAAAGGAAAAGTGAAAAATATGGGCGGAATGCAGTACGTTTTAGCACGATAAAAATCACAAAACACAAAACATATAACATGTAACAAACTACAGAGCTTATTTTTGTTATATGTTATATGTTATATGTTATATGAACTTAGTTATCGTCGAATCTCCCACCAAAGCCCGCACTATCCAGCGTTTTTTGCCGGCCGGCTTTGTTGTTAAGTCTTCCTACGGCCACGTGCGCGACCTGCCAAAAGGCAAGTTGGGCGTAGATGTGGAACACAATTTTGAACCGCAATATGTCATTCCGCTGCTGGCCCGCAAAAGGATAGGCGAGCTGAAAAAAGCCGTGCCCAAATCAAAAAGGGTTATTTTGGCAACTGACGAAGACCGCGAAGGCGAAGCCATCGCCTGGCACATCACCCAGGCTTTTGGACTTGATCCAAAATTAACCGACCGGATTGTATTTCACGAAATAACCAAAAAAGCGATTGAGGCGGCGCTGAAAAACCCCCGCAAAATTGACATGGATTTGGTAAATGCCCAGCAGGCGCGTCGGATTTTGGACCGGCTGGTCGGCTATGAGCTCTCGCCTTTTTTGTGGAACAAAGTGGCCAAAGGGCTTTCGGCCGGCCGGGTGCAGTCAATCGCCGTCCGCTTGATAGTTGAACGCGAAAGAGAAATTAAAAATTTTAAATCCGAAGAATATTGGTCAATCGTCGCTACGCTTCTCAAAATCAAAAATGATGAAAATTCTTTTGAAGCAGTCTTAATAAAAGAAGGGGATAAACAGATAGATAAATTGGCCATTAAAAACGAAGTTGAAGCAAAAAAGATTCTGGCTAATCTGGAAAATTCAAAATGGCAGGTGGCAGCGGTTGATTCAAAAGAAATTCAAAAATATCCCGCTCCGCCCTTTGTAACCAGCACCCTGCAGCAGGAGGCTGTCAAAAAACTTGGCTTCTCCGCCAAGCAAACAATGCAAATTGCCCAGCAACTTTACGAAGGAATTGACCTTGGGCCAGAAGGCTCGGTTGGCTTGATCACCTATATGCGCACCGACTCGCTGAATCTGGCCAAAGACGCGATAGAAGACATCAGAAATTATATCGGAAAAATTTTTGGCAAAAATTATCTGCCGCCTTCCCCTAAATTTTACAAAACTAAAAGCAAAGGCGCGCAGGAAGCCCACGAGGCCATCCGACCAAGCAGTATTAGTCTGGCGCCAGAAGACCTTAAAAAATTTCTCACACCCCAACAATACAAACTTTATAATCTGATCTGGAAACGAACGCTGGCCTGCCAGATGATGCCCGCTATTTTGAATACGACCGCAATTGACATTGAAGCAAAATCCCCGGCGACAGAAGCGATTTATACTTTTCGCGCCACCGGCAGCCAGATTAAATTTGACGGATTTTTAAAAGTTTATGACGGCAAAATCAAAGAAATAATTTTGCCGGAACTTAAAGAAAAAGAACTCCTTGATTTGAAAAAAATAACGCCGCTGCAGCATTTCACCCAGCCGCCCGCCCGTTTTAACGAAGCTTCGCTAATCAAGGCGCTGGAAGCGGAAGGCATCGGCCGGCCCTCAACTTACGCGCCGACCATCTCCACGATTCAGGAGCGCAATTATGTTCAAAAAGATGATAATCGGAAACTGGCGCCAACTGAAATCGGCTTCACGGTTAATGACCTGCTGGTTGAGCACTTCCCGCAGATTGTTGACCTGAAGTTTACCGCCCGCATGGAAGAAAATCTGGATAAAATCGCGGAGGGACAGGAAAAATGGGTTCCAATTATCCGCGAATTTTACGAGCCATTCAAAGAAAATCTGACAAAAAAATATGACGAAGTTGAAAAGAAAAAAACCATAGCCGAACCCACCGACAGAACCTGCCCCAAATGTGGCAAGCCTTTGGTTATTCGCACCAGCCGCTTTGGCCGGTTTTATGCCTGCTCCGATTTTCCCAAATGCCGCTTCACTGAAAATATCGCCCAAAATATCGGCGTCTCCTGCCCCAAATGCTTTGAGGGCGAAATTATTGCCAAAAAAACAAAACGCGGTAAAATGTTTTATGCCTGTAACCGCTGGCCCAAATGCGACTTTGCCCTCTGGCAAAAACCGACCGGCGCCAAATGCCCCCAGTGCGGCTCTCTGCTGGCTGAAGCTGCCGGAGAAAAAGTTAAATGTTCCAATAAAGAATGTGATTATAAAGAAAAGAAAAGCCCCAATTTTTTGATAAATAATTGAGGCTTATAATGGCCGGTCAGGGCAAAAAAACTTTGTTTAAGAGCCCGCTGGCTCTTCCACCTCTTGAATGAAATTTTTTCCAGCAGACTCATTTTTCCCTCCTTTACGATGAGATAAAAAGGCTCGCGCGTATCGACTTAATACCTCCAGGGCTAGCCCGTCTATGATCCCAGACGGAGACAAATATTGAAGCTCTTCCTCTGTTGGCGGCTTCACGTAAACTTGGCCTTTTTGTCCTTTTTCCTCAAAGTCTGCCAACGCAGCAGCCTTGGGTGTCAGTCTGCAGATAAAAATATCAAACGACTTTGTTTTTGCAGGGTCATCCAGATTTCTCGGTGTTGTACCTAGCCTCGCGGTAATTCGATAAAGAGAATCCCCTTCGAGCTCTTTTTGTGAATTTTTCCAGAGCTCCTCAACTGACTCTCTCCGCAGAGTGTCGGCTGGATCCTTATCTACCCTTGGATCCATATGGCCGGTTGGAACAGTAAGCTTGCCATTTTTAACCACAAGCAATATTTCCCGCCGGAGGTTTAAAAAACCCATTGCCACAGCTAAATCCGCCTGGACCCTGCTTGCTTCGTCCAAATCCTTCTTTCCTGTCCTCCATCTTTTCCACAACATAAACTGCCTCCTCTTTCCTTGCCCTGACCAGCATTTTAATGCTATAAAAAGAACTGCGCCTAAAATTTTCCCTAAAAATTTAATGCTTATTATACTATACGCTCATAATTTAAATTGTCAATTAATTTAATCTCGTGGAAAAAGGCGAATTTCTCAATAAAATAAAAGAAATTAATCCCAAGCTGAACATGGGATTGCTTGAGAAAGCCTTTAATTACGCCCAGTTTGCCTACTACGGCCAGCGGCGGCTTTCGGGCCAAAGCCTGCTGGACCACTGCCTGGAAATTGCGCTGGACCTGGCGGGAATTAACCTTGGTTCCTCGGTCGTGGTGGCCGGCATACTGCATGAGGCGCTTGAGAGGGTGAAGGTTAACCGTGAAGAATTCAAAAAAAAATTCGGCGACGAAATTTCTTTTCTGGTAGAAGGAGTAACCAACACCAGCAAAGTTGAGCATAAAGGAGCGCAGCGCAGCATTGAAAATTTAAGAAAGCTGTTTTTGGCCACGGCCAAGGATATCCGGGTGGTTATGATTAAATTAATCAACCGCTACCACGGCATGAAAACTGTCGGCGTTTTTGACGAGGCTAAACAAAAAAGGATTGCCCAGGAAACCCTGGAAATCTACGCGCCTATCGCCTATCGGCTGGGCATGAGAAAAATTTCCGGCGAGCTGGAAGATATGGCCTTTCCAATTTCGTGGCCGGAGAAATATGCCTGGCTGGTTGAAAAAGTGAAAGATAGATACGAGGAACGAGAAAAATATCTTAAAAAATTAACGCCGATAATTAAAAAAGAACTGGAAAAAGCAGGTATTGATCCGATAGAAATCCATTCGCGCGCCAAACGCTACTTCAGCCTTTACCGCAAGCTCAATCGCTATCAGATGGACTTAAATAAAATTTATGATTTGGTAGCGCTAAGAATTGTTGTTAAAGACGTTGATGAATGCTACGCGGCGCTGGGTGTGATTCACAAGCTCTGGAAACCCCTGCCCGGCCGGATAAAAGATTATATCGCCCTGCCCAAACCCAACGGTTATCGTTCGCTCCACACGACAGTTTTTTGTCCGGGCGGCAAAATCACCGAGTTCCAAATCAAAACGCCCGAAATGCACCGCGAAGCGGAATACGGCATCGCCGCCCACTGGTACTATTCAGAACGAAAAGGGCTGCGCGAATATATCCGCCGGTTTTTTACCAAAGCCCCGGATAAAGAAATGAGGTTAATGCAGCAGCTGCAGCAATGGCAGAAAGAAATGGCTCCCGGAACGGACGATTTTTTCCAATCGGTAAAAATTGATTTTTTTGAAGACAGAATTTTCGTCTTCACGCCCCAGGGCGATGTTATTGATTTGCCCGAAGGCGCAACGCCCATTGACTTTGCCTTTCATATCCATTCGGAAGTCGGCCAGCATTGCCAGGGCGCCAAGGTTGAAGGCAAAATGATATCGCTGGACACGCCGCTGCAAAACGGCCAAGTAATTGAGGTTATCACACAAAAGCAGGCTCATCCGACCAGCGACTGGCTGAAATTTGCCAAAACGAGCCAGGCCCGCAACCGCATTAAAAGCTGGCTAAAGAAAAACCGGGCTGATTCTGGTGAAGCAGAAGAAGTAAAAAAAGAAACACCAAAAATTATCCAGCCAAAACAGCCGGCTAAACCGAAGATCCTTGCGCCGTCCGCCTTAGTGAAGGGCGACCCAAAAATTACAACGGCGCTGGCCAATTGCTGCCATCCCCAGCCGCCCGATGCCATTGTCGGCTACATCGCGGTTTTGAACCGCCGCGTCACGGTCCATCGCAGCGATTGCCCGAATTTAAAAAGGCTGAAAGACAAAAACCGTTTCGTGGAAGTTGACTGGAAAAAATGAAAAGAGGAGGAAACTTAAAAGCGCCCCGCCCCCGCAGAATGCGGGGGCGGGGCGCCCTCCTTTTAATATTTTTATATCTTGGTAATTTTTTGAGCTATTTCCTCCAGGTCATTTTTGCTTTCAAATTCCACCAGAAGCCGGCCGCCCACGCCGCTTTTTTTAATTTGCACCTTGCGCCCCAAAAACAGTTCCAGCTTCTGGGCGATTTTTTTTATCTCCGGGTCAAAAACAACCCGCCGTTTGTGCGCGCTGACATAAATTTCCCGCGCGCGCTGTTCAATCTGCCTGACCGACAGATTATTTTTAATAATCTCTTCGTACAGCGCCTGTAGAGCAGCCGGATTTTTGATACCAGCCAGCGTGCGGGCGTGGCCTTCGGAAATTTTACCCTGGGTCAGTGCCGACTGAATTGCTTCGGGCAGGTTCAGCAGGCGGAAAGTATTGGTAACCGCCTCGCGGCTTTTGCCGACTTTTTTGCCGATTTCCTCATGGGTCAAATCAAACTCTTCCTGCAAACGCTTAAAAGCCTTGGCCTTATCAATAGCGTTTAAATCAGTGCGCTGCAAATTTTCCACCAAAGCCAGCTCCAGTTTTTGCTGCTCGGTTGAGTCCCTGATTATCGCAGGGACATACGGCAGCTTGGCCAATTTGGCCGCCTCCAGCCGCCGGTGGCCGGCAACCATTTGATATTGAACTTCCTGCCCGCGTCCGGTTTGCTTAATGTCTTTGGTGACAATTATGGGCTGTAAAATTCCGTGCTGTTTAATGGATTCGGACAGCTCTTTTAACGCCTGAATGTCTATTTCGTGACGGGGCTGATAAGGATTGGCTTTTATTTTGCCGACTTCAATATCAAAAATACTCTCCTTTTTTTCCCGTAAGGTTTGGGAAGCTTTTGGATAGTCAACTTCTGTCGCTTTTTGTTTGGGAGGAATTAAAGACTGCAGTCCTTTGCCTAATTTAGTCATATTACAGCAACACTAATTTACGAATACACCCGAATGACTCAAATATTCGGGTCATTCGAATGGAAACCCGGGACATTCGGGTCGCTATCTATTTATTTAAGAAAGTTTGATTTGGGCGGTATATAAAATTCTTTTTCCAGCTTGATAATTTCTTCTGCCAGCTGACGATACGCTTTGCCGCCCTGCGAAGCCATATCGTATTGAAAAATAGTTTTGCCAAAACTTGGCGCCTCGGCCAATTTGACACAGCGCGGAATTACCGCCTCAAAAACATAACCGGGAAAATGCAGCCGGATTTCCTTGGCCACCTGCCGCGCCAATTTATTGCGCCGGTCAAACATGGTCAGCAGCGCACCTTTAATTTTTACATCCCGCCCCAAATTATCTTGAATTAAATTGACCGTTTTAAGCAGCTGCCCCAGACCCTCCAGCGCATAATATTCGCATTGCACCGGCACGATGATTTCGTCGGCAGCGGTAAGCCCGTTAATTGTCAGCAAGCCGAGGCTTGGCGGACAATCAATTAAGATGTAGTCATAGTTGGTGCGCACACGATGCAATAAGTTGTAAAGTTTAAATTCCCGCTCGGGCAGATTAACCAGCTCAACAGCCGTCCCGGCCAGATCGCCGGACGAAGGCATCAGGTCATAGCCAAAAAGATTTGTCTTTTTAATAATATCTTCGGGATAAACATTTTCAGCCAGGCTGTGATATAAATTTCTTTCTATGCTTTCTGGCTCAAAACCAAGGCCGCTGGTGGCGTTGGCCTGCGGATCTAAGTCCACCAATAAAATATATTTTCCCAGCGCCGCCAAAAAAGCGGCGAGGTTGGTCGCGGTGGTAGTTTTGCCCGTTCCGCCTTTTTGATTAACGATGCTTATGATTTTAGCCATTAATACTATTTTACAACAAAAACAGAAAAAAAAGAAGCAATCTTGACAATACCAGGCTTTTAATTTATCATACTATATCTCTCTATTTCTGCATTGAAACAAGGAGGAGAAAATATGGAAATTATATTGAGGCTCGCTTTGATATCTTCTTCTTTACATCCAGTTGATCCCATTGTTCTTTGGGAAAAATTTCAGCAGATAAGCGCAGAAAACCCCTGCATAAAAAATGCGAAAAGACAGTTTTCGGGAAAAATTTTCTTTGAAATAAGCAGCGATGACTTCAAAAAATTGATTAATTTGCTTAACGCCCTTTCCAAAACATTGGGCACCGAGGGGAAAAGCACTCATTTTGATCTCTATCCGAGGGATCTCCCGGGACATAAAATAACTATAGCCCCAAACAATTAACAATTAATTTTGTCTCTCTACGACAGCTAACTCCAGCTGTCGTTTTTTTCTGGACAAATAAGGCAGAAACCGATAAAATAATCTTGAACAACACATGCCGCGGTGCTGGAACTGGCAGACAGTGTGGACTCAAAATCCACTGACCGCAAGGTCGTGAGAGTTCAAATCTCTCCCGCGGCACCATAGATTTTAAAAAGCCCTCTCGGGCTTTTTAAATTTTGTTCTTTTTGCTCTTTTCTATCCATAAATCCCTACACCATAGACTCACCTCCACGCCTAGATATTCTAGCTTGTCCTTTGGATTATTTATCATTTTCCGCGCACTTCCGCCCGCGACTTTCTGGTGTGGGGATAAAGCGCCTTGCTATTTTCACCACCAGCCAGCCGCTAAAAATACCGACCAGCGCGCCCCCTAAAATATCCGTTGGATAATGCACGCCCGCGTATATCCGCGCCAAAGAAATTAAAAACGCGCCGGCAAAAAACCAAGCGCCTAATTTTTTGTTAAAAAGATAAACTGCCATGGCCAGCGCAAAGAAAAAAGCGGCGTGGCCGGACGGAAAAGAATTGGCCGCGCCATGATCAATCAGCTGATGAACATTGTTTAGGACGAAGGGCCTCAAACGATGGAAAATCTGATACAAAATCTCCGTAAAACCCAGCCGCGCCACTGCCGCTGCCAAAAACGCCAAGCCGACCATCCAATAATTTTTTATTTTTTCTTCATGGCTTTTGCCCAATAGCAAAAAAATTACCAAAGCCAAACCCACTGCGTACTGAAAATAACTGGCAAAAAAAATGCCAAGATTATCCAAAACCTTCCACTGCCCGGCTAAGTTATTTATTTGTTGAAAAAGCCAGTAATCAAAATCCATAAATATGATGCAAAATATGCAAATAAAATACTAAAATATGCGAAATGCGAAAATTTCTTCTTTCCGCGCATGCGAAAAATTTTGTTCAAATTCAAGGCGAGCCGAGCGTTTAAAATTTGCGTGCTGTGGTCGGGACGCCGAAGGCGTCGTGGATAGCAAATTTAGCTTGCCCCGTTAGATTTGAAAATTATCTAACGGGGCAAGGCGAGCCTTAGAATTTTTCAAAATTTTATCGCCGCGCGGCGGTTTTTTCCGCCGCTTTTTTGGCGGCAAAAAAGCGGCAAAAGATTTTTATACTGAAAGTATTTCCAACAACTTTTTCTTATCCACCGGCCCGATGCGCACGATTTTTGGCTTGGCCGCGGTTAAATCCAGAACCGTTGAAGGTTCGCAGCACTTCAAATCGCCGGCGTCCAAAACTAAATCCGGCTTCAGATAACTTTTCTCAAAATATTTCAATACCTGGCTGATTTTTGTCGTGGCCGGCTCGTCGGAAATATTGGCTGAAGTGGCGACATACGGCCGCCCCATATTCTCGCTCAAAAGATACGTCAACTTGTAGTCGGGAATACGCAACCCGATGGTTTCCTGCCCGGAAGTCAAAACCTCAGGAAGCTTGTGGCGCCGCCACAAAATCACGGTTAGCGCTCCCGGCCAGACCACATTGAGCGCGCGTTCCAGCCGTCTATCAATAAAAGCGACTTTTTTGGCCATGGCTATGTCGCGCACGATAATTGAAAGCGGCTTTTTTTGCAGGCGCTTTTTGACTTTAAAAATCCGGCGCAGGGCAATCTCATCCGTCGCGTCACAGCCCAGGCCGTAAACCGTGTCAGTCGGGAAAACTATCATGCCCCCAGCCAGCATCACTTTGGCGGCCTCAATCACCGCCTCCTCCGATTCTCTTAAATTTTCCGGATTGACTTTAAGAATTCTCATAATTATTATCCAATATACTGGAATACTGGATGAAAAATTTAATTAGCTTGTGTGCTAGGAAATTTTTAATATTTCTTCAAAATTATCTTCTTTACACGCCTTAACGCGGTGTTGATAGCCGCATTTTTCGCAGCGATAAAAAATATCGTATTTCCCCTTTTTGAATTCCACGCCTTCGGGTTTCATCATTCCCTGGCAAACAGCCGCCCGGTCGCCCGGATTAATGTCAATATGCTTTGACCAGAGGCATTTTGGACAATGGTCGGTATAGCCACTGCCCCGCACCGTCGCGCCGCATTTGCCGCAGACGAAATTTTCTTTTTTTCTCTGAAACCTCTTTGGCGTCATTTAATTTGCGGCCAGTCCTCAACAATTAGCGCTTTTTTGGGCCGATGGGGGATTTCTTGATAAATTTTTTCGGTAATAAAAGGCATAAAGGGGTGCAGCAATTTTAACGAGTCAACCAAGACTTTCCATAAAACAAACTGGGCGGTTTTTTTATCGCTTTCGCTTTTTGGCTCCTTGATTCTTTTTTTCACATCCTCTATGCACTTATCACAAAAGCTGTGCCAGAAAAAATGATAAATTGTTAAAGCCGCTTCGTGGAATTGGAAAGAGTCCAAGTCTTTTGTTATTTTTTTAGTTGCCTCTGCCAGCTCTTTTAAAATCCGTTTATCCTCTTTGCTCAATTTTGGTTTAATGCTTTGCGGGTCAAAACCACCCAAATTATCCAGACTAAAACGCGCTGCGTTCCAGATTTTATTTGCAAATTTACGCTGGGCGACTATTTTATCTTCGGACATCGGAATATCTCGGCCGGTGCTGGCGCCAAAAACCAAGGCCATGCGCAGGGCGTCGGAACCATACTGGTCAACCACGGCCAAAGGGTCCACCACGTTGCCTTTTGACTTGGACATTTTTTGTTTGTCTTTGTCACGCACCAAACCGTGCAATACCACATCGGCAAACGGAACTTTGCCGGTTTCATAAAGCCCCAACATTATCATGCGCGCCACC
>Ga0180007_10006820_pt1 | contig 11026 bp, 6 predicted proteins | sample MM_PC_MetaG_FD_121122 | JGI IMG/M metagenome (GOLD analysis project Ga0180007, IMG submission 121122) | Groundwater microbial communities from the Aspo Hard Rock Laboratory (HRL) deep subsurface site, Sweden - MM_PC_MetaG | ecosystem: Environmental > Aquatic > Deep subsurface > Groundwater...
CTGATCAGCCCGGATTTTCCAAGAATCGGTGTTGCCAGGACCAGGTTTTCTTTTTTTGTCAGCGTAACCCTGACAAAATCCCTTCTGCCCTGTGCAGATGCGACATTTCGTGTCAGCCGTGCCGGAACCCGGATGGTTCTGTCTATATGCGAAAGCCCCTTAAGCCGGTTTAAAAAAGGGATGACCACGATTTTAAGTACCACCATGGCAGAAACCACCTGCCCGGGAAGTCCCCAAACCGGTTTTTTCCCGACTCGAGCAAGAATCGTTGGTTTGCCCGGACTGATGGACATGCCATGGACCAATATCTCGGAATCCGGCAGCGCGGATAACACCTCAACGGTAAAATCCCTGGTTCCCACAGAGCTTCCCCCTGAAATAAGGACCATGTCCGTTTCTTCAAGGGCTTTTTCAACCGCTTTTTTAATGTCAGAAGGATCATCTTTGATAATGCCATAGCGCACGGGGGTGGCATGGGCTTCACTGATAAAGCCTGACAGGGCATATGAGTTGATATCCCTTATTTTACCCGGAACAGGCTCTTGTTCAATGGGAATAATTTCATCTCCCGTTGAAATGATACCGATTTTTGGTATTTTATAGGTTTCAATCAGGGTGAATCCAAGACCTGCGGCCAGCCCCTGTTCCTGGGGCCGGATAAAGGTTCCCCCGGGTAAAACAATATCATTTGCTGAAAAATCTTCAGATGTATCTATCACATGCTGCAAAGGGGCCACACTTTTATAGATTTCAACGGAAAATTCATCAATGGGTTCTGCATGTTCCACCATGACAACACTGTCTGCACCTTTGGGCAGCATTCCGCCCGTTGAAATTCTTGCAGCCTGCCCCTGGCAAATACTGAATTTCGGGATATCCCCCATTTGAATGGTTCCGGTAATATCCAGCCAGGCAGGGCTGGATTCTGATGCTCCGAATGTGTCGCTTGCCGCAACAGCATACCCGTCCATGGTGGCCCTTCTAAATCCGGGCATATCTTTTTGGGAGACCAGATCATGGGCAAGAACCCTTGAAAAAGACTTGGAAACAGGTGTGTTTTCGGTTTCAACAGGAAAAAATGTGTCTGTCAGTGCCATCACCTCTTCAAGGCTTTTTACCTTGAAAAAATAGCTCATTTTTTTTGTAACCCCTCGGCTAATGCTTTTTTTAAGCGCTCCATGGCCAGGGTCACGTTTTCAAGGCTGTTAAATGCGCTGATCCTGATATAGGTACTGCCGCACCGTCCGAAACCGCCTCCAGGTGTGCACACGACCCCGGCTTTGGTCAACAGCAGGTCGAAAAAATCCCAGGAATCCTGGCCTTTGGTATCTATCCAGATATAGGGCGCGTTTTTCCCGCCAACAGAATCAAGCCCAATGGATGCAATTGTTTTACGGATGATATCGGCATTGTTCAGGTAATAATCAATCTGTTCTTTTACCTGGGCTTTGCCTGCTTCAGAATAAACCGCTTCTGCAGCTTTTTGAACGGGATAGGATACCCCATTGAATTTAGTGCTTTGTCTCCTGCTCCATAGGGCATGGAGGGATATTTTTTCCCCTTTTGACGTAAAAATCATGCACTCTTTTGGCACCACCGTAAACCCGCAACGGGTCCCTGTAAACCCGGCCGTTTTTGAAAAACTGCGGAATTCAACGGCAACTTCTTTTGCCCCTTCAATTTCATAGATGGTTCTGGGAAGCGTTTCATCCCGGACGAAGGATTCATAGGCAGCATCAAATAAAATCAATGAGCGGTTTTCCTTGGCATAGCGCACCCATTCCGTCAGCTGATTTTTTGTAATGGTTGAGCCGGTCGGGTTGTTGGGAAAGCAAAGATAGATCAAATCCACGGGCTTGAGAGGAAGTTTGGGAATAAATTGGTTTTCCTTTAAACAATCCATATAAACGATGCCGTTGTATCTGCCGGCTTCAAACTCCAGGGTGCGGCCTGCCATGACATTGGTATCCAGATAAGCCGGGTATACAGGGTCAGGAATGGCAACCGTGATATCTGTGGCAAATATTTCCTGGAAATTTCCTGTATCGCATTTCGCACCATCGCTTACAAATATTTCATCGGCCAGAATATCCGCTCCCCTGTCCTGGAAATCATTTTTTGCAATTTTTTCTCTTAAAAAAATATATCCCTGCTCCGGGCCATACCCCCTGAAAGTGGCGTCATTGCCCATTTCATCCACGCCTTCATGGAAGCCTTTGATCACAGCCGGGGCAAGCGCCCTTGTGACGTCACCAATGCCCAGTCGGATGATGTGTGCATCTGGATTTTTCTGTTGATAGTCATTTACTCGTTTAGCAATATCTGAAAACAGATAAGAGGCTTTTAATTTAGCATAATTGTCATTTGATCTGATCATAAATTGTCCTTTCAATGGATATGATGTTTACTTTGTTTTTTCCCATATAATCCCTGCTAGAGATTTAAATTCCTCAACCGTTATCGTTTCCGCTCTTCTTTTGGAATCTATACCGGCTATTTCCAGGGCCTGAACGATAAATTGCTTTTCAAATTCAAATTCCCCACCGGCCATGGCATTTTTCAAAGATTTTCGCCGTTTTGAAAATGCCGCCTTAATAACATTAAACAAAAGCGTTTCCTGTTCAAGGCTGATCTCTCCGGGTTCAAAAAATGTAAATTTTAAAATCGTTGAATCCACATCTGGTTTTGGGAAAAAGGAAGCTGGTCCGATCTGGGTGATCTGGCTGACCCCGGCCGCATATTGAACCACGGCAGACAACCTTGAATAATCTCTTCCCCCGGGTTTTGCAACGATTCTTTTTGCCAGTTCTTTTTGAAACATTAAAACTGCTGTTTCAATACAACGCCTTTCTTCAACCAGTTTGAACAGGATTTGGGATGAAATATTATACGGAAGATTTCCGATGACCACCCATTTTTTATCAGTTGTCAGCTCATCCATATCAAATTTCAAAAAATTTCTGTGGATAATGGTAACATTTTTTGCATTCGCATTATCCAGTTCCTGTTGTAAAAGGGGTATCAGACGGCCATCTGTCTCAACCGCCGTTACATGGAATGCTGCCCTGGCAATGGGAATGGTAAGGGCGCCGAGACCCGGCCCGATTTCCAGAACCCGGGCATCTTTTGACAGACCTATTTTGTCAACGATCATTTTTGCCGTTCCAGGATTGGCCAGAAAATTTTGTCCCATCTCTTTTCCTGCAAACAGGTTTTTTTCTTTTAACAACTGGCTTGGGTGTGTCATGTGATAGCCTTTTTGAGAGTTTGGGGGTTTCTGTAAAATCCGGTCATAAATTGTCTGTTAAATACTCAACTTTCGGTTTTAAGTTCTTGCAGACAGGGTCGGGCTTGTTTTATTGTGTTCTTATCCATAAATCCATATCAAAAATGCCATAATGCAAGCCTGACCCCACTCAAATCTGGCAACTCCGAAAGTTGAGTTAAATATTTTTTAAGCAATGCATTTTTAAAAAATGACTACTTGACTTTTTTATGCCATACAAGTAGTTATTGTATATATACTTCAACCAAAAAATAGATTCAACCTTCAATACAAATTCGACCTGGTTTTTTGTGCTTTCACTGTTTATTTTGTTTTAAGATCAATCAGTTTGGTATTGATATGTTTTATATGTCACCATATGGACAAGAACCCTTTTTCTTGGGAGGCTTATTATGTTAGAAAAACCAGAACCTGGAACCAATTGGGAAAGTTTTATCAAGATGCTGTTGAAAAAGTTAGATATTCCAACAAAAGAAGATATCGATTTTTTACATGGTAAACTTGACACGCTTGAGCAATTACTTTATCAGAAACAGCCGGCAACCAGAACACGGAAAAAAAAATCGGCAGCAAGACAGAAAACGGCATCCTCCATTGTTCTTGATGTGTTTGCCAGGTATCCAAAGGGTACAAATTTTAAAACCATAAAAGCCGACACGGGATTTGATGATAAAAAATTGAGAAACATTATATTCAGACTGGACAAGATAAAGATGATCAAACGGGTGACCCGGGGTATTTATAAACGAGTGTGACCTGCCGGTCACACCCCGCCTGAACATCACACACCATTTAACAGTCACACGTAACCTGAAGGTCACACGTATCCTGAAGGTCACAAGTGAGAGGATATAGCACTTTATGGCATATACTGTATTTGAAAAAGGACAACAACTCCAGGGCTATCTTATAAAAGAAGTTACCCGGCTTGAAACTATAGATTCAGTGATGATTCAGCTTGAGCATATGAAAACAAAGGCCAGGCATATCCATATCGATAATCAGGATAAGGAAAATACCTTTGGCGTGTTTTTCAGAACGGTTCCCCAGGACTCCACGGGGGTAGCCCATATCCTTGAGCATACCGTGTTATGCGGGTCAAAAAAATTCAATGTCCGGGATCCTTTTTTCTCCATGATCAAAAGAAGCCTGTCTACCTTTATGAATGCCTTTACGGCATCTGACTGGACCATGTATCCGTTTTCCACCCAAAATTCAAAAGATTATTATAATTTGATGAATATTTACCTGGATGCGGCTTTTTTCCCCAGGATTGATGAATTGAGCTTTAAGCAGGAGGGACATCGTCTTGAGATAATAGAAAAAACAGACAAGAATGTTGAACTCGAATATAAAGGCGTTGTCTACAATGAAATGAAAGGCGCCATGTCTTCACCGGATCAGGTGTTGGGTAGATCCCTGCTCGCCGCTCTTTACCCGGACACGACCTATCGGAACAATTCCGGTGGCGAGCCGTCCTTGATCCCCTCCCTTACCTGGGAAGCGTTAAAAGCGTTTCATGCCCGATATTATCATCCGTCTAATTCATATTTTTATACCTATGGCAATCTGCCCCTGGAAAAAACCCTTTCATTTGTTTGTGAAAAAGCGCTGGACCAATTTGAACAGCTTAAAGTGGATTCACAAGTTCCGGCTCAACCCCGGTGGGACTCTCCCAAAAAAATAACCCAGGCTTATGCTTACTCAGACCCGGATGATATATCCAAAAAATACCAGGCGTGTGTGGCCTGGCTCACCTGTGATGTGAAAGATTCTTTTGAGATCCTTGTGCTGAGTATTTTAGAACAGATCCTTCTGGGTAATGCTGCCTCACCCTTAAGAAAGGCCCTTATTGATTCTGGTTTAGGATCTGCCCTGTCTGACTCAACAGGGTTTGATCCGGATAACCGGGACACCATGTTTGCCTGTGGCTTGAAAGATATTGCCAAAGATTCTGCCGGGGCGGTTGAGCAGATCATTTTTGCCACCATCCGGGAACTTGCCGATAAAGGGATTGAAACCCATTTGATTGAGTCTGCCATCCATCAGATAGAATTTTACAGAAAAGAGATTACCAATACCCCTTACCCCTTTGGTATAAAATTATTGCTTTCCTTTGCCGCCACACTCATCCATGACGGAGATCCTGTGTCCTGCATAAATATTGATCAGGATCTGGACACACTGAAAGAAAAGATAAAGAACGGCCCGTTTCTTGAAAACAAGCTAAGACAATATTTTCTGGATAATCCCCATAGAATCCTTTTTACGCTTGAGCCGGATACAAATCTTGAGCAGAAAAATATCGAAAATACCAGAAAAGAGTTGAAAACGCTTTTGACGCAAATGGGTAAAAAAGATCTTGAAAAGATTCAAACAGATACACAACTGCTTAAAGCGCTCCAGGAAAAAGAAGAAGATGTTTCAGCACTGCCGACACTGGCGCTTGCTGATGTGCCGCCGCAGATAGAAATCATAAAGCCGGACAGCATACCAGGGGTTAATTTTTCCACCTGTTATGATAAGGCGACTTCAGGCATCCTTTATTTTACCTGTCCTGTGGGGGCCGGCAATATACCCGCGGATCTATTTGCCCTGGTACCTTTTTTCTGCCATTCATTCACCAATGTCGGTACCAGGAAAACCAGCTATGATCGAATGGCTGAACTCATGGATCTTTATACGGGGGGGGTATCCGCTTCTCCGTTCTCAGGATCTTATTTTTCAAAAGAAGCGCAATCCCATTCGTTTATCGCCATTCAGGGGAAGTCTCTGGACCGGAATGTTGAACAGATGTTTGATCTGATCAAAGAGCTTATTGAAGACTATAGTTTTACGGATCTGGACCGGTTGAAAAGTCTTTTGCTGCAATACCAGGCCGGAATGGAAGCCTCTATTGTTTCAGCGGGTCACAGGTATGCCATTTCCCTTTCCTGCCGGCATCTTTCAATGGCATCAAATATAAACGAGTTGTGGCACGGCATTGCCCAATATCAATTCATCAAAGATATTATTGAACGCATCAACACGGCCGACAATCCGCAACAAATTCTTGAATCCCTGTCAGAAAAAATGGTTTGCATGGCCCAGTCGGTTTTAAAGAAAGGCAATTTCAAACCCGCTGTGATCGGGGCCCAAAGCGCCATTAAAACGGCTGAAAAAAGGATTCATGCAATTCATGAGCATCTGTTAAATGATTCTGAAAAATTCTTTTTCACGCCAAATCTGTCCTTTGATAAACAGGTGCCATTTGATGGTTTTTATACCAACACATCCGTCTCTTTTGTGGGCCAGTCCTTTAAAACCGTTAGCATGATACATGAGGATTCTCCAGGACTTGCCGTCATCGGCAAAATACTCAAATCCCTTTATCTTCACCGGGAGATAAGAGAAAAGGGTGGCGCATATGGGGGGTTGGCCATTTATAACTCTGAAGAGGGCATTTTTTCATTTGGATCATACAGGGACCCGCATATCAAAAGAACTCTGGATATTTATAAAAGTGCCTGTGATTTTATTGTCACGGGAGAATATTCTCAAACGGATGTCAAAGAAGCCATCCTCCAGGTCTGCTCGGAAATAGACAAGCCGGAAACGCCTGGGCCTTCAGCAATGAAAGCCTTTTACAGGGACATCATCAAATTGGATGATACCATCCGCCAGCAGTTCAAGGATGCATTGCTGCACCTGGATAAAAAAAGAATCCAGACCATTGCTGAACGGTATTTCACCATTGATGAATCCCTGAAAGGGACGGCGGTTATTTCAAGCCGGGAAAGCCTTGAACAGGCAAACCAACAGCTTGCGGCAGAAGATAGACAATTAAATCTGCGAAAAATTTAAGATAGGCACCCAAAAAATAAATATATCTGCAATTTTGAACAACCCTTAACGTTCGCCACTGTTTTATGGACGCAGATTAACGCAGATCAGCATTGAAAATCTGCATTAATCTGCGTCCTGTTTTGGAGATTTATATTTTTCCTGAGTCCCCTATTGTTATTTGTATTCATACTCTTTTGAAGGGAATTGTCCCGTCTTTTATGAGTGGGTTTTACGCCAATCATTATACTGGCACATTCCCCAGAGTGCGTTAACGGCTCGTTCCGGTGAAGGGAAAAATACACTTTTATATTCATATCCATCCAACCGGTAAAGGGTTTTGCTGATTTCATCCGTCAAAAGACTAACCCCAAGCACAGGTTTTTCATACTTCTGGGTTAATTTGATCACATATTGGGCATATTCTTCTTCAAACTGCAGGATAACATCCTTGAAAGAATTTGCCATGGCCCGATCAATTGTAGGGTCTGTTTTGATTACGGAATCAAACATTTTGTTGACAAGCACCCTTTTTCCATGAATCCCCAGATGAATTACGGCATCGCACCCATCCCATCTGAGCAGTTCTTCCAGACATTTTTTGGGAATGCTCGGGTCCCCCTCTCCCACAATATCAACGGGATTTCCATGACTCCAGAATGGCGGCAGAATCCTGTTGAGCTGTTCAATGATATGTTTGGAAAGGGTTGGTACAGTGAGCCCGTGTTCTGCGCAGAGATCTGTTGTGATGACACCCCAGCCGCCCCCGAGGGTCATGATGGCCACCCGTTTTCCTTTTGGCAGGGGCAATGCTGAAAATACGGCGGAAAGGTCTAACAGCTCCATGGGCTGATTCACCTGGATAATTCCGGCCTGCCTGCAGGCCGCATTAAATACGCGCGTATCTGATGCCATGGCCCCGGTATGGCTTGCTGCCGCTTTTTCCCCCATGCTGGTTCTGCCTCCTTTTAAGACAACCACAGGCTTTTGCCGGGATACCCGTGTCGCACTTTTGAAAAACCGCGAACCATTTTTGACGCTCTCAAGGTAAAGCACCACTGTTTTGGTCAGGTCATCAACCTCAAAGGCCTCCATATAATCTTCAATGGTGACCATGGCCTCATTTCCTGACCCTGAAAAGGCACGGATACCGATATCCTGCTGCTCGGCAAATGCCAGAAGCTGGGTTCCCATATTCCCGGACTGACAGACAAGAGCGGTTGAACCGGGGATTGGATAGGCATGGGCGGCATTGCAGAAAAAATCAATATGGGGGTTGCAGATGCCCATGGTGTTGGGTCCAAGGATCAATATGCCTGCATCATAGGCTGCTTTTGTAAGTTTTTCCTCTAATGTTGCCCCTTCCTTCCCAACTTCCCTGAACCCGGATGTGATTAATAATATGCCTTTTACATGTTTCTTTTTCAGATCCGGTATCAAATCGATCACCTGATCTGCAGGAATGGTCACGACGGCCAGGTCAATATCTGCTTCAATCTGGGTGACGGATGTATACACCTGCCTGCCGGTTATTTCCCCGCCCCTGGGATTCACAAGATAAACGTTTCCCTTATAATTCCGGGATAAGGTATTGGTCAGGAGCATGTGCCCCCATTTCCCCGGAGTCGCTGATGCCCCGATAAAAGCCAGGGATTTTGGGTAATAACAGGAAGCAAGCGTTGTTAAATTAATATCATAGGGTTTGTTTTTTTCCCCCTCTGTCTGTTCGAGCACAATTAACCCGTCCACGGCAACAGGAGAGCCGTCAGGTTGTATGATCACAGGATTGATATCGATTTCTTTGATATTCGGAAACTGTTGTGCAATATCTGACAATCCCTGGAGTATTTTTTTGAATTCCTGTTTTTTGACTGCCTGTTCACCTCTAAAGGCCTGTAACAGTTTTTTGGAGGATATCTGATCAAACATGTCTTCCATGTCCACATCATTTAAGGGAGCTATTTTAAGGACAATATCGCTTAGCGCTTCCGTATATATCCCGCCTAACCCAAATACAATGACCGGGCCGAACTGGGGGTCCTTAAACATGCCGGCCATAAATTCCCTTTTGCCTGACACCACGGGTTGAACAAGGAAGGCATCAATATCATCTGCTGCAGATACGTTCATTTCTTTGACAGCATTCAGGACCTGGCTTTCATCGCTTAATCCGACGCGGACAAGGCCTTTTTCCGTTTTGTGAAAAATGGTCTCGCTGACCCCTTTTAACACCACTGGAAACCCTGTTTTTTGACAGGCCGAAAGAATCTGATTGATATCTGTTGCCCGTATCTCTTTCACCACGGGGATATGGAATAATGCAAATATTTTTTTGGCTGTATCTTCTGGCAGACTGTTGGATGTTAACGATGCTGCGAGTCTTCCATCGATCAGTGGTTGAATGTCTGTTAATTTCATTTATGCTTTTGCTCCGTTGAATACAATGTTTGCAATCCCCGTTGATATCTTGTCGATATCCAGTCGTTTACTGAAAATAATTTCACCGAGACAGGCATGTTCAATGGCTCCCAATATCACTTTTCTCAATAAATAAGGGTTAACATCAGATTTAAGCTCTCTTTTTTTTATGCCGTTTTCAATGATCTCAAGGATGGTGCGCGAATATTTACGAACCATTTCATAGGCACTGGAATCAAAGAAATCCATGGAATTACGAACCTCAAGCAGAAGGATTTTTGAAAAAATTCTATTGTCTGCATAACTTTCAAGACTTGAGAAAATGATCACTTCAAGCTGTCTGATACAGGTTTTTTCCCTGGCGATTCGGGTGTTGATGTTGAGCAGGAAGTCAATAAAATGGTTGTTTAATACCTGGTATAACAGATCTTTTTTGTCTTTGAAATATTTATAGATCAGTCCTTCCGTGACTTTGGCAGTGCTCGCGATTTCTGCCGTGGTAATGGAATGAAAATCTTTCTGGGACATGAGAGAAGAAAAGGCTTTCATGATTTTTATTCTGCCCGGTGGGTTGGTTTTTCCTTTGTGCTTCATGTTTTTCCTTGTTAATGAATATCCCCTGTGAAAACAACCCCGCATTAATATGGTAAGTAACACTTACTCACAAAATACAAACCTGTCAACCCATATACCCATATTCTTGCTGAAATTCAATTCAGGATTTGATATGTACGGTTGCTTCTGACCTTAAGGGAAAAATATTTCAGGCATTGGAGAAAATTTGCCGGATAGGTCATCCCGGAATGACGCTTAACATACGTCAAAATCTGTCTTGACATTGGGGTCCAGGATATATTAAAAACCTTTGATGTTCCTTTAAAAGGGTTTCTAAAAATATCGGTTTCAGATTTTTTAAGTCCGATTTTAAGCACACAGGAAAGCGGTTATCAGTAAACCGGCACAACAAAAAGATGTCTGCAATGAGACATATTGGGAAGGGGAGCCCATCAAGATGATGAATGCTAAAAAATCCAGGACAATTGAAAAAGATGATTTTTTGCCCTTTTCAAGACCGTCAATCAACTCAGATGATATCTCAGCCGTGACTGAGGTGTTGAAATCCGGCTGGATTACGACAGGATCAAAAAGTGCTGAATTCGAACACCAATTCTGCGAGTATACGGGCAGCCCCAATGCCGTGGCCCTGACTTCTGCAACAGCAGGCATGCATCTTTTATTAAAAGCATTTGATATCGGAAAAGGGGATGAAGTCATCACACCATCCATGACATGGGTATCCACCGTCAATCTGATTACAATGGCAGGGGCGACACCGATATTTGCAGACGTTGACAAGGACACGCTCATGATCAACCGGGAAACCGTTGAGAAACACTTGTCTGAACGGGTAAAAATGATCATCCCGGTCCATTTTGCCGGGGCGCCTGTTGATATGGATCCCTTGAGAGAACTTGCCCGGGCACATCATATTGTATTGGC
>Ga0180007_10006822_pt1 | contig 11025 bp, 12 predicted proteins | sample MM_PC_MetaG_FD_121122 | JGI IMG/M metagenome (GOLD analysis project Ga0180007, IMG submission 121122) | Groundwater microbial communities from the Aspo Hard Rock Laboratory (HRL) deep subsurface site, Sweden - MM_PC_MetaG | ecosystem: Environmental > Aquatic > Deep subsurface > Groundwater...
AATTTAGATTAAGGGATGCGGGACATATTTTAGGATCTTCAAGTATTGAATTTTGGGTCAAGAATGATGCTGAAAGAACGCGGAAATTGGTATTCTCTGGAGATTTAGGTCAGCCGGGAGCACGTATTGTAAGAGATCCTGATTTAATCAGAGAAGCAGACTATGTGATTTGTGAATCAACATATGGAAATAGGATGCACAGAGACAGAAATGAAACACTTTTAGAACTTCTTGCAATATTACAACGAGCACAGAAAGAGGAAGGCAATGTCCTTATACCTGTATTCGCAATTGAAAGATCACAAGAAATTCTGTATGAAATAAACCTTTTTGTTGAACAACGATTACTCTCTGGATTACCTATGTATCTTGATAGTCCAATGGCTTCAAAGGCTACAGAAATATTCAAACAATACCCAGACTTTTACGATGAAGATGCAAAAAGACTACTAAATAAAGGGGATGATCCATTTGCCTTTGCAGGACTCCATATTACAGAAGATGCAGAGGAATCAAAACGACTCATATCTAAACGAGGTATTGTAATTATGGCAGGTAGTGGAATGTGTACTGGTGGAAGAATTATGCATCATCTAAAGAACAATATTGAGAATGCTAAAACCCATATTGTATTCGTTGGATATCAAGTACAAGGAACGCTAGGACGACGAATTGTAGATGGTGAGAAGATTGTAAAAATATTTGGAAGAGAGTATGAAAACAATGCACATGTACATACCTTAGGAGGATTCTCGGCCCATGGGGATCAACGAGACCTAATGTATTGGTTAGGAAGTTTTGGGCATACCCCAAAGCAGATATTCATAGTACATGGAGATGAACAAGTAGCAGAAGACTTTGCACACAAGTTTTACAAGGATACACAGATAGATACAATAGTCCCTAATTTAAATGAAGAATTCGACTTAAAGTAGCATGGAAGTATACACAGAGATAGACAAAATATATGGGGATATACAAAAGTTGAACATACAAGGAGCAACCAATGTTGCCATTTCTACCTTTGAAGGAATGAAATTATACCTCTCGTTAACTAGGGAAGCAGACAAGCAAAAGGTATATGATGAGTTCTTTGAAGTAGGGAACAAGTTGGCAGAAGCCAGACCTAATGAACCATTGGCAAAAAACGGAGTCAAATTTATCAAGTATTCTTTCAAGCAAGAGTTTTCTGTTTTACCAGAGCTGTCCACTATGAAACCAAGGCTTGAGGAGCTATGTACGGAGTATCTAGGTATGATTTCCGAATCAAAGAAAAGCATGGTTGAAAAGTCAAAGGGATATCTTAAAAATCATGACAAAATATTTACACATTGTCATTCTTCTACGGTAGAAACATTGATCAAAGAATTGTCTCAAGGAGATAATAACTTCGAGGTGGTGTGTACAGAAACTAGACCAAGAATGCAGGGAAGAATTACGGCAAAGAATTTGGTGAATGCTGGGATTAAGACCACAATGATAACGGATAGTGCTGCGGATTCATTCATCATAAATAGAGGAAATGTAACCGTAGACATGATTTTAATAGGGTGTGATCAGATTGTGAAAGGTGGACATGTAATTAACAAAATTGGAAGTTGGAGTATAGCCATGAGTGCACACTATGCAGATAAGCCTTTGTATGTGGTTACCCCGTTACTCAAAATTGATGAGAGTTCATACATTGGAAATGTAGAGATTGAGGTAAGAGAAGACTCCGAGATATGGCCTGATGCACCAAAGGGGTTGGAGATATATAATCCGGCATTTGAGATTGTGGATAATGTCCTAATTACTGGTTTTGTGACAGAATTTGGTATAGTTAAACCTTCAGAGGTGGACTCTGTAGTCAAGGAGAAATATCCTTGGGTATTTGATAGATAATTTTTTACTAACTAGTTATGTCTTTCTACTTAAGAAGTAAAGTGTTGGATTTAGGCGAGGATAATAGCTTTAATATTGTTTTACATAGAAAAGATGCCGAGAAAATTGGTGTCAAAGAAGGAGAGCTTTTGTTCATCGGTATTGGTGATGTTGAATTGTATGCTAATGTTTTAGAGACTGAAGAGAGAGTTCATCAGGGTGAGATTGGGTTGTTTGAAGAGATATGGAAGGAGTATATGGTAGTTGAAGGTAGTACTGTATTTGTAGATATTCCTGAAAGAACTAAATCGTTAGAAGCCATTAGTAAGAAACTTCTCGGCCATGATCTTACCAAGGAAGATTTGGAATTAATTATGCAGGATATTGCGAGTAGAAGATTAAGAGAAACAGAGATTGCTTTCTTCATTTCTACATTCTTTAATCCTGGTTTTAATGATGAAGAGATATATTGGATGACACAGGGTATGGCACAGTCAGGAGATTCTCTTTCATTTAAAAAATTCAAAGGTAAGGGTAGTGTTATTGCTGATAAACATTCTATTGGTGGTGTAGCAGGAAAGGGTGTTACTCCTGTATTAGTTCCAATACTTGTAGCTGGTGGTTTAATCGTCCCTAATACCTCTTCTAGAGCAATTACGTCTCCATCTGGCACATCAGATATCTTAGAGGTTGTTATGCCTGTATCGCTCACTGAGGAAGAAATAATGGATGTTGTAGAGAAGACTGGTGGTTGTTTGTTCTGGGGTGGTTCTTTGAGTATTTCTCCTGCAGATGATGTAATTATTAATGTTGAAAGATCTCTTCGTATTCAGGAATATCAGAAGGTACTTGTGAGTATTGTTGCTAAGAAGGTTGCACTTGGTATTGAGAATATCTTAATCGATTTGCCATATGGTAAGGGTAGTAAGGTTGAGGTAACAGAGGATGTATTCAAATTAGCTAAGGAATTTAAAAAACTGTTTAAGAAATTTGGTATTGAGTGTGAAACGACTACTCGTAAGGTTAATGGTCCTGATGGTAGGGGCATTGGCCCTAACCTTGAGATTATTGAGGCTCTCCGTATTCTTGAGAGAGATAGTCGTGCATCGTTGGAAATGGAACGTGTGGTTATAGATATGGCAGGAATATTGTTTGAGGCTACCGGTATATCTAAAGAGGGGGAGGGGAAAGTATTTGCTCAAACGCTTTTGGATTCTAAACAGGCTTATGATAAATTCTGGGAGATTGGTTTTGCACAGGGTGCAAAGAAGATTACTAAGTCTAGTGAGATTAAGCCGGGACATCTTAGTGCAGATGTTGTTGCTACTAAGGGTGGTACTGTGAAGTTAATTAGTAGCATAGAGATTGTTAATATTGCTCGTGCCTTGGGTTGTCCTCGTATTCATGAGGCGGGTTTGTATATGCACAAGATGCCTGGGGAATCTGTTTCTAAGGGGGATGTTTTGTTTACAATGTATGCTACGGCGGATGATAGGCTTGAGAATGGGAAAAAGGCGGTAGATCTCGAAAAGATGTATGAGATAGTTTAGATGCAAGACCCTATAGTGTTGTTAAATTCCTAATAAAAACCCATATAGTGGTTGATAGAATACGGGTTTATGATACAGCCGAGCTTGTATTATTATTAATTTTCTTCCTCTTCATTCTTCTAACAGTATTCTTAGTAACAGCTACAATAACTGAAACTACCAATACAAGAATAATAACCGGACCCGTAATTATAACCGCCTTCCCAATTGTAGTAGTCTTAAGAAATGTATTTACCCATTGTCCAAAACCATACTTACTAGAAGAAGGAATATCTTCAACATTCTCATATCCTTTTTCAGGAACAATATCTATATATGTCTTTAATGTACTAAAATCAATATCAGTACTATCTACACCATACACATTCAAGTTATATCCCTCTGTAGTTAACACATCAATATTATCTGCTGAAAACACCCTAATATTTGACAATGTATCACCATTAAACACCTCCCAAAGTACACGATCAATACTCTGTCCCAACCTCATATTGCTACTCTCCAAAGTAGGATCTATGGAATACCAACCATAGTCAGGTATCCAAGCCTGTACCCATTGATGCCTAACCTGAGCCTCTTGGACTTCAGTAATATTCGCATATCCTAGTGCAGCTCTGGCAGGAATCCCTTGTGCTCTAAGTAGAGCAATCATGGAATCAGCATACTCCATACATACAGAAGCACCACCTTCAAGTGCAGCTTTTGCACCAATTCTTTCATTTTCAGAATTAGCCTTGTTGTCATCATATGTTAATTTGTCACCAACATACGCATAATCAGCTTTAATGATATTTAGTACAGTATTTTTTCCATCAAGCAATTTGTTTGCTTCATCCGCTATGAATGAGTCTGTAGATTGCCAATATTTAGTAGGAACAAGATACTGTTTAAGAAATGGACTGGAAGTAATTTCTTCTTTGTAAGTAGTCCAATCAATATCAGTAGGTACACTAGTTGCAGTATATTCATCCTGATTTACAACAATATATCCTTCCAATGTAATGGTTCCAATTGTATTGGCAGGTACTTCAAATGATGCAATTATATTCCCTTCATCATCCTGATATATATCCGATGGTGTAGGAGATACATTAGTGAAGTATACCTTCTGATTAGTTTCATCGAATTCTCTAGGAAGAGAGATCTCAAATATATTTGTTGAAAGAGATTTTAATACATTGGTTAGACTTTCTGGCACCAATGTATCTGTTTTTGGTGTGGTATATGTTAAGGCAAATTTGTAGGTAGTTGATGTCCCAAACTCCATGTATGGAGAATTCCCGACTCGATCTTCCTGTGCGAATGTGTAAGTTGTTTTTCCACTCTTTGTCGCTTTTGAAAATGTCGTAGGGAATACTTTAGCAAGTGGAGATATGTTACTGTCTACGGTTATATCTAATCCATAGTTGAACGCAGTCGTAGTTTTAGTTGCAGAATCGGTTTCTTCAAATACAACATCTTTGGGTAATGCAGGAGCTTGGAGAGTTACATAGTCTACTACTTTGATTACAAAGTCATGGGTATTGTATGCAATCTGTATGGAATATGGTGAGCTAGATGTGGTTTGTTTGTAGTTTGGTACTTTAATATATATTCCTACTCCTTGCTCTTGTTCTTCTATTGTATATTTTACCGATCCTCCTAGGGAGTTGGTTACTTTGAGTGAGTCTAGTTTGTATTTTCTTTCTGTAGCTATTTCTTCTTCTGTACTATTTGGTAGGTCGGGGATATTGAATACCTTTTCTCCTGTAGCAGGGTAGAAGTAATCACTGTTTTTTACTGTTCTAGTATATTGTGTTACTACAGATACGTATGTTTTACCTGTTGTATATGTGATGTGTGTATTTGAATCTATGACAAAGTCTGAGGCTTTAGCAAATACCTTAGTAGAGAAGAGGAGACCGAAGGATACGATACTAAGAACAAAGAGAAGCAGTTTTTTCATTGTTTTGGTTTGGGCTATTTAATGTAATTAATATAATAGCAATTATTGAAAAAGGAGGGAAGAAGACCTATAATATGCGTTCGGAACACACATCCGGATCTTTTAAAAAAAAGGAGTAAGTCGGCCATGGATAATTTATCAAGCTTTGCAACTAGTTATGCTTTTCTTTTTCAGAGTCCATTCATAGACACTGAAGTGAATGAGTGGTATGAAAAGGTCTTTAATAAAGTAAAAGATGGGACCAATTTTCAAGAACTTGAAGATATGTTAAATCGTTTACCAGTAGATACACGGCTTTACAGATTAGTTCGAAAAGAACTGATAGGTAAGGCTAGGAGCCCTATAGAGTTAGTAAGCGTTGTAATCTTAACAAGTAGAAACTCGAAAGAGGAGGAGGCGCTGGTTAAACAGATTACAGAACTTGAAAAAGAAGGAGACGAAGCAGATCAGGAAGAAATAAAGGAAATGGTTAGAAAAAGGATATCTTCTCTAAATGGTGATTTGAAGGCAAGAATGAGAAGATTGTTTAGAGAACTTTTAGAGAAGGAGGTTTCCAAGTGATTAAAGAGAGAGAGAATACTGTTCTAAATGCCGCTGAATTATATAATCAATTCCTAAATATGTTTGGTATGAACAACAGATTTGCACCTGCTGCATATTTTGAAGGCTGTAAAAATTTGTTTGATACCTGGGAAGAATGGAATTTGTTTTGGAATGAGATATCTGAGCCAAAGTTAATGGCTATGCTGATTCCACAAATGGCATCTACTGCAAAAAGTCGAGAACAGATGGTTATTACCATGACAAGATGTCCAAATAACCATGGCGCGAGCAAGATTGTCCGTATGAAGATTAAGACCATGTTTAGAAATCAAATTCATGCACTTAAGGAAGATGTAGAGAAATACTTTTCAGAACATGAAAAAGATCTACCTCCAAAAGTGGGGAAATTGACATTGAAACTTTGGGTTCTTCAGACCTTTCTCTATGGTCAAACAGTAGAAATTGGTCAAAAGGCTAGAGATATAAATACAGAAGAATAGGGTGTGCTATTCTTAAAACCTGCTCCACTGTGAGCCTCTAAGATTGGAATTATTTCCATCAAGAGGTTCACAGTTAGGTTTTCATATATATCCAAAACCTTAATATTAGGATATAATTCACCATTATGTCAGTAAAAAGATCACACTCATTGTCTCTAGGTATTGTAGGACTTCCTAATTCAGGAAAATCTACAATATTTAATGCACTAACCAAATTAACAGTACCAGCAGAAAATTTTCCTTTTTGTACGATAGATAAAAATGTAGGAGTAGTAGAAATACCCGATGAAAGATTAGGTAGAATGTCCGCATATTTCAATGCTAAGAAGATAGTACCTTCTGCAATGACATTTGTAGATATTGCCGGATTAGTAAAAGGAGCATCTAAGGGAGAAGGATTAGGAAATCAATTCCTTTCACATATTAGAGAAACCGATGTCATTATGTATGTACTTAGAGCTTTTGAAAGTAAAGAGATTGTACATGTATATGAGAGAGTAAATCCTGTTGAAGATTTTGAGATTGTACAAGCAGAATTGATATTCAAAGATATTGAGGTTGTTGAAAAGAAGATAGCTAGTGTAAACAAGATGGCTAGGATAGGGAATGCTGATGCTGCATTAGAGATGAATATATTGGAGAAGATACAGAAGAATCTTGGTATGGGTATACCAGTGATTGATATGGAGATGAATGAGAAAGAGAAGGAGTATGTATATGACCTTTGGTTGTTAACCAGTAAAAAAAGGATGTTTGTATTGAATTGTAAGGAAGGATTGGAAAGTGAGAAGATTGAGGTATGGAAGAAGGAATTAGAAGAGAAAACAGGTGATCTAGTAATCGTGGCTGATGTAAAATTGGTAGGGGAGATGGAAGATGCTGATGAGTATGCAGAGTTATTGGGATATGTTCCTAAATCTGTTAAGGATATTATTAAAGGGGCATATGATGCTCTCAATCTTATAACCTTCTATACCGGTTCGGAGAAGGAGTGTAATGCATGGACCATAGAGAAGGGTGCTAATGCTAAGGAGGCTGCGGGGGTTATACATACTGATTTAGAAAATAATTTCATTACTGCTGATGTGGTTAATGTTGATGCGTTATTAGATGCAGGTGGTTGGGTTAAGGCCAAGGAATTGGGTTTAGTTAAGAACCATGGTAAGGATTATATTGTTCAAGATGGTGACTACATTATTATTCTTGCAAACAAGTAAGAATTTTTCAAAGGAAGTACTGTTGTAGTAGATATTTACAACGAATTAGATATCCTATAGACTAGAGCTAGTTTTTTTGTTGGGCAATATGCCCTTATCTCGCTCGATAACAATAGAATGCAGTGAAAGGATTTCGAGAATGAAAAAAATGCGTAAGATAAAGAGATCATGCTGGGATACCCAGGGGGACAGGTTAATTATTGAAAGGTGGTTTGGTTCCCAAGTCTTTACTATTGATAGAAAAGATACTACGAAGAGTGGTTGGAAAATTTATTACCTGAAATCTGGGCGAAGGGATTTTTTGTTTGTAGTGAATAAATATTGGGACTTAATGGGATTTCTTGGACGATTATCCAGTAATGCACAGCAAGTGATATTGCCTACCTTTCGGCAATACGTGCCATATCTAACAGAGCAAAAGATGAGTGAGATCATTGTTGTAAAGAAATAAAACAAAAAGACAAAAAAGGAAGGTAGAACCTGAATCCTGGATTAACCAGTGTTCATATAGTTCTACCATCCTTTGAGTCGTACGATATCATCGTACAACTAAAAATTCATATAAATTTCATATTTAAGATATATAATAGAAATATGAAAGAAAAATCCCTCATACTATTCAATCAAAAAACAATAAGAAGACATTGGGATAAAGAGAAAGAACTCTGGTATTTCTCAATTGTAGATATTATAGAGGTTTTGACCGATTCTCCAAGGCCTAGAAAGTATTGGAATGCTTTGAAAACAAAGTTAGAAACCGAAGGGAGTGAACTGTCCCATAAATTGGGACAATTGAAAATGACTTCTCAAGATGGAAGAATGCGATTAACAGATGTAGGAGATACTGAAACAATTCTAAGACTAATTCAATCCATTCCTTCACCTAAAGCAGAACCCTTGAAAGTTTGGTTAGCTAAGGTAGGGTATGAAAGAATAGAAGAAACAGAAGATCCAGAATTAGCATTTGATAGGGCAATGAAGACATATCTAAATAAGGGATATTCAAGAGATTGGATTAATCAAAGACTAAAGAGTATTGAAGTTAGAAAGGAATTAACGGATGAATGGCAAGAGAGAGGTATGAAGGAAGGGAGAGATTTTGCAATATTAACAAATGAGATTACTAAAGCTTGGACAGGTAAATCGGTAAAGGAATTAAAAGAATACAAGGGTTTAAAGAAAGAGAATTTAAGGGATAATATGACTAATTTAGAATTAATTCTAAATATGTTAGCAGAAGCATCTACTACTGAGATATCAAAGAAGGATATACCAAAGGGATTGGAAGAGAACAGGGTAGTTGCAAAGAAGGGTGGTAAGGTTGCTAGAAAGGCTAAGGAGGAGATAGAGTTAAGTATAGGGGAGAGTGTTGTAAGGAAGAAGTTGAGTTAGAGAAAGGATTTACATCCGAATAGATATCCTATAGAATATGAATGTCTTTTTGTTAGGGACTAAGTCCCATATCGTATTCGCTCACTAAAAATAAGGAGAAGGGAAATGATTGAATTAGAATCAAAGTTTAAAAGTTTCCAAATGGATGGCAAAAGATATTTCTTGCATAAATCCTATGGGGATTTGTGGGTTGTGAAGTGTCGTGCCTCTAGCGATTCAGATAAATGGGAATACTTCTTTTTTCTAAATAAGGAAGAAGGCTCGAAACCTTTCCAAATGAGTGGAAACATTCTCAAATACGATGATATCTGTAGCTATTTACGGGTATGCTCAACATTTAGAGATTTTGTAATATTCGAAGGAGTTGAGAAGAAAAACTATTATCTAATACAAGTTTCAACAGATGACAGTCATCGTGCAAATATGGTTCGTAGGATACTCAATGGCGGGAATGGTGTTTTTCTTACCTTCGGCATTGAGGGGTTTTTAGGTCTTGCATGTGCTTGCCCAACAGTCCTGTTCTTCGAAGAGGGGAAACTCAAACCTTTGAAATATGATGAATAAAACAAAAAGACAAAAAGGGTAGTAGGCTGTTGAATGTTGGATTAAAATCCTTCTTCTGTACCATAGCCTACTGCACGACCCTTTTGCAGAATGGATAGTTGTATTAACTAATATTTTCTGCTAAAATCCATTCTCGTTAAGACATAATTTGTATATATCGGATAAATGGCAGCAGAAGAAGTAAAAAAAGGAAACTATTATGAAATGGCAGTGGCTCTTAAACCACTATTACCAGACGATGTTAGAAAAGCAATTCACAAAGAATTTGTTGATTTAGTTAAAGCTAAGGGTGGCGAAGTATTAGATGTAGATGTATGGGGAAAGAGATATTTAGCATACAAGATAAATGGACATAACGAAGGCTATTATATTATATATACCTTTGTAACCGATCCTTCCAATATCCTAGAAATCAGAAGACAGATGGAATTAAAACAAGAGGTTTTGAGATATATGGTAGTTGAAGAAGATGATGTGGATGAGTTAGGAAAGAAGATAAAGAAGAAAGAAATAGAAATTTAATCGAATTTTAATATTTGTTGTGTATATTGTAGGTAAGTTAAATTATAATTATTAAACAAATGGCAGCAAGATCACTAAATAAAGTAATGTTAATTGGAAATCTAACAAGAGATCCAGAGATGAGATATACAAATTCTGGAACTCCAGTTGTTACTTTCGGAATGGCAACAAACAAGTCATGGAAAGATACCAATGGTGAGATGAAGGAATTAGCAGAATTCCATAACGTAGTAGCATGGAACAAGATGGCTGAGATATGTCAGCAATTGTTAGCTAAGGGAATGAAGATCTATGTAGAGGGTTCTTTGAATACAAGATCATGGAATGCAGATGATGGTTCTACAAGATACAAGACAGAAGTTAGAATTGAAGATATGATTCTTTTAGATAGTAAGGGTAGACAGGGTGCAGGTATTGATGAAGAGGGTGCACATACTGAGAAAGCAGAGAAAGCTCCTAAGGAAGATGTAGTTGCTGATGAAGCAGCTCCAGTTGAAGAGGAAGCTCCTGTTGATCAGGATCCTTTAGAAGAAGATTTGCCATTTTAATTTGATATATATTTAAGGAATGTCAGACGAAATAGTAGTAAAACAAAGTCCAGCAGTAGAGAGTACAACAAGTACTAACGATGATTCTTCTTTCGATGCAAAGAAAAAGAATATGCGAAGAAGAAGAAAGATTGTTCAGAACTTGAAATGTCCTCTATGTGAATCTGGTGTTAAGACTGTTACATACAAGGATGTGTATCAATTAAAGAAGTTTACATCTGTTAGAGGTAAGATTATATCTGTTGAGAAGTCTGGAGCATGCCACAAGCATCAGAAGATGTTAAAGAGGGCTATTAAGAGAGCTAGATTTATGTCTCTCTTACCATATTCTTCTAATGAATAGTCTGTAATATATACTTTGAATTGAGAAGGGGACCGAAA
>Ga0180007_10006823_pt1 | contig 11021 bp, 8 predicted proteins | sample MM_PC_MetaG_FD_121122 | JGI IMG/M metagenome (GOLD analysis project Ga0180007, IMG submission 121122) | Groundwater microbial communities from the Aspo Hard Rock Laboratory (HRL) deep subsurface site, Sweden - MM_PC_MetaG | ecosystem: Environmental > Aquatic > Deep subsurface > Groundwater...
AACACAACGGTTAGGAACCGCCGGCAGCATTAAGCTGCTTCCGGATAAACCTTCCCTGCCGTTTATTGTGATGAATGGCGACCTGCTTACCAAGGTTGATTTCAAGCAGCTTTTGGAGTTTCATACCAACAATAATAAGCTTAGCAATGCCAGGGCAACCATGTGTGTTAGAGAATACAACATGCAGATACCCTATGGGGTGATCAAACAGGAAGGAAACAGGCTGGTTCAGCTGGATGAAAAACCGGTGCAGCGGTTTTTTGTCAATGGGGGGATCTATGTATTTGAACCGGACATTATTGATTTGATACCCGAAGACCAATATTTTGACATGACCCACCTGTTTGACAAGATGATGGAAAGAGATGATAAAACCGTGGTATTTCAAATCAGGGAATATTGGATGGATATCGGGCATAAACGGGATTTTGAGACTGCCGACGGTGAATATGGTGAGATTTTTTGGGGATAAATATATATGAGTCTAAATGAGTATAACCCATACAATTGGTTGAAAAAGTTGAATACAAGCATTATGGCGACCCGATGCAGAAAGGGGCACGAAGAGATCGGTCTGGAGGCGGGTTGCCATGCTGCTGGCAATGTAATCAAACAGACGATTAAATCCGGAGCGTCTGTCTGGTGGGTGGGAAACGGCGGCAGTGCGGCCATCTGTTCTCATTTGTCCCAGGATATGCTCAATAAATTGGATGTGAGATCCTTCAGCCTGGGGGATTCTTCTTTGATAACATGCATGGCCAATGATTTTGGATATGAAAATGTATATTCAAAGCCATTGGAAAAATTGGTAAATTCAAATGATTTGCTGATTGCAATTTCCAGCTCCGGTAATTCGGAAAATATCATCAAATGTGCTGAACTTTCCCATCAAAGAGGAATGAGGCTTATCTCTTTGAGCGGCTTTGAGGACACCAATAAACTTTGGAATATCAAAACAGATGTCTCATTTTTTCTGGCGGCAGATCTTTATGGCATCGTTGAAATGGGCCATGAGGCGATTCTTCACGGGATCATAGAATCGTTGTGGCTTGAAAAAAGTCTGAATAATGTTTGAGAGAAAAAAAATACTTGCCATTGTCCCGGCCAGGGGGGGGTCAAAAGGCGTGCCCCGGAAGAACATTAAACAGGCAGGGGGAAAGCCTCTCATTGCCTGGGTGATTGAGGCTGCAAAAAAATCCTTATATATTGATCGCTTAATTCTTTCTTCCGATGATGATGAGATCATCGGTGTTGCCAAAAAACATGGCTGTGAGGTGCCCTTTGTCCGTCCGGCAGAACTTGCCGGGGATAACAGCACGGCATCCGATGTGATTTTACATGCACTTGAGCAAATTACCGGCTATGATTATGTGATGTTGTTACAACCGACCTCTCCACTGACTGAAACCAAAGATATAGACGGCTGTATTCAATTTTGCATAGAGTCCAAGGCAAAAGCAACCGTCTCTGTAACCGAACCGGATAAAAGCCCTTACTGGATGTTCAGGATGGGGGAAAAAAATAAATTAGAGCCGGTTCTTGGGGAAAAATATTTGAACAGGCCGAGACAGGGACTGCCCCATGTCTATCAACCTACAGGGGCTGTATATATTGCAGAAAAAGATTGGTTTCGACAAAACCAGTCTTTTTATTCTGATATAACTTCTGGGTATGTCATCCCGAGGGAGCGCTCTTTGGATATTGACTCTGAACTGGATTTTAAGTTTTTTGAATTTATGATGGGCAAGAATTGATTTCTCCTTCAGAGGAGAGGGCATCCAAGATTCGCTGTGCGCTTTTGTCAATGGTAAGTGTGGAGAGAAACTTTTCGTATGCTGCAGTGGCTATCTGATTTCTTTTGTCAGGATTGGTCAGGAAAACTCTAACTTTCTCCAAAAGCTCCTTTTCATTTTTGAAAAGAGCGATTTCGTTATCAACATTAAAATAAATATCAATCGGCATGATATCATATGCCTTTGGAATCAGGCGGGTCAGCATAAAATTATTCCCAGCCATTACTTCCGGTGCTTTCATATGATAAGTGGTTTCAGGGCTGATATTTAAGTTGATCCTGGATTCATTGAATACCTTGTTAAGTTCTGTACCATTCTCAACCTTCCCCATGGCAATATTCTCAAAAAGCGGAATTTTTTCCCAGTGATTACCAAAAACCCTTACCTGAATATTGTTTTCAATCAAGGTTTTTATCGGTTTTGTTTTTAGTAGATAAAAAATATGAAACAAAAATCGTGATTTTGCGTTGTTTTGATCATGGTTTTCCATTAATTGTAAATACGCCTGATCAAAAGGGATGTTGAGTTTCTCGCAAATTTGAGTCGCAAGTTTTTCTTTCGTTCCTCTATCATTTTGTATGCTGAAAAGATGTTCCATGGAAATCTCATCCAGATCTAAGGCTAACTGGGTTAAAAATGCCGGGCCCTTTTCCGGATTAATATCCGGTGGCGTATTTCCTCCTAAAAAAGGCAAAAGTGTATGATCCGGATCTGGCAGGTGGGCGACGTAACTAACATCGTATCTTTTTTTGCTTAAGGGTAATGGATGATAAATTTTATGGTCACTGGTAATTGGTAAAAGATGGATTTTTTTGTTTTTAAAGACCGGGTGCTTTTTAAAAAAATGATCAATCCAATGTTGAGAAAAAGAAAAAATATGGTCATATCTGCTGACAAGTTCGGGATCAGTCAGGCCAATAAGGTGAGGCATTAAATCCTGAATCCAGGAGACAAAGGGAATGCTTTTGGGTATCCATGGGTTGGAGTGACGCAGATGGTCAATGGAAAAGATGATGTCCGGCCGGAAATTGATTAAATTTTCCATGTTGACATCCTTTCGTATGCCAAGGCCGGAATCCTCGTCTTCTATTTCAATAAATGTTTCATGGCCCAGTTGCCGAAACCCTTTGGCCATGTCTCTTGTTGAATATTGAAGATAGGTTGTGAATTTTGAGGTAAGCAACAGGATGCGAAGCGGTTGGCCGGACTTGATTTTTTCAAAGACCTTTTTTTGATAATCCCCCTTAAAAATTTGGAGAAGCTGTGTTTGGTATAGCTCAATTTGCTGCTCCATTTTCGTTTGACATTCTTTTGTAATTGGTAGCACATGCTTTGAAAAAAAATCAGGGTCATCTTGGGATAAATACACGACCTTATCGGTCACTTGTTTTTTTTCAAGCAGCAGATGGGTCAGTTGTGATTTGAGATTGTGTTTGTCGATAAACCGGATAACAAAATTACAATTGTTAAGCACGGATAGATCCAATACCGGCATCATTGTCCACAGCAAGTTGAAATCGGTAATGATCCAGCATTCATGTTTTATGTGGGCAGGATCGCTTGTCTTTAAGCGATTAATGATCAAGAAAAATGATTCGGGAGAATCACAATAGGCGATCCTGTTGGTATCGTTTTTTACAGTTTCTGTGGATAGATTTTTAATTTGTTCTGGTGAGAATAATTTTATCCAGCCATTATCTCCTTTTAAATAAATATTGTCAAAATGTCGTAAAATATCCGTTTCCAGATATTTGCTGGAATCAACAGAAAAATAAGGGCTGTATTTATTAAAATTCTGGGAGAATGGATATGTTTTTTTCAGGCAGGTTAGATTCTTTTCAAATAAATCGGTATGGGTATTGAAAATCTCTGGCACATTGTAAATTTTAGAGATGATCTCATTGACAAAAGAATGGATAATTTTTTGGTTCGCATTGTCAGTCACTTTGGTAAGAATGGTATCTCTTAAAATTAATAACCCTTCAATATCAAGTGAGGGTAAAAATGTTTCAAAACATAATTTTATATTTTCCAGTGTGACCGGCAGTTTGCCGTAATATTCTCTTGCCTTTTCATGGTCTGAGAGCAAGGCATAAAGGTTACCTATTTTTTTAATTAATGGCGGGGCTTCTGCGCTGTCTTCCAGGGATTGTAAGATAAACATCAGTATGGATATTGCTGTATGATATTTTGTATCGTCAACCGCCTGATCGGAAAGGCTAAACAGAACCTCTCCCAAATTTTTTTCAGCAACCCCCTCCACGGATAAAGACTCAATAATGGCCATGAAGTCACCTTGATCTGCCAGGCGCCATATTCGATTTTTTTCCAGAATGTTTTTCATGTGTTGATTCCGCTGCTTCTTGTCAAATATTACGAAGGTAGTTTTCATCCATTAACTGATCAACGACAATTATTTGACACTTAAAGAGATCCCTCGTAGAGATACCTTTGCTGGATTTTAATGACCATAAATGGGGCTCACTTCTTCATGACCGTTGACAGGGGATTATTATATGAAAAAAAGAAAAAAATTGTCTTGATTTGTTTCTTGTTAGCATTGAAACATGATTTTGTTTTCGGGAATATTCAAAGATAATAATTTGTCTCTAATTTTTTTCTCGTAAGTTTTACTGGTTATAAAAATACATTCAAAATCATCATTTCTAAGCTCATGAATAGGTTTTATTTGAGTATGATTATTTAGAATAGTATTATCATCAAAAATTTGTGAATGTTTATCAGCAAAGAAATTTTTTAGGAATCTTGATTGACCATTGTTGGGAACGAGTGCAATTTTTTGTAAATGGCTGTACTTCCTTTTTAGTTCATTGGGATTATTGTTCCCAATGCTATTTTTGTAACGACCTTGAATGGGATAGATAATTTGATTACAAAGTTTGTATTTTTGAATAATTGTTATCGCACTTTGATCAAAAGGATATTCAAAAACTTCTCTTTTCTCTAACGGTTGATCATCAATGTGATTTTTATGCTCAATACAATAACATACTTTACAACCATTCTCTTCATAAAAATCATGATAAAATGTTGGAGATATGCTGTAGAAGCCATGATTGGGTGAATTGACAGGATTACTATGACATATATAACCATCTTTTTTTAACATGTTTAAAATATTGGACATGGCTTGCGCAATATTAAATACATGTTCTAATGTCCCATTATCAATAATAACATCATATATTAAATGATGTTTTGTATTAACGGGATAATTTAAGTCAACAATGATTTCTTGCCCTTGCCATGCCGTACAATCCATAACGGTCAATTCACAGTTTAATTCTTTAAAAAATGAATAAGCCTCATAAACAGAATTAATTAAGTCATCTAATTTATAGAGTGCTGCAACTTCAATTGAATCATGTCTAATTCTAATATTATCAATTTGTTTTATATTTATTGATTGCGAAAGTTCTTTTTTGGGAATGATAATATCTGGATATCCCAAACATAACACTTTACATGTTTGGTTTTGTTCAAGAATTTTATCGGTACATTTTTTGATATTATTAAAGAATGCGTAGTCTAAGGCCATTTATACTTTTCCCTTCTCATCACTTAAATACTCATTATTTATCTATTTTATGTAATATCCGTTGCCCCGATTGATCATATGATGGTAAATATAAAAAAATTGAATTGTATTTATGATTTTATGAAAGCATAATCTTGAATTATTTTTCTTGCCCTTTGTTCCCAAGAATGTTTTTCATGGGTTAATTTTGCTGCTTCCTGACCAATCTGAAGAAGGTTTTTTTCATCCGCTAACACATGTTTAAGCTGATAAGAAAAATCTTCTTTATCCAGAGCTATATAATGTATGTTTTTTTCAAACCAAAACTTTAATCCTTCTCCTGTCAAATTTCTTTCATCCGCTTTGATATGTATAAGGCAGCCTCCAGAAGCGAAACAATCCATAGAACGCATATGGAGTCCTACCCCTTCATGGATATTTATACGTGAGCTTTGGTAAATTTTTCTGAGATGGTGTGGGTTTTCAACGAATCGATGATAAAGCTTATGGTACTTTGGCCAATACTTCCAGTTTTCAGGTCCAAAAATCGCAATTAATTCAGAAACTGGAAGAACTTTATCAATAACTAATTTTCTGATATTCATTCTTCGTGAACGGATGATAATATCATAACGAAGCGTTGGATCTTCGATATCAATCTCCTGATTTTCTTGTTCCAAAAGTTGATATTGTCCCATTAATGAATGCAGGCTCTCTGGTGGTGTCGGCTGTTTTATAGACGTATTCCATAATCGATCATATTCTTGAACGAAATCGGCGAATATTTTGCTATCTTTATCATTAGGGTATAATGGCCGTTTAAGTTCTCTTTGATTCCATGGAAGGGGAATATGCCCGATAAATGAAAAGTCATAAAGGAATTTTGATTTTTCTGTATAATAAATTTGAGGGTCAAATCCAGGTGGAAGCCAGTCTGTAAAGTCGCTTGGATTTTCAATAAAACCCATTGGCCAGAATGAGGCGAAGGTGTATAGAATATCGCTATATTGAATAGAGGAAAGGACATCTCCTTTCAAGTCCACAAGCCAGCAGGCATGTGGAATATTTTTTGGCAAATTTGGGAGTTGATTCCTAGTTCGATTCATTTCAAAAATTAGATCTGGCTTGAATTGCCTACAGAATTCCAAAAGTGTTTTTTCTTCCAACAATTCCGTCCAGCCAAAAACCTCAACGTCTAATTGCTCAAAACCCCGTTTTAGTCCAAAAAACATACTTAAATAGAAGGTGCTGGAACGAGGCAAAAAAATACCAATTCGCTTCAGTCTTTTTTGAGATTTTCGTGGAGGTTTACATAGAGTCTTTGATTGAGGATAAATTTCTTTAAAAACAAGTAGTTGACTTATCGTCTTGTTGCTGTGCAGATGTTTTTTTTCCTTTAGTTTTTCCAAGAGAAGGCTAAGCGGCTGAGGTGAAACACGTTTGTTACATTTGATGATTTCTCTGGCCGCAAGATAAATATTTTTAAGCCATAATACGACATAAGTTGGATACTTTTTGTGGGTATCTTCTGGTAACGATAGAACGTTCATTCCAATAAGGCAAAGACTTGTCAATAAAGGTTCCTTTGTTGTGAATAGATAAGCAGTCAGTGTTTGGATGTGATGAAAATAAGTAACTAAAGACTCTCCTTGAATGCAAATTAATGCAGAGAAAGCAATTATATATTCCTTTAAATTTTTATAACCTTCCCCATTTTGTGTGGCGATAACATATCCAGTATACAAAGATAATTTTCTAGAATCATTGAAAAGAATATCTAAATATTGCGGATTGAGTTTGTTCTTTTCGTGGTGTATTTCGAGAAATGTTAGAGCTCTTTTTTCGTAATTATTAGATAAGGTTTGTTCCACTGGAAGAGATGAATCCATTTCCAAAAAAAAATTACAAAATGAAAGGCCAACACACTGAAATAGAAATGGAGATGCATTTTGACAATCACGAGAAACTGTTGTTGGTGTTAGATCAGGGTGATGCTGGATGAAAAAGTAAGGGAACTCTGTTTCAAAAAAGCATGAATGTCTTTCGGATAAATCTGAAACTATATTATTAATGTCCAGGAAAGTTAAGTCAATACTTTTAAGTTTTTCCACAATCTGGTGTTTAAGAGGCGAATTTATTGGGTTACCACTTTGGTCATATAATAACTCTCCGTTGAACAAAATAATTGAAATTGATTTATTCTTTTTTTGGATATATTCGATAAATTCAGAGAGGTTATTAATATATGTTTCAGGATTAACATAACATGTATGGTTTGAGTAGTTATTTATTTCAAAATCGAAACCATTGTTTTGTAACGCTTTAGGAAATAGTTCAGAAGGCTCTGAAATACTGTTTTTTTTATCAAACCATAACGGAGGATTTGGAAAAAGTTCAATAATGCAAAGATTATACTCTTCAACATGTTCAATGCACTTAAGTCCCTTCTTTGGGGGGAGGGGGCTTTTTGCCTCATCAAAATTATTTGATATTGTGTTGAACAATGGGGTTATAATATAGTCCTGATCAAAGATTATCTTATATTTTTTTATTAAGTTAGGGTCTTGATTTATGAGAATAGCCTCTTTCAAACAACTAACTGCGCAACTTCCTATCCCAAGTATTTTAACCTTTTTCAGTTTCATCTTTGAAATATTCGCCTTAAAATTAGGAATTGGTAAATAGTTCTGCGTAATTTTCATTTATTGTTTTTACATCATCAAGTATTGTTTGAGCTCTATGAACCCACAAATGGTTTTGCATAACATTTCGTCTTGCATTAGTTGAAATAGTCTCTAACTCTTGGTGAGGAAACTCTATTGAACTATTTGAAAAAATATCTATTTCTAAATAATCAATATTTTTTTTTAATCCGAAAAGTTCTAAATTGTCACTGTTTTTCCTAGGTGAAGCAATCATAACAGGAGTTCCACTTGCCATAGCATCAAGTATTCGAAAGTGGAAATTATGGTTATCATGAAGCATGATTTTAGACGATTGAATCGCCTCATTAATTTTAGAGGGGTCATCTAAATACCCCTTATAGTAGGGGACATATTTTTCATATAAATTCCAGTTTGTTCCATATATAACGATACTTGTACTTATTTTTTCTATAAGATTAAGGAAATGCATTCTATTCTTTTGTCTATAAATTCTTGTTCCAATATCATATAGAAGGGAGGTTTCAAGGTCTTTCAGAAATGTAAAGTTATGCTTTTTTTGAAACGTCTCTAAATTTAGTGTATTGTCCTTAGCCAAACGTTGTTTTTCTAAAGGAGGTAATATATCTTTAAAATATAATGTTTTATTTTTATTGTATCCTATTATCCTTTGAAGCTCTTTGTCGGCCCACGGCTTTGGAATATGTCCTAAAAAAGAAAAATCATAAGATTTTTTAATATTTAATGCCTTATAAATAGATGCATCGGTTGCAGGAGGCAAGCAAGTCTTATATTTGGCATTTATTTTGGGGAATATATTCAGCCAATTATACCCAAATGTATAAATTATGTCACTATAAAGGTCTTGAGTCTCTTTTCCCCATACATCGAATAACCAGCCTACGTGTAAAACCCCTTTAGGGAAATTTACAATTTCAGATTTAGTACGATTTATCTCTAACACAAAATCAGGTTTGAATGAGAAAATTTTTTTTCTTAAGTCATTTGAATTTAAAAGTTTTGGTTCTCCCTCTATAAGGCAATTCGCTTCTTCAAATCCTCGTTTTATAGAGTAAAAAAGATTTGTATAAAAAGGAGAGTTACTATTAAAATAGAAAAGGACTTTTGTTTTTTTTAATTGTGAGAACTTTTTTCGGGTTGGATGAAAAGATTGGTTCTGAATAGCAATTGAATATTTGCTATTCATATATTAAATCTCTTCATATCTATTATCTTTTTTTAAAAGGATATTTTTAATATCTTCTTTTGTATAAACTGTTCTTTCATGATAATAATCACTGTTTGGTAAGAAAACACTATCTATTTCTTCTTTGCCTGATGGCATGAATGGCATAATATCTTTTTTCCCATAAAAGCTTTCAAATAAATCATGGCCGTCATTAACAATTACTATATTTGGAACCCTGAATCGCTTCTCAAGTTTTTTATTTGTCTGTTTACAATTATACTCAACAGTCCATTTTGCATAAAAGACAATAGCTAATTTAAACTCATAAAGTTTTTCAATTATATACTCAAAGTCCCTGATTAAGTTGTATCCTGGACAATGAACAAAAAACATACCACCATGAGAAAGTTTTTGCTTAATAATCGAAAAATAGTCATTTAATGCACCTTCGCTAAATTCAAGCAAATTTGCATTGGATGTCACAAGATCATACATGATATCATTTTGTGCAAGATCTTTTAGTCTCCACCAAGGGTAAGCATGGTATTGTGTTGAATGGCTATTTTCATATTTAATACAGATATCTTTTTCTATACCACTTTTTTCATAAGAGATAATCTCATTATGCAAATAAATACGGTTGTCTTCATCTTCAATCGCATGTTGCACAAAATCTTCTTTAAACATAAAAAAGTTAATATAGTTTTGTAACATATAAAAACTTTCACATGCATCAGTATAAGTATAGTTTTCTAACAATTTAAATTTATTTAAAAAAAATGATGAATAACCTGAACCAGGACCGATCTCCAATATCGTTTTTGCATTTGGATTTAATGCGTGCAGTTTTTTGTAGATGACAAAAAAAGCTATTAGAGTATCAAGAGGTAAGATTAGATCTCTTCTTGGGAAAAAGTTTTTTTGAAATGCTATTGATTTTTTTAATGCGTCTATGAATATATCAGTATCTTTTTTTGAAAACCCTTTAAGCTCTTTCATGTAAATATTAAAGCGGTTTTCTTGCATCGTATTAAAAATTTGTTTTAGTTGTTGAATATTATTAAGCCGAACAGGAAAACCTTCTTTTTCGAAAACTTCAAGATTGTACTTTTTTGAAATTAACCATGTTGGAATACTATTTTTTGCTTTTTCTTCGGCAAATCTGTAATAATTTATATCTAACATTGTGACTTACCCTTTTTTTGAAGTTTTTTTATTGCTTTTTAGGTTAATAAAGAGAGAATTGGGCCCATTGTTGTTTTATTATAGGTGAATTTATTTCTATATTTATGGATATTTTCTAAAAGTAAATCATATTCTTTTTGTGAAATATTCAAGATCTTTTTAAAATCAGTCAAATCCGCATCTGTAAATGTAAATCCAATTTTATTGTTTTCTACAATCGTAGATAAGGTTTTAAACCGTTTATTTACAAGTAAAGGAATTCCACACTCTAAATAAAATGCAAATTTGCTAGTAACCCCATACGTTTCTGCCTCTATATATAATGCTTCATCTGGGAAATTTGAGTCTCCAAATAAACCAAAGTGAGAATGTTCAGCTATTTTATTGTTTAGCGGTCCACCTTTTTTAATAGAAAAATATTTATTGAATTTATCTTCAAAAAGGTAGTCTAAATACATCTTTTTATTTTTAAATATTTTATCATATGTTTTTTCTATAACTATCATGTCAACATACAAATAATTGTTTGATAATTGATCAACGACAATTATTTTTTCCCTGCAACGACAATTAGAATTCCCGTTTTTTCATCTCTGTAACCATTTAATTTTATTAAAAAACACTTGCAAACACTCCATGATTATGTTTTTTAA
>Ga0180007_10006824_pt1 | contig 11020 bp, 9 predicted proteins | sample MM_PC_MetaG_FD_121122 | JGI IMG/M metagenome (GOLD analysis project Ga0180007, IMG submission 121122) | Groundwater microbial communities from the Aspo Hard Rock Laboratory (HRL) deep subsurface site, Sweden - MM_PC_MetaG | ecosystem: Environmental > Aquatic > Deep subsurface > Groundwater...
ACAAGTTCCTGAAAAACCCGGCACAGCATTTCCTCCTCGCCGTCATGGGTGCTGCCGGCGATCAGCAGTGGCCGGGCGGCATCAATGCCCAGATCCTTTCTGCTAACATGACTTCCACCCATCTTCGGCAGTATGGCATCATACTTGAGGTTGCCGAGGTTTTTTACCTTGCCTGCCGCAACGCCGAGACTGACCATTTTTTCCACATCCTCCTGCCGCTGCATGGCAAGAAAGGTAAACGAACGAAACATGGGCAGAAAGAAAGCTTGAAAAAAGGAGTATTTCCGATATGATTCCTGGGAGATGCGGCCATTGACCAGCAGTGCGGCAATGTTTTCAGCGACAATTTCATGCAGAAAATTCGGCCAGAAATCCGTCTCAACAAGCAGAAAAAGATCGGGCCGCAGGGTTTTAACAAAGCGCCGCACCACCGGATAGACATCAAGGGGAAACGGGACGAAGAGATCAACCGGCAGGCCCTTGCTGCTTCTGGCGAACGTCTCACCGGAAGAGGTGGCGGCGGAAAAGAGCAGCACCGCATCCGGGAAATGCTCTCTGATGGCATGCACCAGGGTGACCGAAGAGGATACCTCGCCCACGGAAAGGGCATGAATCCAGATACGGGGACGGCCCGCGGGAATTTTCCCCGCCAGTCGACTCAGCCCGAAACCGAGCCTGGCTGGAATACGCAGCCGGTATTTGGCCTTGCAGACCACCAGCAGCAGGAGAAACGGCCAAAGAAAGACAAGCCCCAGAAGCTGAATGAGGTTATATACAGCCAGCATGGTGAAAGATATTCTGCCCTGATTTCTTTAAATGTAACGATTTTCCCGCAGCCAACCCAAATCGCAAAAGATAAGCCCCATGAACATCATTCTCATCGATCCTGCCGAGGTCAAAAACAACCGGGTGACCCTGCGGGACAGACGCAGTGACCATATCAGAAAGGTACTTGGCGCGGCCTGCGGAGACACCCTGCGCACCGGCCTCATCAACGGCCCCATGGGAACCAGCACCGTAGTCGGCATCACGGCGGAAGCGGTTGAACTTGAGACAAACCACAACGGCCCTCTCCCTGACAGACCGGCCATTGACCTGATCCTGGCCCTGCCCCGGCCCATCATGCTGAAGAGAATTTTTTCCCAGGCAGCAACCTTCGGCGTGAGAAAAATCTATCTCATCAATGCCAGCCGGGTGGAAAAGAGCTTCTTTTCCGCCTCACTGCTCACGGAAAACAACTATTACCCACTCCTACTGCACGGCCTGGAGCAGGCGGTTGACACCATGGTGCCGGAGGTGAGCATCCATAAACGCTTCAGGCCTTTTGTCGAGGATTTGCTGCCCCAGGCCATAGATGACTGCCCGGTACGTCTTGCCGCCCATCCCGGCCCCTTCCCCTTTCTGCCGCAGACCATTTGCCTGCCCCTGGAGCAACGAGCCGTCATGGCCATCGGCCCGGAAGGCGGCTGGGTCGATTTTGAGATCGACAAGTTCCAGTCCGCGGGCTTTCAGCCCTTCTCCATGGGCCCCCGCATCCTGCGGGTTGACAGTGCCGTTCCCGCCCTGCTGGCCCAGCTTAACCTGCTGCGCCAGATCAACCGGCAAACTTCTGCTTAAGCTTATCGATAATCAGGGAAAGCTCTTTGACTTTCAGAAGATAAAGCAGGATGCCGTAGACACTGACCGCCGTTGCTATATACACGAAAACACCGACAATCTGCAATAAAATCGACTGATTGAAAAAATTCTCAAAGTAAACGAGAATCAGCTTCAGGCATATGGTCATGATGATGGAGGCGCAAAAGACCTTAGCAATCCCCTCAAATAGATAGGCAAGCGAATAGCCGGCAAGTTTCTTATACAGCACGACACTCAGGAAAAGAAAATTACAGATCATAGCACTTGAGGTAGAAAGCGCGATGGCCCGGTGCTGGAACTGGCCAATGGTGGCGGTTACAAAGACGAGATTTGCCGCCACGGCCAAAAAACTGGCGATAACCGGATACCGTGTGTCATCGAGCGCAAAAAAAACAGGCACCATGATTTTTACCGATGAATAGGCAAAAAGCCCTACCGCGTAAAAGCGCAGGGCCTCGGCGGTGCGCGCCGTATCAAGGGCACTGAAGGCCCCGTACTGAAAGATGATCCTGATGATGGGTTCCGACAGCAGCCACAGCCCGAAACTGGCGGGAATGGTCAGACAGAATGCCATGGTGAGCGACGAGGTGAAGGTCTCCCGCATCTTGGCCATGTCCTTTGCCGCCGCATAACGGGCGATGACCGGCAGGGAGGCGATGGAAATCGCCACTCCGAAAACACCGATAGGCAACTGCACCAGCCGGAAGGCGTAATTAAGCCAGGAGACACTGCCCTCCACACAGGAGGAGGCGAATCTGGTGTTGATGAAGATATTGATCTGGGTAGCGGACAGGCCGATAATCGCAGGAATCATCAGGCGGATGATGCGCCGCAGGCCCGGGTCGGCCAGATCAAGCATGGGCGCAAAAGAAAATCCGGCTTTAAACAGGGTGGGCAGCTGCCCGGCAAGCTGCAGAAAGCCGCCGATCAAGGTGCCCAGCGCCATGCCCATGATGGCCGGATAACCGAATTTCGGCAGGACAAAGGCCAGACTGAGACCGCCGACAATGGAACCCACGTTGAAAAAGCTTGAGGCCATGGCCGGAATAAAAAAACGACCCTTGGTATTGAGCATGCCCATTACCACGGCTGAGAGCGAGATAAAGATCAGGAAGGGAAACATGACAATGGTCAACTGCCGGGTCAGATCCACCTTGCCCGGCACCTGAATGAACTCGGGGTCCACCAGCAGCCGCACCAGCGGGTCGGCCAGAAAAATACCGGCCAAGGTGACCAGGCTCAGCAGCATGGCAAAAAAGACCAGCACATTATTGGCGAGTTGCCAGGTGGCCTTTTCGCCCTTGTTGGCGTCATAGTCGGAAAACACCGCCACAAAGGCCGAACTGAGCGCTCCTTCGCCGAAGAGATCGCGCAGTAGATTGGGGATGCGGAAGGCCACGACAAAGGCGTCATAGGCAAAACCGGCACCGAACATCACGGCAAAAACCTGTTCCCGCACCAGCCCCAGTACCCGGCTGCACATGACGGCAATGGATACGGTGCCGGCGGAACGGGCGATCCTGCCGGTGTCGGAAGCTGCTTTTTTCATTTCTTCACCCTGCGCCACGGAAAAAGCATGGGCATCTTCCGGCAGTAGTCGTCATAGGGGCTGCCGATATCGTGGTGCAGTTTTCTCTCCTCCAAAAGGCTGCCGATAATAAAATAGAGTGATATGACAATCTTGCTCACCAGCGAGATATCCGTTATCGGCCCGAAGGCCCAGACCAGGGCTATCCCGGCGGAATACCAGGGATGCCGCACTCCTCCCCGGCTATCCGCGGTAAAGGATGCGGCAGGTGCCTCTCTGCCGGAAGTAAAATACTGCAACTGCTTCAACCCCAGAAAGAAAGTCAGATCATAACGCTTCCAACCGGCATAAAACATATAAAATGCATAGACATAAAGGACGAATTTCGGCCCGAGCCACCAGCCGGGCCAGTCGAACAAAATAACCTGTTTGACTGAAAATTGATAGGCCACAACCGGCAGCAGCGCCACCAAGCTGATGACATTAAAAAAAAGACGATACCAGCCGGCAACGATCCTGTCGCCGAACATGGCATGACACTGCCCGAGCCACCAGTGAGAAATGAGCAGACTATGAAAAAAACACCAGATGAGCCAGATCAGTGCAGTCAGTATTTGCGGGGAAAGTTCTGTCATAATGAAATGTAATGACTTCGTAACAAATCGTGACACCGAATTGTCGTGACGACAAATCAATAAGTTATCATGCGCTGTACGGCTGTCGAGTGGGTTTTACGAGACAGTCAATTATCGGCCCGGCGGCAAAAGCGAACCATATGAATGCCAAGAGATAAAATACCGATCAGCCGATGGCCGAATGTACCAGTTAATCGCACAATCTGCAAAAGCAAAAAGGGAGCCTTTAAAAAGGCTCCCCTTGAAACAACAAATCAATAATGATCTATTGAAAATTAAAAAATGGGCTTCATGGCCCCCATATAGGAACGCAGCTCCTCGCCGATCATCTCAACGCCGGTATAGCGGATTTCTTCATTGGCCAAGATCAGGGCGATATTGTCCACCCCGTTATCTTTAAGGGTAAGCCCCCGGCCGATGACATCCGTATCGATCTTCTTCATAAAATCGGCCAGCAGCGGCAGGGCGCCCTGGGTGAAGAGGTAGCAGCCGTATTCAGCGGTGTCGGAGATGACCACGTTCATCTCGTACAGCTTCTTGCGGGCAATGGTGTTGGCGATGAGCGGCACCTCGTGCAGTGACTCATAGTAGGCGGATTCCTCCTTGATGCCGGCGGAAACCATGGTGTCAAAGGCCAGCTCGACCCCGGCCTTAACCATGGCCACCATAAGAATGCCGTTGTCAAAGTACTGCTGCTCGGGGATGACGGCATCGGTGCCCACGGATTTCTCAAAAGCGGTCTCTCCTGTCTCAGCCCGCCATTTGAGCAGGTTGGCGTCATTATTTGCCCAGTCCTCCATCATGGTGCGGGAAAAGTGGCCAGACATGATGTCATCCATGTGTTTTTCAAAAAGTGGCGTGAGAATCACTTTGAGTTCATGCGCCAGTGAGACAGCTATGAGCTTGGCCGGGTTGGAAAGACGGTCCATCATATTGGTGATGCCGCCGTGCTTCAGGGCCTCGGTAATGGTTTCCCAGCCGTATTGGATCAGCTTGGAGGCGTAGCCGGCCTCAACGCCTTTTTCGATCATCTTGTCATAGCACAGGAGAGATCCCACCTGCAGCATGCCGCAGAGAATGGTCTGCTCGCCCATCAGGTCCGATTTGACCTCGGCGACAAAGGAAGACTGCAGCACCCCTGCCCGGTCAGCCCCGGTGCCGCAGGCATAGGCCTTGGCAAGCTCCCAGCCCTCGCCCTTCGGGTCGTTCTCCCGGTGAACGGCGATCAGGGTCGGCACGCCGAAGCCACGTTTATACTCCTCCCGCACCTCGGTGCCGGGGGATTTCGGGGCAACCATGATTACGGTCAGGTCCTTGCGGATCTGCATGCCCTCCTCCACGATATTAAAACCGTGGGAATAGGACAGACATGCCCCTTCCTTCATCAGCGGCATTATCGCGGTGACCACACTGGTGTGCTGTTTGTCCGGGGTCAGGTTGATGACCAGGTCAGCAGTGGGGATGAGTTCCTGATAGGTGCCGACCTGAAAACCGTTGCCGTTGGCGTTCTTCCATGACTGCCGTTTTTCGGCGATGGCCGCTTCCCGCAGGGTGTAGCTGACGTCAAGACCGCTGTCCCGCAGGTTGAGGCCCTGATGCAGGCCCTGGGCGCCGCAGCCGACGATGACGATTTTTTTGCCTTTAAGGGCCTCAACGCCGTTGAATTCAGATTGATCCATGAAGCGGCACTGGCCGAGTTCCTCGAGTTGGATGCGTAATGGTAATGTATTGAAATAATTCTGCGCCATGTTGTTCTCCTTGAAAGTTCATTCTTTTTTCCGGCTAAAACTCTAATTATCGCACCTTACCATTGAATCCCGTTGCGTAAAGTGATTTATTCGATATACTGTATTGCATATATTGCAACAATATTAATAAAACGGGGAAAGCCCGTGCATTTCCTGTTCTTTACTACACGAGAATGAAACCGTAGGGGCAACCCTTGTGGTTGCCCTATTGCCGGCACTTTTTGGCCATGGCATAAAACATTAGCAAACCATGAACATCCAGGAACTGAAACTCTTCAAGCACCTGACCACCACCCTGCATTTCGGCCGCACCAGCCAGGCCTGCAACATCACCCCGTCGGCCCTGACCCGGACCATCCAGCGACTGGAAGAGGAGGTGGGGAAAAAACTCTTCATCCGCGACAACCGATCGGTTTCCCTGACCCAGGCGGGCCAACGCTTCAGGACCTATGCCGAGGAGACGATCAGAAACTGGCAGCAGTTGACCAACGACCTGACCATTGGCGAGGAAATCCTGCGGGGCGAGATCTCCCTGTACTGCTCGGTCACCGCCGTTTACAGTATCCTGCCGCAGATGCTGAAAAAATACCGCAAGCTCTACCCCCAGGTCCATATCACCCTTCAGACCGGCGATCAGGCTAATGCCCTGGAAAAACTTCAGAACAACGAGGCGGATGTCATTGTTGCCGCCCTGCCGGATAAACTGCCGCCCCAGCTCAAATTCATCACAGTCATTGAAACCCCGCTGCTCTTTATCGCCCCGGCCCATTTTGGCAACAACCCGGGGGAACAGGGCGCGGCAATCGACTGGCAGACCGTGCCCATGATCATGGCCGAGCGTGGCCTAGGGCGCCAACGGCTTGACAGCTGGTTCAAAGAACGCGGCATCCAGCCAAACATCTACGCCCAAGTGGCGGGCAACGAGGCCATCATCACCATGGTCAGTCTCGGCTGCGGCATCGGCGTTGTACCCCAACTGGTGCTGGACAGGAGCCCCATGCGGGATCAGGTCGTCATCCTGGAGGTAATCCCAGCGCTAACCCCTTTTGCCGTCAGTGTCTGCACCTTTCAGAAAAACATGGCAAACCCGACAGTTCAGTCGTTCTGGCAGATTGCCGAACGGGAAGTAGGCAGATAGGTTGCTGGAAAAAATTACTATCGTCGTCTGGATGTCATAGGCGGCATAAAGAGCCGTAACAAAATGAACAACGATGAAGAGGTTATGTCCTTACGGCTCCTAAATGAAAAGGAGGAGGTCATGGTTACCAAACACAGTTTTCGGCAAAAATTCTTTATTGTTCTGGCTTTTGTTGTCCTGCAGACGGGCATCAGCCTGTCCCCGGCCCGCGCAGCCCTGAACCCGACAAATTTCACCAACGACCTGAACCAGCTGGTCGTCAGCGGCAACACCCTGCTTGCCACCATGGAAAACGTCACAATCAAATCGTTTACCATGGCAAGCCAGCTCGCCAACCTGGAAAACTCCGTACAGACGTATCTGGACAGTGTGGGAACGGTGTACCGCACCGTGTCCGGCTCACAGGACAATACCACCATGAGTCTGACGGACGAGATGCTGGTGCCGCTGCAGACCCTGGCAGCCATCTCCGCCTCACTGTCCCAGTCATCGACCGCCCTGATGACCCAGATTGTGGTCCTTGCCCCGTTCACCTCGCTGTCCACCCTGAGCGCCTCGCTTGATTCCATACTGCGCCTGTCGTCCGACATCGGCGTTATGGCGGACCGCATCCTGGAGATGGCCGACATGATTCTCATCATGGCGGACAATATCGGCATCATGGCCGACCGCATCCTGGCTACCCAGGTCATTCAGGGGGACAATCTCAATATCGTGGTTGCCGCAAGCCTTGAAACCCAGAAGAACATCCTGATGCTGTTCAGCATGTTTGCCCTATGATTATCTGCGGCAGAGAGCGGGCGGTTCGCCGCCCGCTGAGATCCGAAGCGGGTGAGGAGAAAGCCGCCGGGCACCTCAATAATGCCTGGACTGACCATTTTATGGCCTATCCCATACCGCGACACTTAGCCAAATTTATTCCGACAAAATATAGTTTTGCAGAAAACAATAAGTCAGGTAATAATCATCTTCAGCCACAATCACGCCACCCTAAACCAACACCATCAATAAATCACAAAATGAACAACTGGCTTCGCAACAAAGAAAACCGCAAAATTCTCTCCTGGCTAGCAGGAGTGGTGGTGGTCGTCGCACTCGGCATGTGGGCAGCCTCTACCTTCCTTGGCACAAATAATATCCTCAACTGGCTACTCAACGATGAAAACCGCAAAATCACCACCTGTATAGGAAGTGTGTTTGGAGCGATAGTCATCGGCCTGTGGGGAGTCTATAGCTACTTTAGACACTAAAAAAATGATCAACTGGCTCCGCAAAAAAGAAAACCGAGAGATCCTTTCCTGGGTGGGAGGTGGGCTGGTAGTGATTGTCAGCGGTCTGTGGGCCCTCTATACTCATTTTGACAAACCCTCTCAGACATCCCCACCTACACCAGCACCAATAACCACAGGTGATATTCACAGCCGAGGTGACACATTGGTTGGGTCAGGAATCATTGATAAGCGATCCTACAATTATTCCGGCCTGACCGATATTGAACTGGCAAAACAGATGGGGGTTGCCGAAGCAGCCGTCAAGAACTTTTTCAAGATACTCGATCAAAAACATATCCCCATTGCAGAATGGGATAACACCTTGCGGCAATTGGCCGAACGATACAAAGAACTGCAAAAGCGCGCCGTACTGCTGGAATCTGAAGATCCCGAAGTGCGGTCTCTGCAAGACGACGCCAAACAAGCCATTGATGCCGCCGAGTTTGAAAAAGCCGAAGCGTTATTGGCGGAGGCCGTTGATCTGGATAATGCTGCGGCGGAGAAATTCCAAGCCAATTTTATCAAGCGAAAACGCTCGGCGGCGGATAGTCAAGCCTTAATAGCCAAATCGCTGCACACGCGTTTTGCCTTGCCTGAAGCCATAGAGTCTTTTCAGCAGGCCATAGAGCTTGCCAAACAAGGGGAAGACGAGAATCAGGTTGCGGAATATCAATGGCGGCTTGGCGTGGTCTATAATGATAATGCTTCTTACGATCAGGCCATAGCCAGTTATGAAAACGCACTGAACCACTATTCGGCTCTGGAAGGTGAAGATTCCACCAACGTCGCAACATTGAGGAACAACTTAGGGATTTCTTGGGCGGGTATAGGTGAGTACGACAAGGCCATTGCTTATTTTGAGAAGGCCGTGGTGGTGCATGTTAAGGCCTTGGGGGAAGAACATCCTAATGTGGCGATGAATTGGAACAACTTAGGGGCTGCTTGGGCGGATAAAGGCGAGTACGACAAGGCCATTGCTTATTATGAGAAGTCCTTGGCGGTGGATAGTAAGGTCTTTGGGGAAGACCATCCCAATGTGGCGAGGGATTGGGCCAACTTAGGGATTGCTTGGCGGGATAAAGGTGAGTACGACAAGGCCATTGCTTATTATGAGAAGTCCTTGGCGGTGGATAGTAAGGTCTTTGGGGAAGACCATCCCAATGTGGCGAGGGATTGGGACAACTTAGGGATTGCTTGGCGGGATAAAGGTGAGTACGACAAGGCCATTGCTTATTTTGACAAGGCTCTGACGGTGCATAGAAAGGTCTTTGGGGAAGGTCATCCGGATGTGGCGAGGGACTGGAACAACTTAGGGATTGCTTGGGCAAATAAAGGCGAGTACGACAAGGCCATTGCTTATTATGACAAGGCCGTGGTGGTGCATAGCAAGGTCTTTGGGGAAACGCATCCGGATGTGGCGATGGATTGGAACAACTTAGGGGCTGCTTGGGCGGATAAAGGCCAGTACGACAAGGCCATTGCTTATTATGACAAGGCCTTGCGTGTGTTGAGCGATAAATTAGGCAATAATCATCCTCATACTAAAAGCGCCAGAGACAATATGGAAATAGCCAAACAGAAGATAACGGAACGACGGAAACAATAACGTGACCGTGTCACGTCTTACGCAAGGACCAACCTCACGAGAACGTTCACCGCCCATTACATCTCACAGCATAAAATTACCTGGATCAATTCATATTCTAAGGAGGAGACCTTCCATGCAGACAACATTTACTTCAAATGTCTTCAAGACGCAGACCACCAAACTCGCCAACACCGAAGAGACGATTGTCAAAGGCGGTCGTGATCTTTTCCCGCTGCTGCCCAAAGCCCTGGACGGCATCAAGCAGATCGGCGTTATCGGCTGGGGCTCCCAGGGACCGGCCCAGGCCCAGAACTTCCGCGACTCACTTGAGGGCACGGATATCAAGGTCAAAATCGGCCTGCGCGAGGGCAGCGCCTCCATGAAGTCTGCCGCGGCCGCCGGCTTCACCAAGGAAAACGGCACACTGGGCGAGATGTATCAGGTCATCAAGGAATCCGATCTGGTCATGCTGCTCATCTCCGACGCGGCACAGGCGGAGAACTACGAGAAGGTATTTGCCAACATGAAGGACGGGGCCACCCTGGGCCTGTCCCACGGTTTTCTGCTCGGCTACCTGAAAAGCATAGGCAAGACCTTTCCCAAAAATATTAATGTGATAGGCGTTTGACCCAAGGGCATGGGCCCTTCCGTGCGCAGGCTCTATGAACAGGGGAAAAAGGTCAACGGCGCCGGCATCAACTGCAGTTTCGCCGTTGAGCAGGACATCAACGGCAAGGCCATTGATAATGCCCTGGGCTGGGCGGTGGCGGTGGGCGCGCCTTTTGTTTTCAAGACCACCCTGGATCATGAGTACCGCAGCGATATCTTCGGCGAGCGGGGCATTCTGCTCGGCGCGGTGCACGGCATCGTGGAACTCCTATACCGCCGCTTTGTCTCCGTTGACAAGATGAGCGAGGAGGAAGCCTTCAGGCACTCGGTGGAGAGCGTCACCGGCCCCATCAGCAAGACCATCTCCCATGACGGCATCCTGGCTGTGTATGAAAAACTCGATGCCAAGGGCAAGGAAATATTCGAGAGGGTTTACTCACTGTGCTACGACCCTGCCTTTGAGATGCTGCTTGAGATCTATGACGAGGTGGCCGGCGGCAACGAGATCAGAAGCGTCATCATGGCGGGCCAGCGTTTCAAACGCTTCCCCATGGGCAAGATCGACGGCACCCGCATGTGGAAGGTGGGGGAAAAGGTGCGGGCCGCCCGGGTGGAGAAGGACATCCCGCTCAACCCCTTTACCGCAGGCGTCTACTGCGCCACTATGATGGCACAGATCGACCTGCTGGTTGAAAAAGGACATTGCTTAAGCGAGGTATGCAATGAGTCGGTGATCGAGGCGGTGGATTCACTCAATCCCTATATGCACTTCAAGGGTGTGGCCTTCATGGTTGATAACTGCTCAACCACGGCGCGCCTGGGCTCCCGCAAATGGGCTCCCCGTTTTGATTATATCCTGCACCAG
>Ga0180007_10006825_pt1 | contig 11020 bp, 17 predicted proteins | sample MM_PC_MetaG_FD_121122 | JGI IMG/M metagenome (GOLD analysis project Ga0180007, IMG submission 121122) | Groundwater microbial communities from the Aspo Hard Rock Laboratory (HRL) deep subsurface site, Sweden - MM_PC_MetaG | ecosystem: Environmental > Aquatic > Deep subsurface > Groundwater...
ACTTTAGAGATGAACGAGTCCAGAGAGTTAGTTGTTACAGCTTATGTTCCTTTAATTGACCTTTCTTTAAATGCGAGGTCTACTATAAAAGACGAAGCAGTAGATGTTAATAACATGGGTTCTGAATTAGAAGCACAAAGAGCTAGAGCCGAATCTGTTTTAGAGGATTGTTCAATAGATGAAAGAAAGAAAATTGTAGACAAGATACAATCTGTTTCTGAAAGTGTTGATAAATCAAGTAATGATGAAGATGAGAAAAGAAAAGCAAATAAACAGCTAAAAGAACTTAAAATGGTTTTAGATGATGTAGAAGAAGATAAAGAAATGCCTCAATTAGTAAAGGAATATAAATCAATTGAGGAGAATGTAAAAAAGATAATTGAAGAGTATGCTGAGCCAAAGGACAGAAGCGAGTTTAGAAATAGGCTTAAAAGTATTAGTGCTGAAAGTAAAAAGGCAATAAGTGAAGATAATAAATCTTTATTAGTAAGGGTTATTGAGCAATTACTTGACTTAAGACAAACTGCAATATTTTCAAATCCATCTACATGGGTTGATCAATTTAGAGAGATAGTTCAAAATGGAAACTTCATAAATGAGAAAGAAGCACAATATTACATCAATAAGGGAGAGGCTGCTATTCAGAATGGGGATGTTGATGAGTTGAAACGTTGTACCCGTCAACTTGGTCTATTACTCCCCCAAGAAGAACAAGCTAAAATAAAAATGTCAGGTATAAGTAGATAAATGGCAAATTTAATTGAAAATAATGCATATAGAATATTGGGTTTAGATATAAATGCTAATCAAAAAGAAATATTGAAAAGATATAAGGAGATAATTAATAGATTAAAAATTGATGATCACCCAGAATATGATTTAGATTTTAATTTACCAAACAAACTTAGAAACGAAGCCAACGTTAATGATGCCTTAAAACGTTTGCAATCTCAAAAGAGCATCATTAAAGAATACTTTTTTTGGTTTTCGATTGAAGATTCAAATGATAAAAAAGCATTAAAGTTTATTCAAGAAGAAAATATTGATGGTGCAATTCAAATATGGAAAACTGCCTCAAAAAGTGAAACTCCCGCTTCATATGTAAGTAAGAAGAATCTGGCATTGTTATATACCCTGTTATTATTTAATAAAAATAATGCAACTAATCTAAAAGAAGCTTTATCTTTATGGCATGAACTTATAAATTCAGAAAAATTTTGGGTCGTAATTATAAAAAAATATACGTCAAATAATGCACAAGATGCTAATTCAGAATCTTTTCAAGACTTTAGAAAGAATGCTGTAAAAAATATCTCAGATATATACGCCGAGCTTCATAAATTACATAAAGATAACAAATATGTTAAAGATTTTCAGGAAATTTTTGGGACACATGGTGAAAGAACTGAAAAAAATGTTTTACAACCCATTTATCAATCCCTTTATGATAATATTGAAGAACTTCAAAAAATCAAGGTACTTGAAGATAAAGAAGTAAGTGAAAAGGAAATCAAAGATATTAATAAAATTGTTGATATAATTCAAGGAGATTTGAGAAAATTGGAAGAGATTGGGGTTTATCAGAGCGATTCTTCTAAAGTTGTGAGAGATCATGTTGCAGATGGAATAAGAAATATTTCTGTTGCATTACATAACTATGCAGGTGAGTATAAAGAATCTTTAATGCTGCTTCAATTAGCTACAAAAATAAGCGGAACAGAAAGCTTAAAAAAAATATTAAAATCTGAATTAAAAAAGATAGAGAAAAACCCCTATATCCATTGTTGGTTTTGCGATGATATTATAAAGAAAGGAGATGAAAATAATGGTTTGCATGAACATTGGCATCAAATCACAGGTACAGAAAATAATTTTTGGGGCAATACCAAAAGAATTCATTTCCAAAAATTTGAATTAATTATACCTAGATGTGAAAGATGTATGAAAGCTCATGATAAACATGAGTTTATTACAGGATGTTATATCTTCGCATCAGCGATATTTGGTGGATTTCTCATATGGTTATTACAAATAATTGGAGGTTTATCTTGGATTATTGGACCCCTAATTGGACTGGCATCCTATTTTGTATTAAAAGGAATAGGAATTGGAGGATTAAAGGAAATTGAAGAAACTACTAAACCAAAAAGTTCTAGAAGTGAATATCCAATGGTCAAAGAGTTAATGCAAAATGGCTGGCAAAGGGGAGAAGAGCCCTCAACTTAAAAAATGGCAATAACAAAACCAATATTAAATAATGGGTTTAAAATAAAATCCGGACTGACAGTTAAGAATAGATTAGAACGTATTTTTTTTACTGAAGTTTATGAATTATCAGACTCTTCTTATCTTTACTTATTTTTAAATCTGAATCCAAATGAAGTTGTTGATAGAACTGAAAGATATGACTTAATAAGAATTGAGATTGAAGGAGAGAAATATTTAGGAGTAATAGTAGATACTTACTCAAAGACACAAATTAATTCTATCCGAGAGGACTTAGTAAGTTTGAAAGGATTTGAATGTGTAGCTGGAATGAACTCTTTAAAACAACAATTAATTTCAGATGTTATTAATCCTCTTAAACATCCAGAGAATTTTAAAAAATTTAAAGTTTCAATACCCAACGGAATAATCCTTTATGGTCCACCTGGTTGTGGTAAAACTTTTATTGTTAGAAAGTTAGCCGAAGAGTTAGATTATAATTTCTTTGAGGTTAAACATTCTGATTTAGCAACGCCATTCATACATGGTTCTGTGAATAACATTGGGAAGGCATTTGAAATAGCTAAACAAAATGCTCCAGCAGTTCTATTCTTCGATGAAATTAGTGCATTAGTTCCAGATAGAAGAAATTTACAGGAAGGCTCCTCACACAAAGAGGAAGAAATAAGCGAGTTTCTTATGCAACTTAATGATGCTGCGGACAATAAGATTTTAGTTGTTGGAGCAACTAATTATATTGAAAGGATTGATCAAGCTATTCTTAGGCCAGGAAGGTTTGATAAAAAGATATATGTGTCCCCTCCTGATTTTGAAGCCCGCAAAGCTTTATTCCACATAGGACTAAATAATAGACCTCACGAAAAAGATATTGATTTTGAGCATTTAGCTAAAATTACTAAGGGCTTATCCTGTGCAGATATAATTGAAGATGTAGTTGAATCTGCTGCAAGAGTAGCCGCTAACCATAATAAAAACTCAATTGACCAAGAGCTGTTAGAAGAAGAGATAGATAGAGTTAAACCCAAGAATGAGACAAAAAGAGCTAAAAAACAAAAAAAATAATGATAATATTTTAATGAGCGAGATATTCTGATATAGAAAGTTATTTATGTGAGGATTATATTTGTTTTTTATGGTAATAGAAATTAAGGAATTAACTTCTGCAGAAGTAGGGAAAATTTGTGTACCTTTAATCAGTTTTAATCCAGAACGATGTCTTAGTTGTGGGAGCAAAACAGGAATTGTACAAAGGTTTTTCTTATTGAACGTTCCAGCTACTGAAGAATTTCATAAGCAGATCAAAAAAGAACTAAGGAATAAATTTGGATTGAGTTATTATGCTCTTTGCCAGGATAATGATAAGGTTGTAACTACAGCTAAATGCTCTGAATGCGATGATGAAAAAATGCATTGGGATTATTAATCGGACAGAAAAAGATAATAGCAAGCTTTAAAGAATAGAAGTCTTAATATGATTATGATGGAAGAACCAAAACTAAAGGATAAAGAGAAAGTTATTGGGAAATTAACTCCTTTTTGGAAAAAGTATTGGGAAAAGGAAGAGAAGTTCAGGAAGGAAGTAGCGAAACTAGAAAAAGAAATGAGCAAGGCAGTTGGCTTGGGAGTTGATCTTGAGTTCTTCTATGTTGATGGTGAATGTGTTGGGGTTGGAGCTTCAGGAATCGATGACAGAAAGAAATTTCCTCTTATCCAGGACTCAGAGTTTGGAGATTGATTTAATTTACTGGCCTTTTCATCAAGTTTTTTATCTGATTCTTCGATATAATTTACTAATTCCTGATATCTATCCCAAAATTCTGATGGACCTAATCTGATAAGTTTTTCCATTTCTTCTAGAGACTTTTTATCATCCTTCTTGGTTGTCCAGAGATGTCCTAAAATAAACCAAATCCGAGAGCACATTTTGATTATGTTATTAAGGCTATCAATACTTTCTCTTACTTCTACTTTTTCACCACAACTACTGCAGAACTTAGAATAATCATCTGTTTCTTTTTCACATTTAGGGCATTTCATTTTAATTTCTCTAATATTTTTAATAGCAATCTTTCCATTCTATCTAGTCTGGATTCATCTCTTATTTTTTGCCTGCAATATTCAGCCATATACATATTATTTTTAGCTGCCTCTTTTCTTAGAAATTCTTTTAGAGGAGTTTCCATAGTAAAATGAAGATGTGAATTTTTTCCCATAAAATTTTTATTAAATTTTATTTTAAAAGAATTAAAGGGGCCGAATATGGGATAATAAGTAACAACAGATAATAAGGGCTTATTTTTCTTTTTTGGAGAGTTCTGTCAAAATCTTTTTATAACCTCTTTCCCTATAATTAATATGAAAAAGAGGATGAAAAGAATTAATTGGAAAGTTTTGATTTTGAGTTTAGTAGTTGTTTACTTAGTTGCTTTTCTTGGAAGTTTATTTACTTCTCCTGCTACAGATTCAGAATGGTATGATTCAATTAAACCTACAATAACTCCTCCTGGATGGGTTTTTCCTATCGTCTGGAATATCTTGTTTTTTCTGATTGCATTATCTTTATATTTTTCCTGGATTAATGCAAAAAAGTCTGATGTAAGGAAAAAGATTGCTGTTGTGTTTGGAATAAACTTTGTCTTGAATATATTTTGGAGTGTCCTATATTTTGGATTGAAAAATCCTTTTTATGCTTTTATTGAAATATTTGTTCTTTGGATTTCTATTGTTGCAATGATTTATGTAAGTTATAAGATTGATAAGAAAGCTGGTTGGATTCTTGTGCCTTATTTATTATGGGTTAGTTTTGCTATTGTATTGAATTATTTATCTATTTGAATATGAATCTGTTCCAAGGAGTTTATCTTTTCCTGGAGATCTTTAACAATTTCAAGAATTCTATTGGGCTTTAGATCAAATGAAGGATTAAGGAGCATAAGCCTTACAATTCAAACTCATCAATAAAATTAACAATTGTTTTATATTTCTCTAAAAATTTAAAACCTTTGTCAGTTAAGGAGATAGACTTATTATTTTTATTACTAACTTCTTTTATAAATTTTTTTTCAATTAACTCATTAAAATAGTCCTTAAATCTCGCAGTGGAAATATTAGATTGTCTTAATAGAGGAGTTGATTTTATAGAATTATGATTTGAATGAATTATTGTTAATATATCTTTAATAATTTCTAATTTGTTTCTCTTTGCCATTTTAACTGGGACCTGTTTTTTTAAGAACTTTGTAAAGCATCATTAAAAAGATAATTATAGAAGCTATGTAAATAAAAAGCTGAAATATTTGGAGGAATTCAGGAATTAAAATATCTATAATATTAAGTATCCAAAAGAATGATAATAATAAGTAGATAACATACAAATCATGCTTGTGTTCTTTTGATTTTTTCTTTGTGCTCTGATATGAAGTGTAAACTACAAATAAAACAATAATAAATAAGAAAATATTTACTCCAAGATAAATTAATGCATTTCTTGATAGAATAATTGATGCTGAAATGATGAATGCTAACAAATGAAATAAATAGATTTTTTTAGAGCTTCCATTCCATTTTTTCCACATTACACTATACAACAAATAAAAAATTGCCATTGAACTAAAATACATAAATAGGAACAAAGTTATTTGACTAAATAATGGCGCAAAAATTCTTGGAGAAATATCTAAAATTCTATTAACACTAAAATAAACCAGTATGAATTTTATGAAACTTCTAAAAAAGTAAGCAATTGCAAAAAATAAAAAGGCTTGTCTGAAATATTTAATTCCTTTATGAGAACTTAATTCATAAAGTTCTTTTGTTCCAAAATAAATCATTAAACTACAAACTATAATAACTAAAGAATAAATTATTTCTGTTCCAAATCCCGGACTAACAAAATTTCTAACAAACTGGGGGTTAAATGATGGCATTTTATCTTATTGAATTATTGTGAATACTATATTTAAACGTTTATAAGAAAAATGGACGTTATATCCATCTTATTTAAAAGTAAGGAATTTGATTTTAATTTAATGAAAAATACAAATACTCTGGTAATAGTTGTTCTAATCCTTTTAGTAATAAGCAACTTATTTTTTGGGTATATGTTTTTCTTTCATAAAAACGGACCTAATTTTAATAGAGGGGATTTCTCACAGATGCAATTGACAGATGAACAGATGCAATTGACAGATGAACAGATACAAAGCGTAACTTCTTTTTTTGAAAATACTTCGGATACTAATGAAATAACTGATTATTGCAATAACAACAGGATGGAATGTTTTTATTATTGTAGAACTATAAATCCTGATCACGAAATTTGTTCTCAACTTATGCAAGGAAGACCGAATTCTCAACAGACTCAGAGATTAAATTAGTTTAATTAAAACTCAAAATGAAAAATAAAGTAATTGAATTAAAAGATGTTTGGAAAACTTATAAAATGGGAAAAATTCAAGTTCATGCTATAAGTGATGTTAATCTGACAATAAATAAAGGAGAGTTTATAGTTATTACTGGGACCAGTGGAAGTGGGAAAAGCACTATAATGCATTTAATTGGTTGTTTAGATACTCCCTCGCAAGGTTCTATTTTTTTAGAAGATAAAAATATTCGTTCATTAAGCAAATCACGAATAGCAAAAATAAGAGGCAAGAAAATTGGATTTATTTTTCAGCAGTTTAATTTAATTCCCACATTAAGTGCTTTGGAAAATGTTACACTGCCTATGGAATTTCAAAATAATTATTATAGGGCAGAAGAAAGAGCAAAAGAATTATTAGAATTAGTTGGATTAAAAGACAGGATGCATCACAAACCAACAGAATTGAGCGGGGGACAGGCTCAGAGAGTTGCCATTGCAAGAGCATTAGCAAATGACCCAGAAATAATCTTAGCAGATGAACCAACAGGAAATTTGGACAGCAAAACAGGAGAAACAGTCATTAGTTTGTTATATCAACTGCATAAAAAACAAGGCAAAACTTTAATCATTATAACTCATGACATAAATTTTATTAAACGGCTTAAGAATACTACAAAAATAATAAACCTGAAAGACGGAAGGATTGTGAAATGAAAAAGGATAAAATTTTGATTATGTTTGCATTAGCATTTATAGTGGTGCTTCGTTTAGTTGCTGCTTCAGGTAATTATAATATGGAAGTTACTGATGTTTCTCCAACAAGTTTAGTTCCTGGAGAAAAAAGCGAATTAAGTTTTAAGATAGAAAATACCGGTGATGAAGATTTAGAAAATATAGTTTTTTCATGGGAAGAAAAAAGCGGAAATATTTTGCCAATTGGATTAAGCAATAAAAAAAGCATTGAAGAATTAGATGAGGGAGATGATGAAGATTTAGACTTTGAGGTTTTTACTTCTGCATCTGCAGAACCAGGATTATACGAGCTGACACTTACATTAACTTATGAAAAAGAAAATGGAACAGCTACTGAAACTTCAAAAGCAGGTATAATTGTTGGCGGACAAACGGATTTTGACATATCTGTTTCAGATGTTTCTTCAAGCGGGATTATTCTTTCAGTGGCGAATATAGGAAAAAATCCAGCGAATTCTGTAACAGTTATAATTCCAACACAATCTAATTTTAGAATTAGTGGCAGTAGTTCTTCAATAATAGGAAATCTTGACAAGGGAGATTATTCAGTAGCATCTTTCCAAATAACACAACAATCAAGAGGCACTTCCAGTTTAAATGTTGAAATTCAATATACAGACACCCTAGGAAATAGACAAACTATTACAAAAACTACAGAAGTTCAGTCCACTCAAACATCATTCTCAACAACAGATTCATCAGGTTCATCAACAAGTGTAACTGGTTTTGTTACACAAAATTCAAGTAGCGGAAATAATAATTGGTATCTTATTGCTTTTGTTTCAAGCACTATTTTAACTATTATTTTAATTATAATAATTGTAAGAAGAAACAAGAGAAAAAATGAGAGCGAGTAAATCTTTTAAGCTGTCCTTAAATATCCTTCTTCATAGCAAATTAAGAAGTTGGTTAACAATACTTGGGATAATAATTGGAATTGCTGCAGTTGTTTCTATTATATCAATAAGCGAGGGTGCTCAACAACAACTTGAATCAAGGTTAGGAACTTTTGGAGCAGACATTATAACAATAACTCCTGGATTTTCAAGAGCTCAAGGACCGGGAGGTTTTGGAAGAGGAGGATTTGACAGAGGAGATTCCTTAACTTCAACAAACACAAAAAATCTAACTTCTAAAGATATTTTAATGTTAAAAAATCTTCCAAATGTAGAATTTATTATGGGGCAAATTTCTGGAAGAGAAGACTTAACTTATATGACTAAAACTGCTACTTTAAGCATAACAGGTGTTGAAACAAATGTTTGGAAAGATATTACAACAGAACAATTAGCTTCTGGACGATTCTTAACAGGAGGAGATTCTTATTCTGTTGTTTTAGGGGGGAGTATTGTAAGTTCTACTTTTGAAAATGGCATCCCTCTTAATAGTAAAGTTACAATAGGAGGAAAATCGTTTAAAGTTGTTGGAATTTTGGAAGAAGGAAGAACCATATATATGCCAGTAGATATTGCAAGAACGATTATAGAAGATGCTGGAGGAGATAAGTTTGATTCTATATCTGTTAAATTAGATGACATTTCTTTATCTAATGAAACAATTACTACAATAACAAGTAAATTAATGTTATCTCATGGAATAATTGACACAAACAAAAAAGATTTTACAGTGTCTTCTCCAACTTCAATGCAGGAAACCATACAACAAACAATGGATACAATGACTCTTTTTTTAGGAGCTATTGCAGCGATATCTTTAATTGTTGGAGCAGTGGGAATAGCAAACACGATGTTTACTTCTGTTTTAGAGAAAACTAAAGAGATAGGAATTATGAAAGCGATTGGTGCTCAAGATAAAGACATTATGATTATATTTTTATTAAACTCTGCCTTAATTGGATTAATAGGGGGGCTTGGAGGAGTAATCCTTGGTTATTTTGCATCTACTTTAATAAGTTCATGGGGAGGAATAGGTACTGCTGTGACGAGCGGACGTGGAGGAGGATTTCTTGGAGGTTTTGGTTCTTCTACTTATGTTAGTCCAGAACTTATAATAGGAGCATTATTATTTTCAGTTTTAATAGGAATGATAGCGGGAGCAATTCCGGCTTACAGAGCATCAAAATTAAATCCTGTTGATGCTTTGAGGTATGAATAGATTTTTGTGAGAGATAAGTTAATTCTGCATAATTATGCAAAACGAAAGGTTTAAATAGTATTATGACTATGTATTCATAACTAAATAAGTCCAAAAAAGGACAAGGAGAAAATTAAAATGCCACAAGGAGACGGAACAGGCCCTGCAGGACAGGGAAGTATGACTGGAAGAGGAATGGGATTTTGTGCAGGTTTTAATGTACCTGGATTCATGAGTGGTGGATTTGGAAGAGGAATGGGAAGAGGTTTTGGCAGAGGTAGAGGAAGAGGATTTGCATGGAGAGCAAGAGCTATGCAAGTTATGCCAATTCAACAAGTCCAGCCAACAGTAATTACAGGAAAACAAGAAAAACAATTTTTAGAGCAGGAGTTAACTGTTTTAAAAGAAGAAATGAAAGAAATTGAAGAAAGATTGAAGGAAATTAAAGAGTGATCATAACATGGTAAGACCAAGAAGAACAAGAAGAATCTTTTTTCAACCAAATGCAACTTACTTTAAGCCAGCAGGAATTCCTATGATGCACTTAGATGAAACTGTAATTAGCTTTGATGAGCTAGAAGCAATAAGGCTAATAGATTCTGAAAGAATGGAGCAAAACAAGGCAGGAAAAAAGATGAAAATCAGTCAATCTACTTTATCAAGATTATTAAGAGAAGGTAGAAAAAAATTAGCTGATGCTATAATTAATGGTCAAGCAATTAAAATTCAAGGAGGAAATTTTAAAATGGTACAACCAAGAGGAAGAGGCTTAGGAACTGGAAGAGGAAAGGGACTTGGTGGTGGAGGCAGAATGGGAGGTCCATTAGCAGCAGGTCCTGGTGGAATCTGCAAATGTCCTAAATGTGGGCATGAAGAGCCACAGATAAGAGGTCAACCCTGCATGAATAAAAAATGTCCTAAGTGCCAAAGTCCTATGATAAGAGGATAAATTCAATAAAAGTAAAATGGTAAAAATAGACCGGGAGAAATGTTTAGGTTGTGGAGCATGTGTTTCCGCATGTGAAAAGGGATTTGAAATAAAAAATGGAAAAGCTGAAATTAGAGATTCAAAAGTTCCTTGTTTAAAACAAGGTGTTGAGGCTTGTCCTGTTGATGCAATCAGCATTTAAATGAGAGAATTTGAAAATGAAATTATTGATAGCAGTAGACGAGGATAAAGGAGAGGATTCTAAACTTAGTGAACATTTTGGACATTGTCCTTATTTTGCAATTTATGAAACAGATACAAAAAATTTAGAAATTGTTAAAAATAAATTGGAGCATTCAAATCCTAATGTAAGTCCTGTTGATCAAATTATGAATTTCAATCCAGATATTGTTTTTACATTGGGTATTGGGCAGAGAGCAATAAGATTATTTAATGAAAAGGGGATAAGACTTAGGACAGGTAAATATGAAACAGTAAAAGAAGTTATTGAAAACATAGATGCTCTTAAAGAATTATAGCAAGAGACATTAATCTCTCCCCAAAGATTAAATAGTAAATAATCTATTTGTTCATGGGAGGTGAACCATGAATAAAAAAGAATTAAATTTTCTGAAGAGCGTTTACAAAAAAGAGAA
>Ga0180007_10006826_pt1 | contig 11016 bp, 8 predicted proteins | sample MM_PC_MetaG_FD_121122 | JGI IMG/M metagenome (GOLD analysis project Ga0180007, IMG submission 121122) | Groundwater microbial communities from the Aspo Hard Rock Laboratory (HRL) deep subsurface site, Sweden - MM_PC_MetaG | ecosystem: Environmental > Aquatic > Deep subsurface > Groundwater...
ACGTGTAAAACGACTGGAAGAATGTTCATATAAATATTTTGCTTCCCGTAAGTTCTCACGGAGTTTATTAGCCGTAAATATGGGTTGATTAAAACTGATTCCGAGTCTACTGTAGGCTTTGTTTGTTTTCAGTGTTTTATAATCTTGTGAAGCCAAAATTGCGCTTAAATTGTCCCGGTAAATTGTTGATGATAAGGCAAGATTCCCTCCTGTAGGCAACATATATGTGAATGATAAATCTCCGCTAAATTGCATTGAACCGGTAGAGTTATATACGGGCAATCCATCCGGCTGTTGAATTGGCGTCACCATCTCATTCCATGCCGGCAGAGAGAGACCGAAATCAATCCTGGGTTTGAACATTGCCCTGTAGAAATTGAAATAAAACTGAGAAGCGAGCTTGTCTTGCTGGAATGATTTTATCGAATAACTCTCATGAAGTGCAATATTTATCGCTTCGTCGTAAGTCAAGACTCTACCCTGAATGGTTGACACGATAGAAATTGTGATAAATAATATTCTGATCAACATTTTTCTATTTTTTATTATCATTATTCAACTCTTTTTATCCACGAATGACACGAATTAACACGAACAAAAATTTAAAAATTGGTATATCCGGCTCATGACGGACTATAAAAAAATAATTCGTGTACATTCGTGTAATTTGTGGACTTGTCTCATTTCAACACCAGCTTTTCCACATCACCAAAATTATCATACGAGGAAGTGATGACCTTTTCACCGGGCTCGAGTCCTTCCAATACCTCAAAAACCTGTGTGTTTTGTCTGCCGAGTTTAACGGAACGTTTTATAGCAATCTCACCTGAATTGTCTATTACATAAACCCACTGTCCGCCTGTTTTCTGGTAAAATCCACCACGCGAAAGAACGGTAGCTTCAGAAAGATCACCAAGTTCCAAACGAATATGTACCGTCTGTCCCCGCCTGATATCTGAGGGCGCTATGTTAACAAACTCCAGATCAATATTAAAACGACCGCCAACAATTTCCGGAAAGATCTTCTTAATGATCAACCTGTATGATTGACCGGCAAATTCAAACTCGCCATATTGATTGAGGTTTATACGTGGCAGGTAATGTTCATCAATTCCGGCACGGATTTTAAATCCATCCAGAACATCAATTTGCCCGATGCGCTCGCCTGGTGATTTTATTTCCCCTGTATATTCAGCATTTAAGGAGGTTAACTGTCCAGTGACCGGCGCTTTAATGGTTAGATTTTCTAATTGTTGCTGAACAATTTTTAAATTCGCTTGCAGACGTTTTAAAGATGCTTCCAATTGTTTTATTTGGATGGACATAATGATTGAATCTTGTTGGGATGATTCGATAGCCAATTCTTTCTTTCTGCAATTATAAAAGTAGTCATCTTTTGATTTTTCAAACTCCTGCTGAGAGATGATTTTATTTTCGAGCAGTTTTTTGTTTTGCCCGTAAATGCGTTTGGTTCGATTAATTAGATGGTCGTAGTCTGCCAGTTGGTTAGATAATTCTATTTTCTGCTTTTCCATTTGCAGTTGGGTGTTAAGTAATACATTGCTCTGGTCGAGCAGCGATGCTTCCTGATGCATAATCTCAAGACGTAAGTTCGTATTTCTCAATTGAATAATCGGGTCACCTTTTTTAACCATGTTCCCCGCTTCAACATAAATTTCTTCCACTCGTCCACCTTCCAAAGCATCAATGTAAACGGTCTTGATCGGAATCACTGCTCCGGTAACTGGTACAAATTCCTGAAATGGACCGCGCTGCACAGTAGAAATTGAAATCCTCTCGGTTCGGACGTTTAGTTTGGAGCTGTGATCGCTGAATAAAATGGCGTATGCTATGGAAATTACAAATAATACGATGATAGAAATCCATACAATTCTTTTTGGCGTCCATTTTTTCTTTTTAATTATCCGATCCATTTATTCTCTCATTTATTAACATTACCTGTTGTATATGGCAAGCAATGTGCCAATGTTTTTTTTGAGGAGATCCCATTAAAATAATTGACTTTAGTATCCGTTTTTGTTACACTTGATGTACGGAAGCGTACGGTTTGAAATATAGAGTGATTAAAAAATGGAAGAAGATGGGAAAGTGTTTAAAGGATATAATCTGTGAGATAGAGGTGGAGTCATTTGACTGTCTTGACATTGGGCTATTTTGAGAACTCTGCTCAAGCGAGTCAAAAAGGGGAAGAACTATTTTACAAAAAAATAATTGAATTAACGGTTGGCTAAGAGTATTTTTGATAAATAATATTTGACAATACTGAGTTTAATTTAAGGACAACCTAAATGTCAAAAAAAATCGGTAAAGTATTAATAATTGATGATAATGAAGATATTCTTCTTGCTGGTCATTTGTTTCTCAAACAATATTTTTCTTTGGTGCATACTGAGAAAAATCCCAATCAAATTCCTTCCTTATTAAAAAATGAAAACTATGATGTTATCCTACTCGATATGAATTTTGCCCGGGATGTTACCAGTGGAATGGAGGGATTTTATTGGCTTGATAAAATTCTCGAAATTGACCCATCAGCCGTTGTGGTATTGATTACGGCTTTTGGTGATGTCGAAATGGCAGTTAAAGCGATTAAAAAAGGCGCTACGGATTTTGTTCTCAAGCCATGGCAAAATGAAAAATTACTGGCGACCCTTTCATCCGCTATGAATCTCCGCCGGTCGCTGCTGGAGGTTGACAGGCTTCGTTCACGTCAAAAACAATTGAGTGCAGACCTTGATCAAAGATTTCACGATATGATCGGTGTTTGTCCACAGATGCAGAAAGTATTTTCCACGATTAGAAAAGTTGCGAAAACCGATGCAAATATTTTGATAATGGGAGAAAACGGTACGGGAAAAGAATTGGTGGCGAGGGCATTACATCGTCAATCTGACCGTTCGAATGAAGTTTTCATCAGCGTAGATATAGGCACAATTACTGAAACGCTTTTTGAAAGTGAACTCTTCGGCTCCGAAAAAGGCGCTTTTACAGATGCAAAAGAAAGCCGTCCGGGTCGTTTTGAAGTGGCTTGTGATGGAACTTTATTTTTAGATGAGATTGGCAATCTTTCATTAGCACAGCAGGCTAAGCTTTTGAGAGTATTGGAGACCCGTCAGGTTACGCGTATAGGTTCAAATAAAGTTCGTGATATTGATATTCGATTGATCTGCGCAACGAATATGCCGATTTACGATATGGTTACAAAGAAGGAATTCCGCCAGGATCTTTTGTATCGAATAAATACAGTTGAGATCAAACTGCCTCCACTCCGTGAGCGTCAAGAAGATATTCCATTATTAGTTGATCACTTTTTATCTATATTTTCAAAAAAATACAAAAAGAATATCAAGCGAGTTAGTTCTTCGGCGTCAACAAAATTGCAAAAGTTCCACTGGCCGGGAAACATCCGGGAACTCCGGCATACCATTGAGAGAACAGTCATTTTGAGTGAGAGGCAGGCGCTGCAACCAATAGATTTTTTACTTCCTGAAACGCGGGAAAAGGAAGAGGAAATTGCTTTTGATAATTATAACCTTGAGGATGTTGAAAAAACGATTGTTCGAAAAGCGCTTATTAAACATAATGGAAATGTTACTCACGCTGCCGGAGAACTGGGATTAACACGAACTTCACTCTATCGGAGAATGGAGAAATATGGTTTATAAAAGCTTTAGCATAAATTGCATTATTCGTGTATTAACAATTGCCGCTTCGATTTATCTTTTCTTTTATCTATTGTTTCAAACCTCTCTTTATGCTACAACTTTGATAGTTGCACTTATATCAATTTACCAGGTTTACGCTTTGCTTCAATTTGTTCAAAAAACAAACAGGGATTTAACAAGATTCTTTAATGCAATCAGATATTCAGATTATTCACAATCGTTTACCGGTACTTTGCGTGGTTCTGCTTTTGAAGAACTAAATACTGCGTTTAATGAAGTTATAAAAGAGTTTCAACATGCAAGAATGGAAAAAGAAGAACATTTTCGGTATTTACAAACTGTTGTCCAGCATGTTGGAATTGGGCTCATTGCATTCAAACAGGATGGCGAAGTTGAACTGATCAATAACGCTGCCAGGCGATTATTGAAAGTCTCTAATTTGCGTAATTTATATGATCTTGAACCCGGCAGAACTGAATTGGTAAATAAGCTGTTAAATCTGAAACCAGGTGAAAAAACGCTAATAAAGCTGCAAGATAATGAGAATATCTTACAACTCTCTATTTATGCTGCCGGATTTACTTTACACCAACAAGGACTTACCTTAATTTCGCTGCAAAATATTCAGAGCGAATTGGAAGAAAAAGAGATGGAAGCCTGGCAGAATCTTATCCGTGTACTCACCCATGAAATAATGAATTCTGTCGCTCCGATTTCCTCATTAGCCTCGACAGTTAATCAACTATTAACCGGCGATTCCAATAATGAAAACCGGGATTTAGGAACTGAAGTTATTAAAGACGTAAGCGCTGCTGTAAAAACTATAGAGAAACGTAGTAAAGGCTTAATGAATTTTGTTGATAACTATAGAAAACTCACACGGATTCCTAAACCTGATTTTGAAATATTTCAGGTTAAAACACTTTTTGACAGAGTTAAAAACCTGATGAAAGATCAATTTGAGCAAAAATCTATTATCTTTAAGATGCAAGTTGATCCCGAAACACTTGAATTAACTGCCGATCCGATACTAATTGAACAAGTATTGATAAATCTTTGTAAAAATGCTGTGGAATCAATTTTTGAGAAAACCAATCCATCCATTGCATTATTAGGTAAAACAGACGGCAGGGGTAATCCGGTAATTCAAGTAATAGATAATGGAGAGGGGATAAGGGCAGACGTGGCGGATAAAATATTTATTCCGTTTTTCACAACAAAAAAAGAGGGTTCAGGAATTGGTCTCAGCTTATCAAAACAGATTATGCGATTACATAACGGTTCAATTTCGGTCTATTCCAGACTTGATGAAGAAACTATTTTTACACTCAGATTCTGAGTCTGGTAATGAGATTTGAAAAATCAGCGAATTTTTATGGGTTTATTTGTACATACCCTGTCAAATTTAGTTATATTTGAAGAAAGTGAAGATTAGCAGAAACCAAGCTGAAATGAATCAACTAACAGAACCGGAATCCGGCAATTGGATTAAATTCCGTAATTCTCAGATTAGTGACAGAGAATCTGAAAGAAGTTGATGATATGAAAAATTTCTATAGAGTAATGAGAGCAGTATTTCGTTCATTGCTGTTTGTTGTCTTTGATGTCATATTGCTCATCGTCGACCTGCTGATTTTGTTCCTTACGTATCCTTTTGGGAAGACTGTATGCCGTAAAATATCCACCTTTTTCGGACCCTTCTGGGGAACACTGTTCACTAAAATCCTGGGAATTCATATCTCCGTTACCGGAATAGAAAACCGGCGGAAAAATCAGCATTACTGTATTGTATCCAATCACATGAGCTATCTCGATATTCTCGTCGCCGGGGCATGTTTTCCGGTGCTTTTTGTTTCACGCCATGATGTGAAGCACTGGCCTCTGCTGGGAACTATTGCCTGGGTTCGCGGGTCTATTTTTGTGGATCGCTCCATTACCGGATCCAGAGAACGGCCGTATGTAAAGCAGATTATCGAATACCTGGAAAAGGGATTCAATGTCATTGTTTTTCCTGAAGGCACGACCTCAAATGGTGACGGAGTGCTGCCGTTCAAGAAGACGGTCTTTTCCTGCCCTGTGCGGGCCGAAGTTCCCATATTGCCAATCAGCATTCGCTATACGCTCATCGACAATCAACCCTTTTCCGAATCCAACCGCGACAGGGTCTGCTGGTACGGCGGCATGACGTTTCCCGATCATTTCTGGAGTGTATTACAATTACGAAGAGTAGACGTTACAATTACCATTCATCCGCCGGAGTTTGAGACACAGGAAGAGGACTGGCTGGCCCAGAACCATCGGCTCTCAGCTAAAATTCATGATATCGTTGAGGCGGGTTATCTTTCAGAATGAAGATACTTGACAAAAATTTCTACAGAGCTAAATTATAACAGATCGCTTTTTACACTATTGTGAATTAGCAAGGAGGAAGATAAATGGACTACACATTTAATGAACTTAAGCACAAGACAGTTGCAGAAATGCGGGAAATTGCCTCACAAATTGACAGTGAAGTGGTTAAGGGCTACACACAGCTGAATAAGGATCATCTTCTGGAGGCGATCTGTAAAGCTCTCAATATCGATATGTACGTGCATCACAAGGTTGTAGGGATTAACAAGAAAAAGATTAAAATTAAAATTAACGAGCTGAAGAAATTACGGGATGAGGCTCTGGCAGGCGGCGATCATAAAAAACTGGTGCATGTCCGAAGCCAGATCAAGTCATTGAAACGAAAATTGCGGAGTGCGATGGTCTAATCCAGTGCTCTCAAATGAATATCCGGAAAATCCCTCTTCGGAGGGATTTTTTATTTGTCTTTAGAATTGAAGAGTGCAATTTTACCAAATTCGAATTTTGCTCTGTAAGCAGTGGCTGATTTCAGAACAATGATCAGTCCGAATACAGCAAATTTCTGAGCAATATTCTTTACCGAAAGATCGGTAAAATAAGTGACTGCATAGGCGATTACCGTGCTTTGCAGGAGGGTTTGCAGCAATACTGTCCGTTCTCTAGCGATGGTTTTCCGGGTTTCAATCAGGAACAATGTTCCTATAGACCAAACTGCTGCAACAAACAGTGCCGCACCGACCATGTGAATGTCATTGTTAATATTATGGGGGAAAATGAACACGAAGCAACCAATACTTCCCATCAGACTGAGGTGAAATTTTAATCTGTGATGGACAATTTCTTTATCCTTTAAAAAAAGCCGGCTAATCATGAAAAAAATGGTGCCAGATATTACCATGCCAATTATGAAAGTTGCACAGGCCAAAGAGTTAGATTTTCCTTCTGGTGTGACGGTGCTTCCCAGGTCACTGAATGCAGAATTCCAAAAAGAAAAGGACTCACCGAACAATATCATGCTCAGAGTAAAAGTTACTCCGATCAGTAAAATCAGCCTGGTAAAGAGAGAACTGATTTCCTTATTAATTAATTCTGCCATGATCTGGACTCACAAACCTTTAACTTCCAAAATAAACAAAATATTTTCGTTTTTTTCAGGAGAACTAACAGATCTGATTATTTTAGATTTGAAAATCCTGTTGAGATAATTAGGCAATCTCATGCCAGATCAGGGCACTGGCTCCCAGGATAGCGGCATCACTCATGGGCAGGCCGGAGGGGAGAATTTTTATTTTATTTCTGAAAATAGGCAGAAGGTTGGCTTCCATATATTTTTTTACAGGCAGGAAAATTAAATCACCGGCAGCGGCCAAACCGCCAAAAAGAATAAACGCTTCGGGGCTAAAATAAAGTGCGGCATTCGCCATTCCTTCGCCAAGGTAGCGACCGGTAATTTCAAATGCTTCGAGTGCTAATCTATCCTTCGCAAGAGCGGCGTCGTATATTTTTTTGGAACTTAATTCTGCATTAGAGAGAAACCGCAGATCGCTGGGTTGATCCGAAGAATCGAGAAGCTGGCGCATAGTCCGGGTAATTCCGGTTGCCGAGGCATAGGCTTCAAGGCATCCATGCCGGCCGCATCCACATAACCGTCCATTTCGTTCAATGATCACATGTCCCATTTCACCGGCAAATCCATCGTGACCGTAAACCAGTTCGCCGTTCACGACGATTCCACTGCCGACACCGGTTCCGAGCGTAATCTCGATGAAGTTTTGCATTCCATGGGCATTACCAAACACCATTTCACCGAGTGCGGCGGCATTTGCATCGTTGGTGACACTGACCGGCAAATCGACATGTTGTTTAACCAATGCAAATAAATCCACATTAATCCAACTCAGGTTTGGTGGATTATCTATAAATCCGGTGTAATGATTTGCATTGGGGGCGCCTATTCCGATACCCTTTATTGAAATTTTTTCAGGAGTGTTTACGATTCCTTTGTTCAGCTTCTCAAAAAGGCGTTTAAACAGGAATTCAGCGGGCTTGTCAGCCTCAGTATCCAAACTGTCACGGTGATAAATATGCCCGTTTTTATCGACTAAACCGAATTTTGTATTTGTTCCACCGATGTCAATTCCAAGAGTTAATTCTACTGTCTTCATAATCCGTTCAAATTCATTAATCAAAAATTTCAATGTATAGTTTAGCATATTTTTCAAACGGATAAAGAGAATTTATAACTGGGACAACTTTTTTATAAAAATTATCGTCTTTATATCGTGAATTGTAATAAAAACTGAATCTGGAGACTGAATTGTGAAACGATCAATTTTATTGGGGATGATTCTCATTCTGCCATTTTTATCGATAGCAAAACTCACACCTGAGGAACTGGATTTATTCAGGCTGCGTGAAGCCACGGCGGTTTATATCAACAGCGAAAAACTGACGATCGATGGTATTATTGATGAAGCGGTCTGGCAGAATAGCAATTGGCAGGAAGGATTCATTCAGCGTGATCCCAATGATGGGACGCCGGAAACATACCGGACCGAATTCTGTGTGTTTTATGATAATGATTACCTTTATGTCGGTGCCCGGGCACATGACCCTGAGCCGGAAAAGATAAGCGCCATTCTTACCCGACGTGACAATTATTCCGAATCGGACTGGATGTATGTCTCGATTGATAGTTATAATGATAATCGGACTGCCTTTGAATTTGGATTGAATGCCGCCGGCGTCAAACACGATATCCGCCGGTTTGATGACGTTAATGGCGATGAAGAATGGGATGCCATCTGGGAAGGTGATTCACACATCGATGAAAACGGCTGGACGGCTGAATGGCGGATACCTTTTCGGGAACTGCGTTTTACAAGCAGCGAAAATATGAGATGGGGTTTTCAGGTATACCGTGAATTGCCGCGACATAACAACGAATTGTCTGTATGGTCTTACTGGTCGCATAGTGAAGAGGGCTTTGTATCTCAATATGGCTCACTGACCGGATTAAAAGATATCAGGGTGAAAAATCCGATTTATTTTGCGCCTTATGTGGCCGGGTCAGCGGCTATTTCCGAAAATTTAGTCAATCCGGTTCATGAAAATAATTATGATCTGTTGTCAAATATTGGCGCTGATATTCGCTACATAATGCAAAAAGGACTGACTATTAATGCCACAATTAATCCGGATTTTGGTCAGGTCGAAGCGGATCCGGCAGATTTTAATCTGACGGAATTTGAAACCTACTTCAACGAAAACCGTCCGTTTTTTATGGAAGGCAGCAATATCATGCGCTTCAGCCTGGGTTTTGGTGATGGCGACGCCCAATTCAATAATTTATTCTACTCCAGGCGGATTGGACGCAGTCCGCAAGGCTGGGTTCCTGAAGATGATAATAAAGGTGTTCTGACCTACGATAATCCCGACCGTACGAATATTCTTGGCGCGGCCAAACTCAGCGGTAAGACCACAAACGGTTTGTCAATTGGAGTCATGGAAGCAGTGACCGGAGAAGAGAGAGGAATTGTATTTTATGAAGATGAAAGCCGGGATGCAGCGGTTATTGAACCCATGACAAATTACTGGCTGTCGCGGATTCAGAAAGATTATAACGAGGGTGAAACCAGTTTTGGCGGAATAGTTACAGCAGTGAACCGGAAACTTGATGATACCGGGATTGATTATCTGCATAATGCTGCCTATACCGGCGGATTTGATATTGACCATGAATTTCTGGATCGTAAGTATGCTTTTCAGGGTGCGCTTGCTTTCAGCCAAGTACAAGGTGATACAACGGCTTTACAATATACTCAGACCGCCTCATCCCGATATTTTAACCGGACGGATCGAACGGGATATAAAAATCTGCAATATGATCCGTTACGGACTTCGTTATCGGGGTATGCTGTGAAGGCGATATTGACAAAAAATTCAGGGAATATTCGAACGGCGACCGGTGGAACCGCCTTCAGTCCTGGCTTTGAAATCAATGATATGGGATTTTTACGACAGGTGGATAATATCAACTATTTTACCTGGGTGCAATACCGTAAATGGGAGGGAATGAAACACTTTCGGTCAATATATATCAATTTAAATCAATGGGCAAACTGGACATTTAACGGAACCCGCAGAAATATCGGCGGCAATGTGAATATGCATTTTGACTATAATAATAACTGGAGTAACGGTTTTGGAATCAACCGTGGCTGGAGTGGTTTAGATCCATCTTTTAACCGCGGTGGCCCAATGTTACGTACACCTAATAACTGGAATTATTGGGTTTACATTAATACTGATGGTCGTAAAAAAATCGAATTGTATATATTTGGATATTACTTTATTAATGAAGATAATGTAACCGGTTGGCAAGTTGAACCCGAGGTCACCTGGCGCCCGATGCAAAATATACAATTCAGCGGATCGCTGAATTAAAATCATTTTCAAGATACATGGGCCTGGGTAGGAAGTGCCGCAGACGAAAACGGTGATGAGCAATATATCTGGTCTTCTTTAGATCAGAAAACTGTCAGCCTTGTTTTACGAACAGACCTGACTCTGACACCGACGTTATCCATTCAGTATTATGCCCAGCCCTTTTTTACCGCAGGAAAGTTCTTTGATTTGATGAAAGTGGACGACCCGTATGCCAGGGACTATGACAAGCGTTTCGATAAATTCGGAAATCATATATCATATAATAACGGCAGCGGCGAATATGAAGTAGATAGAAATCTGGACGGAATCGCCGAGTATTCCTTTTCTGGATATGTCGATTTTAATTATAAACAATGTCGGTCTAACCTGGTTCTGCGCTGGGAATATAAGACCGGTTCGGCACTGTTTCTGGTCTGGTCGCAGGGATTTACGGATTATGAAGAATTCCAGCCCCTTGGATTTGGCAGAGATGCCCGGACCCTGTTCAATACCGACGGAGATAATGTCCTGATGATTAAAGTAAGTCATA
>Ga0180007_10006827_pt1 | contig 11016 bp, 10 predicted proteins | sample MM_PC_MetaG_FD_121122 | JGI IMG/M metagenome (GOLD analysis project Ga0180007, IMG submission 121122) | Groundwater microbial communities from the Aspo Hard Rock Laboratory (HRL) deep subsurface site, Sweden - MM_PC_MetaG | ecosystem: Environmental > Aquatic > Deep subsurface > Groundwater...
GGATAACTGGCGAACTTAAGTATCCAATTAGAAAATTTAATAATGATCCTAATTATATTTGCCTCCACCACCCAACAGAGAAGAGAAAACTCAAAACACTAAACTTGATGTATCCCACAGGTACCTAAGGTATATGAAGAACCCACGCCAACAATCATCCCATTAGCATGAAAGGTCGTTTTTGGAGATTCTTTCACATAGATAAACAATGCACCAGCATCAAGTTGTGAGAAACAGTAACTCTCAGGATGAATGCCATCAGGAGCAATGCATCCATCAACATTGAGAGACATTGGAACTATATTCTTGTTACCAATAGCACTACTGGATGCAAAATCCACACCACATTGAAGAATATTTTGATAGGTTTGATCGGTACTATCAACCCCCCGAACATCCATAATAATGAAAATATCATTTGCATTTTGAAGGTTGTTCCTAAATGTTTCAATATCAACTTCTGGACCAGGATTAAAACCAGGACCAACGCCAATAAAAAAATTATATGCAATAAATGCAACGATAACAAGAAGGATAATCAAAGCCCCAATCTTTAACATATTGATAGTCCTGTCTTTATTTTCTGAAGTAGAAGATTCCGATTTTTGACTTTTAGATGAGCTACTATCGCTTGCACCAGATGAAGAATCAAAATAAGGTAATGGCCAGTCAGAGTTTACTCCGGAACATAGACCAGAACAACTTCCGCATTCTGCACCACAAATATCAGGAACATCGTTTTTGTTCTGTATGGGTTCTTCATTTGGAGGTACCGTATTTTTGGCAATTTTCTCCTTTTTTGGAGCTTTTTTCTTTTTTTGGGATTTCTTCTTTTCGACCATTTTATCACTCGTTAAAAAGCGCCACAAGAGGGCATGATTCATAATAGTCAAGATTTGCTTTTATTTCTGCTTTGTTTTCATATATTATTGAGAATTTTGGAGGTTCGTTGTTGGCAGAATAGCTAAGCATGAAAACCGATGATTCGTTATCTGCCATTTCCATGCAACTGTCCACAGTAAGTCCAGTAGTTTCCCCAGAAGGCGTTTTTTGCACACATCCATCAGTAGTCAACGTATAGATGTTCCAAGTTTTATTATTCTGCACAAAGGAATTTGCAAGACTTGTACTGCAGGATGCCATTGCAATGGAATCATCATATCCAACATTCCTAAGATCTACAACAACAGATGCCGAATTCTTTGAATTGAAGTCAGAAATGAACTCTGGAAGAGTAGCATCAACCGAGGTTTTGTTAAGGAACAGGAATATAAAAACACTGAATGCCAAAAGCAGTGTAATGCTGCAAACAAATGCAGCTGCTATAATATGGCCCGTTCTTGGTATCGTAAATTCGTTTGTTGCAGTTATGTAAAGGAATATAAGTGTGACCATTGAAGCCAGACACACAAAAACAAGACCTGAGAAAAGACCGAGTATAAGGCTATTATCAGGAATTTCTTTTGTAGAAACAATATCTGTTTTCTCAGCCACGCTCGCTATACCAACGTTCATTTTTCTTGCAGAATCCCTAAATAACAAAAGAGCCTTTGTTACAGGCAGATTATCCTCATTGTTAAGAAGGGTTTGTGCTTCTTTTGCAACACCAGTGTATTGGATTTCAAGGTTTTCAAGCTCGTCAACTGTTAGACCATTTCTAAACTGTGCATCGAGATCACCAGTCTCATTTTTCATAAGTATAAGGAAATTCATTGAAACTGGATCAAGATCCTTGCTTTCCAATACCAGAACAAGTGAATTTGCGAGATTCTTTGCGTTTTTTGTATTGTTATAATAATTAAGATCAACAAATGATCTGTTTTTGATATTGATAATAAGGGCGTTATATTTGGCAAAATCCTGTTCGATTGACTCGAGATTTCTTGATTCTATATCCTGTGGAATGCCAGTATGAAGAACTTCCAGGGAAAATACATCATTCTGCAGATCTGGATTTGCAACTCTTTCAACAGCTGCATTACCAAGCAGAACTGCTTCTTCGCCATCATTCTGCAATAATTCATATGCTTTAGCATACTCTTCGGCTAGTTTTTCTGTTTCTGCATATTCTATCCTTTGCAGTGAAACTGCATAAAATCCTGACGAGATAGAATCAAAATTGCTAAATGGCCCCATTTTTTCAAGCATAGAACCGGAAAGATTTTCTATTTGATCCAATATAGTTTCATTCAGATTTATATCAGGGCAAAGACCCCAATGTTTGGAGTCAACAATGAGTTTGTTGTTCCAGGTAAAAAGACTGTCCTCAAGAGCGAGATGGTATTCTTCAATCTGTGGAATATTTGTATGAAGATAATCCAACGCCCCGTACATCTTAGTTTCATCCGCTTCAGCAGCATCAAGATCTGAAACAGTTTTGTCCAATATTCCATCCATACCATAACTTGAAAAACCAAAAATCCTGATTGGCTCAAGAAGAGCATCCCAATACCCAACAGGTGGAACAGAAATTGAAGAAAGGTATTGGAACATGAGTATTGCAGAATAATTGCAGAGCAATGAATCATTTTCATTTCTGCAGAATATTGGGTCCTTACCGGCCTTTACCCGCCCGTTTACAAATATTACATCCCGACACGTATATTCCTCCTTTCCTTTCCACCTAAAACCATCATTTCTGCTTTCATTGTATCTAGTGATCAGTGCCCGTAACTCTGAGATTTCATCGTCAGATGGATAATGTGTCTTCAGATAGTAACTATAAACTGCATTCTCGATTTCCAGTTGTTCAGTAACGGCGTTGCCCCCTTTCAAAAGTAAAATATCCTGTCCATCAACAGACACAATCGAATATTGTGTAGTGCCAATGGTGAAATTTTTATATATAATAGTTGCATTTTCCTCTTCAGGATACAGATAATCATTAACATTAAGGGCATTTATCAATCCGATTACTAACAATAAAGATAATAATATTTTATGGGAGGTCATATCCAATAATAGATAGAGCATGATTTTAATATTTATGGTTTAACTGAGATCCATAAAATTTCAACTAACTCTCTCTTTTGACCACATAATCTGCTATGGCAAGCAATGCATCTTTATCAACCGAAGGTTTTAGACATGATAACCCCAGCTTCGCATCTGCAATAAGCTCGTTTGATATATTTTTTGCATATGTAATAGAATCATACTTATTCAGAATATGGATTGCGACATTTATATCACCCTGTTTTTTAGAATGTGAAGATAATACCTCAATAAGTTTCTTTTTATCAGAATTATCTGCACGTTCAAGGCAATGGACAACCATAAGAGTTCTCTTCCCTTCTGATATGTCACCACCAATTTCTTTTTTATATTTATCAAAATTACCTGTTATATTTAAAACGTCATCCTGAACCTGAAATGCTGTGCCGATTTTTTCTCCATAGTCCCTTAACGCAGCCAATGTACCGGAATTTGCTTTTGCTACGAAAGCACCAATTTCACACGATAGACCCATGAGGGCAGATGTCTTTCCGTTTATCATCGTCAGATATTCCTCCTCAGTTATATCAAATCTGCCGTTTTTTATCCATGAAAGTTCTACCCCCTGTCCATCAACAACCCTCTTGAAAGATCGTGCATACAATTTTTGCATTTGCAACAACATATCCGGATCTATTTTAAGCGAAACAAGCCTTTCCCATAAGAATGTATAAAGAGCATCACCAGAGTTTAATGCCATTGGAATGCCGTAAGAAACATGAAGCGTGGGTTCCCCACGTCTAAATTGCGAATCATCCTCAATATCGTCATGAACCAAGGTAAAATTATGGAAAAGTTCTATTATGGATGCAGGTTCGACAACATCCCCATATCTCCCCCCAACCGCACCGCAACATATGAAGCACAATGAAGGCCTAATCCTTTTTCCACCTCGCTTCAAAAACGGAATGAGTAGGCCATAGACACGTTCGTCCTGTGTGCTCAGCCCAGTTTCCATCAGTGTTTCAACCTGAGATAAGTACTTTGTTATATGTGGATAAAAATGCATAATGATACCCGTGTTTAGATTTATTCAATATGTGTTTTTTATATCATGTGTATATGCAGATATTATTAAATATAAAACTAAATTGCTAAATTCTTTTTGAATAGCCACAATTACATTTTATGCGTAAACAGTGGTTCTTTTTATCATAAGTTATTATCAGAGTCTCCCCAGGAAACCAAAGTGCATGGCACTTCTTACAAAAACTATTTTTGAGTTCTGAGGGAAGTGTAACCTTATGTTTTTTAATAAGATCGAACGCCATTTCAACATAGCGTTTTGAACGCGCAAACTGGTTTTTACGATAACCGGCTTGGGCACGTTTAATTAATTTAACAACAGATGAAGTTACACTTGACTTTATAACTTTTTTCTGCCTATTGTCCATGATGTTGGTTCGATGGAAAACTTTATATACGAATACTATATTGCCCCAATTTGGGATCACAGCGGGTATAATTTAATAAATACCCTTACCTATGCGATTATTGCGATAATTGCCGTTTATTTCATTTATGGCATTATCAAAAAGAAGATGGGGATAGAAGAGAATTTCATAAAAGGAGTGCTTGCGTTTGTATTGTTTGGATCTACATTGAGGGTAGTTACTGATTCTATAGACAGCCATGTGTTGAAACCTGTTTCTATATTGCACCAAGTAGTACTTGACAGCCACCTGTGGGATTATGGATACCTTACAGTAAGTCCAGGCGTATATATTCTTACTGCTATGTTGCTTTTGATTTCAATGGCCATACTGTACAAGATGAAGAGAATGGAATTATTACAGTATGTTGGACTTGGATTGTGGCTTCCACATTTCATTCTTCTTGTACCGTTCATGACATATGCAGTTTATGCAATACCAATTATCATATTGGCAATGATACCAGCCTATCTTGCTTATAGGTATTTCAAAGATACCGTATTCGCAGCTATAGTTGGTGCTCAGGCCCTTGATGGCGCTGCGACATTTTTTGCAATTGATATATTCCCTGCCATATCAGGCGTGAGATATTTTGAACAGCATGTTTTCTCATCTGCCATAGGTGAAATAGCTGGAACATATTTCGTATTTTATCTGATAAAAGTTGGTATCGCTGCCGGTGCAGCATATGTGCTGACAAAAGAAAAGATGGATCAACAGGATAAATATTTTGTTGCATTGATGCTTATCATAATGGGACTTGCACCAGGCATCAGAGATATACTTAGGATGGTGATTGCAGGATGAAAAATTTATGTGAAATAAAAAATAACAAAAAAAATAGCGATGTTAGGTATATGGAGTTGGCAATAAAAATCGCTGAAAAAGGAATTGGAACTGTAGATTCCCCATTTGGTGCATGTATCATCAAGGGAAATGATGTTTTAGCAGTAGGACACAGCACAGTATTGTCAAACAATAATGCAACGCGACACGCTGAAATGAATGCAATCGCAGCAGCATCGAAAAAGCTCAAAACATTCGATCTCAGCGGCTGTACCATATATTCAACAACAGAACCATGCCCCATGTGCTTTTCTGCAATACACTGGGCAAGGATTTCAAAAATAGTTTGGGGTACGAATATAAGCGATGTCAAGGCGCTTGGATTTTCAGAACTTACGGTCAGCAACAAACAGATGAAAAAACTCGGAAAATCAAAAGTAAAGATAACGTCGGATTTCATGAGAAACGAATGCTTGGATCTACTGAAAAAATGGAAAAAAGGTAAAGGAAAAATTTATTGACCACACATCCTGAGGGTGAATTGATTTAAATATTTTAAGTGAGTAATAAGAACTGATGGAATATAAGGGACATGACATACATAGAACAACCCCTACGAGAAGGCACAGACTGAAGGCTTTATGTAGGCTTCCACATACGGAGGAAAGAAAAAAACGCACCACAGGAGATGTGGGGAGAGAAATACTTGTTTTAGCATCAACCGTGAATGGACCAACACGACGGACAAGACTCACACAATTCCAGAGCATAGAAGATGAAGAGGCTATTCCTGCATTGATCAAGTTTATTGAAAGAGATATGGACACAAAAATGGAATATTTTATCCTCAGTGAATTTTCAAGAAGGATAATATTGCAAGAGGATCTTAGGTTGCTGGCTCAACGGCTAAACGCAGCTGAAAGTGAAAGAGAAAGATTACTAGCAGTTAGACTTATTGTGGGCAATATGAGAAGGAACGATGATGAATTACTAGACGTGTTTGTAGACATCCTCACAAATAATACATCCACAGAACTAAAAAGAATATCCATAGGCGCTCTTCGACAAATCGATAGTGAAAAATCCATAGAAAGGCTTGGACAATTTATGGATGAAACAGATAATGAAGAACTGAAATACATAACTATAAGTGCATTAAGTGAAAGCAGATTGTTAGTTGCTTTTAATCAACTTATCAGGCAAATCAATGATATTGGAGCTTTCATTCAGAAAAGTGAATATATGAAAGTAAACCTTGTGATGGCACTGGAGAGATTTGCAGGTAGACACCCAGAGGTCACTGATAATGCCTGTGAGGTCCTAAAAGAACTTTTGCAAACAACCGGGATTGAAGAAATAGATTCTGAGGCAAGCCCATGGAAAGGTGAGGTAAACAGGATACTTCCCAAAGCAGGTGAAAAATAATATCAAATACTTGTGACAATCGCCAGCAAAAGCAATACCCCACCAACCAGAATCAATGGCAGTGTAATTTTTGCAACTGCGACAATAGAATTAACTGTAGATATTATTTCGATCGATTGTTTAGCCCCAAGAACATTGATATTGAACCATTTTTTATCAGCAAAAAACTGCGCTTCCTGCATATCTTCAAATGCATTATTTGTAGTATCGATTATTTGTTGTAAAATAATCTCTTCGTCCTTAAGCGGATTGATTACACCACGAACCATATTCACCTGATGTGTATCTGTAGTGTAAACTCCTATCGACCATTTTCGTGCTTTTGATTTTCCAAGTGAATGTAGTTCTTTTTCTATACGCGCCCTAAAGTCCGGAGTAACGCCATTGCAGTCAAGAAGTACAATTACATATTCAGGATCTGAAGATAATACGGCAACCCTTATCCCAGCACCGCCCATGGCAGGAAAACCTGGCATGGACGTAGGAGAAAATGAAGATACGCCGATTTTGAGCTTCATGGATTTATTCTGTTTTGTAGTTCGCTGAAATGAATTTTTAACACATGTAAGATATCTGTACCCGATTTCCCCACCAGGTTCAAAGCTTGTTATATCGCCAGTTTCAGCATTATGCTGATCTACTATCATTGCATTTTCCACATAACGTTCTGCATTATACATCATAGAAAGCCCAAGGCCAAAATTGATGTCTTCAGTAACGAGTGGAGCACGAGTAACGCCGATAAATGCATTATTGTTAATGACCAGCGCTTCTGCCCTGCACTCATCTGCTTGTCCAAACTGAAGAGACACAGATGCAGGCAGATATTTTGCATTTCTGATGGTTTCATCGATTGCATTGATTATTTTATCAAGTTCAGATGATGCAACTGGATTCAAATCATGGGTCACAGTACCATGAAAGACAAACGATGTCATATGATACTTCGTCTTTATTTGTTCAGTTATTAAATGTGAGAATTCACTACCGCCAAGATTGCCAAAAGGACCAAAATGAACGTATGGAGTAATGAAGAGTACAGTATCATCCTTTCTCTTGAACCCCATAACACTCACAAATGTCTTAACAGGTTCACCGATATGTTCAAACGCCTTTTCAAGATCCTTATTGTGATAAAACCATTGGCTAAAGAAATATGATAATGCATCTGTGCTGTTCAGTCCGAAATTCTTCTTCATTGGAGCATTGATTATGAAAAAGAACAGAATAATAGCCGCGAGTAGAACGAATGAAGAGATATAAAAGCGGATAGCAATATCAAAAAATGGCTCGCCAGACACATAAAATGCCTGATTTGTGACAAGAAAAATAAGGTAGAAAAGAAGCTGAAGTATAGCAAATACGATAGAGCGGTATTTGAGAATGAAAATGAATCTTGCAATCAGATACCACAAAACAAAGACAACAGCTGCACCAATAAGAAGGACAAATTGTGCCCAGAAGAGGTTTACATCAGACAGAACTAGACTTATGATATAAGCTATTGCATAAACAATCTCACCTGCAAGAGCAGTAGCGGCTATTCTCGAATATGGTATTTTTCTTATCATGACTTTCACTGCCAATATTGACAATAATGCAGGTAATGCGAGTAAAGTCAGACCATCAATAATTGCACTGTGGATAGGACGTTCACTGCCAATATTGATAAGAAAACCAAATACTATCGAGGTAAGAACTATAGCTAATACCAGATATTTTGTCTTTGGTAGAGCCACAAAGTATGAAGTAAGGCTAACAGCACCATTAATGTTTTTTGTCATCTATTTTTAATATCATCCTCAATGGTTTAAAAATATGATAGAATTAATATGCCCCAAATGTGGTAAAACAAATAAGCAAATGGATTTCATAGAGGCATTTTGTATAAACTGCTACCCAATCAAAATAGAAACACCGGCAAAGATTGAGACAGAAAGATGCAGAGAATGCGGAAAGATAAAACTTAGAGGAGAATGGGTTACTTATACTGACAAAAAATTTGCTAAATATATTATAAGTAAATGTAAAGGTACATTCTCAACGGCAGAATATGATAATGCGAAAAATACCATAACATTTACAATAGACAAACAAACAGAGACAACAATAAAACGAGATATTATTTTAGATGTAAAGACAAACATGTGTGGGCATTGCTCACGAATAAGCGGTGGTTATTTTCAGGGGATAGTTCAACTAAGAGGGGATGAAAAAAGGATAAAGAAACATGCAGACCAGCTTATCGAACAACTTGCAAAAAAAACTTTCCTTACAAAAACAGAAGAAAAAGATGGTGGTTTTGATATATATGTCGGCAATTCAAAGGCAGTGGTGGAATTGTTTAGTAAACTCAAAATAAAAGTGCGCATAACAAAAAAACTTGTTGGTGCTGAACAGGGAAAACGTTTGTATAGAACAACATTTCTCATTAGATTATGAGTTGCCCATTCGGCCACCACCATCAAAGACGGATGAACTGTTTAATTTCAATGATGACGTTTATTTGAGCCTGAATAATTTTGGCTTTAGTATACCATCACTTTCAAGTTCTTCTGATTCTATAACTCCTTTTTTCTCGAGAAGATCAATGTAATTTCTGATTTGCCGTTTTGTTTTTGGTATTTTTTCTGAGAGACTATTATAAAGTTCAGATGAAGTAAGCGGACCTTTTTCTAAAGCTTTTAGAATAAGAATTTCTTCTGAAGAAAATTTGAATTCTGATTTAAATGAATGTGAATCTGAAGAAATATCTTCTATGTCCTGCAACATGATACTGGTTCTAGAGTTTTTTTCAGCATTTTTTGCAGCTTTCCAAAGTAGTTCCAATGCAACTCTTGCAGAAGTATCATCTGTAGATCTGACTATCTTTAGAAGGATACGTTCATCATAACTCTTCGGAGCCAACGCCAGTTCTGCCCGGGTTCTTAAAATTGAAACAAGCTGATCCTCGGAATATTTTTTGAACTCCAATTCAGAAAATCTTAATGAAGACCTCACCCGATCATCAAGTTTAGCCATGAAAGTTTTGTTATTTGAAATTCCAATCAAACCGAACATTAGCGCTTTTTCATTGGAACGAGAAATAACATAAAGAATATTATCGTGTCTAAGTCCATCTATCTCGTCTAAAACCAATAAAACAGGTTTTTTGTAGTTTTTTATATATTCGAGTATTTTTGAGAAGATTTCATCGGCAGCCAGACCGCGCCTAGGTAGTGGAAGACGCATTTCTTCTATTATTCTTCCGTAGACAGCCATCTGAGTCGTATGCTCCCAACAATTAACATATACTGGAAGTACATTTGAAGAATGCTCAATCAGTTGTTTGAGAATAAGCTTCACACAGGTAGTCTTACCACTACCAGAAAATCCATGGATAAAAATATTGTGTGGGGTTCTTTTAGATAATAATGGCTTTACTGAATCGGCAATATTTTGTAATTCTGCATCGCGATGTATAAGTTCATCTGGAACATAATCAGGAAGTAAGATCTCCTCGCGTTCAATTATAAGAGGGCGATCGTTATCGCCACCAAAATAATTTGGCATTATAGCTTATTGTAAGGAAGATTTATATGACTGCGGAATTCTGCAATTTCCGCAAGATTCGTTTGTTTGAAATTGTAATATACCGTGTAATACAAAAAGAAAAGAGAGAAAATATAATATTTGCCTGAGGTGCTTGGAATGGTAAATATGGAGGTTTCGAAGATCAGAGTAGTGAAAGAGGATGGACAATTTGAAGTATTCAGTCCGAATAAAGTGAAACGAGCCCTTTACAGAAGCGGATTGGGTAAAAATGAAACAGAAGAAATAATGACAATGTTAGAAAGTAAATTGTATGATGGCATTTCCACTAGAGAGATATATAGGAACGTGTATAAAGAACTGAATAGCTTAAGGCCTGAGATTACACATAAGTATAACCTAAAGAGGGCATTGCAGGAGATGGGACCGGCAGGATACCCGTTTGAAGATTTCACATCAAGACTATTGGTAGCTGAAGGATATACAACAAAAATAAGACAGATACTTCAGGGTGCGTGCATAACTCATGAGATAGATGTTGTGGCAACAAAAAATAATATGAATTATATGGTTGAATGTAAATTCCACAACAAACCAGGATATACATGCAGAATACAGGCAGTATTATATGTCCATTCCAGATATCTGGATCTTAAACAAGGTGCAAAAAAAGGCCTTTGCAAAAAACCTGCAATGCCATGGCTGGTAACCAATACCAAATTTTCAGAAGATGTTCTTAGATATGCAGAATGTATGGGGATACCGCTACTTGGATGGAGATACCCAATAAAGACAGGTATAGAAGCACTGATAGAAAAACACGGATGTTATCCTATAACTGTAATGA
>Ga0180007_10006828_pt1 | contig 11016 bp, 6 predicted proteins | sample MM_PC_MetaG_FD_121122 | JGI IMG/M metagenome (GOLD analysis project Ga0180007, IMG submission 121122) | Groundwater microbial communities from the Aspo Hard Rock Laboratory (HRL) deep subsurface site, Sweden - MM_PC_MetaG | ecosystem: Environmental > Aquatic > Deep subsurface > Groundwater...
AATATAGGAAATTTTACTATGCTATCGTAATAATAGGAAATCTTCGAATGAAAAAAGTAAAGAAACTGCGTGAATTTGCAGGAAAATGAATGATTTTTTTACTTTTCTTTCAAACACTATCTAAAAGCGCACCACCAACGACCAGATCCAGAAAGGTACTCATCCAGTGGCATGGAGAAACTAGTTTGAACTTAATTCTTTTTACATTGTATTGTAAAATAATCCTAAGGATATTAAAGAGATAATATGAAAAATGAATGGGCAATAAAAGAAATAAAAAATATTGAAGAATACTCTGATTACCTTGTGTTGGAAAATCCTGATTCAAAAAATGAAATTGATAATTATCTAAAGAATGACATTTTCCCATCGGTAGCCAAATACGTTAAAAAAAACCATACCTATCCTTTTGAACCTGAAGTTAAAAAAGATATTCACTGTATAACAGAAGCAGCTCCATTTCTACAAAGGTCTATGTGTATATCTTTTTGGACACCACCTATAATATTTTATCAGTGTAAAATCTGTTGTGGTAATAATTTCTATTTTATAAATAATAAAAGTTTTGTATTTCTGGAACCTAGTACTGAGCCGAGCTTTATATTCAGGATTCTTGGAGATGATAAATTTATAGGGATGCCACCATCTTTAGAGAATTCTCAAATGGAACATGGGAAAATGCTTTATTTGAACTTTGAATCGGGATATGGAAAGGGATTCAGAGACAAGAATACAATAGTCGACGAAGCTGTTAAAGCAATAAATGCGGGTATTGAGATAGAAACAACTGTGTGTGAAGGACTACCGAATATAGGTGTTGTTGAAGAGTTTTTGGCTGCTGCGTATAAAATTTATTCTGCTGAGTGAATCTGTTTAATTAGTCTGTAAGGAAAATTGGTTTACTTTTTCTATTCTCGTCAAATAGTATGATTTATTATGTGATATGGGACTCCAAATAAATCATTTGTATTTAAAATGGAGTCCTCATAGAGTATCTTCTGTATAAACGAAAAAAATTAAATTTTTTTTATCAATTGTTTTTCTACCATAGGTTGTTATTATATTTACAAATCTACTTTAATATCAGTTTTTCCCAAAAGTCCGTCTTGAACTATGAATAAAGAACAAAATATGTGACGAAGACTGAGTACCACAGAGACTTCTGGGATAGGAGAGCGGAGCGTATAGGGGCTGTTGTCGAGCGATATTTTATATTATTTGTTTTTGTCGACAAGTTCGTTTTCATTTACCAATCACCATATTTACCACTTTTATAGTCATCAAAATGCTTAATGAACTCGTTTCTTATTATAAATTCCTCTGATAGTTTTGCAAATTCTATCTCCGCTAATTTTTCTTTAAAAATATTTAAATCAATGAATTTTTCTAGTGACTTGAAGTTAATTTTCAAGTTTTCCTTATATGAATAATCACCTAATGCAAAAGATTTTGATTTTTGAGAAAAAAGGTGAAGAAGATCTGCAATGTTATTTTTATCATTCACAAGATAAAGAAAATACTCTTTAATTTTTTCTATAGACGAACTATCCCATTCCAATAGTCTGAAGAGTATAAAAATAAATTTTTTCCGTTTGATTAGTGACTTGTTATTCAAGTCATTAATTATTTTTAATTTTGTAACATTGATAAGCTCATTTATTCTAGTTTCTTCGATAACAATACTATTGATGTCCTTCTTTTCGATGTATTCCTTTTGAAAGTTAACAAATGTAACACATGATGATAAGCCTACTGTATTCTTTATTGCATTTATTAGCATATTGGTATTCAGTTCTTTTTCTTTGTTCCTTGAGAGTAGTTGATAAATAATTCGTATGTTATTTAAACTAGAACCAAAGCTGAAAAAAGATTCGTCTCTTTCAGGTATTAGCTCTGAAATATTAAATAAACTTAATATAATATTTTCAATATTTTTATCTTCAATATACTTAGGATCATCTGTATATGATTGAAGTTTTTCTAACAAACCATGTATCTTACCAATAGAAATATATTTGGAAAATATTTCTTCGAGCTTTTCACAGTTTCCCTGATTGTCGAAGAATAAAAGCATTTCATATTCACTGATATGCTTGTCATCATCTTCAGGATTTAATACAAAGTATTTTTCAAAATAATTCTCGGAAGCTATTCTTAGCTGTTTGTCAAAATCACGCAAGAAGGAGTTTGAATAATTTTGATATATTTGTGGGAATATTTTAGATAACAGATCCTTTAGATGGGTTTTGGTAATATCTGAATTGGATTCTGACATTGCCTTCCCTATTTCATTTTTTCTTTCCTCTGAATAATCTTTTTGTGAAAACGAACTCTCATATTTAAAACTTGTAAATAATTCTTTGTTATTACTTATAAAGAGATAAAACATCGGGTCAAATACTCTCATTAATTCTATAAATAAAAAATCAATCAAATTTACTTCAATTACACCATTATTAACAATTAGAGAGATATTCAGTTTAACAGAGTTTAAATATCTTTTTATGTCTCTGATGTTTCCGAAGTAATTTTTAAATCCTGAATGAAAAACATTTGTCCAATATGATTGGTCAAAATTGAAATTTTTTGAATTTTCAACAACTTTTAATTCTTCATTAATTCCCTTGAAGAGAATTTCAAATATTTTTCCTTCTTTCACTAACGGGACATAGTGCGAAATTTGCACTATTTTTTTAATATAATCATGTCCTTTGACAGGAGGTTCGTCTAACATTTTTTCTACTATTGCACTGTCAAAAGACAATAAATAAATTATATTTGGCAAATCAGTATTAATTTTAATCAGTTTAAAAATAGTTTTAATTTCATCTTTTGAAATTCTATCTAAATCATCTATGACAATTACTAATTTCTTCTTTCTATTAATTAATAACTCTTTGAGTTCCTCTTTTACATCGTATAAAGATAGACTGCTTATGTCGGCTTTTGTTTGAAATATTTTTGATAAATTTCCAAAAATAGTCCTCAGAATACTTACAACTATTAATAAGACACCTCCGATAATTAAAATTTTTTTTAAATTATCCATTGAAAGGCTAAAACTTTGTAGAATACTATTCCCACTTATTCCAAGAATTCCAAATAAAATCAGTAATTGATTTGTTAAGTCTTTAAATGTTGTTTGAAGAGGTTTTAAATTCAATAAATCTGAATATAATTTTAATTTTTTTGATATTAATTTGTTGTTCCCAATGTTTTGTTTATGCAATTGTTTAGAAAGCTCATTATAGAAATGTTCATTAAGGTTATTTCTACCTGAAAATTGCCAAGAATTGAAATAATAAAAATCTATTTGTTTGAAATTATTATTCTTTTTTATTTCTTCATCAATTAAATTAATAATAGATGTTTTTCCTGAACCCCATTCCCCATTGATAGATAAAACGACACTCTCTTCGCAACTAGTGTTTATCAATGCAGAAGTTATATTTTTAACAAATTTACTTCTGTTTAGTTTGTCATCTCGAAATGATTTAATAGATACATCATTTGCAAAACTAGTACTTACTTCCATGATTATCCTTTGTATTAGTCGACAAAAACAAAATTCTAATTTTCATCTTAATATCGTTCTACAATTTCTGACAACGTCTTTTATGCGTTATTAAATTATACATGTGAATTTTTATTATTGACAAAGAAAAATAGCGCAAAAACTAATGCTAACTGATAATATGTTCAAGCGGAATATATGATACATGTAAAAATAATTACATGCAAAAGTAAAAATTGATTTCTTCACGCTACCATATAATACCATAAAACAATTTTTTTAAACGAATTCTGATCAAATACTGTGGGGTGTACATATTACTTTTATCCCGATATGCACGTTCACATTATTTTGTCACATGTTGTACTGTAAAGCAATTTTAATGATAGAATAATTTTGTCAATTACTATAAGGATTGTTCATGTCATTTAACCGAGTTTTAGAAAAATACAGAAAGATTTCTTTTTCAGAAAGAGATAAAGGCGATAGATTTGAAAGGCTCATGCAAGCATATCTTCAAACAGATACCAAATATGCTTTCAAGTTTAAAAATGTATGGCTATGGAATCAATTTCCTGGTAAAGATGATTTCGGCGGTAAAGATACTGGCATTGATCTGGTTGCACTGACAAATGAAGGCGATTATTGGGCAATCCAATGCAAGTGTTATCAGGAAGACGCAACAATCGATAAACCTTCAGTAGATACATTCCTTTCCACTTCAAGCAAACAATTTACCGATGTTAATGGCAAAACAGTTGAGTTCGTACACAGACTTTGGATATCAACAACAAATAAATGGGGATCGAATGCCACAGGCGCAATTAACAATCAAAACCCTCCTGTAACAAGATTAAACCTTTACGAGTTACAGGAAGCACCTGTTAATTGGGATAAGATTGAAGAAGGAATCTCGGGTGAAAAAGCCAGGTTAGCCAAAAAGACATTACGTGCGCACCAAAAAGAAGCAATCGATAAAACGCATGAGTATTTCAAAACATCTGACCGCGGCAAATTGATAATGGCATGCGGTACAGGTAAAACCTTCACCGCCTTACGCCTTGCTGAAAACGAAACAAACGGCAAAGGCCTCATACTATTTCTTGTTCCGTCAATCGCGCTGCTCGGTCAAACACTCAGGGAATGGACAGCGGACGCATTGGAGCCGATTAATTCCATTTGTATTTGTTCTGATCCTGAAATTTCAAAAAAGAAAACGAAAATAGAAGACAGCGACAGTTTCAGTGTGATCGACCTCGCCTTACCTGCGTCAACGAATGTAAAAGACATTTTGAAACAGTTTAAGAACAGACATAAGAACGGTATGACTGTTGTATTTTCTACTTATCAGTCCATAGATGTAATCGCCAAGGCGCAAAAAGAATTATTGAAAAACAAAATCACCTCCGAGTTTGATCTTATAATTTGTGATGAAGCGCACCGCACAACAGGCGTATCTATCGGTGATGACGATATGTCTGCGTTTGTAAAAGTGCATGACAACAAGTTTTTGAAATCAAAAAAGCGGATTTATATGACCGCTACCCCCAGGCTGTATAGTGATGATGCTAAAAGTAAAGCCGCCGAGGCTCAAGTAACTCTCTGTTCGATGGATGAAAAAGAAATGTACGGAGAAGAAATATACCGTATCGGTTTTGGTGAGGCGGTTAATAAAGGTTTACTCACCGACTATAAAGTACTTATTCTTACACTTAATGAAAACGATATTCCTCCTGCCATTCAAAAAATGATCTCCGATAAAGACAGCGAAATCAATACCGATGACGCATCCAAGTTAATCGGGTGCATCAATGCCTTATCAAAACAGATTATTGGTGATGACGGCAGCATAAAAGCAACAGACCCTGAACCGATGAAACGGGCGGTCGCATTTTGTCCTAAAATTGTCGCCTCAAAGAAAATTACCACTACTTTCAATGATGCAACTGAAGTGTATATTGATTCTTTACCGCCTGAGAAGAAGGGCAAAATGGTTTCTGTCAGTTCGAAACATATTGACGGCACAATGTCCGCACCTGAAAGAGATGAACTTCTCGGGTGGCTGAAAGAAGAACAAACCGACGGCTGTCGAATCCTCACTAATGTGCGTTGTCTCAGCGAAGGTGTTGATGTTCCTTCACTTGATGCGGTTATGTTTCTTTCCGCCCGTAACTCTCAGGTTGACGTGGTTCAGTCCGTCGGACGCGTCATGCGGAAAGCGCCGAATAAAAATTATGGGTACATTATTATACCTGTTCTCGTACCTACAAACATTGAGGCTGATAAAGCCCTGGATGATAACGAACGGTACAAGGTGGTATGGACTGTATTAAATGCGCTTCGTGCCCATGATGACCGTTTTAATGCTACTGTCAACAAACTCGAACTGAATAAAAAGAAGCCGAATCAAATTCTTGTCGGCACATCAGAATACTCTTATGACCAGCACGGTGATACGGTACTGAAAACGGCTGAAAAAAGAGCCGAATACGGCGATTCTATAAGTCAGCAACTGTATATGCAGTTTGAACAACTTCAGGGTGTTGTTTTTGCCCGAATGGTTCAGAAAGTCGGAGACCGAAGATATTGGGAACAATGGGCAAGGAATGTCGCTGAAATAGCCGAAAGACAGGTTGAACGGATTACCCGTCTCATAAAAACAGACGGAAACCATAAAGAAGCGTTTGAAAAGTTCCTTCAAGGACTTCAACACAATATCAATCCGAGTATCACACAACAGGAAGCGGTGGAAATGCTTTCCCAACACATAATCACCAAGCCTGTCTTCGAGGCTCTTTTTGAAGATTACTCATTCGTCAAAAATAATGCTATTTCTGTTTCCATGCAGACCATGCTTGAACTGCTTGAAGCGCAATCTCTGGAAAAAGATGCTGAAACTCTTGGCAAGTTTTATGAATCGGTACGAATGAGGGCATCTGGTATTGACAACGCCGAAGGGAAACAGCGGATTATCATTGAACTGTATGACAAATTTTTTAAAGCCGCATTCCCGAAAATGGTGGAGAAACTCGGCATAGTCTATACTCCTGTCGAAGTGGTTGATTTCATCATTCATTCTGTCAATGATGTACTGAAACAGGAGTTCGGCAGAAGTATTTCCGATGAAAATATTCATATACTTGACCCGTTTACTGGTACAGGTACTTTTATCACCAGGCTTTTACAGAGCGGTCTGATTGATAAAAAAGACCTGACACGCAAGTTTACCAAAGAACTGCATGCCAATGAGATAGTACTACTTGCTTATTATATCGCCGCAGTCAATATAGAAAATGCCTATCACGAATTATTAAACGGGGATAAAAAATATCAAAGTTTTAACGGTATTTGTTTGACTGACACGTTTCAACTCGGTGAAACAGGAGATGGTATTTTTTCAGAGATGTTCCCTCAGAACTCGGACAGGGTGAATGCGCAAAAGAAAGCGCCGATACGGGTGATTATTGGGAATCCGCCGTATTCGGTGGGGCAAAAGTCGGCAAATGATAATTCCTCAAATCAAAAGTATTCATTCCTTGAGAATCGAGTAGAAACCACATATACAAAAGAATCCAGTGCTACAAATAGTAGTTCTACATATGATTCATATATTAAAGCATTCCGCTGGTCATCAGACAGAATAAATAGAGAAAACGGAGGTATCATCTGTTTTATTTCAAATGGTGCGTGGGTTGACGGTAATTCGCAGGACGGTTTTAGAAAATGTATCGAAAAAGAGTTTTCTTCGATTTATGTTTTTAACACAAGAGGAAATGCACGAACAAGTGGTGAATTACGACAAAAAGAAGCAGGAAACGTCTTTGGTGGTGGTTCTCGGACTCCGATTGCAATTACTTTATTAGTGAAAAATCCTAATTCAAAAAAAGAAAAGGCGGATATTTCTTATTACGATATTGGTGATTATTTGAGTAGGGAAGAAAAACTTGATATTGTTTTAAAGTTTGGAACAGTTTCAAATGATGAAATTAAATGGAAGAAGTTATCGCCTAATGAGCAAGGGGACTGGATTAATCAGAGAAATAATGGGTTTGATAATTATATACCAATAGGCGATAAGAAAGAAAATCAAAATTCATTTTTTAGCACCTATTCAAATGGAGTAAAAACTAATCGAGATCCATGGGCGTATAATTTTAGCAAAAAAAACATCATTAATAACATGTCTATTTCAATTAAATTATATTTGAAAGGATTGAAAGATTACCAAGAGAAAAGTAAAGGCAATATTAATTCTAAGGCAGATGATTATATTAATTTCTCAGAAAAAATGATATCGTGGACAAGAGAAATTAAATGGGATATCGAAAAAGGGAAAAAGTATAAATTTGAGAATAAATGTTTAAGAGTTGGTATGTATCGACCTTTTGAACAACAACACTTGTATTTTAATAAGGGTTGGAACAATATGCAATACTTGATACCTAGCATTTTCCCAACTTCAAATATAAGTAATTTAATAATTTGTGTGCCTGCGCCTGGTGGAACAAAGCCGTCGAGTGTCATTATAACTAATATTACACCAGATATTCATTTAAATGGGGACAATCAATGCTTCCCCCTCTACTACTACGAAGAACGATCCGAAGAATCCCCAACCTTATTTAATGCAGCAGCAGAAACCGAAGGCGACAGTGATTATATCCGCAGAGACGGCATCAGCGACTTTATCCTTGACAGAGCAAACAAACAGTACGGTAAAAATGTAAGTAAAGAAGATATTTTTTATTATGTATATGGGTTTCTTCATTGTTCTGACTACCGTGAGAAATTCGCCAATGACCTGAAAAAGATGTTGCCTCGTTTACCGCTTGTTGAGAATGTCAAAGATTTCTGGGCTTTCAGTAAAGCAGGCCGAAAACTGGCTGATTTGCATATTAATTACGAAGAAGTGCCTGCTTGTCCTGGTGTAAAAGTGACAGGCGATGACGGCAAATCATACATTGTTGAGAAGATGCGATTCCCGAAGAAAGACCAGAAAGACACGATTTTTTATAACAGTAAGATTATTGTTTCCAATATACCCGAAAAAGCCTATGAATATGTAGTAAACGGCAAGTCCGCCATTGAATGGATTATGGAACGGTATCAGGTCACTGTTCACAAGGAAAGCGGAATCAGGAATGATCCGAATGATTGGGCAAAAGAGCACGACAAACCGCGGTATATACTCGATTTACTTCTGAGTATAATCAATGTGAGTGTAAAGACTGTGGATATTGTGAATGGGCTGCCGAAGGTTAGTTTTGAGTGAGGAATAAATGTGCGATGCGATATCTATTTCAATTATAAAAGATGTTGTTCTTATTACCACAGGAGTAATCGGTTCAATCATAGGTTTTAAAGGCTACTCTCTTTGGAAAAAACAGTTAAGCGGAATAGATAAATATAACATTGGGAAAAAAGCATTGTTGGCATTAATTGATTTTGAAGATGGTATTAAAACATTAAGAAACTCCCTTTCTCCATCAGTTACAATACCTAATCCTGATGATTCTATCAATACAAGAACAAATAAAGAGTATCAAAAAAGAATTGAAATTGCATACGACAAAAGAAAAAATTTACTCTTGGCTTTCAAGGAGTGTGATGTAGTAACAAATTTTGAATATTCAAAAAAAATAGTGCCGTTAAATTTAATATTTGTTGACGTTATCATTTCAATACAGATTCATTTATCATCACTGTTGAAAGATTCGAGTGATAATAATATGGCTACATTTAAAGGATCTACAGGCTTATCAGTAATCGAGTTATTATATGATGTTGGTGCTGAAGATAAGTTAAATTTGAAAATCAGAAATCATATCTTAGAAATTGAAAAAGATGTCAGAAAATTGTTTAAATAATTAATTACGACTCATGCGGCTTCGTAATTTCTGATTATGTTATGTCTTTTATAACTATTTTAGTCTTAATATTTTCAACGGTTTCAGAGCAATTTTTTGTTCCATCATCAACTAAATTTTGCCTATCAAATCGAAATAAATTTACAGGCTGAAATCGAGTTGCAGAAAAATCTGTTAGTAAAAAACCGAAATCCTTAATTAATTTTTCAATTTCAGTTTTTGTTTTAGCATCACCAAAATTATAGATATGCTGTCCAAGTATTTCTAAATTTTTAGGTTCTTTTGCATGTGCCTGATTTTTATCAATTTCATTCTGCATATTTATATTTTCTTATGTTTAACCATTTGTTCCTGTTCCGTTTGCCAATCTACAGGCCAAATTATTTCAAAAAAAATATCGATTTTTGATTAGTCTGTTCAACCATTGGTAAAAAAGCGACCATATAGGCCGCCCGTACTGGATGTCTCCAGGGAGTCGTAAAACAATTATATCATATATTATTTTTAGAAGACCGCGTTTTAAAAATATTATTCTAAAGGTTTTTGGATATTTGCCGATATGGAGATAATCTTTGGTTTGCTTTGATTGCAGAAGAACAAAGTTGACAAAATAACTGTTATGTCAACCTCAGGCGGCCGTGAATATGCGCGCGTTTTTAGTCGGGGGCGGGTTCTCTTATATACTGAATAACCGTTTACTTATTGCAATATGCCGTCTATGAATTGTTCTTTCGTAATAATCTTTCCGCTCTCGGAATAAGCAATACATTCACCGTGGAATTTGCCGTTTTCATGTTGTGTTTTCCATTTAACATTTCCACTCTCATAATAAAAAATACATTCACCGTGTGTTTTGTCATCTTTGAATTGTGCGGTCTCTTTTATCTGTCCGTGCTCGTAATAAAAAATACCTTCACCGTGTAGTTTGCCATCTTTGTATTGTGCTTTCAACTTGACACGTCCGTTCTCGTAATATGTAATATATTCACCGTGCAGCATTTAATATACTCAGTATTTTATACATTCAAATATTAACATAAATACTAAAACCGTATGGCTTATTTTTTACTGTTTTAAAGTCCTCATGCCGCCGTGTCTATGCGCGCAGTTATTACAGTGTGGTCTACATAATAATAACCGTTTACTTATTTATTAGTCTGTTCAATCATAATAAAAAAGCGACCATATAGGTCACCCGTACTGGATGTCTCCAAGGAGTCGTGTAAATAGTATATCATATATTTTCGTCCGTGGACGAAAAAAGTCCGAGCACAGTAGCGGCCGAAGGGAGTGTGGAACGGAGCATATAGTGGCTGTTGAACGATAGTTGCCCAGTAATGCCTGTAATATTAAATTTCTATTTCGTTTGTATTAATCTTTCTTTTAACCATAAATTTATCAGTGTATCCGTGGAAATTCCTTTATTATGTGCAACTGAATGTAATTCATTTGATATATCTTTTTCAATGGCACAATAATTTATTTCATTTAAAACATTAATTTTAAAATCAATTTTTTTTGTTTTTTCTAAATTATCAGTTAAATCATTATTGTCCCAAAATTCTCCAATTGCTTCATATGTTGTTGCTTTTGAAATTGTAGTTTTAGTGTTTTTCATAATACCTCCTTTCTTTA
>Ga0180007_10006829_pt1 | contig 11014 bp, 10 predicted proteins | sample MM_PC_MetaG_FD_121122 | JGI IMG/M metagenome (GOLD analysis project Ga0180007, IMG submission 121122) | Groundwater microbial communities from the Aspo Hard Rock Laboratory (HRL) deep subsurface site, Sweden - MM_PC_MetaG | ecosystem: Environmental > Aquatic > Deep subsurface > Groundwater...
ATACATGGACAATAATATTGCCTTTAACGTCAAGCTTGTCCCCGCAGCAAAGGATACCCGGGAGAAAACCGTTGAGACCATGGTTGCCTATGTGAAATCCTATTTTGAACAGGGCGGAATGCAGATCCAGTTCAACATGGTCAATTCCCGGGTGTTAAGAGATGCCATGGCCAATCCTGAAAATTACCAAAACCTTCTGGTGAGAATCTCCGGCTATAATGCCTATTTTGTGAACCTGAACCGGGAAATGCAGTTGGAACTGATAGAAAGGACAGAATATACCCTATGAACCCCGCTCCTCTTATACTCGAACTCAAAGGCAATTCCCTGGATGACGGCCCGGGCATCCGCACGGTTGTCTTTTTCAAGGGCTGCCCCCTTGACTGTGTCTGGTGCCATAATCCGGAAAGCAAAAAAAACGGAGTTGAAATCTCATTTGAATCCAAGGTGTGTGTGGACTGTAATACCTGTATGGATACCTGCACCCATAACGCCCTTTCCAAAGGAAATCCTCTGTTCATTGACCGAAGCCTGTGCCGCCTGTGTTTTGACTGTGTGGACAATTGCCCGGCAGGGGCCCTGGAACAGATCGGCCGAAACATGTCCATTTCAGAAATGGTGGACCAGGTGATCAAGGACAAACCTTTTTTTGACACCTCAAAGGGAGGGGTGACCTTTTCCGGTGGAGAGCCGACCCTGAATATGGTTTTTTTAGGGCAGGCGGCAAAAGCACTGCAGGAAAAAGGGGTGCATGTTCTCGTTGAAACCTGCGGCCAGTTTAATTGGGATTCCTTTATTGAGCTTGTCTATCCCCATGTGGATTTAATCTATTTTGACATCAAGATCATGGACAGCCACGCCCATAAAAAATACTGCGGTCTGCCCAATAAGACCATTCTGGAAAATTTTAAAAAACTCCAGAAAAAGTATCTGGAGGGTGGGGTAACCCTTCTGCCGCGAACCCCCCTGATCCCGGGTATCACCGATACACGGGAAAATCTTCTGGCCATTGTCTCCCTTTACACAGAAGCAGGCGTGAAAAAAACCCAGGTAATGCCCTACCACCCTTTGTGGCAGGAAAAAAACCTGAAAATTGGCATATCCCCGGTTATAACCACAGAATGGGCGCCGGAGAAATGGATGGCCGAGGAACGGGTCAAGGCCTGTGAAAAAATTTTTATGGACGGGGGTATTTTACTGGAATCCTGATGACCGGAAAGCGCAAAACGATATTGATGTTTTTCCCCGACACATAACCTTGGGCTTTTTAAGGAGAACAAATGGGCACAAAAAATTATATGAACCTCCTTACCAATCTGACCCTTGGTTTATTCGCAGCCCCGTTTAACCACAGGTCCTCCTTAAAAAACACCTTAAAAGCAGTGACGGATGGACCAACTTTTCCATTGGTTTTAAAACTGAAGCCCACACCGTGGAGCAGGCCATCCTCTCTGAAAATGACCGGGTAAAGGTGCTAAAAAGTATCCCGGACAATGCCGATGCCGTGATGCGGTTTATCAATGACGGGGTGTTAAGGGAAATTGTCACCCTCACCCCCAATGAGACCATAAATCTTATCTGGATGATCCCTATCTGTCAGCAGATAGCCTTGATTCCTTCCCCCGGGTTCAACAGCTCCATGCCAGACATCTTGCAGCCAAACCTGAAAATTACCAGAATCTTCTGGTGCGCATTTCAGGACATAACGCCAATTTTGTGAATTTGAACAGAGAGATGCAGCAGGAACTGATAGAAAGAACAGAATATACACTATGAATTTTTCTGCCTTCCTATGCTTGAACAAAGGGGCAATTTATTGCAAATCCTGCCGGGGTTTGCTAAGAAAGCATTATTAATTGACCCCCTATTGAAACCCAGAAAAAAGGAGAATCAATGAAAGTCCAAACCAGGTCCATTTGTATTGCGGTCTATGGGATCGTTTTTTCAATCCTGATTGTTACGGCAGGCGCAGTTCATGCCGGCGATACTGCCGGCAACAACACCCGTCCGCCTGGGTATGTGTTCATGGGGCTTGGGTACGCAAATCAAAATGTGGATATGCAGACCCGATTTGCCCGCCGGGTCAATGGACGTCTTGTGGAAGATGCAAGCTTCAACAATGAGTACACGGCCAGCGCCGGCGGTCTGTTCCTTGGTTATCAACTGCCCTGGGACCGCTTCTACCTGGGGGGGCAGATTTCTTTTGATGTGGTTGAGGGTGAATTTGAATTAGCCGCCGGGTCAAGCAGATTCACGAACAGCATAAATCATGCAGTGGGAATGGCTATTTTGCCCGGGGTCTACCTGTATAAAGGCCTGTCTGTTTTTGGCAAACTGGGTCTTGCCTATGGCGATTTTGATTTTGTTAAATCTTCCCCCACATCGACCCATTATAATGCTAGCAGGCGTTTGTACGGCTATACCCTGGGACTGGGCCTGGCCTATGACATCACGGCGCAATTTACTGCAAAAATGGGGTATGAGCAGACCCGATACCGGGAAACTGGGATTGATGCGATCCGCGGTGTCCTCGCCGATAAAACCAGGGTGGAACCCAAAATGAATTTGTTTTTTTTAAGCCTCCAGTATAATTTCAATTAACGGGGTATCAGATGGCAGGGCAGATACGCAGTTTAAAATAAAGGAGAAACCATTTATGGGAAATGTTTATCACCACAAACTTGTGGCCGTTGAACGACTCATTTTGGCCGGACTGAATGCAGACAGTCTCATGGAAGTGCTCACCTTCATTGAGGCACCGCCGGTATCCAAAGCGGTGCTGGAAAATTTAAAGGTTTATAGTGAGACCCTTCCCAAAGGGCATGAAATTCCCTTCACCTCCCAGCAGCGGTATCTGCATTTTTTATGGGATATGTTCGACAAGCTGCCCCTAAGCCTCATCGTTCCTTTTTCCATCCCTTTTCGTCGCCTCCTGGCCCAACACCTGTTTAAACGATGCGGTGCCGCACTCATTGTGGAAGAAAACGTTCGTTTTAACTTTGGGCAGTTTCTGGAGATGGGGGACAATGTTTTTTTTAACAGGGGGGTTTTTCTTGACAGCAAAGGGGGGATAGAACTGGGCAATTTTGTGGCCCTTGCCGAAGATGTGAGAATTTTTACCCACAGCCATTCTGAATCATCCCATATGGAGCGGGAATACCATAAAGTGGTTATAGAAGACTATGCCAAAATTTATGCCGGTGCCACCATTTTACCCGGTGTGACCGTGGGAAAGGAGGGAATTGTGGCATCAGGTTCAATGGTCACCCATGATGTCCCGCCCAATATGGTCGTGGCCGGATCACCTGCCAAAGTGATCCGGGAGAGGAAAAGTGAAGGGAAACACGGGGATGAACTGGATCATCTCTGGCTATATTAAAAATTTACAATATTCATGGATACTGGTAGACTCCCATCAATGGGTCTCCTCAAGCAGGGTGCTTTTGGATCGCCAGGCGTAACCCCTGCACAGGAGATGCAATATTTGGGATTCCGGGAAATCAGTTTAGAACTCGCCACCGACTACACAGATGAGGCCCTGAAGGATGCCATCGCAAAAGCGCTTTGCATCCGGGACTTTACCTGGCAGATCCAGGGCAAAAGCCTGGATGCACGGAAAAAAAGTAAGATCCACTGGCTGATTCGGGCCGGTGTGCTGTCCGATGAACTTGAAGGGGGAGAGCCCTTTGTCTATCCGGTTTTGGAAATCCCATGGAAAAAGAGAACCACAAAGGCATTGGTGGTGGGAAGCGGCCCTGCCGGATTTTTTGCCGCCCTGGTATTACAGAAAGCCGGGTTTCAAACCCTGCTCATTGAACGGGGCTCCAAGGTGGCCAAACGGTCCGAGGGCATCCAGCAGTTTGAGTCTTCCGGCACCTTTGATTCGGTCAATAATTATGCCTTTGGGGAAGGCGGGGCCGGCACCTTTTCCGACGGGAAGCTCACCTCAAGAACCAAGAAGGTGGCGGCTGAAAAACAATTTATCCTGTCCAGTTATATCCGGGCAGGGGCTCCCAAAGAGATCGAATACCTGGCTCACCCCCATTTGGGCACGGATTATCTTCGCCGCATCGTAAAGGGATTGAGAGAGCAGTTCGAGGCCCTGGGAGGCCAGATGCGGTTTGAAACCCTGCTTACGGACCTGATCATTCAAGACAAAACCGTTGTGGGCGCTGTCACCTCAAAGGGAGATCTTCCCGCCGATGTGGTGGTCATCGCTCCGGGTCATTCTGCCCATGAAACCTATCGCATGCTGATTCAAAACAGGGTCCAATTTCAGACCAAAGATTTTGCCATTGGCTGCCGGGTGGAACATCCCCAGGAACTCATTAACCAGGCCCAGTGGGGAAACACATCCCTTCCCGGAGTTAAGGCGGCGGATTATCGGCTCACGGCCAAGGGGGACCATCTTCCGGTTTATACATTTTGCATGTGCCCCGGGGGCATGGTGGTCCCGGCAGCGGCCTATGCGACCACCAATATTGTGAACGGCATGAGCCGGTACCAGCGCAACGGCAGCTTTGCCAACGCCGCCTGTGTGGCCGGGGTCAATCTTGAGACCCTTTTGAAAAAGGTGGTGGCCCCCCTGGAAGCCCTGGACTGGCTGGGGGAGCTGGAGCATCGGTTTTACGAGTATTCCAAGGGATATAGTGCCCCCTTTACCACCATCCATGGATTTATGAAGCAACAGGTTCCCTCCAGGACCCCGGACACAAGCTACCCTCTGGGCCTCACCCCGGCACCTTTGTGGGATTTGCTTCCAAAGGAAGTGGGCCGCTCCATAGCCCAGGCACTCACTGTGTTCAATCGGAAACTTGCTGGGTTTGATTCCGGTATTATCCTGGGGCTGGAGAGCAAAACCTCTTCGCCGATCCAGGCCTTGCGGGAAAAGGACCGTTGCTGCCAGGGCTTTTCAAACCTGTATCTGGCAGGGGAGGGCTCCGGCTGGTCAGGCGGCATTATTTCCAGCGGGGTGGACGGAATCCGCACCGCCATGGCCATTGTCCAAAAAGCATCCTGAACCGTTTACAAAGGCCAAAAAATCTGACATAGCTGTAACGTAGCTTTAAAACACACCAAAAACCGAAGGGAGCAGGACAGGTAGATGAACCATACAAATAGGGAAATGAAAATTGCAGTGGTGGGAGCCGGTGCCATCGGTGGTATCTGTGCAGGACTCATTAAACGCGCAGGCTTTGATGTCCAGGTGGTGGTGAGACGGGAAGAACATGCTCGCCAAATTATGGATGAGGGGATTCATATCACCGGGATTGCCGGGGATTTTACCGTGAAAATGAATGCCGTGGCCGGGGTGGAAAATATGGCCCCGGACCGGGATCTGGTGCTGTTGGGGATCAAGGCCACGGCCCTTGGAGAAGTGGCCCAACAACTTGTGTCCCGCTTAAGTCCTTCGGCCATGGTGGTGTCGCTTCAGAACGGATTTTGTGAACAGGCCCTGGGCAAGGTGCTGGGAAGGGATCGGGTGATTGGCTGTGTTACCGGCTGGGGAGCGACCCTGCACTCGGACTGTGACCTTGAGATGACCTCCACCGGCGATTTTATTGTGGGCAATATTGATAATAAGAAAGACCCCCGATTGGTGCAGGTGCAATCTGTTTTAAACAATGTACTTGTCTGCCTGATTTCAGAGAATATCGGCGGCAGCCTCTATTCCAAGCTGATCATCAACTCCTGCATCACATCCGTGGGAGCGGTGTGCGGCCTCTACCTGGAACAGATGCTGGCCAAAAAAAAGGTGAGACTTGTTTTTTTACGGATCATGGAAGAGGCCATGGCCGTTGCCGACGTCATGGAGATCAAGGTCGAAATATTTGCCGGAAAGCTTGATTACTACACCTTTCTTCAAAAAGGCGGAATGAGTTTGGCACTGAAGCGCCATCTGTTTTTACGGGCACTGGGATTTAAATACCGACGACTCAAATCGTCCATGCTCCAGTCCCTTGAACGAAAACAGCCAACGGAAATCGATTATTTAACCGGGTTTATCACGGAAAATGGCAAGAAACACCAGGTTCCCACACCGGTGAATGACCAGATTTTTAATATGGTCCGGGAGATTGAGCAGGGAAAACGGGCCATCTCGCCCGATAATCTGGACCAAATACGAATTTAAATCAGATCCGAATCTGACCTCCCTTTGTCAGAGCATCAAATTAAAAAGAAAAAAAATAAAGAACGATTATCAATCGATTTGTGATGCGGGTTAGTCTTAACGTCAAAAAGATAAGAATTAAAGGGGAAAATATTGATTCCAACTTTATGGGGTTTTATAAAAGAAACGAGTCTCGGCTTATCCCTTCACAAGATCGCTGATCTGACGGAATGGAGAAACTGGCTGGTTAACGCAATGTTTTTATGTGGTGCTATTTTTATCCCCCTTGGGGCGCTGTTCTCCATCCCTATTTTGTTATTTGAAAAGAACTATGATTTGATCTTCCTTGACGCCCTTGTCTGTCTCATCCTTCTCACCAAGTTTTTTTTCTTCCGGTCTCACAATCATCGGTTCTGGGCATTGTGCGGATTGATCATCGTGTATGTCATGACGATCTCCTTTTTTATAAGACTGGGTCCACACTATACCCGCACGGCCTGGCTTATGATGAACAGCGTGATGGCGGCGCTTTTTTTCGGAACAAGGGCCGCATTTATTACGGCCCTTATAAATTCCATCATATTGTTGAGCTGTTATTATTTTATCTCCCCTGAAAATTTGATCTGGGCCAAGGTACATGAGGACCCGTTGTCAACCTATTTGGGCTTTGTTGTCAATACCACCTTTATTGCCCTGGGTTCAAGCCTGCTCGTAGGCTTTCTCCTTGACCGTCTGGATATCGCTTTCAAAAAACAGCAGCAAATGAATCGTCGGTTACAGGAGAGTGAGCAGAAATATCGCTTAATTACCGAAAATGTTGCGGATGTGATCTGGACAACCGACATGGAGTTACATTTTACCTTTATCAGCCCTTCCATCTATCAATTGGAAGGGTATACGGTCAAAGAGGGGCTGGAAAGATCCATTCCCCAAATTCTGACGCCGGATTCACTGAAAAAGGTATCAACGATTTTTAAAAATAAACGAAAGCAGATAGAATCCGACAATGATGAGGGATGGAAACCCATCGTGTTTGAAGCAGAGCAATATTGCAAGGATGGTCGAATCATTTGGACCAGTAATAATGTCAGAATTTTGCCGGGCCCGGACCAACACCCCATCAGTGTGATCGGTGTCACACGGGATATTACCGAACGCAAGAAAACCCATGAGTTGATCATCCAGTCTGAGAAAATGCTGTCCCTGGGCGGCCTTGCTGCAGGGATGGCCCATGAAATCAATAACCCCCTGGCTGGCATGATACAAAGTGCCCAGGTTGTTCAGAATAGACTGACAAAAAATTATCCCGCCAATGAAAAAGCAGCAGAAGACTTAGGGGTTTCCATGGCGGTTATTCAAAGTTACATGGAAAAAAGAGATATTCTGAAACAAATTAGGAATATGAATGAAGCGGGCAGCCGTGCCGCAAAAATTATTCATAATATGTTAAGTTTTGCCAGAAAAGGCGATTCAATCAAGACCGAACATCAATTAAATGAAATTATTGATAACACCATTGAACTTGTGCAAAATGATTACGCTCTTGACAAAAAATATGATTTCAAACAGGTTGAAGTCATAAGAAAATACAGTTCCGGGATCCCATCGGTTTTATGTGAAGTCAGTAAAATTCAGCAGGTTTTGTTTAATTTATTCAAAAATGCATCCCAGGCCATGGGTTCCGGGCAAAAAATAATTAAAGATCCGAAATTAACCCTTCGCCTGTCAAGGCTGCAAAATTGGGTGTGCCTTGAAATAGAGGACAATGGTCCGGGGATGGATACGGACACATGCAAGCGGATCTTTGAACCGTTTTTCACAACGAAAAGTGATGAGAACGGCACTGGGTTGGGCCTTTCAGTCTCATATTTTATCATTGTTGAAGACCATGGCGGGGAAATGGAAGCGAGTTCAATTTTGGGCAAGGGCACAAAATTTACGATTAAACTCCCGGTTAAACAATAGAAAGGCGTGATACCTGTTCGGCCCGGTCAAACCGATGTGCTTACCCCCAGCGCGTCAAGACAGACCATTGTCCGCAATATATTTAACAGGGCTTATGCCGAAATACCGCTTGAATTCACGACTGAATTGGGTGGCACTCTCGTAACCCACCTTGGTTGCCGCCTCATTCACCCGAATCCCATTTTCCGCCAACAGGGTCCTGGCCTTGTTTAACCGAATTTTTTTTAAGTATTGGATGGGAGAAGAAGCCGTCACCTCTTTAAAGGCACGATGAAATGCAGACGGGCTCATGTTGACCAGGGCAGCCAGATTTCCGACGTCCATGGGTTTTTGGTAGTTTCCGTGGATATTTTTCAGGGCCTTGTCAACCCTGGATAAGTTTGTGTTTTTCAGGGCAAGGGCATTCAGAGAGGCGGCGTTCTCTCCGCAGATGATCCTGAAGAGTAATTCCCGGACAATCCCCTGGCCAATCACCCTGGCGTCAACCGGGGACAACAGCGCGTAAAGCAGCCGGGTGATGATTTGCTTTATTTCCGGGGTGGTACGGGCCAGAAAAAGACCCTGGTGTTTGCTTGTCCGGGTGGGAGGGGGGTGAAGGTCTCCCATCTGCCCGATAATTTTATTGAGTTGGCCCGGATCAATATCCACCATGAGGGAAAGCAGGGGCTTGTCTTTTGTGGCATGGGTTTCGCACTCAGCCGGCAGGGGTACGGAAAGCACCAGATAGGTGTCGGGATCATAGGTATAGGCCTTACCATCCAAAAACAGATGTTTTGAGCCCTGGCCCACAATAAAGACGCCCTGTTCATAGCAAAGGGGCTGACGGGGCTGGTGCCGGGAGGCTTTGAAAATCTTTACACAGGAAAGCAGGGTGTTGTTCACCCCTTCTGTTTTGGCCAGCCGGTCCATTAAGTTGGCAATACGATTCATTTGCTCCTCCCGATTAATACCCGGCAAAGCATATCATAAATGGATACAAGATGAATAGCATTCTTTTGGTTTAAAAAGCAGGAATAGGCATGAAAAAAGCGGGATTGTCTATTCCATATAAAGAAAATTGATTTAATATTAACTGTCATGAGTCACATGAATTTTAAAGGAGAAGCATGCAATGTTAAATTTTGATTATTATAATCCCACCCATATTGTTTTTGGAAAGGACCGTTTGGCAGAATTGGATAAGCTTGTTCCAAAAGGGATCAAGGTTCTTGTTCTTTACGGGGGCGGGAGCGTTAAAAAATTTAAAACCCTTGAGAAAGTTATCCAGGCCCTGCCCGGAAGGCAAATTGTGGAATTTGGGGGAATTGAACCCAATCCCAAATATACCACCCTGGTAAAAGCGGTTGAAGTTGCCAAAAAAGAAAAGGTCGGTTTTCTTCTGGCCGTGGGCGGCGGGTCTGTGATGGATGGAACAAAATTTGTATCCCTTGCGTCCCATTATGAGGGAGACGCCAAGGATCTTCTCGCCCATGGCTTTAGTCCTGTCCCCGTAAAAACAGCCATTCCCATCGGAACGGTGGTGACCCTGCCGGCCACCGGGTCGGAAATGAATTCCGGGGCGGTTATCAGCTTTGATGGCGGCAAGTTTCCGGTATTCAGCCCCCTTGCCTTCCCTATATTTTCAATCCTGGACCCGACGTTGACCTACACCCTTCCGGCCATTCAGGTGGCAAACGGTATCATCGACACCTTTATCCATACCGTTGAACAATATGTTACCTATCCTTTTGAAGGGCGTTTCCAGGACCGAACCGCCGAGGGAATTCTAAGGACACTCATCGAAGTGGGTAAAAAGACCATTGACAACCCCACCGACTATGATGCCCGGGCCAACCTGGTCTGGTGTGCCACCAATGCCCTTAACGGACTGATTGGCGCAGGGGTTCCCCAGGACTGGACCACCCACATGATCGGCCATGAACTGACCGCCATGTTCGGAATTGATCATGCTCAAACCCTGGCCATCCTCCAGCCTTCCATCTGGACCGTTCGAAAAGGTCAGAAAAGGGAGAAGCTGCTTCAGTATGCCCACCGTGTCTGGGACATCACCGCAGGAGATGAGGACAGCCGCATTGATCAGGCCATCGAAAAAACCCGGGTGTTTTTCCAAAGCCTTGGCATCCGTACACAGCTGGGTGACCATGGGGTTACCCATGACAAAATTGATGATATTATCAAGGCGCTGGAGCGCCACGGAATGACCGCCCTGTCGGAAACAGGGGATTTAACCCTGGATATCAGCCGGAAGATTCTTGAGGATGCCATGTGAACCAACACCCCCTGGAATCTGTGCCTGAATCTGTGACGGGTTATCAGCTTCGGATCTGACCCTCTCCCCAGGCCACAAACTTGGTGGTGGTCAATTCTTTGATGCCCATGGGGCCGTAAGCATGGAGCTTTGAGGTGGAAATCCCCATCTCAGCTCCCAGCCCCAACTCCCCGCCGTCATTGAAGCGTGTGGAGGCGTTGACAATGACCAGGGAGGCGTCCACTTCCCGGACAAACCGGCGCGATCGGCTGTAGTCTTTGGTGATAATGGCTTCGGTGTGGTTGGAGCCGTGGAGGGCAATGTGTTGCATGGCCTCTTCCATATCTTTTACCACCCGCACGGCCAGGATGAGATCCAGGTATTCCGCATCCCAGTCTTGGGGGGTGGCAGATTCAATCCCGGGAAGAAGGGCACAGGTTTTTTCACAGCCCCTCAGGGCGACCGAGGCTTGGGTCATGGCGTCATAAACCAGGGGTAAAAATTCAGCTGCAATGCGCTCATGGACCAGCAGGGTCTCCAGGGCATTGCAAACCCCGGGGCGCTGGGCTTTGGAATTGACACTGATGTTTACGGCCATCTCAAGATCGGCACCCTCATCCACATAGGCATGGCAGACCCCTTTGTAATGCTTGAGCACGGGGATGGTGGAGTTGGCCACCACGTGGCGG
>Ga0180007_10006830_pt1 | contig 11013 bp, 11 predicted proteins | sample MM_PC_MetaG_FD_121122 | JGI IMG/M metagenome (GOLD analysis project Ga0180007, IMG submission 121122) | Groundwater microbial communities from the Aspo Hard Rock Laboratory (HRL) deep subsurface site, Sweden - MM_PC_MetaG | ecosystem: Environmental > Aquatic > Deep subsurface > Groundwater...
ATTCATTTACATATCGATTAAATATCTCATTTTTTGTTGCCATAGTCATAATCCCTATGGTAACACGAATTATGAGCTATCCGCTATCTTTTCGGTAACATTAATTATGAGCTAAAAGGGACTGTTGCACAGTATTCATTCCTATATTATAATGACTAACGCTGTCTGATTATAATTTTTCCCTTGACTAAATTTTTTATAATAGTTTCTTTAATAAGCATTACCGCATGTTCGGTAATAGCTCATCGTAAAAACAGATTTTTTTACAGCGGCTTATTCTATTATTTTGTTGTGTGTATGTTTTTATTGCTAATCAGTAAAACTATTACATTTAATCTGCCCGGCTTAGATGCGGATACTTCACATTTTGCGGTGTTTGTTATTTTAAACTGTTTAGTTCTCTCGCTGATCGGTGTGTTTCTTTCAAAACAACATGTTGCGGCAAGTGAAGTGGTGAGACGTGAAAAATTAGCGGATAAAATTCTTGCTTTTTATATCATTACCCGTAAAAAAAATGTAAATCGTGCAGATGCGGATTATATTTTAAATTCAACACTTTCCTGGCGGGAGAAAAGAAAAGCGATTATTCTGCTGGATACAAGAAAAGCATTGAGTTCGCGTGAAGCGGTGGGGCTTATTAAGGAAGCGCAATGAGAAAAAAAAATCAGAGAGGGCCGGGAATGGGGGTTCCCGGCACACTCTCCTTCGGAAAATAACCTATTGTACAGATTGGGAGGGAATACAATAGATTACAGTATCATTTTCGGGATATTGGGGTATATCCTTTAATGCAATAACAAATAAATCAGTTACTCGATTTGGTCATAAATATAACCAGAAAGCTGATATTTCCTGTTTTTGACCCGTTTTTCCCGGTTTTTTTGTCCCGGGTCGAAGTAATACATGAAAATTAAAGCAATATGCAATAAAAATATCAATTCCAGTTTTGATTTTCCACAAAATTCAAATAAAACATTGACTCAACGGCGAAACGCAGAGATTTTACAGGGTATTTTCGTAATTATAAAAAAATTTTTAAAATACTTTGCAGAAATGTTAATAAAAAGGGTTATAATGATTATCCGGTATTATCCGGTATATTCATGCGGAGTGGTCGTTTTTATTATACCCCGCGTACAGGCGGGTAACATCAGCGATGTGGATAACCCTTTTAAAAACCTAGTGCATATTGAAGCAGGCAGTATAGGAAATGTCAAATTGGAAGATACAAATGCCGGTTTCATACATGCTCCGCGTGATATACCGTTTTCTTTTGATGTATACGATAACCACGGCAAAAAACTTCCTTTTATAACTTCAGATTATTTTGCATGTCAGATAACTAATAAATTTTCATCATTCAGGGTTAATGCGCAAATCAGTTATAGCGCCGGACGGTATGCGGGAATTCTCTATCTGCCACCGGTACTTCAGTCAGGCTGGTACGATTTTATTCTGACTTTTTCCGGAGCAGGACAGAAAAAGAAAAATATCTTTATCCGAAAAGCTTTATATTACGAAATGATAAAAATTAATATACTTTTTCTTGTAGATAATTCCGGAAGTATGTTTCAGAATGATCCGGGAGTAGAGAGGTACCGCGCAATAAAACAGATACTTTTCAATGAAAATATGCTGCATGTAATTAATAAAATCGGTATTATCAGTTTCAGTGATCTTGCGGAGGTGCAGCTGCACCCGGTGGACGCCCGTAACCGCAAAGCTATCGAAGCTGCGCTTGGGAAAAGATTTCATCTTAACACAACGAATATACCTGATGCATTTAAAAAGGCCGCCGGAATAATCAAATTATTCGGGATCGGTAAAACAATAATTATTTTCTTAACCGACGGTGTAAGTTCATTGCCGGTACGAGATGAACACCGTGCAGCAGAATTAATCGGCTCTCCGGTTTTCCCGGTTGGGTTGATGAGCGGCAACAGGGCTGAGTATGATAAAAAATTTCTTCAGCGTGTCGCGTCTGACAGCGGAGGATCAGTTTTTACCTGTAATGACCTCGATATACAAAATATTTACGAGAGTATAATCCGGCAAAGCGTCCGTCAGAATGAAAAGGTCTATATCTATCCTGTACAATCAGCATACTGTATTAATGAATCGCCGGTTATACGCGCGGCAGGAGTGAAAAGTCATTCAGAGATCAGTATACGCGCAGACCGCCTTCCGGCCGAAATCGTTGATAAGTCTGCATCAGGAAATATTCATACAGTTTTTTTGCTGCCGCTTCCGCCGGGGCGGCATGTGCTTCATGTCGCAGCAGGCGGCGCACATCTTCGGCAGCAAATAACTGTAACTGAATTTCCTCAGCCATATTACATTCTTGATGGCAGCCTTGAATTCGGTAGACATGAAAATGAAATGAAAACATCTGTTTTGTATAAAATTGTAAGCCGGAGCAAACAGGATTATACTGTGCAGATATTTATGCCATCACTGCGTTCCGGTAAGAATACGATTCCCTCCGCACGCTTCACATTTCAGGAAAACCCATTTTATCTTAAAGCCGGCGCAGTATATCCCCGTGAAATGTCTCTTCATCTCGGTGAGCATCCCCACGGTGTGTATAGCGGTTATACCATGTTTTCTATTTCAGGAAGAGTGTTTTTGCATACCACAAGTGTCACAATACAAAACCGGAAGACATACCGTGATGCGTTTTATTTTCCGACGAAAAAGCGTGTGAATAAACGCGCAGCTGTTATTCCGGGTATTGTTTTTTTTTGTGCAGCAGTATTTATTATATATCATTTTAAAAATAAAAAACGATTTAAGGACTGAATTATTCAACGCAGGAATTATTCACCACATGAATTATTCTAAAATATTTAATTTAAAATCCATTGTAATATGTGCACTTTGCGTCATTATTTTCTGCATGTTTTTATTACAAAAATCAATATCCTCACGGAAAATGCGGGTTTCTTCTGTCTATCCGAATGTAGTCAGTCTTCTTTTTTTTGCTTCTGACCGAAACAATATAAGAGCTTTGTACCTGGTGTTGGTCAATTCCAAAAAAAAGTATATTCATTTCCATATGCTGCGGCCTGATGCATATAGTGATGAATACGAAAAGCGAGCTTTTTCAAACCTATCAGTATCGGGTCTGGAAAAAACAGTTATTGCATTAACGGGAATTGTTCCGGATTACCGGATTTCTATCCCGTCATCGGAGGCAATTTCCCTGCTCGAAAATACAGGAGGCTCATATTATTTAAATAATGTGAATACAAATTTCCAATCCGGTCTTATATTAATTACAGAAAACAACTATTATCCGTTTCTTGAAGGTATTCCGGATATAGTGCTGCGTATTGATACCAGTTTCAGCATATGGTACAATCTGTTGTACAAAGTTTTTGTAAAAGCGGCTGAAACCGGAGGATGCACAGAACTTTTCAGACACATGTTGCGTATACCAGACAATATCTCCGGCAGCCGGCGTCAGCTTAAAAAACTTCTGCTTCCTTTTTTTAATGCGCCGGATTCTGTGTATATGTCCTATTCGCGGATGAACATGCACCGTTCTGACAGTTCGCTTCTCACGCCTCTCCTCGGCGGATCTTTTGACAGGGAAAGGTTAAAGGAAATTTGTGAGGAACTTGAACATGGCGATAAATCCATCAAATGTTTTCCCCTTTCTCTGCAAATCGTAAACACTACGGCTGTACGGCGCCTGGCGGCGCGTACGGCGGGAATACTTCGTCTAAAAAAATGCGACACGAGGGAATTCCTCAATTTCAGGCCTGTGCTTGAACAATCAATTATCGTTGATCGTTCGGGTCATTCAGTTAAACGCGCATATGTAAGAAAAGTTACAATGGTAAGTAATGTACTGTTTCAGATAAATTACAAGGAAGATTTTGATTTTTCAGTCTATATAGGAAATGATTATTATGCAGTTAAATATTTTAAAACCAATCACTAAATCGGGAACATCGGATCAAACAAGTCCGGTAACTCTTGCTGTTCAGGAACTTTCATTGCGCAAAGCCGCAGATATTAAGGCGTGGGATGCGTCGGGCGTACTCGAATATGCCGATTATATAATTCTTGCTGAGGGTAATTCATTAAACCATTGCCGGGCTCTTGCTTCCTATGTGTGTACGTTGTTAAAAAAAAACAACCTTCCTAAAATCGGCGGAGGAGTTAAACAGGAAAAAAGTCCATGGATAGTGCTGGATTTCGGGTTTGTCGTTATTCACATCGTGAATCAGGAATTGCGGCAATACTATGCGCTTGATGAGTTATTCAACACATGCAGACTGATACCCATAGAACAACACCATAAATTCTAAAGTGGAACAATATTGTCAGATTGATATTTTTAATGCAGAGGGGGAATTCGACTCTGCGGTTTTATCCGAAATGCTCGGAAAAGGCCGCAGGCATTTTTTCATTTTTTTTCCGCGTATTGTGACACTGAAAGAGATCGTAAAACTCAACAGCTTTTTACTGGATTATCCTGATCTCCGGTTTTGTATTCACGATAAAACAGCCCTATCTGACGAGAACAGCCGTTTCCTCGGCAGAAATATGGCATTTTATACCATGATTAACCGAACGCATCCGCACATCGAAAATGTGTCATATCATCTCGGCTCTCTTTTTGGATTCGGGACATCTGTCCAGCGCTCTGTTGTACAGAAAATTCAACGGGTGAAACTCAACCGGGTTACTGAAAAAGAGAGATTTTTCTGTGCAATGTATAACCGGGATATGTATTCAAATTTTTTAAAAAATACGCTGCAGTATCTCAAAAAGCTCAGTGAAGCAGCCCGCGAGTACAATATTACACTGCTTATAAAAAATCTCTGTCTTGATTACTGTATGACCGATATTGAAACACGGAAATACTTTACCGATCAGGGGTATAACATTGAGTGGTTTAATGATTCTGCCGGTATTATCGCGCGTCTGATTGAAAAAGGAGATTATCCCCGTTATCCAAAAGAAATGGTACGTATCGATGAAGAATATAAAACAGGTATATCGCTTGATATGGAATATTTCCGGTACTTAATTCTTTTATCAAAAAGATACAATATTAAAAATCAAACGATGATGGATATTTGGGATATCACCCTTAACAAGGATGATAAAAAATTTCTTGAACGGAACGGTTTTATTATTTTTGAAGGTAAACCTGTTTTTTTTGAAAACGAACTTGATATATATGAGCAGATCTTCATTTTAAAAAACAAAGTGCATATCGCGCATTTGTCCGGCAGCATCGGTCCGGTTTTTGTCGATAAAAAACTGCTTAAAAAAGAAGATGTAACAAATGATTTGCTTCTTGGTATTCTTTCAGATGAAGATATCCAATTCGCAACCATGGGCAAAAAACAGATCAGTTCATTTGACGGATTTGACGAACAGACGAACCGGCGTAATTTTAAATACGACAGTCCTCAAAAAATATGGAGTGAATTATTTAAACGGCAGTTTCTTGAAGATATTTTTCTGTTAAAAGAGATCGGGTGTAATAAAATTGTACAAAAAATGAAAGGATTTTCTGAAAAAGCGGCCGAGACTTTCGAGCTATTCAGAAATTTAACCGGAATGGATATTGTGTAATTCCCAGGGAAAACGCAAAAATCCGTGAATGTACGTTTACCTTAAGAGTTAGTAGTGCAAATTTTAATTAACTGCACAGCAAAATTAAAAAACCACAGCTATTCTTAAAAAAGGGTCGCACGCTTATTCGCGCCTGTCGCCGGCTTCCGCCATCCAGGCTGCCGACGACTTTGGACACATCGTGTGTGTGACGTGCGCTGCGTGCTTCTTTGCTGCCTCCTGCCGCAGACATTCGTGGTTTCAAAAGGATTGTTAAAAGTACTCACCGTTAAGGAGATGGTGGTTTCATTCTCACTATGACTGCTGCGTAGTTATTTATGAATTTCACTATTAGTCTATAGGGCCGAGTTCAATATGGAGCGGATTTGTCGGCCGTTCTTTAAACAGCTGCTTATGTACCTCAGGTTTTTGAATAAGCGAAACTACTGCGTCGATATCCTCAAAAAGAGGACGATCATTCTCGAGTTTTCGGGTGACTGAGCGGATAATGCCGTGAAGTTTTTTGTATCTTTCTCCCATTACATTTTTATCTTTTCTAAGATCGGCGGACTGGGCGAGCATCATCGCTTCGATGCCGACGAGCTTCCATACAAGCGGGAGCAGCGACCGTGTTGATTTTGCGGAAATGGTTCCCATGCTCACCACATCCTGATTGTTCGCGTTGGTTGGGATAGACTGAATAGATGCAGGCATTGCATGCATTCTGCATTCACACGCAAGACTTGTCGCAAGGAGTTGGACGCCGCCGAAACCGGTATTAATTCCCGGAGCGCCGCCGGTTAAAAGCCGCGGTAATCCCAGACTATAACGCCAGTTAACCATGCGGTCTATTTGACGGTCAATTAGAATTGCATTTTTAATAAGTCCGTTTTTAAGATAATCACATACCATGGAAATATGCTGTCCGTAGAAGTTGCCGCCGTGGATAACCGAATTGCTTCCCGGGAAAATAAGCGGATTGTCCGTAGTGGCATTGAGTTCCTGGCGGACTATTTCTTCAATGTGCCAGAGTGCATCCTGGAATGCGCCAATAATCTGGGGCGCGCAGCGAAGAGAATAGGGGTCTTGAATCTCTATTCCGGCTTCAACGGGTTTTGCGTGTGAACCCCATTTGTGATCCTCAATTTCAATTTTATATTTCGGGTGTGTTTTTAGATGTTCAGCAATACGCATAGCGACAACAAATTGCCCCCGGTGGCCGCGCGCCTTGTGAATCTGCTCGCAGAGAATTTCAGGTTCTCCGTACATGAGCTGAATAAGGCACGACGTGAGGAGCTCCATCCAGTCCAGTATTTGTGAGCTTTCGTAAACGGAAAGGGCGGCAATGCCGGTCATGATTGCAGTGCCGTTAACCAGTGCAAGTCCTTCTTTACTTTTTAGTACAACCGGAGTAAGTCCCGCTTTTTTTAAGGCGCTTTTGGTTGTGTGCCGTTTGCCGTTTATTCTCACATGACCCAGGCCGATAAGAGTTCTCGCCATGTGCGCAAGCGGAACGAGGTCGCCGCTGGCGCCTACGGACCCCTCACTTGGAATTTCAGGAAGGATATCGTTGTTGATCTCACCAAGGAGTAGATTCACCACTTCAGGACGTATTCCTGAAAAACCTCTCGCAAGCGCGTTTGCACGGGCGAGCATAGACGCTCGGGTTTCCTCAGGGGAGTAAAGCGCACCCTGTCCGCAGGAAAGGTGATGAAGCAGGTTAATTTGATGTTTTTCAATGTCATTTGTGCGGACTCTGTCAGCGGAAAGAGGTCCAAATCCGGTGTTTATTCCATAGATTGCACGAGTCTCGGCAGTGAGAGTGTCAACCAGTGCTCTGCTCGCATTCATTTTTTTTACTGCATTTTTAGCAAGGCCGACTTTTATCCCGCCTTTTGAAACATTCCACGTATCTTTGATGCTGAGTTTATGTCCGTCAATTTCAATCATTATCTGCTCCTTACTGTGTATTATTTTACCATAAAGATGATTTTAAGATTCCATATTTATTCTATTTACAAGATCTGCCAGACCGAGGATTTCTCCGGCGGCGATAACCGCAGATATAACTGACCCGTAAAGTCCGGGCATAAACGCGCTTTGTCCGGCAAAGAGCAGGTTTTTTATTCTGCTTCGGTGATAGATTCCCCGCGGACCTTCCTGTTCAATTGTTTTTGCTATGCCGTACGCGGAACCATTCCAGGATCCTGTATAATCCCGGAACGTGAGCGGTGTCGCAGAATTTTTATGCAATATTGCTTTTTTTAATCCGGGCACATGTTTTTCGATGCAGGAAATAATTTTCTCTTCCCATTGTTGTTTCATTTTCAGATAATCCTCTCCTCTTTTCCCGGAAGCAGTGTGTTCCCAGGGCATAACTACCTGCATGGGCATAAATGACATTGCCTGTAACAGAGTATTTCCGTTATTGCCTGCGGAAATGCTGTAAAAAATATAAGAAGGTTCAGTGCGGTCAGCATCGTAGATTGAGCTGCTGTCATGCTCCATATACAAATGGGTATTGTAATTGGCAGTCATAATACTGGGGTTAAGCTGCAGGTATAACGAGAAGACTCCCGGAGTATCTTCCAGATTTGTGATTCGTTCTTTATAGGAATCAGAAAATCCCTTTATGGATAAGCCGCACAGAGTTTTAGGGTGTGCCGTGGAAATAATAAAATCTGACCGTATTTTTTTTCCGTTTGTAAGACCAATTCCTGAGGCTGTTCTGTTTTCAGAGAAAATTTTATCGACCCTGGTTTTTGTGTAAATTTCCCCGCCACGGCGTTGTAAAGAATCAGTTAGTGCAGCAGCAAGTTTTCCGCTTCCGCCGGCGAAACGCCAGGCACCGGCAGTGTAGCCGTCAAGTGTAAGAGCGAATATATAAAACGGACATCTCGTTGGTGATACACCATACAAAGGACTGTTTGCGAGAAGGTTCCGGCACAGGACGGGAGTTGCACCCCATTCGCGAAGTGCCTGCAGGGATGATTTGCCCGCAAAAGGCAGGTTTGCCCTGATAAAATCCGAATCAGGATTATCGAGATGCGCAAGGCGGCAGAAATCCTTAATTTTATTAATTATTTCGCGGATAACCCGGGGATTATCGTCATGGCAGGCGCTAATAAGTGCTTCAGTCAGACCATCATATCCTGACGGGATCCGGAAATCATAATCAGGAAATTTATATAAATCGTAGCCTGATGGATCTAGTCGTTCCAGATCAAAACTGTCTGCAACGTCAAGATAGTTGAAATATTTCCAGAGGGATTGTCCCGGTTCCATTGCACCGATGTAGTGAGCACCGGTATCGAAAATTGCACCGTTTCTTGAAAAAGACTGCAAAAGTCCGCCGGTAATCGGCGCCTGTTCAAAGACAGCAACTTTTTTACCGGCTTTTGCGAGAAACACAGCGGCGGCAAGGCCGCTGATTCCGCTGCCTATAACCGCAGCATCATACCGGTTTTCTGCACCTGAAGGCGGCTCCATTCGAAGGTATTATTTACTGACCCGCGAAAGTCTGCTTTTTTTATAATCGCTGTACCATTTGAACGCGGCAGTTAACAATTCGTCATCGGATTTTTCGGATGAATACGAACCGCGCATATGTTCGGGCAAAAGATCGGCTACCGCGAAACCAAGTCTGTCCATAATGAGCCGTCGTCTTTTTGCAAGTGGAAACCGGTGAAGTCCTTCTGTTAAATCGCGGATATGTATGGGCTCTGAAATGTCAAGAGTAGCTTTGTCGAGCGCGAGGACCTCGCTGTCCACGCCCATAATTTTTTCTGTTCCCACAAGGCCGACAGGATAAATAAGTGTTTCGGGAGAAAGCTCGATGTAACGTGTGATAGCAGGAAGGAAACATGACATTTTTCCTGTCCGGCTGCGCTGACCTTCAGGGAAAATCTGAAGTACCCGGCCTTGTTTTTGCCATTCGCAGACATTGTCAAATACGATACGCAGACTCTTAAAGAGTTCACGTACAGATACTTGTGCTTCGCTTGTGGCGCGGCTGGGAGGCTGAGGTGTTCTGATGCTGTCAAATGTCATGACCATACAGTGGCGGAATTCGGGATAGTATGCTTTGGGGCCGGCCACACCCATAAGCGGATAATCTTCGGCAACAGTCCATCCAAGAATGGCTTTAAGGTAGACAGCATCTCCGTAAGAGAGGTGGTTGCTGATAATAGTGACAAATTTGCCGTTTGCGGCCTCATCCATGGCTTTTTTAAAGCGATCCATATGGAGGAGTGTGGTCTTTTTTTCAAAAAGATCTTTAAAAATAGCGCGTGTGAGCACTCTGCATACACGGTGGCCGTGGTAAAACCCCCAATTCCGGCCATGTTCTGGAAAACAACGGAAAAAGTCTTTAATTTCTGCTTCGGGTAAGTTGTTAATTTCGTTAAGGACTACCTGTCTGAGATGGGGATATTGTGAAATAAAAGGATCGAGGTAGGTAAGTAAAAGTTCAGTTTCTTTATTCAAAGTCTGGATTGTCCTGATAGCTCGTTCTACTCTCTGATGGTATGGTCTATAATAGCATGGATGCGGGTATCTTTCAAGAACGGCTAAGTTCCGTTTATGTCAACAGAGAAAACTTCAGAAAAGCCTTCACTGAGCGCAGGTTTTGCTGCCGAGGCAGCCATGCCGGTAATTACCTGTGCAGGGATGATGTCTTTCCCGCTTTGTTGATTGCGTTTTTGACAGAGTTCAGGGCTTGCGTTTATATAAATCGCTCCGATTGAAAGCTTGTGCTGCCCGGCGATTTTAATATAGGCTTTCCGTGATGCGGGAGTAACACTTGTATTATCGATAAGGACTTTTCTTTTTACTGAAAGCCAGTGTTCCAGAATGCGTTTTTCAGTATATTTTACCAGCGCTTCATCGACATTGTTGAATTCATCTTCAGACCATGTTTTACCGAAATTTGCCATTTCAAAGATCATCCGGCGAATTTCCTTGCGATTAAGCCTGAAAAAAGAGGTGTTTTGAAAATGTTCGCGCGCAAAACTGCTTTTGCCGGAGGAAGGCAGTCCGCAGATGAGCACAAGATCCAGCTGAAAGAAAAGTTTGAGTTGTTCCTGCATATGTATGATGTTCTGTTTTTTTATCAATGATGTCCAATAGTTATGGTAGTGATATGGAAAGAAAGGTGCGCGGAGTTTCTGCCGCGCACATATTGCCCAAGAAAGGACTTGAACCTTCACAGCGTTGCCACCGCTAGAACCTGAATCTAGTGCGTCTACCAATTCCGCCACTTGGGCAGGCGTAGGTATTATACCTTGCCGGTGGTCTTTTTTCAATAGGCACCGTCGAAGGGGCTTCGCAATCGGTAATTCAGGCGGACGTTTGCCGGTGGTTATTTTACTACAGGCACCGTGGGATGGTTCCGCAATGGCAATTCAGGCGGACGTTTGCCACCGCCCTCCTGGCGGCGGA
>Ga0180007_10006831_pt1 | contig 11012 bp, 10 predicted proteins | sample MM_PC_MetaG_FD_121122 | JGI IMG/M metagenome (GOLD analysis project Ga0180007, IMG submission 121122) | Groundwater microbial communities from the Aspo Hard Rock Laboratory (HRL) deep subsurface site, Sweden - MM_PC_MetaG | ecosystem: Environmental > Aquatic > Deep subsurface > Groundwater...
GGATTATAGTGAAGATTAATAATTTGTTGTATAGAATTTTAGGGATCCGCATTTTTGTGTCATTGCGAGCGAAGCGAAGCAATCTCTAAAGAGATCCCTCGACAAGCTCGGGATAAATTCGCTCATACAACTTACGCTCCTTTCAGTCGCGTAAGTTGTGAGCTTATTTACATATTTGCCTATTCCACTAAATTATGATACAATCTTCCTTGATTAGAGATCCCTCGACTTCGCCCCTCGACAAGCTCGGGGCTTCGCTCGGGATAAATTCGCACTTATTGCTTATGCTCCTTTCAGTCGCATAAGCGATGTGTCCATTTATATTATATATGAAAAAGATCAGAATTGCAATTGCACAGATAAATACTATAGTAGGAGACATGGCCGGCAATACAGAGAAGATACTGTTCTGCTTGAATGAGTCAGCCAAAAAGCGCGCAGACATTGTTGTGTTTCCAGAACTTTCCATAACAGGATATCCACCTGAAGACCTTGTCTTAAAGCCGCATTTCGTAAAAGAAAATCTTAGATATCTGGATGTAATCGTAAAAGCCGCAAAGGATATTATAGCGATAGTTGGATTTGTGGACCAAAAGGCCAAGGATTTATATAATAGCGCCGCAGTCATAAATAATAAAAAAATAACTCATGTATATCATAAGAGACATCTTCCAAACTATAGCGTATTTGACGAAAAGAGATATTTTAAACCTGGCAGAGAGAATGCCTTTTTAAAAGCGAAAGGCTATTCTTTTTCAGTAAATATATGTGAAGACATATGGGCGGAAGAAGATGCTAAAACAAAAGCACTCCTGAAGCGCGTGGACTTTCTAATAAACATCTCTGCCTCACCGTATCATATTGATAAAATAAAAGAGAGGGAGAAGCTGCTACTTGCCAAGGCCAAGAGATTCAAGATCCCTATAATTTACTGTAATCTTGTTGGCGGGCAGGACGAGCTTGTGTTTGATGGCCGCAGCGCCATATTTGGAAAGTCCAATAGAATTATAGCAAGGGCCAAGGCCTTTGAGGAAGATTTATTAATAGTCGATTTGGCAGATCACCTCCGCAACCCCGGAGGTTGCCCTTCTGGCAACCTCCGGGGTTGCGGAGGTATGACAAGGATTGAAGAGATCTATTCAGCGCTTGTATTGGGATTGCGTGATTATGTAAGAAAGAATAATTTTAAAAAAGTGGCGTTTGGGCTTTCAGGAGGCATAGATTCTGCATTGGTTGGCGCGCTTGCAGTGGATGCCCTGGGTAAGGCAAATGTGCTGGCGCTTTCCATGCCATCTAAATACTCTTCAGAAGAAACGCAGCAGGATGCGGAAAGGATTGCAAAAAACCTTGGTGTTAGATTTGCAAAGGTTCCAATAGACAGCATATTTAATGCATATAATAATACTCTCCAGGCCCACTTTGCCGGCATGGATCCTGATATAACAGAGGAGAATATCCAGGCAAGGATACGAGGAAATGTCTTAATGGCGTTTTCAAATAAATTTGGATACCTTGTTCTAAATACAGGCAATAAGAGTGAGACAAGCGTAGGGTATTGTACGTTGTATGGAGATATGGCAGGCGGATTTGCAGTAATAAAAGATGCGCCTAAAAAACTTGTTTATGAATTAGCGAGATTTGTGAATAGGAAAAAAGCAATTATTCCAAATAGCGTCTTTAAAAGGCCACCGTCAGCAGAGCTGAGGCCGGGCCAGAAGGATCAGGATAGTTTACCGCCTTATGATCTGGTCGACGCGATAGTCGATCTATATGTAGAAAAAGACAGATCTTTTAGCGATATCGTGAAGAAATTAAAGAACAAGGATATTGTAAAAAAGGTTTTAAGTATGATTGATATGAATGAATATAAGCGCCGTCAGGCACCTCCTGGAATAAAAGTAAGTCCTCGAGCTTTTGGAAAGGACAGGCGCATGCCTATTACGAATAAATATAAGGGAGGCAGTATATGAAAGGATATAAAAGAAACCACAGAGAGCACAGAGTAATGAATAATTTTACTCTGTGTCCTCCAAAAGAATATCCTTTGCAATATGTTACAAAAGAAATAATACTCTGTTGTATGCAGGTTCATTTTTAAAGGCTATGGACAGAAAGATAGGCCATTTGATTAATTTTAATGTTTTAAGACTTAAAGAAGGGATAAAGAGGCTAATCTTATGAGAACACAGAGGATTTTATTATAAAAAATCTCTGTGTTCTCTGTGGTATCTTTTTTGACAGTACCCGAATAAGCATAAGGGAGGCAGTATATGAAAGGCCAGACCAGCGAAGAGGTTTTTATAAATGTGGTCAAAAGGATCAATCTTTATTTGATTATGCTGGGTGTAGTTTTTCTATTTTATTTCCTGGTTCAGACTAAAGTGAATGTGTTTTTATTTCTGCTGGCGCTCTTGAATGTAGGTTTTGCGCTTCTCTCCCACAAACACCTTATAATAACGAATAGACTTGCGATTGAGCTGAGGCGCGCAAAAGAGTCACTGAGTGATATTTCAAAAGAGATGAAGGACATACATCCTGATTTAAATGCATAGGCGCTTACATTCAACACTCCTGATACCCCTCCTTTTTTTAAGTATATTTAATTTTGAAAAAAAAGATATTTCTATTAGCGCAGAGTCCGCTATTCTTATGAGCACTTGGGCAAAAAGGATTATATATTCAAAAAATTCAGATCTCAAGCTTGCTCCGGCCTCTACCACAAAGATAATGACAGCACTGGTTGTTCTAAAGAATTCTTCATTGGACAAAGAGGTGATCGTGAGTAAGTTTGCCACTTCTATGGAGCCGTCCAAGATTTATATAAAGGAGGGAGAGGTGTATTCTACGTTTGATTTACTAAAGGCCCTTCTTTTGAATTCCGGAAACGACGCGAGTGTTGCCTTAGCTGAGAGCATTGCTGGTTCAGAAGAGAAGTTTGTAAAGATGATGAACGAGATGGCTAGAAGCATAGGAGCCAAAGACACTAATTTTAAAACCTCCAATGGGCTTCCGGCAAAGGGCCAGTATTCTACTGCTCGCGATTTGGCCTTAATAGTCCGCGAGGCAATGAGGCATAAAGAGCTTGTTGAAATTATAAAGATGAAAAAAGGAGAGATAATTGAGCTTAAAAGCAACAGGCGGATAAAGTTAAAAAGCCATAATAAGAGTTTATGGAAGAACACACCCTATGCAATTTTAGGAAAGACAGGCTATACTAAAAAAGCAGGCAGCTGCTTTGCAGGTTATATCGAGTATAATAGATGGCGCAAGGTGATCGTGGTAATTTTGAAGAGTAAAGCTAAATGGAAAGATCTGGACACGCTGGCAGAGGAATTCTTATGAGAAAAATTTTAGTTATGCTGATGATTTTGATTTTTTTAGCGTCACATTCTTATGCAGCGCCAGTATATGGCACACACATGCCTGAGAAAAGGCGCTTTACATGCGGCGCAGAAGGGAATTTTATCGTCGATAGAAACCTGGATAATGACGAAGGCGCGACAGGGGGAGATAGATATTTTTTCACTCTCTCGTACGGGATTTTTTCATGGCTCGCGTTTGATGGGAAGATAGGTGTTGGTGATGCAGGCTGGGATAGAATCGGAGCAAATGATTTGAGATATGCTGCTAATTTCGCAGGCGGCTATGGATTTAGAATAAAGGGATATGAAATAGAAGAATGGGGCATAAAAAGCGTTGCAGGTTTTCAGCATATAAGTGTACATCCTGATGCAAAAAATCAAGGCGTAGATAAACACGAGGCAATAATAGATGAATGGCAGGGATCCGTAGTTATTTCCAAGGACATAGGAAACCTTGCGCCATATCTCGGTGCAAGATACGGCACAGTGGATTTTATAAAATGGCTGAATGAACACGACCGCAAACGCATCCAGTCAGAGAAATACTATGGCCTTATTATAGGATTGGATTACTGGCTCAGCGACAAAACAAAGATAAATTTAGAATACGATTTTCTGGATGGTGAGGAGTTTGCAGTAGGTTTTAGCCGTGATTTTTGACAACCTTTCATTTTAATAATTCCTTCGAGAATATATTGTCAAGGCCCAGGATGCATGCTGGGTCTAAAGATTTTTTTAAGCCTGCCATCTGCTCGATATTCTTTTTCCCGTACATGACCTCGAGAAAGATGTGTTTAAGCTTTCCTATGCCGTGTTCTGCTGAAACTGTACCACCCAAGCTAATAGCCTTTTTTACAAAATCCATGTAGATAGACTTGCTTTTTGCAAATTCTGCTTCAGTCTTTGGAAGTAGGTTTACATGCATGTGGCTTTCGCCAATGTGGCCAAAGATTACAAAATCGATTTTTGAAGATGATAATCTTTCTTTATAGAAACTGAACATCTCAGGGAATGCATCTTCTGGTACAGCTATGTCTGTACCGACCTTGGGAAGTTTATTTCTTTTTATGATTTCATTTATTGTCTCAGGGAGCGCGTGTCTGAATTCCCATAGCTTTTCTCTTTCCTTTTCAGAATCCGCGAAAAGGCTTTTTTCTGTAAGGGCATTGTGTTTCTCAAGCAGCTCCATCCAAGACTCTGTGATAGATTCTTCCTCATTCTTTTTATAATCCTGCTCAAAGTAGACCAGGGCCTTTGCATCAGTTGGGATATTTCGATGTTTTGTGCGCAAAAGATTCAATGAATTTTCGTCCATGTATTCTATGGACAGGGCATTTTTTGTTTTTGCATCTTTTACAAAGGAGAGAGAATCTTTTTCATTAGAGAAAAAACTAAAAAAGCTCATGACTGAGTCTAATTTTTTTCCAATCGCAATATCCGCTTCTATAAGAAACCCAAGCGTACCTTCCTGTCCTATGAATAGGTCTATTAAATCCATGCCATCTTTTACATAGTAGCCAGCCGCGCTTTTTATATTAGGCATAGAATAGGCAGGAATTTTTATTTTTATTCCTTTAAGGGCAAAGACCTCTCCTTTATTGACAAAATATTCGCCGCGTTTTATATCTAGAATCTTTCCTGTAGATAAAATAAGCCTTAACCTCTTTATATAATTTCGTGTAGATCCGTATCTGAATCCTTTCGCACCGCATGCATTTGTTGAAATAGTCCCACCCAGGAATGCATTTGGCTCAGTCGGGTCAGGTAGATAGCTAAGACCTTTTTTAGAGAGCTCTGTTTGCAGGTCAGACAGCCTTACGCCTGGCTGTAGCGTAGCTATTGAGTTTTTTTCATCTATATTGATAATTTTGTTAAGTGAATCTGTGGCGAGTATTGAACCTCCGAATGGTACCCTTGCACCAGTAACGCCTGTGCCGCCACCTGAAATAGTCAATGGGGTGTTTCTGCTTGAGGCATCCATGAGGATGTCGAGAGTATCTTTTTCATCCTCAGGCATTAAGACCTCGTCGGCATAACCGCCTCTGAGTCCTGATTCATCCTCAAAATAAGACTTGATAATATCCTTATCTCTCTTTATAATCATAGCTATAATCTAACACACGAAGGAAATATTTACAATGGTGACTTTTTTTAGTTTGATTATTGGCGCATTAGCAGGTGTATTCAGTGGGTTTTTCGGCATAGGCGGGGCAGTAGTGATGGTGCCGATGTTAGTGTATCTGTTTAAATTTCCTCAGCATTATGCGCAGGGCACTGCCCTTGTCGCGCTTCTTCTGCCTATAGGTATCCTGGCGGTCATTCGATATTACCATGCGGGAAATGTAAATATAAAGATGGGCCTGTTTATAAGTCTTGGATTTTTTATAGGCGGATTTCTAGGAGCGCATTTGGCGCATTTATTGCCGCAGTTGGTCCTTAAGAGGCTTTTTGGAGTCTTGCTCTTAGGTCTTTCTGCATACATGTTGATGGGTAAATAATGATAAAATCTAATCCTTTTACACCGCAGTCAGGATGGGAGCCGCGTGTTTTTGGCGGCCGAGAAGAAAACCTTTCTCTTTTTAAATCCAATCTGGAGAATGCGATTTCAGTAAGACCTAATCACTTGGTGGTGCTCGGAGAATGGGGCATAGGCAAGACATCTCTTCTTAAGCAGTTTAAAAGAATTGCACAGGAAAAGGGCTATCCAGCATGCTTTTGCTCTGTCTCAAGATTCACAAAGAAGGATAAACCCTTGGATGCCATCTATCTGATTGCTGAAGAGATGCTTTTGGGTTTCCCAAGTCTTGGTGTGGATTCAGAAGAATTTTTGAAAGTATTTTCAAAAAGAAAATCGCTTGCCCAGGCGCAGACCCAGTTTACAAAGTTCCTCCTTAGCCTATGGAAGAGTTTAAATGCAGAATTGGCAGTGGTCATGCTGGACGATCTGCAGAATCTTTTGCCTATCTCGAATACGATAGATATACTCAGGGCTGTCTTGAGCAAGGACGAGATCATTCGGAATACCAGATTTTTATTTGTGCTTTCATCTACGCCATTTGGCTGGTCGAGTTTTTTAGACAAGCATGATCCGATTGGCAGGTTTTTCAGAAAGCGCCTGAGTGTTTTGAATTTGAAAAAAGAAGAAGTCGTAAATACCGTAGATAAGACCTTAGAAGATACAGGCGTGGATTTTGATGATGCTGTGAAGAAAAGGATCTTTGAATACACAGATGGCCATCCTTACGAGGTGCAGTTATTATCCAGTCATCTCTATGATGGTCAGATAGAAGGTAAGGTTGTGGATGCATCATGGGATAATGCGCTTAATAATACCTTAAAGGAATTAGGCAGGGATTATTTTAATAGCCTGTTTTCCAGGGCTAGCGAGAGAGAAAGGGATCTACTGAAGATACTTTCTGAAGAGAAGAAGTCGCTTTCTATGAAGGACTTTAGAACGATGATGATAGTAGGAAGGCATGCCAGGAAATTTCCTATTGCAAATATAAAGAATTTTCTTTACAGATTGGAAGAAAAAGGTATCATAAATAGGGATGAAAATGGGAGTTTTGACATCCCTGATCGGATGTTCAGGGAATTTGTTTTAAGAATGAGGTAGTGTCAAATAAAGCATGCAAGGATATAAAAGAAACCACAGAGTACACAGAGTAAATACTAAATTTTCTCTGTGTACTCCAAAAGAATATCTTTTGTAGGATGTTACAAGAGGTTTTTTATCACGGAAAGACTGAAACACAGAAATTTAAAATTTAATGAGTTATTTTTTCAATGATTCCGTATTTCCGTGGCAAGTTTTGACAATACCAAAGAAGGAATAAAAAGACTAATTTTATGAGAACACAGAGGTTTTTATTATAAAAAATCTCTGTGTTCTCTGTGGTATTTTTTTGACAGGACGTTAAGAAAGGAGAACGAGAAATGAAGGTCAAGGTAGATGCAGAGCTGTGCGTTGGTTGTGGTTTATGTGTAAATACATCTCCAGAGCTCTTTGAGATGAAAGAAGACAAGGCGATTCTAAAGACAAAGACAGGCTTAGTCCCTGCCGGACAGGAAGAATCCTGCAAGCAATCAAAAGACGAATGCCCTGTCGAGGCAATTATTATAGAGTAAATTTTAACCTGTTCCACCGCGTAGGTGGAATCAATTCCACCTACGCGGTGGAACAAGGGTTATTTCTTAGACAATATCCTCCGAAAGCAGAAGATGGCAAGGGATATGATACTTATCCACGATATAGAGAGTATTAGCCAGCCAAATATATTCATTTCTTAGTCCTTTTTCGCGCTCGTTTCTTCCACGCGATTTTAACCATGATCCCAAGCGTCAGAAACATACCTATAAGCATGAGTCGTATGCCCAGTACATAGGGTTTATCAGCCTGACTCACGCCTTTCATCATTATCGTAGGAATACCATGCTGGTAAAACCAGAATCCAAGTATACAGAATAAAAATAAAGGTGTTATGTATTTTATTATGAACTTGTAGATATCTGGTATCTTAAGGTCTGCGCCGTGATGCATTTCTTCCCAGGCCTTTTCTATGCCAAATACCCAACCAAATAAGATCGTCTCGACTGTAGCGAAAAGCACGAGACAGAATGTACCTCCCCAAAAATCTAATTCGTTCACTGCGCCATGTTTTAAAAATAATATAGCTGGCTGGCAGAGTATAAAAGAGATCATGCCAAAGATGATTACCGCTTTTTTCTTAGAGATGTTGAACTCATCCTCGAGAAATGCGATGCTGGGCTGCGCAAGAGACACAGAAGATGTGATACCCGCCAGAAATAAAAGCGTAAACCACATACATCCAAAAAATGCGCTCAGGGCGATCTTTTGAAATATTAGAGGCATTGTCACAAAGCCAAGATTAAACGCGCCGCCTGCCGCTATAGCCTGGATCTTGTGCGGGCCAAAAAATATGTACGCGGCTGGTATTATAATGGATGAGCCTAATATGATCTCAGCGAATTCATTTGTGCTCGCGGCTGTCAGGCCTGAGAGAGCGACATCATCTGTCTTTTTAAGGTAGCTCGCGTAAGTCAATATTACGCCTATACCCACGCTGAGCGTAAAAAATATTTGACCAGCTGCCGCGAGCCAGACCTTGGCATCCTTTAAAGAGCTAAAATCAGGATTCCATAGAAAACCTAGGCCATTTACTATATTCCAGCTGGGTTTTAATGGGTCAGGCGTGCCCAGGGTCAATACTCGTACAGCAATTATTATGCCGAATATAAGAAGCGCGGGCATTGCGATCTTGCAGAGCTTTTCAATGCCTCCGGAAATACCTTTATAGATGATCAACATGTTGATGATAAATGTTATAAGAAAAAATAGATACGCGGACTGCATATTTGAGAAAAACTGGTTTTTCTCAATGCCTTGGAATCCGCGCAAGAGCGACATCATGCTTTCCTGATCAGCAAGCTGTCCGTATTTCCCAACTGCTGAGAAAACAGCGTAGGCCAGTGTCCATGAAGCGATGTAGTTATAGTAGATAAAGATTACAAGCGGCCCAAAGATCCCGATAACACCGAAGTATTTTATGAAGCGATTCTTTTCCCACATGGTGTGAAAGATCCCAGGCGCTGTGCCATGGCCAAACCCGCCGCCAAGCCTCCCAACAGTCCATTCTATCCACATGAGCGGTATACCGAGTAGAAGTAGCGAGATGAAATACGGTATCATAAACGCGCCACCGCCATTCTGCGCAGCCTGCACAGGAAACCTCAAAAAGTTCCCCAGCCCCACAGCGCTCCCAGCAACAGCCATGATAATACCAATCCTGGATTTCCAACTTTCCCGCTTCCGCATATAGAAAAGTATACTGAATGTTTGATGATATGTCAAATTGATAGACGCGAGCGTCTTTTTGATCAGGGCAGGCCTTCAAAAAGACGCTCGGCCGCCCCAGCGAGGCGGCCTTCGCTCAGCGTAATTTTTTGCTCGTCCCGCCCTTTTGACTCCGTCAAAAGGGCGGGACACCATGCCCGCAAAAAATTCCGTATGCTTTTTGAAAACCTGCCCTGACCAAAAAGACAATACATGCACCATATGCTTTAGACAGGTCATTTAAGAGGTAGTAAAAGGATATCACGAGACATAAGGACACAAAGACAATCTTGGAACATTATGCACATGTTACCTCAGAGAATATTAAGAGAGGTCTTGGAGTAACAAAGGTACACACAGATCTTAATTTTAAAAAATGTAAATAGCGCTCTTATAGTGTTATAATAATGTATATACCTAGGAGGTATCTATGAAAAGAATATTCTTGATATCGCTAAGATGGTTACTGCCTTGGATATTTTTGTTTTATGTAATTCCTAAGATGGCACCTTTTTTTGACTACAAAGTTGATCTAAGAGAGACATTTAAAAAACAGGTCGAAAGTAAAGGAGTAACTCTTATAGATACTAAACCAGCAGTATTTTTAACACAAGAATATCCCGATGTGGAGGGCATTGACTATAGGGAATCCATAAATCTTACTGTGAACCCCGCACTTATGAATTGGAAAAAGGAAACGTGGCCTTTTTGGGTAGGAATTAAAAGTAATCTTGAGATTAGGAATTATAGGAACACAACGTTATTTTTGAATTTCAAAGGTAAAGTTGATGTTGAAATAGACCCAGAAGAAACAGGCGGTTGGGTAGAAGTGGATCCAGATCATGCATATTATATAAGATTGAAGAATGATATACAGCCATTAATGCATGTTAGGATTAGTCCATTGTTAGTGAAGTTTCCAAAAGAAGGCATTTACTTTGTCCAATATGGTATATCTGGAGATAATGAGATACCTACTGGCGGAGTTTTTCCTATAGAGGTTCATAAGAGGATAGTGATTAAGAAAGTTGACACCGAAACTCAATAATGATAATTAGTATGACAGATTTATGCCAGGAATTAACAAAAAGGTAATTTATAGATGGTAGGATTAAAAACTGGTGCGGAAGGAGGGGTGGGAGCTTAACTCGTAAGTGTCTTAATACTAGTTCTCGGTCTATCTTGAGAAGTGTCCCCGATTAATAAGAGATTATAAGGTGTAACATTTTCGATGTTACGTGACAGTTTTGCACCACCCAGGCCATTGGCTCTCGGGGCATACGCCGTGCCGAGGCACGGGGCTGAGCAAAATTCCCACGCTGGGGGAATTTTGCGTCCCCGAGAGCCAATGGCCTGGGTGGTGCAAAATACTCGAAACTGTAACGCAACTCTTCAAATACTATACTTGGTTGCACTTCCACTGCTTGACATATGTTGTAGATAGGTTAGAATATTATATATATGTCAGGGTTTGATAAATTCTAGGAATCTTGGGAATCTTGTACCGTTTGCAAATCTAATCTTACAAGTGTCCCCATCTCCAAGATTAAACATGTCCCTATTAGCTAATATAACTACAATCGATCTTTACCTCATCCAGCAGATTATTATTGGCAAGTAAGCATCTTTCCTTATAGCTGCTCCAACGATAGTCACCAGGGTCATTTACAATCCCTGCTCTTACGGGATTATTTTCAATATAAGTCGCAGCGTTTATAAGGTATTGACCCTTTACAATTGGACGGCTCTGGAATCTACCTTGCCAAAGGTGCCCTGTCTTTCCATATTTAGCATTA
>Ga0180007_10006832_pt1 | contig 11011 bp, 6 predicted proteins | sample MM_PC_MetaG_FD_121122 | JGI IMG/M metagenome (GOLD analysis project Ga0180007, IMG submission 121122) | Groundwater microbial communities from the Aspo Hard Rock Laboratory (HRL) deep subsurface site, Sweden - MM_PC_MetaG | ecosystem: Environmental > Aquatic > Deep subsurface > Groundwater...
ACTGTCTGGGAATATATGCTCCGTCCCAGGTGGATACCTTTTTTCTGCCCAGTGAGCGAATGGTCTACCCGGGTAAGGGCAAAGTTGCCATAATCAGCCAGAGTGGCGGTATTCTTGTTGATCTCCTGGTAAAATTCGCAGGAGAAGGCATAGGACTCTCCCTGGCTGTCAGTATCGGCAATAAAGCCCTGGTCAAAGAGGAACAGCTCCTGCAGTTCCTGGCCAAAGATCCGACAACATCGGTTATAGCGTTTTATATTGAAGGATTCGGGAAGAATGAAGGACGCAAGTTTGTTCATGCAGCACGAAAATGTAAGAAACCGGTTATAGTTATGAAGGCGGGCAAAACCACCGGCGGCCAGAGAGCTGTTTCAAGCCATACAGCCTCGTTAGCCGGTGATTACAAGGTACTGTCCGACATCTTTGCTCAGTATGGCATCGTTGAGGCAAGAAACGAACAGGAACTGCTTTCCTTTTGCGAATCTTTAAGCAGCTACCCGAATTCTTCAGCAAAAAAGATCGGCATCATTACCGGCAGCGGAGGTCACGGTGCCATGGCAGTTGATGCATGCCTGGGCCACGGTCTGGAGGTGCCACTGTTGCCGGACGCTGAGCAAAAATCCTTACGAGATTCCCTTTCCCCAAGCATTCGACCCATTGCCGCCACAGGCAACCCCATTGATCTCACCGGCAGTGCTGTAGAGGATGATTTTGCCATTGCCACCTCTGCCCTGCTCGATTCCTCGGAAGTTGATTGCGTTCTGGTTCTGCTTCTCCCCTATCTGCCGGGAATTTCTTCCGATCTCAGCGCCCGCATAAGCCAGCTCGCGCAAAAAACCAAGAAGCCGCTGATCGCCTACGTACCGCATGTGGAAAGATATCGGATGCTTATCGAAGGATTCGAGTTCAACAAGGTGCCGGTCTCACCATCTATCGAAGGCGCAGTATTGATGGTCGAAGCACTGCGAAGGAGATCATCATGCTAAGCAAAATCAGAGAGATTCTCTCCGCAGCAGCCATTCATTACGGCTGGGTAATGGAACCGGATGCCAAAAATATTCTGCAACTGGCAGGAATCGATGTTCCCGTTTCCTGCTGGGCCAAAACCCCGGAAGAAGCGCTTGCATTTGCAGCGAAACAGGGTTATCCGTTGGCAATGAAGGTTGTTTCCCCCCAAATACTTCATAAATCGGATGTGGGTGGCGTGATTGTTGGAATCAATACCAATGAATCACTACTTGCCGGGTTTGAAAAAATGACCAGGCTGCAGGGCTTTGCCGGCGTACTTATTGAGGAAATGTTGCAAGGGATTGAACTCATCGTAGGCGCCAAAATTGACTTTCAATTTGGCCCGGTGGTAATGTTGGGTATTGGCGGTGTAAGTGTTGAAATCTACCAGGATACTGTTATTCGCATGGCACCGGTTGCAAGAAACGATGTCGAATCAATGGTGGCACACCTCAAGGCACGCACCCTTCTCGAAGGATTCCGCGGAGCAAAACCAATCAATTTGGCAGCCCTGACCAATCTGATGATTATCTTTTCTCAACTGGTGACTGATTTATCTGATGACATTGAATCCATCGATCTAAACCCGGTTCTCTGCAATGAAGAACGGTGTGTTGCTGCTGATGCAAGGATAATACTGCCCTCTTCAAGGACTTAATCACACAACACCCCAGAGAGAAGAGGGCCCGCATCAAAAAATGATCAGGTTACGCTGAGCCATTCACCTGGCTGCTAAGCAAAAAAACAGCTTACGATGACAAATGAACAGCAATTGAAAATAATGTTTGGTGAAGTTACCGATCAGGACTACTACTCTCAGAGAGTTTGTCTTTGTGTATGAATAGCTGTGATATACAGTGGAGAAATAACGATAAATGGTTGCAGATAAGGCGTTAATACTTTCCCTGGTGATCTTTGCAGGTATTTTTTGTCAGTGGTTGGCCTGGCGGGTGAAACTGCCGGCCATTCTCTTTCTCCTCTGCACCGGCATTCTCGCAGGCCCGGTCCTTGGCTGGCTTGATTCCGACGCCCTGTTTGGCGATCTGCTCTTTCCCTTTATCTCACTTTCTGTTGCCATCATCCTTTTTGAGGGTAGCCTGACCCTCAAGTTTCATCAGATAGCAGGACTGAGGAGGGTGATCCGGAATATGGTATCCATCGGTGCTCTTCTCACCTGGATGATCACCTCGGCAACAACCCATTACGCCCTGGCTTTTTCTTGGCAACTCTCCTTTCTTTTTGGTGCCATAACCGTGGTCACCGGGCCGACTGTCATAGTACCTCTGCTGCGTACGGTCAGACCAAGTGCACCGGTGGCCAACATCCTGCGTTGGGAAGGGATCGTTATTGATCCCATCGGTGCCATCCTCGCCGTTTTAGTCTATGAATTCATCCTGCTGGGTGCCGGCAGCAATGCCCTGAGCCATACCTTTATCGCTTTTGGCCAGATGATCGTCATTGGTCTTTCTCTGGGCTCATTATCGGCCTATCTCTACGCCACCTTGCTTCGCCTCCACTGGCTGCCTGAATTTCTCCACAACGTCAGTACCCTGGCGGTGGTCATCATGGTCTTTTCCCTGTCGAACGCCCTGCATCACGAATCAGGCCTGCTGACAGTCACGATAATGGGCATCTGGCTTGCCAACAGCAAGGATGTCCCCATTGCTGAAATTCTTGATTTTAAAGAGAGCTTAAGTGTTCTGCTGATCTCCGTGCTTTTTATTGTCCTGGCCGCCCGCCTGGATTTCCAGATGTTTGTCAAACTCGGCTGGCCGGCACTCTTTGTCTTTCTTTCCATCCAGTTTCTGTCCCGCCCCTTAAGTGTTGTCATCTCGACCTTTGGCTCCAGTCTGACCTGGCCGGAGCGTCATCTCCTGGCCTGGATTGCTCCCCGAGGTATTGTGGCAGCGGCTATCTCCGCGCTTTTCGCCATCAGACTGGAGGAGTCAGGCTATGCGGGGGCGTCTCTCCTGGTCCCCTTAACCTTCATGGTGATCATCGGCACTGTAGGACTGCAAAGCACCACTGCCGGTTTTATTGCCAGGTGGCTGGGGGTGGCTGAACCGGACCCGAAAGGATTTCTCATTATCGGTGCCAATCGCGTAGCCAGAGCAATTGCTCTGGCCCTCAAAGAATACGGATTCCGGGTATTACTGGTCGATACCAGCTGGGAGAAGATCAGCCTGGCACGGATGGAAGGTTTGCATACCTATTATGGACAACCCGTTTCCGAACATGCCGACCGCCATCTTGATCTGGTCGGGATCGGCAGGATGCTGAGTCTGTCTCCTCGTGGTTCACTCAACTCATTATCCTGCATGTATTATCGGATGGAGCTGGGCTATAATTCGGTTTACGCCTTACAAACTGAAAAAGAGAAGGATATTGCCGAAGACAGAAAAACCGCCTCGGCCAGAAAATGGGCCACCCTCTTTGGAAAAGAGGTGACCTTTTCCTCTTTGATGGCAGGTCTGCACGAGAACTGGTCTATCCGCAGCACCATGCTGACGGAAAGTTTCACCTATGAAGAATATCTCCGCCAGTATCAGGAACAGGCGATTCCTCTCTTTGCCCTCACTCCAAATGGTACCATGAAAATTTTCACCCTGGAAAAACAGCCGATTCCCGCGGCCGGCTGGACCCTCCTGAGCTTTGTGGCCCCACCAGAAGAACGGAAACCGATATCAAAACCCGCGACCAACAAAGGTGAGTGAATGGTTATAACAAAAAAAGATCTCTATGGTGACAGGACAGACAACGCCCCTGGCAGTGCTCTATATGATCGTGAAGTCAGGCAGAAGACCTACAGAGAACGGGCGCTGAAAATTTTTCCATGGGTGTGTGGTAAGTGCGGGCGCGAATTTAGCGGCAAAAAGATTCGAGAACTGACAGTCCACCACAAGGACCACAACCATGAAAACAACCCACCTGACGGGAGCAACTGGGAACTGTTATGCCTTTACTGTCACGACAATGAACATTCACGATTTCTTGACGCCGAATGGTGTGCCACACCTTCTCCGGGAAGCAAGGATGGTCCTGTTGCGACCCATACCCCCTTCTCAGCGCTTAAAGACATGTTGACCAAAAACGAATAGCTCCATTGTACAGAATCGTACTTACATGACTACGGATAGAGATGACCATAACCGGGAAATAAAAAACCTCACAACCGGATTCACTTCTGGCCCCCGACACGGAGAGACAATTCCTGAAAGGACTTCAGATACTCTTCTGAGCGGTCAAGATAAAAGGATAACGCCCGGGAGAACTTTTTACCCAACACCCCGTCGACAAACAGCTGGCTGATCTGCCGCTGCTGCATGAGAACGAGCTGGGAGGCGACCATGATACGCCGTTCTTCTGGAGACATGGCTTTCATTATCGCGGGCAATGTACTGGTCGCGCGCGGCTGGTACATCCAGATATAGAGAAGATCAAGGGCGTTGATGATGACGATTTTCCCCAGATCCGGATTCTTTTTAGCCATGGCCCGCATGAATTCTTTGGGCGACTCGAGCATCTCAAGAACATCCTCCTCCGGAAAGAAGACCTCAAGGGCGGCATAGGTTTCAAACACCTGGGCGATCTTGGCCGAATAATCCATGGAACGAAAACGAATATTATTGAACCGGTCAGCCAGCCCCTCGATAAACCCGGCCACGCAGTCCGAGGCCAGTTTGGAGATCACAGCAGCCCACTTCTGCAATATATCATTTACAGCAACCACACTGGCCCCGCCAAGCATCCAGCCGACCACACCATTAAACAGAATCGCCAATGGAATGGAGAGAATGCTGCGAAAGAAATTGCCGTACACTGCACCTTTGGGCAGGCCCCGGAAAATATTATGCCCCGAGATGTAGACCCCGTTAGCCAGTGCCATAAAAGAATAGAGAGCAACCGGGTTGGTTCCTGTAGTGATACCGAACATCCTTTCAAGAATCAGGGTCTTAACCAGCAGATCAAGCAAAGGAACGGAGAACCCCGTGAAAAGCAATGAATAAGACAGCCTGTCCCAGCTCACATACTCTTTCCATTTCAGGAGGGGCGAGCGGGAAAAACCGCCGGCGCCGAGGACCGACTGGATAATATTTCGAATCCCCGTAATACCGAACCAGATGAACGCGCCGAAATAAGCAAGAAACCACCAATCCTTGGTCAGGGCAAAGGTGGCAAAAGCAGGGATGAAACCGATAAGTATCCTGAGCCCATTTTTCAGGTAGTGATTCAGATAGCCCAGAGGGATTTTCGACTGCTCGCTCACATCATCGCGGGTATCTAGTGACAGAGCGTTATTCTGCCCAGTCTGCATCCATCCCAGAGTAGCCACATTGCCGTTGGGTTCCATATGCGTGGAATAGGCCTGCACCACCCAGTCCCTCTGGCGCTCGAAGCCAAAATTGAGTCCCGAAAAGACGGGCTCAAGGGCACATGACGGAGTTGACCCAAGATTCTTGTGATCCCAGGGTACATTCCGATGATCCCCCGTTCCGTTGTGGTGACGCCTGGGAATATAAGTCACCTGCAGGTGTGCGGTGATACGCACAGGGATATTCCAGCGACTGGGTTGCCGTTTACTCTCCAGCTCTCTCCTCGCACAACGCGGCAGAGTGTCCTTCATGACCAGCCCCATGCCATAACGGTTCCGAGAGCCGCCGGTGGAATCGCTGCCGATGCGGGATTTGAGCTTTGACCTCTTGTAGAATCCATGTAAGGTCAGCATGTTGTGCAATATAACTGTGAGTTTTTCCCTCCTTTCTTTCATCTCTTGGCTTAAGGGGTCAGTCTCGCTCAGATCGCGGATAATCTTCTGGATAACCCGTTTAAGATTGATGATATTGCCCTGATTAATCGCCAGCTGCAGCTTGTTAATCTCTGCATAATGAATGGCCTTGCCTCTGGTATAGTCCTTCAGATTAAAAATTTCCAGATGACTGATCTTTCCCTTGCAGTCATTAATAAGCTCCAGAACATCAGCCGGACTGAGTTCGCTCAAATTCAGCGTAACCCGGGAGCCGGTACGCAGACTTTCCAGCCGGGTAAGAAGCTCTTCAGGTGAGAGCAAGAGCATACCCGGCACATCGGAATCATCATGCGGTACAAAGGGATTGCTGATGTCCGGATTTTTATCCGGCTGCAGAAAGCTCTCGATGATGGCATCCGGGTCCAGGGCATTCATGATCTCAACGGCATGACTGATATACAGGCGCTCTTCTTCGTCCGCCTCGGCCCATTTATTCCGAAACATCAGCACCTGCTCCCGCATGGCCGACAGCATATGATTATAAATAAACTTGGCAAGATGCAGAAGCGATGGCTGACCGGAACCGACAAAGGTGAGAAATTCCTCTCTGTCAAATACGGGTAGATTGATGCCGTAGGCCTCATTGATAACCGGTCTGTGCCTGCTGTTAAACTCCCTGAACACGTCAACCACATAGCATTGTTGATATTGGGAAACCTTACGACCTTCATCCATAAAGGTCTTGGCCGGGCCATCCTTGATAAAGTTGAGAAAATCCTGACTGTCGGCAAAACCGCGTGGTGCCCAGATGAATTTGACGTACCTGCCACGGAATCTGGCAGAAAATTCTATACCTATCCGGACGGTAATCCCCATGACCTCTGCTGATTCCAGCAATTCAGCAGCCACCTCTACATTGATAAAGTTGTAGTAGATCACGGTGAGACGGCGGATACCCTTTATCCAGGCGTCCATAATCAAGTGTGTAGGCGATTTGCGCCCCTTGCTGTTAGCGTCATGCACATGATCATCGAAAGCGATCTGGTTCCATTCCTCCGGCATCTCAATCAGATGGTACTTCTTCAATTGGCTGCGGATGAAACGGGGCTTGCCGAAGGTAGCTGTCCGAAAATCCCGGGCAAGCTTCAGTTGCCGCAGATAGTCCCCCTTAGAGCGAACAAGCTCCTTCATGATCTCCAGCAGGACCCGCGCTGTATTCCTGCGCAGCATACTCTGGGAACTGCACAGCACCTCATCGCGTAGACACCGAAGCGCATTCTGCCGATCAGCAGCCTTCCCCGCCTCAAGAGAACCCAACAGATGAATGACCGCATAGGCTATGCGCAGGGCCATGGAGGCAGTCATTTCCTTGATACCATGGGGATGCAGATAAGGAATCAACAGATTTTTGATAAGCTTGTGGGCTTCATCACGGTTGAGAACATCATTGACGATGTTCAGCAGGACATAATCATTTTCGTCGAAAAAATATCTGGATACTCGTTTCTCTTGGATCATCTCACATCACAGCTGTATGAAGAATTAACAGGATTTTCGTTTATGTCAGTCAATTGCAGTAAATTGATAATACAATTCAATCTCACAGTAAGTTGATATTCTATCTGTCGTTATCGGGCAACAGCTAACTGACTTTGGTTTAAATGTTTATGTAACTGACTGTATATTTGAATATGGCATAACAATAAGCTGCAGTTCTTCAGATTTAATCTGACACCATCCTATAATAATACAAAATAAAACTGACAGCCTGCTCATTCTATTCAAGTACAAATGCCAATAACCTCTGTATGCAGAAGGACCGAACACAAAATTCAGAGAGGAGAACGCCTCCTATTTTTCGCACACCGCTTTTATTCAGAAAATTAGCGACTTGAAAATCTCCAATGAAAGAAGAAATTCTCCTGGCAATCGTTTTGTTTCTTGTTGCTCCTGATGTTGTTTGGTAATATTCATCTTGGCCCTTCATTTTTGATATTATTAATATTTTTCGCAAAAGCAATATAACATAAAGCGAAGAAGCATTCAGTGTAACATTAAGTCATTTCAAATAATTACTCGGTTGTCTTGTGTCGTGATCGACAAATCGGAAAGTAGAATTTAGTATTCTGTCAGGATACAAAATCGTGTTTCCGTCCGACGGTAGGCATATAATGAACTACAGAGGAATATCAACTTTCTGAAGCAAAAAAGACTTCAACATTGCCATTGAACGTATTGAGTTATCAGGCTTTTTTTGACCGGCAAGCCATCTCAGACCTCACCAGAACATTACATGTTCCTGTGAACATTTATGCTTAATGGCTCATTCAGCCCCCCCTTTTTCTTACACAATTGAGGAGCTAGACGAGGAATCCCTGATTATCTAAAGAGAGAACGAACAATGCTATTTAAATGGTTATTCACTCCATGCACAATCCGACGGCGACTGATAGAGCTCAACTCAATTACAGTCATACTTATTCTTGGCATGGTTTCCATATACAGTTACCAGGTGGTCTCGCTGGAACACAAAATGGTAACCATGGAGCAAGTTGACGATCTGTTTAATAGTATCCTCGAGCTGCGTCGTTATGAAAAAAATATCCTGCTGCACCTGGATGGAGACAGTCTATCAAAAGCAAGAGATTCAGTACAAAAAATAACCAATCATCTTGAAAGGTTATCTCCAGACATCAACGAACGGCCCGGAAAAGAGCAATTTCTACAACTCCAAGAAAGCCTTATCAAATACAAGGCCGTTTTTGAGCGCTGGTGTACCTCTGAAGACTGTACATCAATTGCAACTCAACAAGAAGACAGCCAGCTGATCCGTCGCCATGGACAAAACCTTGCCGACAATGCTGCGCAACTGGCCAGGCTTAACAAAAAAAACATCAGCAAGGGATTTAAAGAAATCTTATTCTGGCTGACCTTTATCCCGGCCGTCATTTTTATGAGTGGCGCATTCTTGTTTTTTTCACTGGTTCGCAGCATACTCAGCCGTCTTGCTTCGTTAAAACAGGCCACCAAGAACATGGCAGCGGGAGAATTTAAAATTATCCCGACCACCGATACCTCACCAGATGAGATTTCAGGACTCATCGACAATTTTAATCAGATGGTGGTATCCCGGGAGCAGAAACAGAAGGAACTGATTCAGTCAAAAAAAATGGCCTCCATCGGCACTTTTTCCTCAGGTATTGCCCATGAAATCAATAATCCGCTTAATAATATCTCCTTGTCTACGGATACACTTCTCGAGGAGTTAGGATCCATGCAAGAGGAGGAAATCAAGGATATCCTGAATGACATAATGGCGCAGACAGATCGGGCCAGTAAGATTGTGCGAAATCTGTTGGACTTTTCCAGAACTCAATCTTCTGAAATGCAGCCCTTATACATCGATTTTGTCATACACAAGACAACTGATCTTATAGCCAATGAACTACGCATCCATAAAATTGCTTTGAAAAAAGATATTACCGACCTGCTTCCCCAGGTATACGGCGACCTCCAGCAGCTCCAGCAGGTATTTCTCAATCTGATTATCAATGCGGAGCAGGCCATCGGCGATTACGGAATAATCACCATCCAGACCCGGGAAAATGACAAAGGATTTATTCGCACCGACATCAATGATACCGGCCCTGGCATTGTACAGGAAAACCTGGAGCAGATTTTTGACCCTTTTTTCACCACTAAGGAAGCAGGCAAGGGAACCGGACTTGGACTATCCATTGTTTATGGCATTGTCAAAGAACACGGCGGATATATTGAAGTTGCCAGTAAACTGGGCGAAGGGACAACCATTTCTGTATATCTCCCGATATACAGAAAGAGTAACCACGAGGAGCAGACATACACATGATGACCATTGGTGTTATAGACGACGACACAACCACCAGAAAAATGATGGGTCATATCCTGAGCCAGGCTGGTTACAGTGTAGAAACCTTTGCGAACGGACGTTCATTTCTTGAGAAAATCGAGAAAAATCCTTTTGATATTGTTTTTCTGGACCTACAACTACCCGACATGGGTGGACTGGAAATTCTGGCCCATATCAAAACCATCCGAATGGAGACAGAAGTTATCATTGTAACCGGACACGGTTCCATAGAAAATGCGGTAAAGGCGACAAAAGAAGGGGCTTTCCATTATCTTTCCAAACCCTGTCGCAGTCATGATCTCCGTCTTATGGCCGAACGGGCAGCTGAAAAAATCAGGCTCCACCGGGAAAACACACTTCTGAGATCGCAGGTGTGCAAAGATAGCCCGCTAACCGGTTTTATCGGCAACAGCAAAGCCATGCAGGCAATCTTTGAGACAATCAGGAAGGTTTCCCAAGTGAACTGCACTATTCTCCTGGAAGCTGAAACCGGTACCGGCAAACAACTGACAGCCCGGGCCATCCACGAACTTGGATCAACAAAAAACGCGCCTTTTGTCTATTTCAACTGTGGCGGTTTTACGGAAGACCTGATCTGCAGTGAGCTCTTTGGTCATGAAAAAGGTGCCTTTACCGGAGCCTCTGCATGTAAAATCGGCCTTTTTGAATCGGCCAAAGGCGGCACAGTGCTTCTTGACGAGATCGGCGAAATGCCCATGTCCATGCAGGTAAAATTGCTTCACGTCCTCCAGGAACGCCAGGTTCTCAGGGTGGGCGGAATCAGCCCTATTGATCTCGATGTCCGCATCATTGCCGCAACCAACAAGGATCTCCAACAGCTTATCAAAGCAGGAATGTTCCGGGAAGATCTCTACTATCGGCTTAATGTAGTAACTATCCGCCTCCCCAGACTGCGTGAACGACGAGAGGACATCCCCCTGCTCATTTATCATTTTATCGCCAAGGCCAATAAGGCTTTTTCAAAAGATATAAAAGGAATTTCCTCCCAAGCCCTGGATCTGCTCATGCATTACAGTTACCCTGGGAATGTACGGGAGCTTGAAAACATCATCCAGCATGCCGCAGTCCTGACCGAGGGGCAAAAGCTCCTTCCTGCAGATTTACCCTTCCATCTGCGAAAATTAAACCTGCAGGACAGTTTTACAGAGGAACTGCCACCGCTGGATGAGGTAGAGAAACGATACATTTTTAAGGTATTATCTAAGACGGAACATAATCTCAAGGCAGCTGGTAAAATATTAAATATACCCAGAACCACCCTGTGGCGAAAATTAAAAAAATACGGCCTTTCCGACTCAGCTGACTCCGACATGACTTAGGTTTCATATCGAAACAAACAATTCTTA
>Ga0180007_10006833_pt1 | contig 11010 bp, 15 predicted proteins | sample MM_PC_MetaG_FD_121122 | JGI IMG/M metagenome (GOLD analysis project Ga0180007, IMG submission 121122) | Groundwater microbial communities from the Aspo Hard Rock Laboratory (HRL) deep subsurface site, Sweden - MM_PC_MetaG | ecosystem: Environmental > Aquatic > Deep subsurface > Groundwater...
GCTTGAAAGGCAAGACGCCGGCAGAAGAAGCAGAAATAATTTTGCAAATAGGTAGAAATAGACTAATGGGTTTGATAAAATATTTTGCAAAAAAGGAGCATCATTCACTAAGATGACAGTATCACATTTTAACACACATTAAATACTGACGGGAAAGAAATATTTTATTCCCAACTGGAAGAAATAATTAATCTTAAGACCAAGAACTCAAATTCCCCTTTCTCGTGAAAACTTTCTTATCCAACTCTTGTGACTTTTTCCAAGCGCACCAATCACACCACTGCTTTCCGCACGCCGGCCACTCTGTAGTATTCCTAATCTTCTCAATCAAATCCAAAGTCTCAGCCCTCAACTTCCCAAGTTCCTCAGGCGTCCTCGCTGATTCCATTCTTCTGTTGTGCGCAAGAAAATGCCAGACAAGTTTAACATTTATGTCCTTGCCAAAAATCTCACGCAGCCCAAGATGATAAAGAGCCAACTGTCTGTCTGCGTCAAGTTCTTCCTGCGTTTTCATCATCTCGTTCGTCTTGTAATCATGAACTTCATACTCGCCGTCCTTGTTCAAAACAATTCTGTCAACATAACCCATAATTCCGTAATCTTCGTCAAGCGAAAAAATTATTTTTCTTTCTACTTCAATCGTGTTCTCATTAAACGGTTTATTGCGCTGGTAATAATCAACCAAAAACTTAACTCCCTTGTTAAAATAATCTCCCACCTCTCCAGAGTTGATTCGAATATCTGGAGAAAACTGCGCATGCCAATTGTTCGCAAAATGTTTTACTAACTCATCCAGCTCAACACTCCTGCCTCCTTTAATTTCTTTATACAACCATTCCAAACTCTCATGAGCCAGGCTTCCCAAAAAAAGCTGAATCGACCGAGGAATGTCAGGAAACACCCGGTCAATGTACTTCGCCTTGTATGCCTCTGGACAATTCTCATACAAACAAAGTCGCGAATGCGAATAAAGTTCCACCATGCGAGGTAAAAAAGGAGGAAGTATAAATAATTTGTCGCTCCCAATATCTTATATATCGAAAGCTTCCATAACTGCCTTTCTTGATTCTTCTCTCTCAATCTCTATTGTTTGTGTAAGACCATCTTCAGGAATGTGAATCACCTTGTAGACCCTATCCGGCAGCCCATCCTCTCCAAGTTCGTTAATATCAAATATCCAATGTTGTCCTCCAATGATCACTCCGTAGATGTCTTTAGCTCCCTCTACGTTCAAAGCCCTCGTTTCAGGATTATAATCAAAATATCTGAATTTTCCCATGAGGTATAAAAATCTCAGAAGTATAAAAGTATTTGGATGTTAACTTCCCCTCTGTGAAGAAATAAATTCTAAAACCCTTTGTCTTAACGGACTTCCCTTTTCAAATCCTCGCCTCCCCACTGCATGATAAATGGCAGAATATATAGCCACAGTTTTCTGAGAATGTTCATGACAAGATTTGCAATTACTAACATGACTTGCAATTTCAGGAGTCATTGAAGGTCTAAAGCCGCTTAATCTCTGCACTTCTTCATTTTCGTCATATTTCTGCCTCTGCCCATCAGAAGCAGCAGCATACCGAAAAAATTCATCTATTGCGTCTCCTGTTATTGCACTATTTCTCGGGCAAACATAACCTTCTCCCATGATTTCCCACAACAACATTAATAAATAAACCTTTCCTTTCAATCCCATGCAAACAAAATTCAAACGCCACGAAAAAGTTCGCCTGCTTGCTGCGCCAGATATAGACTACATCGAATACGATCCAGCTTTTGACGAAGAAAAACCTCCAATCACCAAAGGCATGGTTGGAAAAATAAATGTCCTCCTTCCAAACGGAGAATACCACGTTGAAATCGTCGAAGAAAAAACTGGCAAAACAATCGCCTACGTGCCGATGAACGAAGAATCCTTGGAAAAAGTGGAATAAGATAATTTTAAATAAACTGATTGTTAAAGAAATAAATGAAAGGGGGTGAAACAATGCCAGCAGCACAACCTAAAGCTAATCAAACACAGGCACAACCTCAAGTTAATCAAACGCAGGTGCAACCTCAAGTTAATCAAACACAGGCGCAGCCAGTCCAGGGAAAGCAAGTCCCAGTCGGAGTAAAGATAATTTCTGTTCTTTATTACATCGGCGCAGTTTTCGGAATTATCTTCGGAATCCTCTTTATTGTAGGAGCAGGTTTCATAGGCTCGGTAGCAGAGCAAATTCCATTCATAGAATTTCTCGGCGCAGGACTTTTCATCGTAGCAGGAATAATAATGATAGCCTTCGGAGTCCTCGGATTTTTCGTCGGCCGTGGCCTATGGAAAGCAAGAAACTGGGCAAGAATTGTCGCAATTATCTTTGCAATACTCGGACTTCTCATGGCAATAATAGGAATGGTCCAGGGGAACATCGTAGGAAACGTCCTCAACTTTGTTGTACAAGCAGTCATCGGAGGATACCTATTGTTCAGTAAAAGCGTAAAAGCAGCCTTTACATAAACAACCTTAATTTATTTTTTCTTTTTGTTATTTTCAAAATCACCTTAAGAGAACTTTGCAGAATAGACCAAGCGCACTAAAACAGCAAAGTTTTCTTATGAGAGTCTTTGAAAACAACGAACTATTCAAAGTTCTCTTAAAACTTTCTCTTCACCTTTCACAAGAAAGACGACCTTGCTCGGCTCTCCTTTCAGCTCGCCTTGATTAATTGCAATATCTATCTTGCCCCGCATTTCATCAGCAATCTCATCAATCTCTGTCACCGGCTTCTCGCCAGAAACATTTACAGAAGTTGTAACAAAAGCCACGCCCGCCTTTTCAACAATCTTTGAAATAAAATGATCAGGAATCCTAACGCCCAAACTTTCGCCAAAACAATTAACCTCCCCAGCAACGCAATTCTTATTCTTCAACTCAAGAATAAAAGTATAAGGCCCAGGCAACTTTGAAAGCCACGCCTCAACTTTTTCATCATCAACGCAATTTTCCCACACCCATTCTTTCGAAGGAGCAATAACAGAAAACGGCTTTCCATCTCTTTTCTTTAGCTCTCTAATTTTCTCAACACTTTCCCCAAGCAAAGCATTACACCCAAGCCCATAAATCGTATCTGTCGGATAAACAAATATTTTCCCTGCTTTATTTTTTCAATGAGATTTTCTTCATCAATTCCTTCCGCACGTACAATTTCCATAAACCAATTTAGAATTAAGTCTATAAATAAACTTCGAAGTAAAATTCTTCAGGGCAGCTTCTGTTGATTTTAGAACTAAAATTATCTAGAGGAGTCCTCAAGAAGTTTAACGACCTTTTCAATTCCTTCAGGTGTTTTTGGTTGTAATGCGTTCAATTCTTCAGTTTCTTTAAGTCGTTGAGAATAATCTCCCCGAGCAATAGGGCCTTTAAAATTGTAGAAAAGACTTGTTCTACCATCTTCATCACGATCAACAAGTACTACATCAGTTCCCTCTGGAATTAATCCAGTTTCATCTCTACCTTCAATAAAATATGTCACTGATACTATTGTTGTTTTCATATTTTTCCGCAAGTTTTCTCCTATTTAAATCTTTCTAATTCCAATTTTTTCTGTTGCTGTCTAAAAAACCTTCCAGTTACGATAATAATGCTATCTGGTTTATGAGATAATCATTTAGGGGCGGGGTGCTTTAATCAAAAATCAATCTTGAACGAAAAGATTTCGCTCTCCGGTTTTCTAATGTTTCACAATCATTTCTCCAACTACAAACAAACTTCTAAACAATCTACAAAAGCTAAAAAATAAAACAAGAAATAAAAAAATAAAAAAATAAAACTTATCCGCGTGCTAAGCTGAACACGTGTTTGAGAGCAACAATGATTGTTGCAGGAACAAATAACACTGCCAACGCTTGCAAAGTCACTTGGAATGGTGGAACCATTGCTACAACGACTTGACCTAATGCTGACACAATTACAAGAACAGTTCCAGCCATCAAAAATGGTCCTGCTTCTTCGTCATTAATGTTCAAAAGTCCGACGATAATTCCAAGCACTACAAGAACGTAAGTTATCCTTGAATCCATCCCAACAAAAAGCCCGAACACCAATGCAAGGATTACACCAATCAAAAACGACCAGCTTCCAAGCAAATTTCCTTTCCTCTTTTTTGCCATTTAAACCTCCTTTTCGTGCAATTCAAAGGATATTTTTGTTTATATATGTTTCTTTTTTATTTTTTCTAGATTATTAAATTTGTTTTTGTTACAACTTAAAAAATAGCAAAATTATTTTCCCACAATCCCATTTCCTCCAAAAAAATATTTTTTAATAATCATTATCAGTTTATTTTGTGAGCGCAGCGATTACGAATTGGGCTATTGTTCAGTTGTATCTCTAATATTATCATTTCCCACTCATACAAAATCTTTTTTAACCCAATCCTCGTTCCCTTACAATGAAAAAAGAGGAAGAAAACTTCCACGCGAAAACTTCTGAACAAGTTCTAAAAGAATTAGACTCAACTCTTAGCGGTTTAACAAAAGAGCAAGCCAAAACAAGACAGCTAAAATACGGCTTAAACAAAATTCCCGAGAAAAAACCATCTTCAAAAATTCTGATTTTCTTAAGACAGTTCAAAAGTTTAATGGTCTACGTGCTTCTCGTCGCCGGAGTTATTTCATTTTTCCTCGAAAGAATGATTGACGTCTATGTAATCGTCGGAGTAATTTTAATTAATTCTGTAATAGGTTTTTCACAGGAAAACAAAGCAGAGAACGCAATCAAAGCCCTGAAAAAAATGATTGTGCCGCTCGCAAGATTATATCGCTCCAACGATTTGGTGCAAATCCCAGCAAAAGAGCTTGTCCCAGGAGATATAATTATTTTAGAAGAAGGAGACAAGATTCCTGCCGACGCCCGCCTTTTAGAAATTAAAAATTTCAAGACAGTTGAATCTTCCTTAACTGGCGAATCACTCCCAGTTGAAAAATCTCTAAAAATCGTTCCTGAAAAAACATCTCTTTCAGATCAGAAAAATATGGTCTGGTTAGGAACTTTCGTCGCTTCAGGAAAGGCAAAGGCAATCGTTGTAGCGACGGGAGCAAACACCGCAATCGGAAAACTTGCAGAATCAATAGAAAAAATAGAACCAAAAAAAAGCCACTTTAAGGAAAAAACAGACACGCTGGCAAAACATCTCGCAATTATTGCATTCGCCGGGGCTGCGCTAACTTTCCTCGTCGGATTTTTCTTCAGAGATTTGGAATTTTCAGAAATTTTCCTTTTCACAATTGCCTCGCTGGTTTCAGGAATCCCCGAGGGTTTGCCCGTAGTTCTGGCAGTTGTCTTGGCAATCGGAGCATTCAGGATGGCAAAACGAAAAGCAATCATCCGCAGCAAGTACGCTACAGAAAGTCTTGGGATTATAAACACAATAATCACAGACAAAACAGGGACAATAACAGAAAACACAATGACTGTGCAAAAAATTTTATTGCCCGGACAAAAAGAGATTTCAGTCACAGGAGCTGGCTGGACGCCGAAAGGAGAATTTTTCCAGAATGAAAAACAGATCGAGCCTTTGCAAAACAAACATTTAGAAAAGCTCATTCAAGTAGTCTATTCTTGCAACAATTCAAAGTTATTCAAGGAACAAAACAATGAAGAATCCTACAAAATCATCGGCGACCCAACTGAGGCAGCGCTGACTGTTTTAGCAGAAAAAGCCGGCTTGAAAAAAGTTTCAATGTCTGAAAAAGAAAAGCGGCTCGATGACCTGCCTTTTAATCCCAAACTAAAATATCACGCCTCGCTTTCTGTCCTCACCGAACAAAACAAAGAAAAACAAGTTTACGTTGTCGGGGCTCCAGAATCAGTTCTTCAGCATTCAACTTATGTTTTGAAAAACAACAGAAAGGCAAAATTAACAGAAGCAGACATAGCGGCTATAACAAAAAACATAAACGCCTTAACAGACAAAGCAATGCGCGTTCTTGGCGTAGCTTACAGGGAAGTTTCTCAAGACCTGACAGAACTAAAAGAAGAGCACACCAAGGAACTGATTTTCGTCGGAATTGTCGGCATGCTTGACCCGCCGCGCGAAGAAGTAAAAGGCGCAATTGCAAAAGCAGAAAAAGCAGGCATCAGAGTTATCATGGCGACCGGCGACCACAAAAACACAGCAATTGCAATAGCAAAAGAAATCGGACTCATTAAGTCCCAAAATAAAGATTACCCTCTTGCTCTAACCGGGGAAGAATTAGAGCAAATGTCTTCAGGGGATTTTGAAAAAGCCGTAAACAATGTTTCTGTTTTTGCCCGCCTGAGTCCAGAAATAAAATTAAAGATTGCAAAAACCTTGCAAAAGAAAGGAGACATTGTCGCAATGACCGGCGACGGCGTTAACGACGCTCCAGCGCTTAAACAGGCAGACGTCGGCGTTTCAATGGGCATAATCGGAACTGACGTCGCCCGCGAGTCAAGCGAAATGATTTTAGCAGACGATAATTTCGCCTCAATCATCAGCGCAATTGAAGAGGGCAGAACAGTCTTTGTAAACACAAAACAAACCTCTCTCTTCCTTGTTGCAACAAGCATTGCAGAATACACAACAATAATTTCAACCATGACTCTTGGACTGCCGCTTCCGCTTTTGCCGACACAGATTTTATGGCTTAATCTCGTAACCGGCGGAGTTACAGACATGGCGCTTGCGACAGAACAAAGTCACCACGACGTCTTGAACGAAAAACCGCGCAATAAAAAAGAAAACATCCTGAACAAAGACCTCTTGCCACACTTAGTCATTGTAACTTTAACAATGCTCGCACTCACTTTAGTCTTTTTTTATTACCACCTCCCTGACCAGACAAAAGCAAGAACAGCAGCATTTGCAGCAATGTCTTTCACCCAGCTTTTTGCAATGTTCAACTTCCGTTCTCTCAACAAATCGCTTTTCAAAATCAAAGTTTTCAGCAACAAATACATTATCGGAGCTTTCGTCGTGTCTGCTGCAGCCATGTTGGTCGTAGTTTATCTGCCCTTCTTGCAGAACGTATTCCAGTTCACAGCCCTTTCTCTAACAGAACTCTTGACAATCTTCGCACTTTCTTCTTCAACTTTATGGTTCGGAGAAATTTACAAATTGTGGAAGAAAAAATCTATTGACAAGAAATAATCAACAAGCATACAACTGAACAATAGCCCAATTTGTAATCGCTGCGCTCACAAGAGAAGTTAGGATAATCAATTATTCAAAAAATTTGGCAGATTAGAAGTAAATAATCTTGCTATTTCATAATTTCTAATTCTTAATGGTTGAGTAGCAAATGAAAGGGACCCACCCCAGTTAATAACAAAATCAATCAGGATTATAATGCTGGTCGAATTTTGGGATAACGTTTGGGTTAGTTAGGTTTGTGGTGGGTTGGGTAACTTAATAGTTGTTAAGTTTGATGTGTCATGACTAAACGGTTTCTCAACCAACCCCTGACCTTTCCCAATAATAATCCCACTTCTTCTAGTTCTAACAATCACTTCTCAAACACGACAAAACTTATAAACACAATTTCGTCAGGGATTTCATGAAACTTATTCCTTTAGGAGAACGCATAGTTATCAAAACAATTGAACCAGAAGAAAAAACAAAGTCAGGAATTTATCTGCCAAAATCTTCTGAAGAAAAAAAGCAGGGCGAAGTTGTCGAAGTCGGCACGCTCAAGGACGGCTCACTAATTCCCCTAAAAAAAGGCGACAAGATTATCTACGGCGGCTACAGCTCAGAAGAATTTGAATTTGAAAATCAAAAACTTTTAATAGTTGACTACAAAGATGTTCTTGCCAGGATTGAAGATTCGCAGGAAAGACCAACAGAAAGAAATTTCGGAGGATTTGAATAAATGAAACCAGTAGAAATCAGACGAGCGGGCGGGAACATCGCGATAAGCAACATGGATGAACTTAGAGAGGGAGATTCAATTTTTCCAAAATCTTTAGGTGTTACCCAGGTTTATGTAGGTGAAACTGCAAGGTTAGAAAAAGTTTTTGTTCATTTAACAAATTTGGGGATTGAGTCTGGAGCTTATATTTGTAGGTATCCGCCAGAAGAGATAGAAATAGATAGTGATAGAGGAGTTGTATTCTTACCTGATGTGCGGGGAGAACCTGAAGTAAAAGTTTACAATTTTCATGATCAAGAATTTACACTTGTTAAATATATCGTGGAGAGGGCTGAACAGTAAAATGACAAAACAAATAATCTTTGACGAAAACGCAAGGCGGGCGGTATTGAGAGGAATCGACAAAGTTGCAAACACAGTAAAGGTAACGCTTGGCCCAAAAGGTAGAAACATAATTCTTGACAAACATTCTTCACCATTAATAACAAACGACGGAGTGACAATTGCAAAAGAAATCGAGCTCAAGGACAAATTCGAAAACATCGGGGCAAAGCTTGTCAAAGAAGTCGCCTCGCAAACCCAGGACAAGGCCGGCGACGGAACAACAACAGCTGTTTTGCTCACACAGTTAATGGTTACCGAAGGACTGAAAAACATCACAGCAGGAAGCAACCCAATTGAAATAAAAAAAGGAATTGAATCTGCAACCGAAAAAGTAGTAGCATTTCTGAAAGAAAAATCAGTCAAGGTAAACTCAAAAGACCAAATTTCCCAAGTCGCTACAATCTCTGCGAACAACGACGAGAAAACCGGAGCATTGATTGCTGATGCAATGGAAAAAGTCGGAGCTAACGGAGTCATCACAGTTGAAGAAGCAAAATCAATTGAAACAACATTGGAGTTAGTCGAAGGAATGCAGATTGATAAAGGCTACCTTTCACCCTACATGGCTGCTGACCAAGAGAAAATGGAAACATCTTTCGAAGAGCCATACATCTTGCTGACAGACAGGTCAATCTCTTCAGTCAAAGAACTTGTCCCTGCTTTAGAGGCTGCCTCAAATGAATCAAAACCCCTATTGATAATTGCAGAAGATGTTGAAGGCGAAGCCCTTACAACTTTAGTGATTAATTTGCTCCGCGGCGCAATCAAAGTCTGTGCAGTAAAATCCCCGGGTTTTGGCGACGAAAAGCGAGAGCTTTTAGAAGACATCGCAATCCTAACCGGCGGAAAAGTCATCAGCAAAGAACGCGAGGAAAAACTCGAAGACGTCACAACAGCTGATTTTGGAACTGCAGCAAAAATTAAAGTAACAAAAGACGAAACACTTTTAATCGAAGGCAGGGGCAACAAAGAAGAGCTCAGAAAACGCATCAGGTCAATTGAAACAAGAATTGCGCAGGAAACTTCAGAATTTTCAAAAGAAGATTTGAAGAAACGCCTAGCAAAACTTTCCGGCGGAGTTGCAGTAATTAACGTCGGTGCAGCAACAGAAACAGAATTAAAAGAAAAGAAAATGAGAATCGACGACGCTCTGCAGGCGACAAAAGCCGCAGTTGAAGAAGGCGTTGTTGCAGGCGGCGGGCTGGCATTGCTCCACGCAATTAAAGAACTTAATTTTCTAAACCTCCCGGGAGAGCAGGCAGTCGGAGTAAAAATTGTAAAAAAAGCTCTTGAAGGACCAATAAGACAAATCGCAGCAAACGCTGGCAAAGACGGTTCTGAAGTCTTGGCAAACTTAAACGGAAAAGAACAAAACATTGGATACAACGCGCAAACCGACGCTTACGAAAACTTGTTCGAACAAGGAGTCATCGACCCAACAAAAGTCGTCCGCAACGCGCTCCAAACCGCCTCAAGCATCTCAGCCCTCGTCCTGACAACAGAAGGCCTTGTCGCAGATTTAGAAGAAGACAAAGACAGAATTGACATTAACCCTTCGGTGATTATTTAATTTTAATTTCATCATTTTAATTCGCCTAAAATATCATTTATGCCAAGTGGGCTTGCCATGAGAAAGATTGTAATAAACCCCAGAAATGTTTTTATAGTCAACACACGTCCCAGATTTATGTATTCGACAAAGACATGTGAATTAAGATGTAAAAGCATAACTCCTGGAGCATTCTCAGGTGAGCGCGTCTGCGAATTTGATATCTACGAAGATGGAAGGGTTGTCCAAGCTAGCCCACATGTTCCAAAAGGATATGTAGATGAAGGATCAAAAACTGTACGCGTAAGAGCGATTAGGGTTCAAGGAGATAAAACAGATATTGAGTTTCCCGGTGAGGTTCATTTTGAGGTTTCTTCTAAAAGCTTAGTAGATCTAACGTAGAAGACTGATTATAATTACTCTAAAATATCTTCCATTCAATTAATCATTTTTGTTGCAACATAAAATTGCAAGATTACCCACCTACATCAAAACATTTTCTGAATAATCATTATTAAATTAATTTTGTGAGCGCAGCGATTACAAATTGGGCTATTTAGACAAGCGAATTAATTTCTCAAAACAACTTAACAATTACCTTGACCAAGTTTTTACAACCGCTTTACTGTAAGATGGACCAACAAAAGCAGAGTCCTGCCACTCACCATCAAGACATTTCATAATTGGCAACAAAACTTCTGATGGGTTTCTCCCGTTTACATAAATCCGCATCTTTGACATCGGAGGAAATCCAATATTTTGAGTTTGTCTTTGGGCTTCGTCTGCAGGAATATCAACACATTCTATTCTCATACAATCCCTATCCCTAATTAATTTAGCTCCAGATTCCTCTTGATAATTATCTAAAAATTCTGAGCCCCATGCTCGTCTATCTTTGCTCACCTCTTTCAACCTCAACTCAGTTTCCCAAAAACCAATTTTTTTAAGCATTTCCTTCACCTCAGCTACATCTGTTGAAGTATAGCAATCTACAAATCCTTCTCCAGTTACCAGTTCGTCGAAATTATTTACTCTTCTCATGATAATTTTTTTGAAAAACAATATTTAAATCTATCGAGAAACTTGAATTTGGGACAGGATTAAAGCCTGAATAAGTTATGCCAAATATCTCTACAGAAAAGAGCAGTATCAATTCTGTCCACCCTCTTCTGTCTAACTTTCCATCCAAACATTTTCTTATCTCCTCC
>Ga0180007_10006834_pt1 | contig 11008 bp, 10 predicted proteins | sample MM_PC_MetaG_FD_121122 | JGI IMG/M metagenome (GOLD analysis project Ga0180007, IMG submission 121122) | Groundwater microbial communities from the Aspo Hard Rock Laboratory (HRL) deep subsurface site, Sweden - MM_PC_MetaG | ecosystem: Environmental > Aquatic > Deep subsurface > Groundwater...
TGTTTTGTTGCAATATATACATATTTTGGCTTTTTTTATATTCCATTTTAGTTTTTATTAGTTATATCCTTATTTTGCAACAAAAATGCCAGATTTGAAACCCCCTAAAGTGATATTACATCGAAAAATCATATTCTTAAACTTCCGGAAACTTATTTCTGGGAGTTTTTAATTGATTTATAATCCTTAAGTGTTAAAATATTTTTGTTGGCGGGAGAAGCAAACCCTAATCGCCGGGAACTCGACGTTCGACGTCTACGCACAAGCGTCTGCGTGAGAGGCACCTAGATGGCAGACAAAAATAGAGGGTTAGTAACGGGGCGCCGTGAGATTTCTGCAGGAATCTTGTCTGATCAGTACGGGTCTGTTAGAGTTATTGTCACTGTTTTTCTCCCTGACATAAATCCTAGGTTGTTGAGCTTATCAGCAATCTAGGATTTTTTATTTTTTTAAAAAATTATATGATATAATTTATATAGATTAGTAATTAATTAAATAAATATTATGAAAGGATTTCACATAAACATTGAAGAAGCTACCTTAGAAAACAAAAATTTTCGAAAAGTGCTTTATACTTCAAAACATAGTCAATTAGTCTTAATGAACCTAAAACCCCAAGAAGACATCGGAATGGAAACTCACACAGAAAATGACCAATTTTTCCGTTTTGAACAAGGAACAGGTAAGGTAACAATCGATGGAAATGAATATGAAGTTAAAGATGCTGATGCTATCGTTGTCCCTGCAGGATCAGAACACAATATAATTAATACATCCGAAAATGAAGACCTAAAATTATATACGATTTACTCCCCTGCTCACCACAAGGATCAAATTGTCAGAAATACTAAAGAAGAAGCAATGGCTAATGAAGCTGAATTTGAAGGTGAAACAACAGAATAAAAAACAAGCACCTAGAGAGCTATTCTTTCGGTGTTTTTTATTAAAATAATAAAATATAAATATGGAATTTTTTCAATCAGTTTTATTTTGCGAAGCTTTGTGTGTTATTTTAAGCACCTTGGTTGTTTTCCTTTTTTCTTTTTTTATATTAAGAATATTGGGAAAAAGAAGATTATCCCGCCTAACATATCTAGACCTTCTTTTGGTTATTATCCTGGGAGCAGCTTCTGGAAATGCTATGATTTATAGGGATGATGTTTCTAGTTTAATTTATTCGATTGCTGCTATTACAGTTATTGGAATTTTTGTAAAAGTGTTAGACGAAATTACACAAAAATATAAATGGATAAATGCATGGTTAATAGGTGATGTTAGATTGGTTATATATAACGGAGAAATAGTAAAAAGTGCTCTTAAAAAAGAAAGTATCAATGAAGAAGAATTATTAGCATTACTACGGGGTAAAGGTTTTGATTCTCCAAAAAATGTTGAAAGAGCCTATCTAGAAATTGACGGAGAATTAAGTGTTATTGCTAAAGAAGAAGAAACTCCTCCTATTAAAAAATAATATATTTTATTATATTCACAAAAGAGATATAATGTATTGAATGAAATTAATTATATCAAAATTATCTTTTTGTCTAACAATCTTTATCGCTGTTATTTTTCCATTCTATAAAGTGTTTTCAGCAGGCATTGTTCCTGATTGTGGAAATGTTTATGTTTGTAATTTTTGTGATTTAGTTATTCTTGTTAATAATATTATAAACTTTATCATTTATATTAGTGTACCTGTTTCTGCAATAATGTTTACCTATGCAGGATTTTTATATTTAAGCGGTAATCCTGGAAAAATTAAACAAGCTCATGGAATTTTTAAAAATGTTGGCCTAGGATTAATATTAATCCTAGGAGCTTGGTTAATAGTAAATTTAATTACTTCTTCTCTATTAAAAGCTGATTTTAAAGATATTTTAAGTAAAAATTATAATTGCCCAAAAGTTTTACTACACAAAACTAATGAAGCAAGCAGTAATCAAAACCAAATAACCACCCAAACAACTTCAACATCAAAAACAACTTCATTAGAAGCAGAAAATAGACTAAAAACTAATTCAATTGGAATATACTCTTCAGGAAATTGCTCTGATCCAGCTTTTAGCGACTGTACATCTCTAGAAGGAATTCAAACAAAAACTTTAGATGGAATAATTAATCTTACTAATGGTTGTCGATCAGATGGAAATATTTGTAAAGTTATTATTACAGGAGGAACGGAAACAGGTCATAGCCAAGCTCATAGTGACGGTAAGAAAGTTGACCTAAGTAAAAATGATCCTGTCTTTAATAGTTTTATGGAATCACTTATTTCTAATTATTTAGGAGAAAATATTACAGAAGGAACAAAATATTCTAATGTTAAATATCAAAACGCCACCTATACAATCATAGAAGAAGGTAACCACTGGGATGTCCAAGTTTTATCAATTTAAATATTCTTAAAAATCCCAATAATAAAAATACATAAAAAACGAGGATTCAACCCCGTTTTTTACTTTTGACTTTATAGACTTTCGACTAATCTTTATCTTTCTCCCCAAACTTTTTTATGAACAATATGAGTAATTGATCCAAGAGAAATTAGGAAAGCAATTAATCCAATTATCCAACCAACAAAAGGAATCAATCTAATTAAACAAAGCAATAGAATACCCCCGACTACATTTTTCCAACTAATAACAACTTTATCTTTCTTACTGATTAGCATATTTACCCAGATTCCAAAAATTACCCCTGCATAAACACATGACAGAACAACAAGGAATCCATAGATAAATAATAATGCCAATCCCAAAGGAATACCAAAAAGAGTAACAAACAAAATAATAGCTGCCACAGGAGCAATAATAAGAGTTACAAAACCTCTACCTAACATAGCCATTGGATTCTGAATAGCTCCTTTTACCACAGCACTAGAGAATTTCTTAAACAACCAAGTTAGGATCAAAGCAATTATCATCAAGGTTGCAATCTTGAACATAACGAAAATTCCCACTGCAACAAAAAGAAAATTCTTTAATCCGTTCATTTCTTCTTTTTTAATAACCTCGATTGCATTAAAGGTAACTTCCCCTATTACAGTAGCTTGATCATTCACTTCTAACATTTCACCTTTTCTTGCTGAATACTCTAAATTTCCATCAATAATTGAACCTTCTCCTAAAGTTAATTTTTGATCTATTTTTGCATCTAAGTCACCAAAAATATGTCCATTAATAGTTATAACTCCTCCAGCTATTTGAGCATCACCCATAACATCCCCATCAAGAGAAACTTGACCTCCAGCAACAACAAGATCTTTACCAATAGAAACATCAGAAGATATATTCACAGTTCCTCCTGTTACAATTAAATCTCCTGCCACATTACCGGCAATTAGAATATTACCTCCAAATACACGAATGTCCCCTCCTGCATTTCCTAAAATAGTTATATTACCACCAGCAATAGTTATATCTTCAGAAACATCTTCAGAAACAATAATCTGACCTCCAACTGACATCAAATCCCCAAAAATAGAACCGTTGATAGATACAGTTCCCCCTGCGATATATAGATTGTCTTCTATATTATCTCCTTTATTTATTGAAACTTCATCGTTTGCTTTTAGAGTTGCACCCAAAACAAAAACAGGGGCAAGTACCACAAAAGCAAAAAATGAAGCCAAAAATTTATTTATATTTTTCATTTTATGTTAAATATTTAATTAATAATAATAATAATTTTGCCAAATTATAACACTCTTTTAACTAATTATCTGCTCGCTTCATATATATTTAATTAGTTAATAAATAATAATATTGTTGATATTATAGCATCATTTAATTTATATTTACGAATTAAATTTAAGAACGTACCTACGAACGTATGTACGTCCGTATACACAAAAAAATGATTTTTATACTAAATTTTATATAAATAATTTAGTCTCCGTAATTAATTTTTTTATCATCTTTAAGATAGGAAGTTTTTTTAACACCTTTATTATAATAACCTAAATCAGTGGATGAAATTAAATATTCTGAATATTTTCCAACTTGTAAATTAAGTTTTTTTAATATATCTCTTTTGGGTTTAGGATCATGGTAAGTAATAAGTCCAATATTTTCCCAATACATTTTTCTGCCTTTATTAATCCAAAATAATTTCCTTTCATCATGTACAGGTTCTCTATCTTTCATTCTATAAACATAAGATTTAGCAACTTTTTTTAATAAATTTTCACTAGGAATATCACAAGATTCTAATATTGCTTGTTTAAAACGAAGAGCAAAAACTCTTTCAAGATAAATAATTTCATCTTGGTAAAAGAAAATTTCAGAATATTTTTTTACAAACTCACTAAAATTAATAGGAAATAAATTATGTTTAGTAACCCATCCAAGATCAAAAATATTAAAATCCAATGCCATTCCAATCTTCCACATATTGTCTTTTTTTTCTGTCCCCCATGGACAAGTTGAATGATATTTTTTCTCTTTTTGCATTATGGTAATAATTTTTTCTATATACTCTGGTTTAATTAACCAAGTATCAGGTGCGAGTGTAATAACATAATCAATATCTGAATATTTTTCAGAAAAAAGTTTTACTCCTTCATTCAAAAGCATTTCTGCTCCAGCAAAATGCCCTAAATTATCCATACGTAATAATTCATCTTCAAGATATTTTTCTGGCCACCATTCTCTTTCTCCATTATAAGAATGAACAATCACAACATCTTTTAATAATTCATTTTTACTCCATAAATTACGAATTATTTCCATATTAATTCGCGCATCATCAGTACGATTATATGTATACATTAAAACTCCTATTTTCATATTTTATTTTATTATTTCTCTAATAATTTCTTTAGTTTCTTCTGGATTATCAACCGATATATTTTCTATTCCTGTTCTTTTTACAGCGTGATCATTTCCTCCTTCAAAAAGAGCGTCTCCGATGAAAATCATTTTCTCAACGGGAATATTTAAGGTCTTTTCTATTTGTCTTATTCCATAAGCCTTATCAATCCCCTTTCTGTTTACATCAATTGAAGTAGAACCTCCAATTTTTGCATCGTAATCAGTAATCTTTTTTTCAAAAGCCTTGATTATCTTTCTTCTTAAGGTTTGATCAGGGTCCCATTTTAATTTTTCTTCTAATGGAGCATTTTGTCCCAAGCCTGAAAAAGTAATTTGAGTTTCTCTGTCTTCGATTATTGCTCCGTAGACTTTCTCTGGTTTAATATACCCAGCTTCAATCATAGATTCCTCAAGGGCTTTTATTATTTTATCCCTTTGTTCTAAATCTAATTCTTCTCTGTATTGATTCACCCATTGACCATCTATATATTTGTAAAAACTAGTGGCATCTGTGGGAAATAAATACAAATTAGAAAACAAAGATTTATCACAGTGAAGATTTTTTAATAAGGCCTTAATCATTTGAGGGTAAGCTCCGCCAGTAATCACTGCTACTTTTTTGATTTTTAGTAACTCTCCCAGCAAGTTAGACATTTCACTATCTATGTCCCCTTTGGATTTTGAAAGAGTTCCATCTAAATCAAAAACTATTATTTCTTTTGATCTGTATATGTCCATAAATTATCAAACATCTTAATTAAATCATCTAATTTTATAGTGACTCCTGCGACTACTGAATCAGCTCCTCCATAATAAATATAAACAACTCTATCTCTCAAGATAGCTCCACAAGGGAAAACAACATTTGGGACTTGTCCCACTTTTTCATAATCAAATTCTGGCTCTAAGATAGGGGCAGAAGTAGTAGCCACTAAATTATCAGGGTCTTTTTTGTCAAACAAGGCGGCTCCCACTCGGTAAACATTATCTTCCCCTACTCCGTGATATAAAAGAATCCAACCAGCATAAGTCAAAAAAGGAGGAGCAGAAATGCCTACTTTTTTAGAATCCCACATTCCGTAGCGCGGAAATAGTAACTGAATACAAGTATCTAATCTCTCTTCTCTGAAATCTAAGGTATCTATGTAATCACAACAAATAGATTCTCCCATACGATGATAAACCAAATACCCATGATCAGTTTTTGTAGGAAGAATACAGGCATCTTTATCCATAGAAACAGCCTGTGAAATCAATGATGGTTTCTCCCAATTCCAATTCCTTTTCAAAAAATCTTGTTTAGAAATCGAGGTAATGGCAATTCTAGGTACATTTACTCCGTCATAGGCTGTGTAATTCATATATAGACGATTATCTATTTCAACAATCCGAGCATCTTCGCATCCTTTGGATTCAAAAGATTCTCTAGGAGAATAAATAGGTCCGTCTAGTCTTTCCTCAATATGAATCCCATCCTTACTTATAGCTAAACCAATAGTTGAAATATTCTCCTCTCCCATAGCCCGATAAAGAATATAAACATTACCTTCTAAATCAATAGCCGTAGGATTAAAAACATGTTTGGACTCCCAAGCATATTCTGGTCTCGGTAATAAAATAGGATTATTTTCAAATCTTCTTATTTTTTCCGCTACTAAATCTGGTAACATACTCTCGATTAGATTTTCTAAATTTACTTTTGCTCGACAACAAACAGTGTCGGCTCCACCATAATAAATTTCAATATTTCCTTCTCTTAATAATGCTCCTGATGGAAAAACTATATTAGGGGCATGGCCATATTTTTCATAAGTTAATTCTGGAACCATTATAGGTCCTTTAGTTCTTCCAATTATTTTTCTGGGATCGTTCGAATCTAAAAGTAATGCCTCTACTCCGAAAACTCGACGACTTTCATCAAAATAATTTTTAATATGAGAATAGACCAATAGCCAACCATGTTCTGTTTTAATCGGACTGGCTCCAACTTCAACATGATCACTATCATTTCTTCGAGGGTCAATGACATGCTTTTCTAAATCGTGATACCATTCATTCCATTTTTCATGATCCCAAATATCTTCCTCTTTTTCAAATTCAGCAATGGCTATTTTAGCGGGTGGGTTATCTGTGTTTACTCCCAGAATAACCACAAATTTTCCGTTTATTTTTTCAGGAAACATTGTCATTGCCTTGGCATTAAACGGAGTGACTAAATGACGCTCTTCTATTTTTTTAAAATCTTTGGTGATTCCAACAGCTACCTTAATTCCATCCTTATTAAAAGGATATTGGGAAAGAGCAGTGTAGAAAATATAATATTTTCCATCTATTTTAGTAATTCGAGGGTCTTCACAACCATATTTCTCCCATTCTTCTTTTGGTTCAATTAAGGGTCTTCTGTCTTCAAATTCAATTCCGTCTTTTGATTTAGTATAAGCAACAATAGACATAGCCATTTTAGATTGATCATCCATAGGGGCAGGCAAGGCCATAGCACGATAAACACAATGTAGTTGACCTTCCTCCTGCAAAGGAGACCAATTAAAAGTGGCAAAGGATTCCCAATTATGTTGTCGGACTGGTAATAATATTGGATTGTTTTTTGATCTTTTTAATACAAACATAACGATTAGTCGAAAGCCTGCCTGCCGGCAGGCAGGTCTGTAAAGTCCTTAAAGTCAAAAGTCAGACCTGCTTATCAGCAGAAGTCGAAAGTCGAAAGTGAAAAATTTACTTTGCAAATTTTTTGACTTTATGGACTTTATAGACTTTATTAACTTTATGGACTTTTTTGACTTTATAGACTTTTGACTTATTTATTTACTATATTTTAACATATTTTCAAAATCCTGGATTGCTTCATTAGGTCGATTTTTTAATTTTTGAAAAAATTAAAAAATCGACCTTTCTCCCAATGACGATTAGCTTTAGCTAATCGTGATGGAATTTACTTTGTAAAATCCATCATTCTCAATTCTTAAATCCCGCCTCATCGGCGGGTCGCCGATGAGGCGACTTAATTCATAATTCATAATTCTTTTTTATACTTTGTATAAACCTTTATCTTTGGATTTTCTGTCTCAATTAATTTATTTACAAATTCATTTAGGTTGGTCTCGGCTACACAGGAAACAGTATCTGCCCCGCCGTAATAAATCAAAAGCTGTCCGTCTTTTTCTACAGCTCCGCAACAATATGAAACTCCCGCTTTCCAACCATTATTTTCATAATGCTCATCTGGTTCCAAAATAGGCTCTTTTGATCTAGCAATTATTTTTCGTGGGTCTTTTAAATCTAAAAGCATAGCCCCCATTTTGTATCTATTGGGATCATTATAAAAATCCATAGCATGATAAATCAACAACCATCCCTTATCTGTCTTAATAGGAGGAGGACCCGCTCCTCTTACCCAAGAATCCCAACGCTCTTTATTTTTTTCTGTGCTAAAAGGACTATCAATATACTTTTTATCCCCTTTAAATTCCAAATCATCCAAATACTCTATTGAAATTTCAGGATTTACACTATGAATTATAGCAAACTTACCATCTATTTTTTCAGGGAACAAAACCCAATTTTTGTTTATTTCTCCATATTTAGATATATTTATTGGCTTTTTCCAATTCCATTCTTTATTAAGAAAATCTTTTAAACTAATAGAAGACAGAGCCATTCTCAAAGACCCCCAACCGTCAAAGGCAGTATATGTTAAATACACAGTATCTTCTATCAAAGTTAAACGAGGGTCTTCACAACCCCCTTCGCCTCCCCCACCTGAAATGTATGAAATAGGTGAAACTTTTAAATTAGTTAAAGTTTTTTTGTTTAGTTTTCCATTTGTATAGATAGGGGTATCAAGCCTTTCATTAAAATTAAAACCATCTTCACTAGAAGCATAACCCAACACGGACATATCATTTTGACCAATAGCCCTGTATATTAAATGAATTTTATCGCCTGTATTAAGAGCGGCTGGATTGAAAGTTGCCTTTGACTCCCAGTTATTTTCAACTTTAGGTTTAATGATTGGGTTATTTTTATGACGATTAATATCAAATATTTTTTTAATTCCAGCGAAAATTCTTCTCTTGTTTTGATTCTTTAAATATAAATAAGGATGAGGAATTCTACCTTCTCCTTTTTTAGAAGAACCAATCTTCCATGTTAAAACCAATTCATCTCCATCCTGCACAGCAGTTAAAGGAGTGACTTTTTCTTTTGTTTTTAAATCATATTTATAAATGGGTGCTTCTTTTCTTTCTTTTAATATTTTAGGGTTTTCAGAATCAAAAAGAGCCATTCCTACTTGAAGAACGACTGATCCTTTTTTATATTCTGAACTATCATAGAAAACCATAATTCCTCCAGTAGTAAGCACAGCTCCCATAATAGTTAAAGGATTACTGTCAAAAAAGTTTTTTCTAGGTTCTAAAACTACTTCTTCATGATTCCCCCATTTTTTTTCATCACCTGAAAAATCTATTTTAATCCCAAAATCACCATAATACTTGACCTGTTTATCTTTGTACAGGTAATGAGGTATTACATACCCAGATTTAATATTTTTTTTGCTGGTGTTCTCTACCATACTTGTCTGCTAAACGAATTATATCATCTTCGTCAAAATGCCCAAAAGCTATTTCTAAAATGATTATTTCTACACCAAGACTCTCTGCAGTATGTTTGGTACCTATTGGGACGTAAAATTCGTCTCCTTCTTTAAAATTTTTTATAGTTTCTTCCAGAGTTATCTTTCCTTCTCCAGATAATATCTTCCAAAATTCACTCCTATTTTCGTGGTATTGTAAACTTAATTTCTCGTTAGGTTTTATAGTTAATATTTTAACTGTACTTTTCTGATTAAAAGTAAATCTCTCGAATTTACCCCAAGGTCTTTCTTCTGTATATTTTTTTACTGTATTATCATCCATAACAATTTATTTTAAATAAATTTACTTTTTAAATTATAACATTAGAAAACAAAAAACCTCAAACAAAATATGTTGATTACTTCAATAAAAGTTTAGTAAAAATACTAGATAAATTCTAGATACAACAATAAACCCCTATAAATAAAGATTATTTTTTGGGGGCTTTATCTTTTTTAGGTTTTTTAACGTTTTTCTTTTGATCTCTTCCTTTTGACATAACTAAATTATACTCTATTAAAAAAAATTTTAACAATTATTAAAGTGGATAAAATAAAAACACTTAGGACCTCTAGTCCTAAGTGTTTTTATTTTTTACTTTATTTTTTCTTAGCTTTTGTTGTTGTTTTTTTAGCAGGAGCTTTTTTTGTTGTGGTTTTTTTATCAGTGGTCTTTTTAGCTACTTTTTTAGTAGGAGCTTTTTCAATCACTTCTTTCTTTTTAGCTTCCTTTTTAACTGGAGCTTTTTTTTCAGAAATCTTTTTTATAGCTTTTTTCAAATCCTTTGTTGAAACTTCCTTTTTAGGAGCTTTTTCCTTTTTCTCTAATTTAGGAATTTCTAATTCTTCAACACTCTCTATATTCAAGGCTTTTAAAATTTTATCTAATTTTGCATTTAATACTTCAAACTGAACCTTGTAGTTAGGAGTATCTTTTCCTCTATCCCCTCCAAATGATTTTTTACTATCAAAACGAGGTTTAGAATCTCTCCCTCCCCCTCTAGAATCTCTTGAATTATTATCTCCTTTATTTCTGAAACAATCGCTACAGAAAACTGGTTTTTCTCCAGTTGGTCTAAAAGGAACTTCGCAACTCTTTCCACAATCACTACAAGTAGCTTTATGCATTCCAGGACGTCCACCATCTCGGCTTCCTCCTCCAAAACTTCTATTTCCACCACGGTCTCCTCCAAAAGATTTGCCTCCTCCGAAACTTCTTCCACCTCCACTGAACTTGTTTCCTTTTTTGTAATTATCCATTTTATTAGGTTGTTAGGAAATTAGTTTTTAGAGCATAGATAGAAAAATCACTTTGTAATTTTTCTATCTTAAATCCTAAACCTTAAATCCTAAATCTTATTTATTAATATTATTCACACATTCTATGCTTTTTATCCATTAAAAGCAATGACTTGTCAAAGTCTGTAGCATTGCAGCGTCAAGTTTACAGTTGTCAGTTCTTGTAGTCTTTCGACAGGAGTTTTTCCATCCATTCCTAAACCTCGATGTTTCTTTCTGTGATTATAGTAATAAAGAAACAAATTAA
>Ga0180007_10006835_pt1 | contig 11005 bp, 9 predicted proteins | sample MM_PC_MetaG_FD_121122 | JGI IMG/M metagenome (GOLD analysis project Ga0180007, IMG submission 121122) | Groundwater microbial communities from the Aspo Hard Rock Laboratory (HRL) deep subsurface site, Sweden - MM_PC_MetaG | ecosystem: Environmental > Aquatic > Deep subsurface > Groundwater...
GCACAGGTGGGCGGCGCGGCGGGCAGAGAGCGCTTCGGCTTTGTCCAGGCCAAGCATGGGAATGAGCGCTTCAGCCAGCTTTTCGATCCGCTCGGCTTTGTCGAGCATCGAGCCGAGGCTGGTCTGGAAGATCAACGTGGCGAGCCTGGCGCGATAGTCTTCCAACGTCAGCTTGAGATCCGCGCGCACGAAGAAGTTGGCGTCTGCAAAGCGGGCGTTCAAGACGTGCTCGTTGCCCTGGCGGACGGTATCGATATGCTCCGAGTCGCCGTTGCGGATGGCAATGAAGTGCGGCAGCAGGGGCTGGTTGTCATCTCGCTTGGCTGCCCCCTGGACGGGGAAATAGCGCTGGTGCTTCTTCATCACCGAGATGAGCACATCGCGTGGCAAGGACAGGAATTCCGGATCGAAATCCCCCAGCACAGCAGTCGGCTTTTCCACCAGGTTGGCCACTTCGGCCAGCAACTCAGCGGTGACCAGCGCTTCGCCCCGGACCGCTCCGGCCGCTGCGCGGACCTGTTTTTCGATCAGGGCTCTGCGCTCCTCGACAGCGAGGACGATCCCGGCGGCGCGGATGGTGTCAAGGTACTCCCCTGCCGATGGGATGGGAATCTCGGGTGAATCGTATGGCCGCAAACCGCGCGAGCTGTTCCCGGCGCGCAAACCGGCATATTCGAATGGGATAACATGCTCCCCGAGCAGCGCCACCAGCCAGCGGATCGGGCGCGAGAAGGTCACCGGGTCGTCTGCCCGCCAGCGCATGGACTTATCGAACTTGATCCCCGCCACCAGGCCGGGCAAAGCCCCGGCCAGGACCTCGATCGTCGGGCGGCCTTTCTCTCTCACCAGGGCGACGGCGTACTTGCCTCCATCCAGTTCGCGGACCTCGAGGTCTTCGACGGCCAGACCCTTACCGCGGGCGAACCCCTCGGCCGCCTTGGTCGGCTTGCCGTCCGCATCGAAGGCGCGTTCGGCCGGCGGGCCCTTGACGAGTTCCTCGCGGTCGGGCTGGTTCGGGGCCAGATCGGCCACCAGTACAGCCAGCCGGCGCGGGGTCGCGGAGACGGTCACGGATCCGTGGCTAAGACGCAGCTCGTCCAGCAAGGCCGGGACACTCGCTCGCAGTTGTGCGCTGGCAGTATCCACGTCCGCGGCGGGCATTTCCTCCACGCCGATCTCAAGCACGAACGGGGCAGGGGCTTTGACGACCGGCAGCTTCACCCCGCCCGCCGGCTGGCTGCTGGCCTTCGGGCGCTCTTTCAACAGCGGGTACTCCAACGCCTTGCGCTGCTCGAGGTAAGCCTCGGCCACCCGCCGGGCCAGGCCGCGCATCTGGCGAAAGCAAGCCTGCCGCTCGGTCACACCGATGGCGCCGCGCGTGTCGAGGACGTTGAAGGCGTGCGATGACTTGAGCACGTAATCATGCGCCGGGACGACCAGCCCATGCGCCAGACAGGCCTCGGCCTCGGCCAGGGATAGCTCGTACATCTGGCGGACGCGGGCCACGTCGGCGACCTCGAAATAATACTTCGAGTGCTCGTACTCGTCGTGGCGGCGCACCTCCCCGTAAGTCACGCCCGGCGCCCAGGTCTCGTCCCAGATGGCGGGGGCATTATTGAGGGCGATCAGGATGCGCTCCAGGCCGTAGGTCAGCTCGACCGCCACCGGGTCGAGCGGTAATCCGCCGACCTGCTGGAAGTAGGTGAACTGGGTGATCTCCTGCCCGTCCATCCAGACCTCCCAGCCCAGGCCCCAAGCCGAGATGGCCGGCTGCTCCCAGTTGTCTTCCACGAAGCGGATGTCGTGCTGGCGCGGGTCGATACCGACCGCCTTGAGCGAGTCGAGGTAGAGCTCCTGCGGGTTGCCCGGGTCGGGCTTGAGGATGACCTGGTACTGGTAGAACAGGTGGAAGCGGTTGGGGTTTTCGCCGTAACGCCCGTCATCGGGCCGCACGGACGGCTCGACGTAGGCGACGTTCCACGGCTCCGGGCCCAGCGAACGCAGGAAAGTGGCCGGGTTCATCGTCCCGGCGCCGACTTGGGTATAGTAAGGCTGCCAGATCAGGCAGCCGCGCTCGGCCCAGAATTGTTCGAGTTTGAGGATGATGGATTGGAAGGTGGCTTTTGGCGTCATGGGAATTGGTTACTCAGGTATCGGGATTTTTGATGATAGCGAGAGGATTATACCTTACCCATTTCTAATTCCCCGCTTCAGATAACATCAAACGACTCACGCGATGGTGGGTGTTGGTTCCGTTTCAAGAGGCTTTACCTTCCCGAAAGATTATTCTTCATCGGCTAGATCTGTTTGTCCTAGTTCAATCCCTGCATAAACCAACAGAGACAATCCACCTTTGGAATGTTGCTCATCCCGCGATGGTTTCGGGAAATCATCTGCAACAAATTTGGAGGAGGGCATCAGAATTTAAACACGAAGGTCACAATAGTTTACTCTTTGAGTTCAAGCAAACGTACGTCTTCCAGGTCAACGGGTCGACCAGACGCGCGCTTGGAAGCAATCAGATCGTCGTGCGAGGCCACATAGAATTTTTGCTTTTGATATTCCATCGTCTCGCGTCGTTTCCATGCTTCTTCAAACTTTAGGCCAGGCGTGGATGTTTGCACGTCAATACGAACACGGTCTTTGAAGATGGTAATTTCCTGAGAAAGTAATTCTTCCGCGGTTATCAGAGCCGCTGTGCCAAGTTTTGCTTCTAATAGCGCGGCGAGTAATTTTTTTGCGTTATCAGGGTTGGCATCAATGAGAAGATCCAGGTCAAAAGTCGCCCGCGGCACACCATGAAGCACCGCAGCAATTCCCCCAATCACTACATAACGAACTTCATGTCGCTGTAAGGACGAGAACACGTCCTTCAACAGGTTCAGCATCTCTTTGCTCCATGATCTTCGGGTTTGTGAGTAGCAATAATTCTGTGAACGCGCACAGCATGTCCATTCGTTCAGAAAGCGTCAATGATTGAAACCAAAGCGCTTTGGCTTCAATTGTCTCTTCTTGGCGGTCATGTGTGACTGATAGGTTCATATTTCAAATTATACACCGTCGCGCATGGCCTTGCGGATTTCCAGTACCCAATCCTGGCCCACCTGCACATGCGGTGAGGATACACGCGGGAGCCATTGCGAAGCCCTGGACATTACCTTCGCCAATCTGGATGACTTCCTGATAATATCTAACCCGCCAGCCAGGAAATGTGCGCCTCTCCCAGGCGCTTTTTTCGGAAACGCATCCTTGCCCCGGGAGGAATCCTCCCGTACAATGGCGGCATGTCCATTACCTGCCGCTATGCCATCATCATTGTGGGCGCAGGTCCGGCCGGCATCTCCACCGCCCTCCATCTGGCGCAGACCGCCCCGGACCTGGTGAAAGAAACCTTGATCATCGAGAAGAGCCGCCATCCGCGCCCCAAACTGTGCGGCGGAGGCATCTTGCCAGACGGAGAGGCCATTTTGGAGAGACTCGGGCTGGACCTGGGCGAGGTCCCCCACTGCGACGTGGATTGGGCCCGGTTCGATTTCGCCGGCAGGGGCATGCGCTTTCGGCCTGACAAAAAGAGAGCCTATGCCTTCCGCACCATCCAGCGCGATGCGTTCGACGCCTGGCTGGCGGATAAAGCCCGCCAGCTCGGTTTTCGTTTCCTCGAAAACACGACCGTCGAACAGGTCATCCCCGGCGAAGGTTTCGCCCTGGTCAAGACCAGCCGGGGCGTGTACCGCGCCCGGGTCGTGGTCGCTGCGGACGGCGCCAGCAGCATTGTCCGGCGAGCGGTCAACCCGCACGGCAAGCCGCGCCTCGCCCGCCTGCTGGAAGTGGTCACTCCGCCCCGGCCGGAGACGTCTTTCCACATCCAGTCTGATTCCTACTTCGACTACCGTTACCTCCCGGAGGGGGTCCAGGGTTATGTCTGGGATTTCCCGACCACCCGCCAGGGTCAAGCGGTGCGGGTCCGCGGCATCTACGACGCCAACATATACAATTTATCCGCTGCGATCAGCCTCCCGGAAGCCCTGGCCGACGAGTTCCGCCGCCACGGTTACATCCTGGAGGAATATCGCCTGGAGTCCCAACCCCTGCGCTGGTTCGACCCAAAAAGCACATTCGCCATGCCAGGAGTCCTCCTGGCTGGCGACGCGGCGGGAGCGGACGTCCTCTATGGCGAGGGGATCAGTTTTGCGCTCGGGTACGGAGCGTTGGCCGCCGAGGCAATCGCGGCCGCTTTTAAACACGGGGATTTCTCATTCCGGGATTATCGCCGGCAGATCCTGCGCTCGCCGATGGGGGCGGCCCTGTGCAGGCGCGCGGCTTTTGCCAGGTTCTTCTATTTCAGTTTACGCTGGGGACCTCTTCAGGCGTTCCTGTGGCGGCGGATGGGCTGGTTCATCAGATGGCTCGTGCGTACATTCTTCATCGGCTGGGCCAGGGGATAAAAAAAGGGCGACCATTCGTCACCCTTGCTTGATCTGCTTTATGAACCCGGGGGAGTTCAATTCGCGTTCCAGCAGGTAGGTGATATTCATTTGCATCAAGGCCTCGATCTCCTTGCGCACCTCTGGATTCGGCCGCGCCCGCCTGGCATCGGAGTACACGCTGCGCTGGAAATGGCGCAGGTATTTGAGCGCCTCGACGGAGATCTCCCGCAGGCCCGGCAGGCCGGTACCGCAGCGGGGACAGATGACTCCCCCCTGGGCGACCGAGAAGAACTGGTCCTGTGCCTGGATCTCCCGGCTGCAGTTTGCACACGCTGCCAGTTGCGGACGGAAACCCAGGTAATCCAGGATGCGCATCTCAAAGTAGCGGACCGCCAGCCAGGAGTCCGCCAGACTGCTGATCCGCTCGATGGTCTCGGTCAGCAAGCGGAATACGTTGATGTTTTCGTGGTTCTCCTCATAGGTGAAGCGGTCGAGCAATTCGACCACATAGAAGGCGGTGGCCATCTTGATCAGGTCCTCCCGCAGGGGGATGTGGGCATTCACGGTCTCCGCCTGGGTGACGATGGGCAGGTCCCGCCCCTTGGCCAGTTGCAGCAGGACGCGGGTGAAGGGTTCGAGATGGCCCGCCTTGCGTGACCTGATCCGGCGCACTCCCTTGGCGACTGCGCGCAGTTTCCCTCGCTCGCGGCTGTAGAGGGTCAACAGGCGGTCCGCTTCCCCCCAATCGACGTAACGGAGGACGACCGCCTCGATACGAAATGAACGTTCACTCATATTCAAGGGCCCCGGGTGAACAGGTGTCGGCGTTAGCGTTCCAGTTTCTGGGGTGTAAAGGCCCCAGGCAACAGCTCAGCCACGCTGCTCTCGCTCAACAGGACGCCGGCCTCGTTGGCGATCAATACGATCGTTTCCAAACCAAACTCCGCCATCACCTGGCGACAGCCACCACACGGCGATCCGCCGTTCGATGTCAGGACGATCGCGGCTTCAAACTCACGCTCGCCATCCGAAACCGCCTTGAAAATCGCCACCCTTTCAGCACACATCCCGGTGGGATGAGCTGCGTTCTCGATATTGCACCCGGTGTAGAATTTTCCGGATTTTGTCAGCACGGCTGACCCGACCGGGTACTTTGAATACGGCGCATATGCCTTGCGACGGGCTTCGCCTGCCAGTTCGATCAGCATTCGCCTGTCTTCATCACGTAGATTTGCCATTTTTGGTTTCCTGGTTTAATTTTCGGATCGCCCGGGCTGGCATCCCCACTGCCAGGGTATCATCCGGGATATCCTTGGTGACCACCGCCCCCGCGCCGGTTCGCGAGCGTTTGCCGATCTTCAACGGAGCTACCAACATGGTATCCGATCCGATGAACACATCCGCTTCAATTTTCGTCGAGTGCTTCTTTTCGCCGTCATAGTTGCAGGTGATTGTCCCCGCGCCGATGTTGACGTTCGAGCCGATCTCGGCATTGCCGATGTACGAGAAATGGCCCATCTTCGTGCCCGGGCCAAGGGTCGAGTCTTTGACCTCGCCGAAATTGCCGATATGGACGCCCTCGCAGAGGTGCGCCCCTTTGCGCAGATGGGCATACGGGCCTATGTCGACGCCATCTTCGATGACGGCCTGCTCAAGAACGGATTTCAAGATCCGGCAGCGGTCTCCGACGCGGGTCGCCTCGATCAGGGTCTCGGGGCCGATCCGGCAGTCTTCCCCGATGATGGTATTGCCTTTCAAATAGGTATGCGGCCAGATGACGGTATCACGGCCGATCGTCACTCCCGGCTCGATATACGTCGCCGCCGGATCGATCAGGGTGACACCCGCAAGCAGATGCCCGCGGTTGATCCTGCCACGCAGCACCACCTCGGCCTCCGCCAGGTGGACACGTGTGTTGACCCCGATCGTCTCGTCCAATTCCTGCGTGGTCACAACCTGGACGGGTCGCGCCTCCGCGACAGCCAGGGAGACGGTATCTGTCAGGTAGTATTCGCCTTTCGCCGAAACCGGGATGCGTTCCAGGGCAGCCCACAACCAATCCGCTTCGAAACAGTACGCGCCGACATTCAACTCGTTGATGGCCAACTGCTTCGCAGTGGCGACATTCTCTTCGATGATCGCCCGGACCACGCCATCCACACCCCGCAGGATACGACCGAAACCGCGCGGGTCGGCGGCGACCACGGTCAGGATGGTCATCGGGCCGGGGTTGGTCTTCTGGGTCTCGATCAGGCGGGAGAGGGTCTCGGAGCGCAGCAGGGGCATATCAGCATAGGTGACCAGCACCAGGTCCGTCTGGCCGCGCAGCACGCTTGCAGCTTGCATCACGGCATGTCCCGTGCCCAGTTGGGGATCCTGGACGACAGACCGGGCCGAATCCCCCAGATAGGCCTGGACCTCCCCGGCGGCATGCCCGATGACCACCACGGGTTGCTCCGTGCTGATGCTCCGGGCGGCTTGCAACGCCAGGGAGAGCAGCGGTTGTCCGCAGACAGGGTGAAGCACCTTCGGGAGACGGGATTTCATCCGGGTTCCCTGCCCGGCAGCGAGCAGAATGGGGGTCACTTTCATCGGCACCTCCGGTTAAAAAAGCCCTGCGGCCAGCGGGGCGACACAAGGCTCAACGGGATGGCAACTCTTTGCGTCAAGAGAGAAATAAGGCTGGGGCGCCTGGATTCGAACCAAGACAAACAGATTCAAAGTCTGTCGTGCTGCCATTACACAACGCCCCAGAGCGGGCGAATTGTATCACAGGCCATATCACGGGACAACCATGCTGCCGGGTAGCCAGCATCAAGCTGCAGGCTAGGTATCCTCAGCCGGGGCCAGTCCCAGTTGGCGGGCCTGGTCGTACGAGAGCATATCCGGCTTCGTCGGCATCCTCTGGCGGTTATTCGCCACCTCGCTCCAAAATGCCTCAACCTCGTCCGGCTTCAATTTCTTTTTGGCATCTTTAAACAGCGGTTCAAGGGCCGGGTCAATTTCCTCGTGTGTCTCTTCCCCAGCCGGAACAGGTTCCGGCCTGGAGGTTGTCTGGACGCTGGCAGAGAGTGTCATCATCCGCAATGCTTCTTCAATCGGGCCGCGGGCAGAGGCGAATTTCGCCACGCTGCTGAGCACTACGTCCTCATTGGTCAGGTCCTTACCGAGAACAAACATGGCATGACCGGTCGTCACGGGAGCAAAGATCAGGTCTAGGTCACCGCCATCGAAGACATGCCAACTGGAGGCGACCTCCTGCCCGATCAGGTTGGAGAGCTTCTGACCGGCACTGAAGAGCGCCATCAGGGAGCTCATCAACGGGATTTCCAGGCCGCTATCAGGCAGGTCGCCAGCTCTGGCCAGGATGCGCCCGTTCTCATTGAACAGGATCAAGGTTGTTGCCACCAACTCCTGGCGTAAACCGGCCAACAGGTCTGGCAGACCGATGCGGACAACAGTGTCATCCTCGTTCATGATCGGTTCCGCCGGCAGGGCTGCTTCCACCAGGCCGAGGTGACGTTCGACCGAATCCAGGAAGTCGGCGATGGGTACCGGCTTGATGAAGAAGGCGTCTGCGCCTGCCTCTGCTACTTCCCGGCGGACTTTGGGGTCAGTCAAACCGGTGATCAGGATGACCTTGACCGTCGGGTGGAAACTGCGCACCTTCTGCATCAAGGCAATTCCCGAGATACCCGGGAGGCGGTAATCGGTGATGAGCAGATCCACCGTATTACGCGAGCTATCCAGGATGGCTTCCTCGCCGGAGAAAATCTCTACAACTTGAAGGTTATGTTCCAGGGTTTCGAGCGCCGAGCGCAGCAACCGGCTGACTTCGCGTTGATCCTCGACGATCATAATGCGGTATGAGGGCATATTGGCAAAATTCTATCACAGATTCAGATAACCCCTGCCTGCCTTGGAATAGAGAATCGGGGCGATTTTTTGGTTCTCCCGGTCACAATGACTGCACCCTGGTGGAGATTGTTATCTCCAGGATGTCTCATCGCCGCGAAACAAAATCCTGTCTCAACATTCGGCATTTTTCTTTTCCCCAGGTCCCTTGCTGGTGCTGCTCACATCTCCTTGTGTTCACGGACATACAGTGACGCCCCGATAATCCCCAGGAATAAACCCGCCACTGACATCCCAAATGACAAAAAGTTCAGCAAGAACGTCGACTCCAGCACCTGCAGCACGATCAGGAACGGCAACACCGCCCCAAGCACCACGAGTACAAAACCTAGCAGGATGATCCGGATCGAACTTCTGTTCATCACTTATACAACCAGCACGATACTTGATGTTTCCCCTCGACCTCATACTCCGGCGGTTCAGTCACCTCGCACAGCCCGGCGATCATTTGCGGACAACGCGGGTGGAAGCGGCATCCACTCGGCGGCCTCACCAGACTCGGCGGCTCTCCAGGTGGCACATCCTTGTAACTATCCGCATTGCGTGCATCCGGATCCGATGTCGCCGCCATCAGCGCCACTGTATATGGGTGCAACGGGTTCTTCAAGATTTTCGCGATCGGCCCTTTCTCCACTAACTTCCCGGCATACATCACAAAGATCCGCTCGGAAAAATATTTCACCGTCGATAGGTCGTGGGTGATATAGATAAACGATAAATGATGGCTCTCCTGCAACCCGCGCAACAAGCGCAGGATCTCCACACGCACCGACGCATCCAGCATCGACACCGGCTCGTCTGCCACGATCAGCTTTGGCTCCATGATCATCGCCCGCGCAATCACCACCCGCTGCTGCTGTCCGCCGGACAACATGTGTGGAAACTTCGCCAGGAAATCATCCACCGGATGCATTTTTACTTCCGCCATCACCTTGTGGATCCGCTGCAACCGCTCCTCCTTGTTCCGCACCCCCCCGATGATCAACGGTTCTTCCAGAATCCGCTGCACACTCATGAACGGCGGCAACGCCCCATAGGGGTCCTGCTGCACATAGCCCACCTGCGAGCGGTACCAATGCAATCCCTTACGCCCCATTTCACTGACCCGCTGCCCGTCAAATACCACCTTACCTTCCGTCGGCACGTTCAACCCCAATATCGTCCGCATCAGGCTTGTCTTCCCGCACCCGCTCTCCCCTACAACCGCCACTGCCTCCCCCTCGTGCAGGTCAAAGTCCACTCCATCCACCGCGCGCACATGCCCAGCCGACCCAAATCCCCAGCGGCGCAATTCAAACCATACCCGTAAACCTGTAATCGCGAGCAAGACCCCGTTCTTGCTCGCGCTTTCCAGCTTCTCTTTGACCATTTCCTTCGCGCTCATCCCTGTCTCCTTGTTCCTAGGCATATAACCAGCATTTCACTTTCCGCCCGTCCTTCTCCACTACCGGCGGATCTTGCTCACAACGCTCGTGCCGTTGCGGACAGCGCGGCGCAAACCGGCAATTCACCGGCAGGTTGATCAACGACGGCGGCTGCCCGATGATAAACTGCGGATCCTGGTCCACCCGCAAGCGCGGCACGCTTGCCATCAACATCTGCGCATAAGGATGCAGCGGCGCAGGGAAAAACCGCTTCGCATCCCCTACTTCCACGATCTGCCCGGCATACATGATCGCCACCTCGTCTGCCAGTTCGCTCGATGTCGCAATGTCATGTGTGATCAGGATAAAGCTCGTCCCGAGTTCCTTCTTGATCCGCTTCAACACATTGAAGATGTTCGCCTGCGTCAATAGGTCCAGCGCCGATGTCGGCTCGTCCAGTACGATCAGGCTTGGCGATGTCACCAAAGCCATCGCTATGGCAACACGCTGGCGCATTCCTCCGCTCAACTCGAACGGGTAGCGGGAGATAAAATCTTCCGGCACACCGACATGCTGGAACATTTGCTTGACCAGACCAATCGCCTCCTCCTTCTTCACCCCCAGGTGGATCATTGCCGGTTCCGCCACCTGATCTCCAACCCGGATGACCGGGTTCAATGCATTCATCGCAGCCTGCGGGACCAGACTCATCGACACCCAGCGCACGTTCTGGCGGAACTCTTCATCCTCCAACTCCATCACATCCGTCCCCTCGATGTACACCTTCCCCGTGTATGCCGCGATGTTGCGCGGCAATAAGCGCAACATCGCCTTGGCCAACGATGTCTTTCCACAACCGCTCTCCCCCAATATCACCACCGCGCGGTTATAGTCCAGTTCAAAATCGATCCCGTCCACCGCCTGTACGCTCCCCACCCCCGTCTTGAAATGCAAGACCAGATTCTCAATGCGTAAGAGTTTCTCGTTTGCCATTGGATTACATTCCTCTCAGACGTGGATTGAAAACCCGGTCCAGGGCATAGCCGAGCAAGGCAAAAGCCAGGCCGGTGATCATCAGCAGGATAGCCGGTTCCAGGACCCAGTAGTACAAGCCCTGGTAGAGCGCGCCGTTCGCCTGGGCATCGTTGATGACCTTGCCCCAGGTCGGCAGCACCGGATCGCCCAGCCCGAGCACCGCCAGTGATGCTTCGAGGAAGACAAACCCTGGAACCAAAACGACCAGTTGCGGGATGAGCAGCGGGATCAAGCGGGGTGTCAAATATCGGAAGATGATCCGCC
>Ga0180007_10006836_pt1 | contig 11004 bp, 11 predicted proteins | sample MM_PC_MetaG_FD_121122 | JGI IMG/M metagenome (GOLD analysis project Ga0180007, IMG submission 121122) | Groundwater microbial communities from the Aspo Hard Rock Laboratory (HRL) deep subsurface site, Sweden - MM_PC_MetaG | ecosystem: Environmental > Aquatic > Deep subsurface > Groundwater...
CTGCATTAAGCCGTTTGCTTGTGATCGTAGAGCAGTATCCTATATTAAAGGCGGATGCGAATTTCAGGAGCCTGCAGGATGAACTGGCCGGGACAGAAAACAGGATCGCCGTGGAAAGGAAGAGGTTCAATGATGCCGTTACCGAATATAATATGTACATCCGTGTTATTCCGAATAATATTATAGCGGGTTTTACGGGATTTACAAAGTCTGAACTCTATAAAATTCCCGAGATCGCTAAAGAAACGCCAAAAGTCAATTTTGAATAAAAAGATACCAGGTTGTGACTTATACTAAAAAAGAGATTTTTTTGTAGGGGTTCGATTTATCGAACCCTTAAAATACAATATAAATCTAGTTACTAATAAGTAGATTATTACAAATGTAGCAAAGGGCCTTTAGGCCCGTTTATACAAAGATAATTATTTTTTTAGGCGGGGCTACCTGTGCCCGTAGGGTAAAGCCCCTTGCTACATTAATTTTTATTTCATAACAAATTCATGTACTCCTGACATTCCAATATGATCAAGTGAAAAAGCCTTCATATTTTAAGATACTGGAAAATGGAACTTTAGATAAGCGGATCGAGGAAGCTTATGATATCCTGACCCACTGCTGCCTGTGTCCTAACAACTGCGGAGTGGACAGAAGAAAAGAGGAAGGGAACTGCCGCAGCCGTATAACTCCCATGATCTCCAGTTTTAACCCCCACCATGGTGAAGAACCCCCCATATCCGGTATATCCGGATCAGGAACGATCTTTTTTACCAACTGCACTCTTCACTGCTGTTTCTGTCAGAATTATCCCATCAGCCAGATGGGGACCGGCAGTAAAAGGACTGTTGAAGAATTAGCGGACATGTATCTCTATTTACAGGCGAAGCACTGCCATAATATAAATTTTGTGACCCCTACCCATTTTGTGCCGCAGATATTGAAAGCGCTGAAGATCGCTGTTTCCAGGGGTTTCAACCTTCCCCTGGTCTATAATTCAAGCGGTTATGATTCTCTAAAGACGCTCAAGCTGTTAGACGGGGTCATTGATATTTACTTGCCTGATATGAAATACGGGAGTAATGAGAACGGACTACAGTATTCCAAAGTACAAAATTATTCTGACCATAACAGGATCGCGATAAAAGAGATGTTTTCACAGGTAGGAGCACTTGAAACTACCCGGGATGGCGTGGCAGTGAAGGGTTTGATCATACGCCATCTTGTTCTCCCTTACAATATTTCTAAAAGCAAAGAGATCTTGAAATTTCTAAAAGAGGAAGTGGGTACGGAAATGACTTTAAGTATTATGGCGCAGTACTTTCCCGCATACAAGGCTGTGGATGATAAAAGGCTGAAATTCAAGATCACACCTCAAGAGTATAAAGTGATCATCGATCATGCACTAACACTTGGTTTTAAAAATATTCTCGGTCAGGAGATATAGAATACACATGGAAAAACTGGGGATCTATATCCATATACCTTTCTGCAGAAGGAAATGCTCTTATTGTGATTTTTATTCTATTGTCCCGGAAGGAACAATAATAGATCAATATGTAAAAGCCCTGCTTCGGGAATTAAAGTTATTTTCAGCGGAGTGTAAACAGCAGTACCTGATAGATACCCTGTATATCGGGGGCGGAACCCCTACGGTATTAAGCGCAGGGCAGGTAGAAGAGATCATGCAGGCTGTCAGGCATCATTTTATTCTTGAGGATAACCCTGAGATAAGCATAGAGGTGAATCCCGAATCACTGACGCGGGAGCATCTGAACTCTTTTAAAAATTCTTCAGTTAACCGGATCAGCATGGGAGTCCAGACATTCAATAATAAGATCTTAAAATATATCGGACGAATAACGAATAAAGAAGAGATATTTGTGAAGATGAATATGGTCAGGGATATGGGTTTTAGTAATGTGTCATTTGATCTGATCTTCGGACTGCCATATCAGGACCTCAAAGTCTTTAAAACAGACCTGAAAACAGCTCTGCGGTTTAAACCCAAACATCTGTCAATATACAGCCTGATATTAAATAAAGATACTCCTTTGTATAAGAAGTTTGAAAAGGATCCGAAAAATTTTCCTGATGACGGATTAACAGCCCGGGAGTATATTTATGCGGTCAGGATTCTGGAGGAACAGGGATTACAGCAATATGAAATATCTAATTTTGCGTTTCCCGCTTTTCAAAGCGGACATAATTTAAAGTACTGGCATTTAAAACCGGTTTTAGGTGTTGGAGCATCTGCAGTATCGACCATTCACCGGACACGCTGGAAGAATCCGGACGATATCAGTCAATATTTAAAATGGACACAGGCTGAAAAATATTACAGATCAGATACAGAGAAAATTGACGATTTGAAGTATTATAATGAGAAGGTGATGCTGAAATTACGGCTGAAAGAAGGGATATCGCAAGAGGATTTGAATGAAAAGGAGAGGGGCTTTCTTGATCAAAAAAGAGATGCCATTCGGTCTTTTAAAGAGCACAAATTTTTATGTGAAGAAGACAACAGGATCTTTTTAACAACAGCAGGAGTTCTTCTTTCCAATCGCATTATTGCTGAGCTGATGATGGATAAAAATGAAGTTTTATATTAGAACTTTAAGATCAGTTTAGCTATGAGGAAATAGATCATAAGACCTGATGAGTCAATGATGGTCGTGATAAGCGGACTGCTGACCACAGCCGGGTCCATTTTGATCTTTTTAAGAACGAGGGGAAGTATTGCACCGATGAGGTTGGCCCAGACCACGACAAAAAAGATCGCAACGCTTGCAACATAGCTGACCACTCTTGCCCCTTTCATGAGATAGGCTCTTATGTAAAGAGCCAAACCCAGACTTAACCCTAAAAGAGCTCCGATGATCAGTTCTTTTATGAATAATTTTTTCCATTGTATCAATCTGAAATCACCGATCGCCATGGCACGGATGATCAGGGCAGATGATTGGGTGCCCACATTACCGCCGCTGCCTATGAGGACCGCAATAAAAAAAGAGAGTGCCACGACTGATTCAATGGCAAAGCTGAAATGAGCAATGATGCTGGTTGAAATAAAACTCCCGACCAGCAGAAGAAGGAGCCATCCAACCCTGCTTTTATATATTTCAAATATGGATGCGGACATATAATTGATCTCAAAAGGAGTAACACCGGACTGTTTATGAATATCTTCGGTTATCTCCTCTTCAGCAACATCAAAAACATCATCAAATGTTACAATACCGACCAGAACCCCGTTATCAACGACCGGGAGGGCAAACTGATCATATTTTTTCATCAGCTTTACCGCTTCTTCTCTGTCACTATAGGCATTCAGAGCTACAAAAGTGTTATCCATGATATTCTCGATCTTTTTTTCAGGACTGGCCAGTATAAGCTTCCGCAGGCGGATATCATCGATCAGGTTGTTATATTTGTCCACTACATATATTGTTGAAATTGTCTCTTTGTCCTGCCCTACTTTTCTGATATAGTTCAATGCATACCTGATCTTCCAGTTTGGTGATACGGCAACAAATTCCGGTGTCATCAAACGGCCTATGCTCTCTTCCGGATAGCTTAACAGTTTTTTTGATTCTTTCAGTTCTTCCTGCGGCAGCAGCTTTAATAATTTTATTCTCCGATCTTTATGAAGGTATTCCAGGATAGCTGTTCTGTCATCCGGTTCCAGGTTTAAAAGGATATGCTTTACTGTTTTTAAAGATAGTTTCTCAAGCAGCAGTTCCTGGAAATCATCCTGCAGATAGGGAAAGACCTTACTTTTTACTTCATCTGATATGGTTTTAAAAAATCTGATCTTATTTGTATAATTCCATATCAGGGATATGATATCCGCGAATTCCTGGGGTGCGAGATCCTTTATGGTATCGGAGACACCGGCCCATTCTTTCTGATTGATCATGTTTGCTATCTGCTGTGAAAATGATGGTTGCGACATATAAAAAAGATATTGCTTTTTAATTTGATAGCAAGCATTTTATTTCCAATATAGGCACCTTCAAATATCTTTGCAGTTGTATAAAGTGATAAAGTTAAGACCCGGCATCTCCACCTCCATTCGTTAACATTTTTCTTGACATAGTAAAGAAAACGATTAAAATTAGTTAATATGAAAATCAGGACAGTAATTATAATTATCATAGGCTTGCTCTTCCTGCTCGGCTGCGGCGGGAAAAAAGAGGATGAGAAGATGGACGAGTCCAAGCTGGTGTATAAACCGGTTGAGGATACGAGGGAGGAAGCTGCACCTCCGGAGAAAACCGAGTATGGTTATAATTTTTCCATTAAGGCTCCAAAAGCAAATTATGTATCAATAGTAGGAGATTTCAACAACTGGCTTGATAACAGGACCCCGATGGTTAAAAATAAGTATGGAGTATGGTCTATTACGATCCCGCTTAAAAGAGGGATCTATTCCTATAAGTTCAATATTGATAACACATGGGTGATAGATGCAAATAACCCGAATCTGGCAAGGGACAGCCTGGATGACCGCCGTTCTATTATTGAAGTTACAGAGGATTCTGAAGGGTATGAGGAGCCAATTTATCGCGGTGTAACGAATGCACGGTCACCAGTGATGGAAAAAACCAATATTATTTTTTCCTATAAAGATAAATTTGCAGAGACTGTCTCCATTGCAGGGACATTTAACAACTGGGAGAAGGACCAGTATTTTTTAAAGAAGAACAAGCACGGTGTCTGGGAGACTGCAATCCATATTTCAAAAGGGGAATACTATTACAAATTCAATGTAGACGGTGTTTGGAAACATGATCCAAATAATCCTGTCTATGTGGATGACAAGCAGGGTGATTATAAATCCGTATTAGTTATCGATAATATTATAAAAGACAGGGCTGACAGCCCGACAGTAATTAATAAGGACATTATCCGCTTCAGCTTTTATAACAAGGATCTGCCATCCAATTATACTATTTCGGTAATAGGAGATTTTAATGACTGGAAAACAAATAAGGACGTTATGGCGGATAATGATTTTAATAAAACATGGTTTACTACCGTAGAACTTAAAAAAGGTGAATATTATTATAAATTTTACCTTGCCGGAACGGAGTTTTTTGATCCTCAAAATACACTCAAAAAAGTAACCCCGGAAGGCATTACGGCTAATTACCTGAAAGTAATACTTCCGGCAGGCAAACGTAATGTAAAATTCTCTTACAGGAACAGGAAAGCAAAAGATGTTTTTCTGGTGGGTGATTTTAACAATTGGAATCCCCAGATCGATAAATTGCAGAAGGATCAGACAGGACTCTGGTATATCGTAAAAAAAATGTATCCCGGTACATATTCCTATCAATATATTGTTGATGAAAAATGGATCACGGATCCATCCAACGGGGACTCTGTGACCGACCAGAACGGCGGTTTCAGTTCTTTTCTGCGTGTTCAATAGAGAATTTTTTTATTGACAATTAAAATATTTATAGTATTATTCCAATACATTATAAGACCTTTTTTTCAAGGAGAGAAATGTGAAAAAAAATTCAATAATTCTCTTTTTTTTAATTATTTTTTCATTATCGACCGGATTAAATGCCCAGAAGCAGAATGTCTATGACATGAAGCTTAAATTTATTACCGCGATCAATTTAAGGTACTGGACCGTGGTGGATGATTTTGATTTTCAAAAGAGTAACAATTGGGAATTTAATTATAAGCAGGGAGCCGGCGACCCTGAGGATACATCGGGAAAGAAGGTTTTTTTAAGAAAAGTAGAGCCGGGGGCTAAATTTAGCGAAGTGGAAGGCGGAAGGTTCCTTTCCGAGAAGTATAATATCAGCACATCCTGTCTGGGTGCGAAAATTGTATTTCCGGAGCATTATCAGACTACTTTTCTGGTAAGACCAAAAGAGAGTATGTTGGTGAACGGATTATGCAGGAAGATCTCTTTATGGGTATTAGGCCGGGGTAAAAATATTGATCTCGAGATAGCTGTGAGCGATTATCTGGGAAAGGGATATTTCCTGTACGCAGGGAAGCTTGATTTTATTGGATGGAAATATCTGGAAGTGGAGATCCCTGCCAGTATCCCGCAGAATTTCGGTTCTTTTCCCCAACAGGAATTAATAAAATTTGAAGGTTTTTTAGTGACAAATAATCCGTCGCGATTTGCAGATGAAATATACAAACCGTATTATTTTTATGTAGACCATCTGGAAGCATTAATGGACCAGAATGTTGAGAAGTTTCCGGGTGTTGAGATCACGGATAATTGGTAAATATACAGGAGGTTACTTATAATTATGTACGCGGTAGTAGAGTTAAATAATATTCAGTATGTCATTAAGAAAAACGAAGAGATCAAAGTTGATAAATTGTCTTATGACGCTAAAAAGACAGATCTGGAGCTAAAAAATGTTCTTCTTCTAAATAATGATAAAGAGACAATGATAGGCAAACCTTATCTGAAAAATGTGGTAGTAAAAGCCAAGATTGTTAAAGATATGAAGGATAAAAAAGTAGTTATCTTTAAGTATAAGAAGAGAAAAGGCTATCGAAAGAAGCAGGGACACAGGCAGCCTTATACCATTCTGAAGATCCAGGATATCAAAGTAAGTTAATGAATGATAAATATTTATTTTTTTTATACAGGTAATACAATAAAAGGTTTTAAGATTACAGGGCATTCCAATCTTTTTAAAAAGTTGGGATACAGGATAAGAAAAAGAGTATTTAAAAAAATATCATTCAATAATAAGGATTATATCTGTTCAGCCGTATCAGCAGTGGCATATATGGCTGTGATCGGCCTGGCTGAAGAATGCAGGAAGAAGGTTTCATATAAAGAGAATGATTCCGGATTTCTGGAATGCCGATTAAAGGAAAAACCGGATAAGAAAAGCAGTATTATATTTAATTCCTTATTAAGGACATTAGATAAAATAAAGGATGAATATCCTGATAATTTGATAATACATACGGAGGAATAAAATGGCACATAAAAAAGGCCAGGGTTCGTCAAGGAACGGACGCGACAGCAATCCCCAGTTTTTGGGCTTTAAAATGTTCGGCGGACAGCAGATCAAAGCCGGGAATATAATTATCCGACAGAGGGGTACTAAGTACCATCCCGGCATGAATGTAGGGATGGGCAGAGACAACACCCTCTTTGCTAAAAAGGACGGCACATTGCTTTTTACCAGGAAACAAAGCAAAAAAATAATTGAAATTGTTTAATGAAAGCTGCGGGTTTTGAGATCTAATATCATTTTATATCGATTTATGTGATATTAGCTCTCAAGGCCCATTCTGTTTGCAAATTTTTCAAATTCTTCTTCAGATATTCCTGCATCACCGATCTTAATATCCGGTTTGGTCTCTCCATGAAAGTCACTTCCCCCTGTGATCACGAGGCCGTTCTTCTTCGCGATCTCAATTAAGGTCTTTGTTTGGCGTATACTATGCCGGGGATAATATGCTTCCAGTCCGGCCAGACCTCGTTTTAATGCATTTTTAAAAATGGATTGAAAAACATCATCCCTCAGCATACCGGGATGAGCCAGTATGGGAGTACCGTTACTTTCCAGAATAATATCAATTATTTCAAGAAAATGATATTTTTCATAGTCAACAAAAACGGATTTATCATTTCTTAAGTATTTACTGAATGCCTCATAGAAGTTCTCAACATATCCTTTTTCCATCATGATCGCGGCCATATGCGGACGGCCCAGGGAACGGGTATTAAATTTTTTTAATTCTTTGAACTGAATGGGTATGCCGCATTCAACTGTTTTTTTGCACATCTTTCTCAGGGCTTTTTCCCTTTCATTTTTTTGAAAGTCAATATACTCTTTCAGCCGGAGATTTTCAATATCCAGGTTATACCCGATAATATGGAGGTTGTTTGTATCTGTGGAAAATTCCATTCCATAGATATATTTCAGTCCTTTTTCCCGTGCGGCTTCATCGATATGGTTATGATCAATATCATCATGATCCGTGATGCTGATCCCTTTCAGCCCTTTTTTCAGTGACTGATCGATAATTTCATAGGGTGAAAAGGTCCCGTCGGATATATTGGAATGTATATGAAGGTCATAACTTATGATATGACCTTTTCTTCCGTTTTCAGCTGCTGATTCCATCGTTTAATAATTTCCTTTATTATATAATCCTTGATCTTTAATTTATCTTTTTTCGATTCACACTCGATACTTCCCCCTGCTGCTTTCGGATGTCCTCCACCGATATCCAGTTCTTCGAATATTTTTGCCGCATTGACCTTGTTAAATTTTTCTGATCTGGTGAAATTTACTCCAAAAGAAAATTTCAGGGTATTGGTCTTGACATTGTTCTGAAAAGCAGAATTGATCAAAAGAACGGCATCTGCATCAGGCTCGATCATATATATGAAATTTTTATCCATCCGGGGGGAAGTTTTAAACTCACTCAGATCGATCAAAGCGATCGCTTTATTTTTATCATCAGGATGGAAAAAGTGATTTTTTCTCAGCAGTTCCAGCGAGTATTCTTTATAATTTTTAAAGCTTTCATATCTGTTGGTAAAAACATCGGATTGAATTATTTCAATCGGACTGCTTTTAGTCAGTTGTTTTGTCAGTTTTAGAAGATACTTCAGAAAACTTTTGTAGTCTTCATCTTTTAATAGCTGGGTAGTTGATGCGATCATTTTTACCGGTGTTTCCTTGAGCCACTCATCTACGCTTTGGTAATTCATGCTGTCGATCTGATCGGTCTGGGGGATCATCTCTTTAAAATGATCAGGGAATTCTATTTGTTCGTGATAATGATCGTAGATAACATGTGCACATGAATCCAGCAGCTGAAACCGACCGGGGATCTCTTCTGTTTTTACACCTCGTTGTTTCATCTCTTTTAAATTAGTTTCATGATGGTCGAACCAGAGCTGGCAGGTCCAGGGACACGGCAGATCAGCTATGACCTCGGTACCTGATAACGGTTCCCTCCATATCTGGCTGTGGCTGATAAATCGAATAAATCTTATTTCCGTTGCTATAGAGAGTAATGCTCCGCTTACTACTCCGTCAAAATCAGTATGTGTAACGATCTGCTGCATGGTGAAATGATATACAACTATATTTAAAAATCAAGATAAAACAATTGGAGTCAGGCCTTGAAATTTGCGAAATAAATTTCAAGGCCTGACCGCTTATACCCCTTTTTTCTGGCCCCAGGAAGGAGGTGCTTTGCTTTACGGATTACAAAAGCGTTATTTTCATAAAGTTTTAAAATTATTTTTTCCCCTTAGCCCAAAGATCAGGAGCTCTTTTAATTCTTTTTTCGAGCATAAAGAACGCAGATGTCCTGTTTTTCGGATTCCACCCCTCGCCCTCAGATCAGGAGTTTTTTTTTAGCCCACAAGAAGGAGGTGCTTTTACTTTTCGGATTGAAAAATCGAAATTTTGCCATGGATGGCAAAATAGATTTTTCCCTCGGAAAGGCAAATGGATTTGCCTTGAGAATGAGAAAAGTAAAGCACCTCCTTCCAACACTCTTTTTATTTACTTGGCCCAAAGATCAGGAGCTCTTTTAATTCCCGGATTTGAATCCCATAATTTTTACATGGAGGTAAAAATCGGGATTCACCTCGGAGCCTCCCTTTTTTTAGCGCCTAAAGGAATGCAGATGTCTTGTTTTTCGGATTGGAAAATCGAAGTTTTGCCATGGATGGCAAAACCGATTTTCCCCTCGGAGAGCCGCAGGAGGCGGATCGAGAATGAGAAAAACAAGACATCTGCGTTCCTCCACCTTTTTCTTGACATTCAACTTTCTTTTATTACTCTATGAGTATGTCTGATATTGAAAAGCGAACTTCAAAAAGTATAAAATACATCCGTAAATTCTTTAAAGGTGACTGTAAAGTGGGAATGATCCTGGGTTCAGGCCTTGGGGTCATAGCCGATTCATTTAAAGATCCTATAGAGATACCATATAAAAATATTCCTTATTTTCCGGTCTCCACAGTCAAAGGGCATGCGGGTACTCTGATCTTCGGAAAAGTATCGAATTATTATACTGTTGTTATGAATGGCCGGTTCCATTATTATGAAGGGTATGGTATGGATGAGATCACCTATCCCGTAAGAGTAATGAGTGTTCTCGGAGTAAAAAAAATGATCGTTACCAATGCCTGCGGTGGTATCAACAAAGGATTCAAAACAGGAGACCTGATGGTCATTACAGACCATATTAATTTAATGGGAAATAACCCCTTAAGAGGATGGAAACAGGAGAAGATTGCTCCCCGGTTCATAGATATGACTTATGCTTATTCGTTAGAGATGATACGCTCACTTCAGCGAACAGCTCAAAAGAAAAAGATTATCCTGCGTAAGGGTGTCTATGCGGCTCTATTCGGGCCCTCGTATGAAACTCCCGCCGAGATCAGGATGCTCAAGACCTGCGGAGCTGATGCCGTTGGTATGTCCACGGTTCCTGAAGTTATCGTGGCAAACCAGCTTCATATGGATGTATGCGGTATTTCCCTGATCACAAACATGGCTGCAGGAATATTGAAGAAGAGATTAAACCATAAAGAGGTGCTGGAAGTATCAAAAAAAGCACAGAGTAAAGTGGTCGATCTTATCAGAAATTTTTTAGCTGTAATTTAAAGAAATAATTAATATTAAAAACAGAACAAAGATAAATTTTTATCAATGGAATTGATATGCAACAGGCAAGATGGAAGATAAAAGAGTATGATGAAGCAGCTGTAAAAAAATTAAGTAAAGAATTACATGTTGACAGGATCATTGCCGTTCTTCTGAATAACAAAGGAATATTTTCCAAAGACAGCGGAAAGGAGTTCCTCTCTCCGGATCTCATCAATAATCTTCATAATCCTTTTCTGTTTCAGGATATGCCAAAAGCCGTGGAACGGATCCGTCAGGCCATTGATCAAAAAGAGAAGATCATAATATATGGGGACAGAGATGTTGATGGTGTTTCCAGCAGTGCTCTCGTTTTTAAGGCCTTAAAGCA
>Ga0180007_10006837_pt1 | contig 11004 bp, 10 predicted proteins | sample MM_PC_MetaG_FD_121122 | JGI IMG/M metagenome (GOLD analysis project Ga0180007, IMG submission 121122) | Groundwater microbial communities from the Aspo Hard Rock Laboratory (HRL) deep subsurface site, Sweden - MM_PC_MetaG | ecosystem: Environmental > Aquatic > Deep subsurface > Groundwater...
GCTGTTGCAAATCGGGCACACAATTTTATTCCTGATATTATCTTCTATTCCAATGCTCCCGCACTCTAAACATATGTGCAGGACAACCTTGTCTGAATCATATCTTTCTTTTAACAGCAGCGATGCACCATGCGCAACAAGTGCTTGCTGTTCCATCTCACCTAATCTCAATGCTCCTCCTCTTGCTCTTCCTTCAATTGGCTGTCTTGTCAGCAACGCAATCTTTCCTGAAGCCCTTCCATGAATCCTGTTCCCAACCATATACTTCAACTTCAAATAATACAAGCTCCCAACAAATATCTTTGCCTCCATTCTCTGCCCAGTAACCCCGTTGTACATGGTCTCTTTCCCATCATACCTAAATCCTAATTTATGCATCTGAGTTTCAAGGTCCTTTTTGCCAACACTTGAAAAAGCAGTCCCGTCGACAATATCTCCCTTTAAACATCCAACCTTGCCTGCAAGCAACTCCAACAAATAACCAACAGTCATTCTGCTCGGAAGCCCATGAGGATTGAACAGCACATCTGGTCTAATGCCTTTGGAAGTAAAAGGAACATCTTCTTCAGGAATCACCATCCCAATAACTCCTTTCTGCCCGTGGGCTGTCGCGTATTTGTCCCCAAGTTCAGGAATCCTCTGGTCCCTTGTTTTAACCTGGACAATTTTATTGCCTTCATAATCTTCTGTTATAAATACTGCATCAACAATTCCACTTTCTTCTTGTCTCAATGAAACACTTGATTCTTTTTTTGTCTTCACTGAAATTTCTCTTGCCTCAGATAAAAACTTTGGAGGAGAAGTCTTACCAATTAATACTTCTCCATCGGAAAGCTCTGCTTCAGGATAAATAACCCCATCGTTTTCTAAAAATTTATAACTTGATTCCATTCTATATCCTGTTGTGTCCTTTTCTGGGATTACAATTTCATCTTTCAAGCCGCCTGCATAATTCATCTCAACTGCAGAATAAGGCCTGAAATAAAAACTTCTTCCAACTCCTCTGTCCAGGCTTCCTTTGTTGAAAACCAATGCATCTTCCATATTATATCCTTCATGAGCCATAATCGCAACAACTAAATTTTGCCCTGCAGGATATGTATTCAGTGTGTCGTATACAAAACTTCTGACAATTGGTTTTTGAGGATACTGAAGAATGCTAACATCTGTGTCAAGTCTGCAATGATAATTCGCAGCATACAATCCAAGAGCCTGCTTTTGCGTCTTGCTTCCTCTGTTCAGCCTCGAGCTCTGGTCATGATTCCCATAAGGAACAAGCGATGTCACAACACCAAACAAATCAATCGTGTCAATCTCAAGATGAGTATGCTCGGCAGTTACTTCTTCCTTGTACAATGCAATCAAAGCATTCTCTTCTTCTGACGCGTCGAGGTATTCTATCACTCCTCGCTTTACTAATTCTTCCCATGTCAGTTCTCTCTGCTCCAGTTGAATCAAATGCTCGTTGTTTAATTTTGGAGCACCATTCTTAACAACTATCAAAGGTCTTAATGCTCTCCCTCTTTCTGTTGAAATTAAAATTGTCTGGAAGTCAGAATAATCCCTAATGTTCATCTGCTCTGGAAGTTCGCCATCCCTTCTTCTTTCCCTTATCCTGTCAACAAATTCTTTTGGCTCTTTCACAACTCCAATAAATTGCCCATTAAAGAAAACATCTCTCCCTTCTGCACCATCTATTTCTAATCCTTCTTGCTCCAGTTCTTTCAGGAATTTTTCCTCGTCAAGATTAACTTCTGTGGAAATCCTGCTAAGAATTGCAAGATTCTTTCTCAAACCAATTTCTGTTCCTTCAGGTGTTTCTATCGGACAGAATCTTCCGTAATGCGTCGGGTGAAGTGTCCTCGCCATGAAGTTCTCTTGGTCTGAAGCCAGCATGCTCGAGACTCTTTGCAACTGCGAAATCGTATCAAGATAATTTGTCTTCTGCATGTTTTGTGTGACTCCGCTTCTCTCTCCTGTCCAGCTTCCTGTAGCAATCGCAGATTCAACCCGATGAGAAAACAAGGTAGATTTTGCAATTATTTTGATTGAAAAAACCTTTCTTCTCTTGGATGCCTTTTGAAGAGAATACTGGATATCTCTTATTAAAATTCCAAGGTGAACCCTGAATAGCGTCGATAACAAGTCCCCTGAAAGTCTGACTCTCTTGTTTGCATAATGGTCCTTGTCTGTTCTTAACTCAGGATTTCCCTTTGCTATTATCAACTGCTTTATCAACTTGCACAAGGTTACAGCTTTTTTCCATCTGTCTGCTTTTTTTTGCCCAATATGCGGAAGCAAATAAGAATCAATTCTCTGTTTCACTCTATCAAGAATCTCCTTCTTTGTCCCTTGCAAATTTGTCTTCTCTGCGATATACATCATAGCATCTTCTTTAGTCGCCAAGTCCACAAATTCATAAAGATTAACAATAACACTATCTGTGTTCTTTCCAATATGCTTCGCAATGTCCACTTCTTTTGTCATGCCTAATGCTTTCAAAATTACTACTGCTGGCAGGTCTTTAAACCTGCTAAAAGAAATATCAATCAACCCTTCTTTGTTCTCTGAAATTGTTATTGGTATCCTGTAAGTTCCCCTCAGAGAAAACAGCCTCAATGTTAAATTACCCTTGCGATCATTCTCGATAAACGGCTGATTCTCTGCAAGGTCTTCTGCCATAACCATAACTCTTTCATTCCCGTTAATTATAAAATAACCTCCAGGGTCAATAGGGTCGTTGTAGCTTTTAATTAACTCTTCTTTTGACATTCCATGAGTATTGCACACTTTGCTCTTTACCATAATTGGGATTCTGCCAATCTCCACAACCTCTGAATCAACCTGGTTATCTTTTTTCACACTTATCTCAAGAGTGATTGGAGCAGAATAAGTGAAGTTTCTTAATCTTGCTTCATAGGGCAAAACAAACGAGGAACTTCCATCAGCCTCGATAACTTTTGGTTTTCCAACCTCAACTTTTCCTAATGTTATTTCAAAATCTTCATTGTTGATATTTTCTGAAATTTCATTTGCAATTTCCTGCATTCGGCTTTCAATAAAATTATTAAAAGAAGTAATATTAGATTCAACCAAGGAATGATTTTCTAAATATCTCTTAACAATCAAGTGGTTATTTTTTTGCTCTATCATACAACAACCCTAAAGAAATCTCCTTCTTTCCTTTTTATTTTAATTATGTCTCCAACAACACAATCTTCTGGAAGCACAGGGTCGGTTGAAAGAATTTTCGGCAACTGCGCCTTGGAAACATTTAATTCTGATAATAATTGTTCAGACTCTTTTTCAGTTAATTTAGAATGTTTTGGTTGGAGTGTGTGCATCTTAATTAAATTGCTAAGTGGCCTTAACACATAGATTAGACTTTAACAACTTTATAATAATAAAAAAATAGAGATTTTGGTTTAAAAATCTTTCCTTTGCAATGGCTTTGTTTAAAAAGTAGTCTTTGTTTAATAAGTCAATAAGTAAAGAAAAAGATATAAACTTAATATTTCTTAATTTATTATATGGTTATTGAAATTGGAAATCGGGGAACTTGCCCCCATTGTAAAACACCTAACAGATTTGAAGAAGCTATAGACCATAATGGGCACACTATATCTTTTAGAAATATAACAAATGGTCTTAATGACCATAACAAAATTCTTAGATTATGTCGTTGTACTAATTGTGGAGAGAATATTATTTTCTTTGGAGAAACTATGATTCATCCAATAGGCTCAACAAGACCTCCTTTTCCAAAAGAGATTCCAGTAAATATTTCTAAAGATTATAAAGAAGCATGTTTAGTAGAACACTTAAGTTCAAAAGCATCTGCTGCCCTTGCAAGAAGGTGTTTACAAAATATGCTACATGAACAAGGAATATCAAAAAGAAATTTAAGTGAAGAAATTGATGAAGCAATGAATACATTACCTTCTCATTTAAGCGAAGCAATAGATGCTATAAGAACAATTGGTAATTTTGCAGCACATCCAATTAAATCAACAAATACAGGGGATATAGTGGATGTTGAAGATGGAGAAACTGAATGGATATTAGATGTATTAGAACAACTTTTTGATTTCTATTATGTTCAACCTGCAAAAACCCAAGCCAAAAGAAATATACTAAACATAAAATTAGTTGATGCAGGAAAAGAAGAATTGAAATAAGTCAATATTTTTCCTAATTCAAAGGAGTATTATTTACGGTAATCGTAAAATTATTCTTGTTTGCTTCATTGACTAAAGATTGTATATATTCTTGGTTTTCCACCCCAAATTTATTTAAATTAAATCCTTTTGCGGTTGTTAATTTTAATATTGGTTTGACGGAATATACTTTTCCATTCACTAATACTTCTTTAAGATTAGTAAATAGAATCATCTTAAGAATACCATCTTTAATATCACTTAAGGATGGAAGCCCAGATTTAGTTGTATGCTTGGCTTCTGTTAGAGAGATAGTATTACCAACTATTTTACACTCATCACAAGTAAAAAAATAAATCCCTTTTAGATAATTGGTTATTGTTATGGTGCATTTACTTCCATCTACATTTTCATGAGGTTGAGTAATCCCTCCTTCTCTTTTTTGTGCCTGCTTTGCTAAAAATCTTGAATGTTCCATAAATTCTTTTTTATCTCCTAATAATCTTTTAATTTTACTTTCACCACCAGATTTTAAATGCATCTTTACACCGGTCTTTTTAGAAATATCTTCATAAGATTCTAATGCTTTTTTTCCTACTTGTCCAGCATTATCTATTTGTTCCAAGTTCCAATGAAGAGCATCAGATTGATATGCTAATAGTTTCTTTATCTCGCTTTTAATTTGGGTAGTATCAAATCTTTGATTTGTTATTTTATTACCTTTTGTATTTCCATATTTTGAACTCTTTTGAGCCGAATTATAATAAGAAATTATCACATAAACTCCAAGCAAACTCATTAAAGAAATTGTATCCCATTGTAAAAAATCCCTATCCCCCTCTTTTCCTTCATCTTTAAAAATTGGGATAATTGCAATTTTCTTACCTGCGAAAGAGAGAGTATTGTAAACCCTTTCATAAGGATAAGACCTCGTTCTTTTAGCAGAAACCCACGAACTTATCGCGAGCTCATTATCCCGACCTAAATCCAAAAGGAAAACGGATTCTTTTGCTAAAGCATAATCAAATTCTTTTAAAGAATATTTTGTCAAGTTTTTTGTAAGAAGAGGGGCATATTTTATTCCAGTTATTTTACCAGAAATGTTTAAGGTTTCCATAATTAAATAAGAATTATCTTAATTTTAAATCTTTCCAAATTAATGATTTTTAATACTTCCATTTAGAAATATCAAAAATGTAAAAATATAAAAACCTCAAAAACTATTTAAATACATGAAAAGAGATGTAGTTATGAAAAATAGACTTATCTCATTTGATAAAGATAAATTTAAGCAACTTCTTCATTATATTGTTGCTAAATGTAATGGATTTAATAATGTTGGAAGAACGGTTTTATATAAGATGCTTTACTTTTCTGATTTTGATTTTTATGAATTAAATTACAAACCAATTACTGGAGAACAATATTATAAATTAAATTATGGACCTGCACCATCACATTTTACAGAAGTTGTAAAAGAATTAAAATCTGAGAAAAAGATTAAAGGGATTAATTCAAAATATAGGGGATTCCCTCAAAAAAGACTTATTTCAATTTCAGAGCCGAATATGAATCTTCTTAATGGGGATGAAATTCAAGTTATAGAAAAAGTTATAAAAAGATTATCTGGAATGTCAGGAACGATGGTGTCTGGATATTCTCATGATGATATACCTTGGAAAGTGACAGAGAAAGGAAAAGAATTGAGTTATGGACTTGTATTTTACAGAGATAAAAAATATTCTGTAACTGCTTAATTTTTTTTCTTAATCAAATATTTTTTTACTAATTTAGGATTATGATTTGAACGATTATTTTTATTCTTATGATATATTTCAATTAAAATAATTTCATCTTCGTAAGAGTCATAAGTAAAGACAACCCTTATATCTCTTTTATTTTTAAGATATTGGCAACTAAATTTTCTTGCTTTATATGCAGGTAAAAATCCTTCCCCAAATCCTTGAAGTTCTTTTACATCTAATGGGGCTTTTTTTATATCTTTTAGATGAAAAATTAAAATCTTTTTAAAATCTCCTAAATCCTCTTCAATTGAATTATATTTTCTAAGTTTATGTAGGTCTTTACTAAATTCTGGAACAGGAACTATATCAACCACCTTTCTTCTCCAATGAATTTATTTTAAAATTTGAAATAAATAATTCTTTTCCTTTCTTAGCATTATCTTGTTGATAGTTATTCATTCCGTATTGCAATTCCCAAGGATAGATAAAAATTCCAGGAGAATCAAATAATTCCCAAATCTTTTCAGAATTATCATAAGTTATCAAAAACTTATGTTTACATTTCTTCATTACATTTGCAAACTTCTCATGATTAAATTCTTCATGCAATTTTCCTTTCCTTCCATAAAGTTTAGATTTAGTTGTTGAATAGTATGGGGGGTCTAAAAAAATAAAAACTTCGTCCCCTTTTTTAGTTATTAATTCCACATAATTCTTGTTTGTTATTTTAGTTTTTTGTAAAACCTTTGAAGCTTTTTTTAATCTTTCAATTGATGAATCTGTAAATCTTGTTTTGAAAGACTGCTCAGAATATCCTCCTGATTCTGCAAGTCCAGAAAAAGTTATTCTATTCAAAATAAAAAACCTAACCGCTCTCATAAGATTATTTCTTTGTTTATCTTCAATTAATTCTTTATGTATTTCTTTTCCATCTTCCCTTTCTTTAGATTTCTTAACCTCTTCAATTAGTTTTTTTGTATCTTCTTTACAAGACTTCCAAAATAAATAAAGTTCTTTATTAATATCATTTATCCAAAACTCTTTGTTAGGAAATAATTGTTTTAATGCAAAAAATACTGAACCTCCTCCAACCATCGGTTCTCTGAATTCTTTAAACTCTGGAACTATCGGTAGAATTTGTTTCAATGCTCTTGATTTCCCTCCAGGATAACGGAGAGGGCTTTTTATAGACGGTAGTTTCATTTTAAACCTCCTAAAAAACAGAACCTTTGTCAAGGTCTTCATTTTCTTCATTAAGATAATAATGCCTTATCGCTTCTTTGTATGCTTTTTTATCTAATTTTTTAATTTTCTCTGAATTAGCATACCTATAAAATACTTGTGCGAGTCTTCCCCGTTCCTTTTTCCCAAACCTTACTCCCATTTTATAATTTGGAGGGTCTGTAGGATGTTTAACCTCATCCATGTCTTTTGCATTTAGCGGGTCATCTTCTCCAGATAGAATTGGAAGTTTATACAATTTGAAGATTGTTTCATTTTTATTTTGTAAATTCCCTGCAACAAAAGACCATGCAGCTATTACTGCCAAATTTAAGACACGATATTTGTATCTATCTTCCCCTTTTTTCAATTGTTTATTGTGAAGTTTAATAAAGTTTTCTGCACATATCATTAAGTCTTTTTGCCCTATAAAATTTCCTTTTAATTTATCAAAAAGTTCTTTATACTTATCATCCATCCCTCCAGATTTACAAAGATAAGGGGTAACGGTTGTCTTTCCAATTTCTCCCTTGTATTTTTTCCCTTCATAAAAATTAACTATAAAAGTTCTCATCATTCTTACTGTTGGTCTTAATTGTTCTTTTAATCTTTTCTCGGCAAACTCTTCTTTATCTTTCATTATACCTATTTTTATAGAAAAATCTCTTAATCTTCCAGAAGGTTCAAGACCTTGCTCATGCATCCTATCCCTTAAATCTAAGGAAATATTAATATTTGTATTTGCTATTTCTGCTAATTCTATTCTTTGTGAAATATTCAAATTAAAATAAACTCTTATTCCATGGACAGTGTTAGGATTATCTTTTAAGGTTCTTCTAATTGCTTCTATTCTATGTTGTCCCCCCAAAACTTTAAGTGGAATTTTTGGTTTGTAATCATAAGTAAATTCTATTATTAAATCAGAAAATTGTCTACCTTCTTTAGCATCAGAAATCATTGCCCTAAATGCAGGGTGACTCTCAATTATCTCCCTATTCATTCTGTATTCATCCTGTTCTTCACTATCTTCTCTTTCTTTAGGATTTATTAAAGAATCTATATCTTGATATTTAACTAATTCAGAGGATTTAATATGGCATTCAGAATAATGAGCTCCAGATTTTTTATCTTTGAATATTATCAATCCTTTTTCCATTTCTTTTTCAAGCGTGGGAATACTCTGGTAAAATAATTCTATTTGGTTTAAAGTTTCTTCGTCAACATCTTGAATTCCTTTTTGTTTAAATAATGGAAACTTATAACTTATCCTATCTAAACTTTCTATAATTAATTTTCTGATTTCATCTGACATATTCCCCTTTTTGAAAGGGTCTTTTTCCTTTAGTGTGTTTCTAAAATCTTTTTCAGTTTGCTCATCTAAAACAATTTGTATTTTTCCCATATTTATTATAGAATTAAGTTATTTATAAATCTTTGTAATCATACACATATGTGGAAAGCATCTACTTTATAACAACAATCTTTAAATACTCTAAATCATACACATATGTGTAACAACCATGAGTTCAATGAACTCCAACTATGTGAGGGGTGAGGAAGACTCTGCATCAAGGTTATCGCCAAGTGATGCAGTGTCGTCTCATGATTGTTCTCTCATATTAAATAGGGCTCCGAAGAGCCCAAGGAACCCACGCAAATGAATTCCATAAAAAATAAGCAATGGCTATATAAAAAGTTAACTGAAAACAAAAAACACACACAAGAATGGACGGCTTACAATAAAGCCCAAACAAATGAGAAACTATTATTTATGAAATTGTTAAAAGATTTATGTGATAATGTTGAACAACCAATTTATAAGTTTGGTAGACCAACTCTCCCTTTTGGGAATATGCTTTTTGGTTCTATCATGAAGACTTATACTGGTTTTTCTTTAAGAAGATTTATGTCTGATATGAAAATAGCAAAAGAATTTGGATTAGTTTACAAAGTTCCTTGCTATTCTTCGCTTTCAAATTTTATGAATAAAAAAGAAGTTAAATCAATCTTAGAACAATTAATAATAATTAGTTCTTTGCCTCTTAAGGAAGTTGAAAAAGACTTTGCCGTTGACAGTTCAGGATTTTCTACTTCAAGATTTGCAAGATGGTTTGATTATAAATGGGGCAAAGAAAGAAAATATAAAATCTGGTTGAAGGCCCATTTGATAAGTGGAGTAAAAACTAATATTGTTACAGGGGTTAAAATCACGGAAGGAAATAGAAATGATAGTCCACAACTAAAAGGACTTGTTAAGAAAACAGCAGAGAATTTTAATATTTCAGAAGTAAGTGGGGATAAAGCATATTGTGGACGAGAGAACTTTGAAACTATCGCAGCATGTGGTGGAACTCCTTTTATTCCTTTTAAGAAAAATGTAACTGGAAAAAGGGCTGGTTCTGAAATTTGGAAAAAGATGTATCATTTCTTTATGTATAAACAAATGGAGTTTTTAGAACATTATCACAAACGTTCAAATTCAGAAACAGTTTTTCATATGATTAAAACTAAATTTAGTGGAGAGATTAAAAGTAAAAAACAAACTGCACAATTTAATGAATTATTAATTAAGGTTTTATGTCATAATGTTTGTGTTGTGATTCAAGAAGTTTGTGAATTAGGCATTAAGGCAAAGCTTAAATTAGAGGAACCCATTAGAGTATAATGGATATAGAAGAATTAAAGAAAAAGATAGGAAATACAAAAATTAATGTTTCAGTTTTAAGAGGATTAATTATAACTGAATCTGTAAATGTTGATGCACATATTGGTTCAATAATCACTAATTATTTTGTTCTATCAGATAAACACTCCCAATTTTCAGAGATGGTTCTTTCAGACCCTTATTTCTCTTTTGGAATGAAAATCAATATACTAAAGAAAATTCTTAATAAAATAGGATGGAAATCTTATGACAAATTTAAAGATGACTTACATAGAATAGATAATCTTAGAAATAGGTTTGCTCATTCTATGATGTTCGGTTTTGATGGAGATTTAATATATCCAAAAGGAGAAAAGCCGATGGGAATTAAAAAAGCTAAAGAAATGTACGACGAATTTATGTCATTATACCCTAAGGTTGTGGAAGAATTAGATAGGTTATTTTGGCATATAATTGGAAAGCCAAAACCTGTTTAATAAGTCAATCAAAATTCCGACTTTTTAAACAAAGCCCTTTGCAATAGCTTTGCACAAAAAGTTATTTAGTTATTATATAATTGAGAATCTGTTTGAAAGTTCTTATTTATATTTTTTAAAAAATTCTTGTAATTCTTTATCAAATGCAAATATATAACCATTAAAAGGATGCTTACAAATTATATTCACTCCTCTTCTATTTCTTCCAGTACAAATATTTCCTGCTACTTTTATAAAATATTTTGTAATAAAATCATCATTAGCTTCTTCAACTTTCCAATAATTAGTAGATTCCAAATCTTCAATTAATTTTTTAGTTTTTCCATCAATTAATTCATCAAATTTAGTTTTAGATTCTACCCCAGGTTTACAGTTTCTATGTTCTCTACGTTCTTCTTTACTTAACAAATTCTTTAAATTATAAATTTCTCCAGATGGTTTCATAAAGTTTCAGTAAAGTTAACGCTTTATAAATATTTGTATAATAAAAACTAAAAATGGCCCCGAAGGGATTTCTTTATCTCCCACTTTACTTTGCTTATAACATTCGCTTCTCTCACAAACAAGCGCAAAGCAAAATGCTCGGCCCTCGATTAAGAGAATTATTTGGTTCTACATGACTCCAAATTCTTTCAGAATTTAATTGTATTAAAATACAATAAATGGCCCCGAAGGGATTTGAACCCTCGACACCTGGATTTCTTCTTTTCTCCAAAAAGGAGAAATGGACAGGCTTGTCC
>Ga0180007_10006838_pt1 | contig 11004 bp, 8 predicted proteins | sample MM_PC_MetaG_FD_121122 | JGI IMG/M metagenome (GOLD analysis project Ga0180007, IMG submission 121122) | Groundwater microbial communities from the Aspo Hard Rock Laboratory (HRL) deep subsurface site, Sweden - MM_PC_MetaG | ecosystem: Environmental > Aquatic > Deep subsurface > Groundwater...
GCCTCTTCATCAAAAACATAGTATGTCTCATTAATATAGCAGGTAGTTGTTAAATCTCCGCCTCCGCTGCAGTTGCTGGAAGCAAAATTATTAGCATAAGCCATCTGCCCTGAAAAATTAAACTCTTGCGTATGCGCGCCCGGAGTTAATACTTTTACTGTATGGTAAGCCTCACTATTGCAGGAATAATTGATTATTTTGATTGACCTTATTGTTAAGCTCTTGTTATACAGCGCATCCAGCCCGGCTAAAGAATTATTTTCTAAAACAAAGTAAACACCATCTGATGAATAATTATTGTATTTATTGAATAATATGCTTTCGTTGCATTTCAACTCTAACAGCTCTAAGCTATTAGCAGTTGACTCATTATCCAAATACATCTCTGAATAAGAGGTTCCATTGCTGGCAGAGATAGTTAAATTCCCAGTTCCACTAGTGTTAAACCTTACTACCCAATTCTTTCTGACAGTTGGATATGACTGAACATTCAGCACAGTAATCTCAACCTCATAAGTCTCATTAGAAAGGTGAGGCACTATCCATTCAATATAATCAATCAAACCATTTCCATTAGTATCAAAGCTATTAAATCCAGTTTCTATTTTTGAATTATTAATGATATTATATAATTTAATAGAGCTTAATGGAGCATCATCTAAATAAGTATAAGCTAATATATCTTCATAATGGGTATCAGAAGAAATGATAATCTTCTTTCCATTTGAAAGGTTCTCTTCTTCTGAAACAGGTGCTTCGGTATAGTATTCAATTTCAACATTATTCACTATCTCTTCTATAACAACAGAAACATTGCTGCTTTCATTCATTTCATTAATATCGGCAACAGCATAGCCAGTAATATCTGCATTAAAAAGCCATTCAAAGAACATTGTTAAGAAACCCTTATCTGAAGAAGCAACAGCATAGCCAGTAAGCTTGTTTTTCTCATTCTTAAGATCCATTAGCTGTTTATTAATGGCTCCAACATGGCTAATAGCAGTTGGCTCATTTCTTACAATTTCCGCTTTCTTGCCTGCAAGCTTATCCTCTACCTTCTCTATCTGCTCAACTCTCTTCTCAGCCCTAAATACATTAGAATCCTTAATAATGCCATTATCATTGACCTTAACCTTATCTTCACTTACCCATGTTCCATCACTCATATCCCTCACACTAACATTCAAAGCATCAGATGAGATATTAACCGAAAGATTAACCACATTAGCAGAAACATTTACTACCTTAATCCATCTTACAGGCCTATTTATAACCACCTGTGGCTTAACTAAGCTCTCAGTAACATTCACTTCAGAGGCGCTCAATGGCTTCTCAATAACTTCAACAGTAAACAGATTAGAACTGACATTATAATAACCATCATCAGCAGTAACAAACATATATCTTTTACCAGTAAAGTTATGTTCAGGCAATATCCTAAAACCAGAACCCCTAATGCTCAAGTTTATATTCTCAACATCATAAACAGAATAATTCAGCTTATCTCCATCCTTATCCTCAAAATACTCATTCAGATCAATTATCATATCATCATTCTTATACAACGTGATATTTCCTATCTCTTTAATCAAAGAAGGCATATTCTTGCTTACATTAATATCTTCTTCAACAGAATACCTTATTGAATCAACAGTTAAGTTTCCATCTTCAACAACAAACACCAATTTAAATGAACTTTCATTAAATCCATGCAATAAGCAAGTATCAATACAAATATCATTAAAGCTTATCATTTCCTCATAGAATTCAGCCACAGCCTCTTCAACATTAGAATAAACAATATCTGAATAGATATTTTCAATATCCAGTGAATAATCAGCATATATAACCTGGGATTTAACCAGATTCTTATCACCTGAATCATACCTGCCATAACTCAAATATAAGCTGGAATTCCACTCACCAGAACTCCCTAAACCAATCAAAGCGCAGCAATCATCTGCCCCATAACAAACCATTACATTATTGATATCCCACTTAGTGCATAGCTTAGAAGAATCAACATTCCATCCAAACTCGCTTTCAACATCAAACTTAAATACATCTTCAAATCCTTTTCTTCCACTCTCTAACCCATTAATCAAGATATTCTTACCATCAGAAACCTCTTCAACATTCTCATCACTAATTGCTAATCCAGTAACACTTCCAACTCCAGAACTGCTCAACCTATCACTATCGAATATCAGATACAAGCTTCCATTTCTCTCTAGATAAGCCTTAGCATGACCATTTTTACTCAAAGTCCCATCTAATCTTATCGACTTCAATGAACCTCTGGAATAGAACGTATAATTATAATCCGAGTTTAGCATCAAAGACACATTTTGCTCATAAGCAAAATCCTTGCTGATTGTTACATATCCAGTATAGCTGCTCATAAATCCTATTCCAAACAACATAGCAATAAGCAGAACAGCAGCTATTGGCTTGTAATCTACAAGCATCAATCTCTTTCCTTTTAATTTCTCACTAGAAGTTTCTATAAACTTATCACAATGCTCTTTCCATCCATCTCTTGTCTTCCCTTCTATCTTTTTGCTTAATAACCCATAATACTCTTCTTCACTTATTACTCCATTTTCAAAGTCTTTCTTGATTGCATTTGAATCAGCTTCTATCTTATTCTTGATGCTCTTTGTTTCTTTCAGCTTATTGTTCAGCAAGATCAGTCTTTCTCTTTCATCACCATCTGCTAATCGCACTATCTCTGACTTTGCAATAAACTCATCACAATAGCTCTTCCACTCATCTCTTGTCTTTCCGTCTATCTTTTGGTTCAGGAATACATAATATTCCTCTTTGCTTATCACCCCGTTTTCTAAACTATTTTTTATATCTGATATATCTTCTTCTATCTTTTCCCTTAATTCTTTTATCTCATCTAATCTGTCTACACTATCTTTCTGCTCAACAGCTAAACTCTCAGATTTCGCAATTGACTTATCACAATATTCCTTCCATTCTTCTCTTGTTTTGCCTTCTATCTCTTGCTTTAGATATAGCTTATACTCTCTTCCACTAATCAATCCATTTTGATAGCTCTCTCTAATCTCAGCCAGATCCTTTTCTATTCTTTCCTTTATCTTCCTTATCTCATCTAATTTCTCTCCCTCATCCTTCTGCTCAAACATCAAGTCGAAGATGGACTTATCACAATACCCTATCCATTCTTCTCTTGTTTTGCCTTCTATCTCTTGCTTTAGATATAGCTTATACTCTCTTCCACTAATCAATCCATTTTGATAGCTCTCTCTAATTTCAGCTAGATCCTTTCCTATTCTTTCCTTTATTTCTCTAAAATACTCTAGCCTTTCTTCTACATCAAACTCTTCACTTTTCGTTGCTATATCCTTATTTCTCATTCTTTGTTTTCTTCTTTGCCTGGCTGTATGAAGTCCATATTGTTTTGTAGTCTCGTTTCAAAAGCTTAGCAATCTCTTTAAAGCTCAATTTCAGTTCATCCTTAAGGTACATAGAAGCTGATTCCAACATTCCCAATTTCTCATTAAATATAGAGATAGGAATCACAATTTCTTCAGTTTTTCTCGTCAATAAACCTTTAACCTCTTCTTCAATCAGAAGATGTTTCTTTTTAACACTAGCGAGAACTCTATCTATTTCACTGCTGGAACCCAGCTTTTTATTCATTAACTTCTTATTTAATAAGAACTATTTATAAATATTTCGATTTTATTCTTATCTAATAGGAATAAACCCCCCATCGCATATATGCGAAACATTTATTAACTTTGAAGATTCTACATTCTTAGGGGGTAAAAATGCAGGCTTCAATTGTTTTTCTCGGTACAGGGCAAGGCTCTTTTGTCATAGGCAGAGACATCCTTTCTTCAGGCGGTTTTGTGATCCAGGTAGATGAAAACCAATTCCATATTGATCCTGGCCCAAACTCATTAAGAAATGCAGCTCACTCAGGCATTAATCTAAGGTCAAACACAGCCCTCCTAGTCTCTCACGCTCATTTAAACCACTCAAATGATGTAAATGCCGTAATTGATTCAATGACTTACTCTGGTTTTGATAAAAAAGGAGTCTTAGTTTCAAACAAAACAGTTGTTAGTGGTCAAGATCAATACAAACCCACTCTACTGCCGCATTACAGAGATTTTTTAGAGCGTTTCATAGTCCTGGAAGCAGGCCAGCGTGTTGGAATAAACGAAGTAGAGATACAGGCTTTAAAAACAAAGCACTCAGAACCAAACGCAATAGGCTTTAAGTTCTTCACACCTTATTTTACCTTATCTTACTCAGCTGACACCAAATACTTCCCAGAACTTATAGAAGAATACAAAAACTCAAATATCTTGATCTTAAATGTTCCGCATATCTTAAAAGATGATGCAAAAGACAATCTTTGCATAGAAGACGCAATAAAGATAGTAAAAGAAGTAAGGCCCAAATTAGTAATTATCCAGCATTTTGGTGTAGAGATGGTAAAAGGCGACCCATTATTCCAGATAAGAGAGATTCAGAAATCAACTGGTATCCAGACAATCTCTGCAAAAGACGGCATGATCATTGACCTGATATCTTATTCTGTGGACCGTGGCCAAAGAACATTGCAGGCATACCCTAAAGAACAAAAGATAGAGATAAGGCACGAATCAATAAAAGAACCAGAAAAAGAGGAAGAACCTGCACAAGAAGAATACATCCCAATAGAAGAGATCAAAGAACAGCAAACAGAGCTTTCAGATCAAAACATCTTAGACTCTGAAAAAACACTAAAAGAGATTCTTAAACAAGATTAATTAACAACACAACTGCATAACCTAATAAACAGCCAACACTTAAGATAGGCATTGCAGGGTAAAACTTATCTTTCTGTCCTTTTGTCAATAAAAACAACAAAGCAAAACTTGTAAAAACAGGAATTATCAAACTTTTTAAGAACCCAAAAAGAAATCCATTATCAATTATCAATCCCTTCATAACTACACCTGCAAACAACAAAGGAAATCCAATATCTCCCCCGCCTAAGATGGCTGTCCTTACAACACTTACACCTTTAACCTTTTTCTTAGATTTAACCTCACTCTTAGCTCCTTTGTAAGGTATCAATAATCCAGCAAAAACCTTTGAATCTGTCTGGAACTTAGCCATGGTTATCATATGCTTTATCTTAAACACAGCTATAAAATCATAGATTGAGATAAAGATAAGCAGCATAATCACTGCAAAAACATTCATCACAGGAACAAATATCGCAGCTAACCCCCCATAGACAAATATTTCAGTTAAATTATGGATAATTACATTTGGCCTGAATATCTTATATACAGCAAGTAAAACACTGATAACAAAAGCCAGATAAGCATTCATAAAAGCTGAAAAAGATATCGATAAGCACAAGACAACAGCCAAAAAGAACCAGACTTTCCATAAAAATGTCCTCTTAAACTTAACAAGCAATAACACTAACAAAGTTCCTATTATCACAGCAGTGATTATAAACACAAAAGAGCTTTTTTCATCCATTGGCGGCCTTTCAATATCATAAGGAAGATTAACAAACATTACCTTGCCAGTTTCCTTAGTAGCCTCATGGTCAATATAACCATTCGTAACCAACAATCCAACAACTTGAGCAACAAAAAACAGCATAACAAGCATAAAAGTAACACTGATAGTATGTTTCATAAACTAATCTTAACTTAGCTTGTATATAAAGTTATTGCAGATTAAATACCCAATTCCTATAAAACTTATTTAATCTGCAAGATTGTAAATTTAACCAAATAAGAAAAATTCAGTTAAATTTACAATAATTGAAAAATAAATCTAACTTATCTCTTTCGCATGAATCGGCTTTATCAGGATTCCTTCTGGTTTCTTCTCAAATACGCCATAATCCCCTGGCTTAATATTAAAATCCTTAATAACTCTGGTTGGAAATCTCATTACCATTGAATCTCCAAGAACCCCAAATTTCCTGACAAGCTGCCTTCTTCCGGTTTTGATATCAAACTTGATAAGCTCGCTGGAAGTATAGTATTCTTCACCGCATTTTTGGCATTTTAAACAGTCTAGAGTTACCCCTTCTTTGATACATTTGCTTATTTGAACATCTGCTCCACATTTATAGCAAGTTTTCATGAATTTTTTCATTTTGACCTGTCCTCCATCTTTTTGCTTGTTGGTTTTATATGAATTAATATAACATTTTCATGTTCCACATATGATAAGCATAAGTATTTCCCACGAAATGGATAAAACACATTGTATTTATTCTGGTTTTTCGATAGTGTATAAAGTATAGGCAAATCCTATATCTTTACTACACTAGGAAAAAGCGTTAGCTTTTTTCGTACTAAAATGTGCTCTCCACCCCCTAGTACATCTAAAACAAATTCCAACGGTTTCTTTAATATACCAAGTTCTTCCTTGAAATGCCATGTGAATACTAACAGCTTACCCTTCCAGTACATATCTTCAAACATTATCTCTATCACCTAAAAGATATCTATAGTAACAGATAGATATTTATAAGCTTTTCGCTTTTTTCCTGCTAGAAAACTTTGCTCAAAATAAGAAATGAGCTGTTAACTCTATTGGATATGGATTTTGAGCAAAATCTATACTTTCTAACAACAAATCCAAAACCAATAAATACTACCTAACTAATCCAACATATAGATTCAAAAATGACAAGGTATTATCCGTGGCGATTTTAAAGGAATTCTAGAGCTTTATTTAGTTAAAAAACCACAATTTAGCCTTATTTCAGCAAAAATAGCCTTAAAAATCAATAAAAGACTAATAAAACTCATAGAATACCTTATCGACTTTTTACTCCTCCAGCCTAAAGAAAAAGGTTTATATAATCTCATTTTCCACCGTATATTTAACAAACGATTGGCTCGAGAACCGTACATTCGGGTGGAAAATGAGAACAAGAAAATCAGCTCAGCTGATTTTTCTTCGATTATAACCTTTCTCGAGAACATTAAACCCGGGGTGGTTTTATAGTGGAACACTTTTTAGAAAGAATAAAAAACGCAAAACAAGATGAGATTATTCCTGTTTACAAAGTGATAGATGGACCTATAGACTCAGTTGAATTCTTTGCAAAACTCTCTGATTATGGCAGAAAATCCAACTCTATCTTATTAGAATCAGCAGATATCATCCCAAAATATGGTGAACTTAGCATAGGGAGCGCCTCCCCTTGCCTAAAATTAACAGGTTTAAAAGAAGATTTTGAGATAAAAGCACTAAATCAGCTGGGAAAAAAGCTGTTAAAGCTTTTAAAAAACGATTTAAGCTTCTGCGACAAGATAATCTTCAAACAGGACTTAATCAAAGGAAAACTAGCTCCAAAAAGAAAAAATGTTTCAGAAGAAGAAAGATTAAAGCTAAAAACCCATATTGATATAATCAAAGCATTAGCCTTCAAGTTCAAACCAACAGAAAAACCATTCATACCTTATTGCGGCCTTTTCGGAGCAATATCATATGATTTTATAGATCAATTTGAAGACCTCCCTCAAAACAAAGAAGACCTTCTGCAAAATCCAGACTACGAATTATATTTCTTAGACAACCTTTTCCTAGCAGACCACAAAAAAGGCAAGACCTATTTCATAGCAAATGCCTTAATAACAGATAACAACAGAGATGAAATATACAAAAACTGCATAAAAACCATCTCAAACTATGAAAAAGCCCTAACCCAAAAACCACCAAAACCAAAAAAATTCAAGCCAAAAAAACAGGAACTCTCAACAGATACAACAAAAGAAGAATATGAAGAGATAGTCTCAAAGATGAAAACTCATATTCTCCAGGGGGATATATTCCAGGTTGTTCCTTCAAGAACAATAATTGCAGATTATAATGCAGAGCCACTTGACATTTATCAGACCCTTAGAAAATTAAATCCGTCTCCTTATATGTTTTTCATGAATCAGGGAAAGGACATATTACTAGGCGCTTCTCCAGAGATGTCATTAAGAGTACAAGGAGATGAAAAAAAGACAGTTGAGATAAGGCCAATAGCAGGAACAAAACCCAGAGGTTTAATAAATGAAAAGATAGACCTTGATCTTGACTCAAGATATGAAACAGAGCTCAAGATAGATGAAAAAGAGCTTGCAGAACACACCATGCTTATAGATTTAGCCAGAAACGATGTTGCAAAAATCTCAGAAACAGGAACAAGATTTTGTAATGAGCCATTTGTAGTTGAAAAATACTCGCATGTTCAGCATTTAGTTTCAAATGTAACTGGAATTCTAAAAAAAGACTTAGATGCCTTGCATGCTTATCTTGCAACAATGAACATGGGTACATTGACAGGCTGCCCAAAAGTAGAAGCAATGAAACTAATCAGAGCTCACGAAAAAAACAAAAGAGGCTTTTATGGCGGTGCAGTTGGATACATCACACCTAACGGCGATATGGACACTACAATTGTAATAAGAAGCATGTTCCTCAAAAACAACAAAGCCTACATAAGAGCAGGAGCAGGCATTGTTTATGATTCTATACCTGAAAATGAATTCATAGAAACAGAAAAAAAGGCAAAAGCATGCCTAAAAGCAATAACCTTGGCAGGTGGTCTGAAGTGAGAGTTCTGTTTATCGATAACTTTGATTCATTCACCTATAACCTAGTTGATGAATTCCAGAAAAGAGACTGTGAAGTCTTAGTATACCGAAACAACATAGACATAAAAACCATGGATCAAATCATAAAAAAATTTAAACCAAGCTTAATAGTTATCTCTCCTGGTCCAAGCACACCAAAAAATGCAGGCATATCTAAAGAGATAATCCAAAATTACCACGAATCAATTCCTATCTTTGGAGTTTGCCTTGGTCACCAATGCATAATCGAAGTATTTGGCGGTAGAGTAGACAAAGCAGTTGAAACAATCCACGGAAAACCTTCAAAAATAACTCACGATAAACAAGGGATATTTAAAGGCTTAGAAAATCCATTCCAGGCAGGAAGATACCACAGCTTAGCAGGTTATGATATACCTTATTGTCTTGAAATAACAGCAAGAACAATAGACAGAGACATAGTCATGGCCGTTCGTCATAAAGAATTCCCAGTTATAGGTGTTCAGTTCCATCCAGAATCAATCTTAACTCCAATTGGCGGTTTAATCATCAACAATCTTATCGGGATGATTAAAAAATGAGCTTAGAAATTTTTATATTTCTGGCTCATTTAAAATGCGGTGATTTTAAATGATCAAAGAAGCGATTTCTAAATTAATAGAAAAGCAAGACCTGACAATGCAGGAAGCAGAATCAGTCATGGACGAAATAATGTCTGGAAAAGCAACAGACGCTCAGATTGCTGGCTTTTTAGTAGCTCTAAGATTAAAAGGCGAAACAATAGATGAAATCACAGCTTGCGCAAAAGTCATGCGCCAAAAATCATCAAGGATAAAACCCAAAGCTCACTCTAAACTAATAGATGTTGTTGGCACAGGAGGAGATAGCTCAGGAACATTCAATATCTCAACAACTGCATCATTTGTTGTTGCTGGAGCAGGAATCCCGGTTGCAAAACACGGCAACAAAGGAGTATCATCAAAATCAGGCTCAGCAGATGTACTCTCAGCTCTAGGAATCAACATAAACTTAGAGCCAAAAAAAGTAGAGCAATGCATTGATGAAGTCGGAATTGGATTTATGTTCGCTCCAACCTTCCATAGTTCAATGAAATATGCAATAGGCCCAAGAAAAGAGCTTGGGATAAGAACCATTTTCAATATTCTCGGCCCATTAACAAACCCAGCAGAAGCTCCATACGAGCTTATGGGTGTTTTTAGTGAATCTTTAGTTGAGCCAATGGCAGAAGTCTTAGGTAAATTAGGCTGCAAGCACGCTTTAGTTGTTCATGGTAATGGCTTAGATGAGCTCACCATATGTTCAAAAACAAAAGTAGCTGAATACAAAGACAATAAAGTAAACACTTATGAGATAGATCCAAAAGATTTCAACATAAAAACAGCATCTTTAAACGATATCAAAGGAAACTCACCAGAAGAAAATGCAAAAATCACATTAAATATCCTTGAAGGAAAAGAAAAAGGCCCAAAAAGAGACATTGTTCTATTAAACGCAGGTGCAGCTATCTACACAGCAGGCATGGCAAAAACCATAAAAGAAGGAATAGATCTTGCAAAAAATTCTATTGATTCTGGCAAAGCTTTAGAAAAGCTTAATAAGTTGAAAGTTTGGACTAATAAATAAGTCCTCTTATTATTCTATGAGGGTTAGGAAAATGATACTAGACAAGATAGTAAACCAAAAGAAGAAAGAAGTGCAAAAAAGGAAAAAAAGGCTTCCTTTGACTAGATTAAAGCCTCTTCTGAAAAACTCAGACAGTGACTTCAAAAAAGCGCTCAGCAAAGGATTCAGCTTAATAGCTGAAATCAAAAAAGGCTCACCTTCAGAAGGCATCATAAACAACAGATTTAACTTAGAAGAGATAGCAAAAATCTACCAGAAAAACAAGCACGTAAAAGCAATCTCAGTATTGACAGACAAGAAATTCTTCTTCATGGGCCCAACCTGCTTGATAGAAACAAGAAAATTAACAAATAAACCCCTGCTAAGAAAGGATTTCATAATAGACGAATATCAAGTATATGAATCAAGGTTTTATGGCGCAGATGCAATCTTGCTGATAGCAGCCATACTAAGTCAAAATCAGATCAACAAATTCATAGAAATCGCAAAAAAATACAAAATGCGCTGCTTAGTTGAAGTCCACACAGAACAAGAACTAAAAAAAGTTCTAAAGACAAAAGCAGAGCTCATAGGAATCAACAACAGAAACCTAGATACATTGAAAGTAGACCTAAACACAACCATAGCTCTAGCAAAAAAAATAAAAAAGAACCAGATTATAGTAACAGAATCAGGCTACAACTCAAAAAAAGAGATAAAAACAGTAAAAAACAAAGTCAATGCAGCATTAATCGGAACATCCATATTAAAA
>Ga0180007_10006839_pt1 | contig 11003 bp, 12 predicted proteins | sample MM_PC_MetaG_FD_121122 | JGI IMG/M metagenome (GOLD analysis project Ga0180007, IMG submission 121122) | Groundwater microbial communities from the Aspo Hard Rock Laboratory (HRL) deep subsurface site, Sweden - MM_PC_MetaG | ecosystem: Environmental > Aquatic > Deep subsurface > Groundwater...
AGAGGAAAAACTAAATAGATACAATTTTCTATCTCTACCCATTCCCCTACCTTTCTTTCTCTGTGAACTCTGTGTTCTCTGTGGCTAATTAAATTCTTTTCCCATTAGCGTCTATTAGCGTTCATTAGTGGTTTATCTTCTCCTTTATTTCTCCTCATTCTCTTTTCTTCTTTGTTGTACTTCAGTTGGGTAAATAGTTACCCATACCTACTACACCCCCTTCATTGACGACCGGATGTTTATCGTCTCCTACTATTCGGACAAAAAGCTCTCAGACGAATTAAGCCGGAAGAGAGGTTGTGAATATATCTACGAGAGATCGAATGATTGGTATCGCTTTGTCTTTGTGGATGGAAATTTTACCAATGTCCAAAATGATGATCTAAAGAGAGAGCTGATCAGGAAACACACCTATGCCCGCTGGGCAGGTGGGGGAAGCCTTTATGGAATGAGCAGATACAGCCTTGTCCTCCTCTGTGATGAGAGTGATGACAGTGATGACAGTGAAAAGATGCTCAAGCAGCATATAAATTCCATCTATTACCAGATGGCCATGATCGTTCTCTTCCAGCGAGCGATGCTGCTTAAGTTTGCCGAGGACCTTGACGAGCTGATAAAAGAGTTTAAAGTAGGCAGGCTCTCGGAGTCCTTACAGAGAAAGGCAGAAAAATTACACGGAGATTTTATAAAGTTCATCAATAAATACTGGTTCATTGAGGTGACACCCCAGGAACAGGGGATAGAGATGTATAACCAGTGGCTGGGTCTGGTTGGCCTGGACAAATTATAATAATAAAACTTCCCCTTTTCCCATCTTTCCCATTTTCCCTTGTTTACACAAGCAGTTACGAAATTATCGCTTCAGATTGTTACTCTCCTTCATTGGTAAACTATGAATCATCCCTTTAAAGACCTTTCCTGGCAAAGACTCTCTGTTACCCTGGTAAATATCAGGGTTTCCCAAGCAATGACCGCCCATCCCTTCTCTGTCTTTCAGGCAATCATCAAGGGAGTTTCCCTCTCTATTGGGGATGATGCCGAACCCCTTATTTTCTTTCACATCAAGGACAAAAGACACACCGTAAAGATGCGGCCATCATACAAAATTCCACTGGAGATATTCTTCTTCGAGGCCAACTTAAATTATGCCCATCAGTGAAGAAAGGCCTTTACGGACTATCTCTCCTCTCCTGAAACAGGCAGGAATTTTGAGATAGTGGATATGAGCGAGATAGAAGAGCGGCGCTTTGATGCGGTGGCAGCGGAAGCCGGCATAACCCGAGCCGAAGGAGAGATCTGTCTGGAATTCCTGACCCCGTTTCCCTTTAAAACAGAGAAAGAGAAGCACCGAACCTACATCAGTAAATCTACCCTTATCCACTCTTTTGAGAAGAGATTCTCCCGGCTATTTGGCAAAAAGATCATCTATGCCAGCCAGGATGACCAATTCTCAATCCTTCCCTATTACTGGAAGTACACCGAGATCAGGCATCCTTCTAAGTCTCAGCCAGGCAGAATCCAGTATCTCAACGGCTGTATCGGCCCGCTTTACATCAAAGGAAACTTTAAGGATTTTTTGCCATTTCTGATCCTTGGAAGCGAGCTGCACACCGGCTCTAAGCTCTCCAACTCTCAAGGATACTACTACCTGCCCAAAGAATCCCCCGGCTATTTCAAGAGATATTTCCCTGACGAAAGGGTAATACTCTCTTGTGTAAGGGATGTCATAGAAAGGCACGACCATGCTTCTCCCGCATCAATGCCACTGTCAGGGCTGTCGGATTAAACCCGTATCTGGGATTCCTGCACAGTCCGCAAAACGACTATGAATCCCTTGTCTGCGATATCGAGGAGCTGTTCAGGTCAAGGATCAACCGGTGCGTCATTCGGATGGTCAATCTAAGGATCATCACCAAAGACGATTTTGTTAAGTCAGAGAGGGGAATCCATCTTAAGGGAGAGGCGATAAAAAAGTTTGTCAACCAGTTTGAGACAGAGATGAACAGGAAAGGATCTAATCATACTTTGTCGCTTAAAGAGAATATTTATGTCCAGGTGGCTGTTATCAAAAAATGGATACTTGACAATAGCTCATTTTCGTTTTATAATTGGAAGGTATGAATTGAACAGGCAAAATGTACTAAAGGGAAAAGGGGAAATGGAGGAAAAATGGGAAAAAGATTTTAGAATTAAAGATTTGGTTTCCCCTTTTCCCAAATTTCCCATTTTTCCTTACTTACACTGTTAAGTTTTGTTTAAGAGCCTAAACCCTTGAAAATATATGATTGAGTGCTTATGAGAGGTATAGCTGACTATGCAATAGTTTATGACATCTCATCCGATTCCGAACGGGCCAGGGTGGATAAGACGCTAAAGGGCTTTGGATTTCGGGTTCAGAAGAGTGTCTTTGAATGCAGACTGAATAGAAGGGGCCGCAATGAACTACTTGCAAACCGGTAGGAACTGAAACAGATCTAAATCTCCAGCCGAGATATTTTGTGAGTCTGAAAGGACATTCCTGTCGGTAGGAACTGAAACATAGCTGACCCACCATTACTAGCGATTCCAAAAGTCTGAAAGGACATTCCTGCCGGCAGGAACTGAAACTACTTCTATCTCAAAACCTTTTCTTGTGTGTCTGAACTGCCTCTTTCCTAAACCTAATCCTAATCCTTCCCCATTTCTCCACCTTCTCCCTTTCCCCTTTCTTACACAATTTCTGCCATAATGAGAATTGCTGTCAAAAAATAGTTGTGGATGATTAAATATTGTGCTATAGTATTTAAGATTTAAAGTAGAAGAAAGAAGGGTAATGGTTGTTAGATAATAGTTCAGTCACAAAGGCACAAAGGAGGCGTAAGCCGCCTCCCGCTCTACCCGGTATGCAAAAAAGAAAGAAGGAGGACATGAGCTATGAAGACGCTTGCTGTAACTGATACTCTTGATCTGTCAATCCCAGAGAGAATTCAACTGGTAGAGGATATTTGGGATACGATAGCCGTAGAAGCCGACTCGGTTAAATTGACTGAAAAAGAAAAGAAGATAATCAATGGAAGATTAGAGGCGTATCACCAAAATCCCGATTTAGGTTCTCCGTGGGAGGATGTTTTCAAGAGAATAGTGAGCAAAAATGAGATATAGAGTTGTCGTCAGGCCTGAGGCTGAAAATGACCTGAGGGAAGCTTTTTCTTGGTATGAGGATAAAAGACAAGGGTTAGGATACGACTTTCTTTTGCAGATTGATGCAGGCCTGAGATTCATAGAAAGAAATCCAAAAGTTTTCCCACCGGAATATAAAGGAGCAAGAAAATACCTTGTCAAGAGGTTTCCATACAAAATAATCTATCTGCTTGAAGGAGAAAAAATAATTGTCTTAGCTGTAATCCATGGCAAAAGAAGCCCAAACTTAACAAAAGAGAGAATAGATGGCATCTAATAAGAGGCTGTCTGTAAGTACTGGATTTATATAGACAAAGGAGAAATTAAGTGATTACCAAAGAACTATTAGAAGTTATCCATGTGGCCGCCAGTATTCAGCGCTGGAATGATCATATTCGGCCCATAGAATTGACAGAGCTTGACAAGCAGGCTCACAAGATGATCATTGCCTTTGTGGTGGCTAAGTTTGAGGAGTCAAAAAGAGAGATAGACTACAGAAAGCTGATTGAAGGAGGGCTTTTTGAGTTTTTGCACCGCATTATTTTAACTGACATAAAACCTCCTGTCTTTCACAAGCTTATGGCTAAAAAAGGCAGGCAGCTAAATGAGTGGGTCTTGAGCCGGTTAGATACAATAATTACTGATATTGAAGAAGGCTTTGCCGATAGATTTAAAAAGTATCTCTTTGAAAGTGATTATGCCGCCATTGAGAAGAGGATTCTTAAGGCCGCCCACTACCTGGCTACTAACTGGGAGTTCAAGATCATCTATGCCTTAAACTCCCATTCTTATGGAATTAAACAGACAAAGGCCGAGATAGACAATGAGTTGGAAGACTACTTTGACCTGATTGGTGTAGGCAAGCTTGGCCTCTTTAAGAAGTCCTACCATTTTATTGACCTTTGCGGACAGCTCAGGTTTCAGCAAAGATGGGCTCAAACACCACGGATACCCAAGACCTCGGTTTTGGGCCACATGCTTATTGTAGCCATCCTTTCCTATCTGTGCTCGCTCCAGTTGAAGGCTTGTCCTAAGCGTCTTTACAACAATTACTTTACCGCCCTTTTTCATGATATTCCAGAGGCGCTTACCAGGGATATTGCTTCCCCGGTTAAAAGGTCGGTTGAAGGTCTGGAGGAGATCATCAAGGAATACGAGCAGACCCAGCTTGAGGAAAAGATCCTGCCACTTCTGCCTTCCGCCTGGCATAAGGAAATGAGATACTTCCTGACAGATGAATTCAGAGGTAGAATTCTAAAGGACGGCGAAAAAGAAGTTGTTGCTGCCTCAAAAATAGACAAGCTTTACAACCAGGATAAATATTCTCCCATTGACGGAGAAATAATTAAGGCCTGCGATAACTTAGCCGCTTACATTGAAGCCTCTCTCTCCTTAGAGCATGGAATAAAATCCCATCAAATAGAGACAGCCAAAGAGGAACTATACCGGATATATAAAAACAAGAAGATAGCAGGCATCAACTTTGGCCGGATATTTGACTATTTTTAAGTAGCCAGTAGCCGGATATCTATCTCTATTGTCTACTAACTAAGTCCTACAATGGAAGAAAACCTAAACAAACTCCAGGAAACAATAAAGTCTTACCTGCCTGAAGCTGACCTTGACCCTGTCAGGAAAGCCTATCTTTTTGCCAAAGAGGCCCACAAAGATCAGAAGCGCCTCTCAGGCCAACCTTATTTTTCCCACCCTCTGGCTGTAGCCAATATCTTAGCCTCCCTAAACTTAGATGTAACCACCATTACTGCGGGCCTCTTGCATGATACAATAGAGGATACAGAAGTTACTGTCTTAGATGTAGAAGAAGAAATTGGCCGGCTTGTGGCCGGATTGGTGGAAGGGGTCTCAAATGTAACTCATGTCGCCCGCCAGACCAGAGAGCGGCGAAGGATTGAAAATCTTAGAAAGGTTCTCTTAGCCACGGCTAAAGATACAAGAGTAATCTTGATTAAGTTAGCTGACAGGTTGCACAATATGCGCACCTTAGAACATCTTCCCTTAAACAACCGATACAGAATAGCCCACGAAACGCTGGAGGTGTATGCTCCTTTGGCCCATCGTCTGGGAATGGGAAAGATGAAGGGAGAGCTTGAAGACCTTTGTTTAAAATATCTCCACCCAGAGGTATATTGCGACTTAAAGAAGAAGATAAATGAGGCTATTCGCCAGAGGGAAGTCCATATTGATCTGACAAAGAGGATCTTGGATGAGAAACTTGAAAAGGCAGGGATCAAGGCTGAAGTCTTTGGCCGGCCAAAACATTTTATGAGCATTTATAAGAAGATGATCGATCAAGGAAAGAGCTTTGATGAAATTTATGATTTGGTAGGCATTCGGATCATCACAGACGATCTTAAGAACTGCTACGGCGCTTTAGGCATCATTCATGCTCTCTGGACACCCATTCCGGGCCGGTTTAAAGACTACATTGCCGTGCCCAAGTCAAATATGTATCAGGCTCTGCACACGACAGTCATTGGTCCGGCCTCTTCGCCCATAGAGGTCCAGATCAAGACAGGGGCAATGGATCAAATTGCTGAAGACGGTGTTGCGGCTCACTTTCGCTACAAGGAAGGAAGCGGCGCGGATAAGGAATTAGATGAGAAGCTATCCTATTTAAAGAAGACTTTCTTAGAATGGCAGCAGAATTTAGACTCAGTTGATCCGGCAGAATTTATGGAGAACCTGAAGATAGATCTCTTTACTAAGGAGATCTTTGTCTTTACTCCCAAGGGAGAGATAAAGGTTCTTCCTGCCGGGGCAACTCCGGTTGATTTTGCCTATCAAATTCACACTGAGATTGGAGATTGCTGCTTAGGGGCCAAGATCAATGGAAGGATTGTTCCCTTGCGTCACAAATTAAGCTCTGGCGATATGATTGAGATTTTAACCTCCTCTAAGGCTCATCCTTCCGGAGACTGGCTGAATTTTGTCAAGACTTCTAAGGCCAAAGGAAGGATCAGGCAATACCTAAGGGAGAAGCTTCTTGAGACAGAACCTTCCCAGGCCAAGGAAGCGCCTATCCAGAGAGAAGAAAAAAAGCCTCAAATTAAGAAAAGAGAGATTTCCTCTTCCGGAATTAGTGTCTCCGGAGTAACAAACTTAGTCCTTAATTTGGCCAGGTGCTGCAATCCTTTGCCAGGAGATGAGATCATTGGTTATATTACCATAGGAAGAGGAGTCTCTGTCCACCGGCTGAATTGCCCGAATGTCTTAAATCTTTCTGATCCCCAAAGAAGAATAGAGGTCTTCTGGCAGCCTGAAAAGGAAGGAACTTATGAGGTTGAAATTAGCGCCCTGACTCACAACAGGGTAGGACTTCTAAAGGATATGTTAGAGGTTATCTCCGCCACCAGGACGATCATAAATGAGGCTGACGCTAAAACCACAGGTGACGGCCTGGCTAAATGCCATTTCAGAATAGTGGTAAACCACCTTGACCGTTTAAAGCCCATCATTGCTCAGTTAGAAAAGGTAGAAGGAGTATTGGAAGTTCATCGGACGAGATCTAAATGAACCTGCTTAACCAAACCAAACAAACTTTAAGAAAATATGGTCTTAGACTCCGTAAGGGATTGGGACAGAATCTTCTAATTGATGATGATGTTTTAGAGAAGATAGTTGAGGCTGCTTCTCTTACTAAAGATGATCTTGTCTTAGAGATTGGCCCGGGCTTAGGGGTATTGACTAAAAGACTTGCTTCTTTGGCTTCAAAGGTGATTGCCGTTGAGATTGATTCGGCTCTGGTTGGACTCTTAGGAAGAGAGCTAAGAGATTGCAAGAATGTAGAGATAATAGAGGCTGATATCTTAAAGACTGATCTTTCTAAGCTGCTTCCTCCCTCCTCTCCCAAATTAAAGGTTGTGGCCAACCTTCCTTATTACATTACTACGCCAGTCATAATCCATCTTTTGGAGAAGAGAGATCTTATTGAAAGCATGATCATTATGATCCAAAAAGAGGTAGGAGAAAGGATTATTGCCTCTCCTGGCGGAAAGGATTACGGCTCCCTTTCTATCTTAGTTCAATATTACGCTATCCCGGAGTTAGTCACCCCTGTCTTCTCTTCTTCCTTTATTCCCAGGCCAAAGGTGGACTCAAGCGTGATAAAGCTTAAGGTCGCAGATGCGCCAAGGGTAAAGGTAGATGACGAGAAGCTCTTCTTTAGAGTAGTTCGAGGCGCATTTGGAAAAAGGAGAAAGATGCTGCCCAATGCCCTTTCCGGGGCAGGCTTTGATAAAGAGAAGGTAGTTGATCTGCTTAATCAAATGGGGCTTGATCCCAAACAGAGGGGAGAGACCTTAAGCATCCAGGAGTTTGCTGCCCTTAGCAATTTGCTCTTTCTTGAACTGTAGGAATTATGGGCCGCAGATTTTCGAGAGATGTTCAGGATTAAAAAAGTGTAATCAAGGGAAAAGGGGAAATGGGGGAAAATGGAAAATCAAAAAATTCTCACACAGAGCCACAAAGCACACAAAGAACTAATTTCATTGACAACTTTTTATTCTCTTGATATACTAAGTCAGAAGTCAGAAATTTTCGCGGCTTTCGTAGTTGTGTCTTAGTGGCTGAGCAGTTACAGTTAACTAAATATACGAGGAGGTGTTAAGAGATGGAAACATTAAAACAAGAAGCAATACAAGTAATTTCAAAACTGCCTGAGTCTGCTAATATTGACGATATTATGTATGAACTTTATGTAATTGATAAGATTAAGAAGGGCATAGAAGCTGCTGAGCGTGGAGAGGTAATATCTACAGAGGATCTAAAAAAGGAAGGTGATAGAGATGGCAATGGCAATGGAAACAATTCCACTCCCATTGGAGATTTGGGAAAAGGCAAAGTCTATTAAAGAGATTGATAAATGGGTTCTATTCCACTATCCTCAGGTTGTGGATAGGAAGCGCAAGAAGGGAATCTCCTTTATGACGGATTTTCTCTTTTTGAAAGATAAGAAGATAGAGATTAAGCTAAAGATTGAAAAAGATGAAGTCCTGGCTGTTCTTCCCCACACGGATATAGCTGATTCTGGAGATGATGCTGAAGAAGCAAAGAAGAATTTAAAGAGAACCATAGAGATTGATTATGAACATCTGTCTCAGGATAGAGTGGCCTTAAGCGATCGTCTTTTGGATCAATTGAAATATCTCGAAGGATTAATAGGAAAAGATAGCTGATGGTTGTTTCTAAGGACAATTTTTGTAAGGCGCTAATCCATCTTGGTTTTGAAGAAGAAAAAGGCAAAGATCATCTCTACTTTAAATTTATCCATAAAGGAAAGGTAGTCGCAAGAACCAAAGTCTCTCGTGGAAAACCAAAGGATATTAAGAAGAATCTCCTTGGCCATATTTTGAGAAGCCAGATCTTTCTGACAAAAAAGCAACTGAACTTAGCTATTGCTGGAAAGTTAGGTGGTAATGAGTATGGTTGTATTCTAAAAGAGAAAGAGATTATTTGAGGAAAGATAAGAATCTCTCGAAAATCTGTGCAATCTGTGGATTGATCTTTGCGACTTGGCGCTAGATTAAATCCTGTAAATCAGCGTTAATCTGCGTCTTGTTTTCAATCTAAATCTAAAATTTCCTTGACTCCATTCTTAAAATGTAGTAGCCTTGAGGCCGGAGGTGATGAAAATGGGAGCTACGGTAGCACATATTTCTAAAGAACTTAACATCCTGCCCGATGAACTGACTCAGCGAAGTCTTCGGCTCTACCTGGAACATGAACTTCGTCTGGCTGAGGAAGATATCGCTGACATTCGTGATAAATATTTAGTTGCCACTCAAGCAGAATTGGAAGAGAATATCAAAAACAAAAAAATTTACAGTCATCCTGCCTGGGAAGACCTTATTGCCTGGGAGAACACCGAAGAGCACATCGCTAAACTCAAGAAGACAATCCGGACAATTTGATAATTCAATGATCAAACTCTACAATAAGCTTAAAGTCATAGCCCAATCCGAGTATAAAGATATTGTCACCTCTACGAAAATCTTAGGCAAAAGGACAATCGGCTCTTCTAAATTGCGTATCTTTCTCAAAGATCAAACCTACCTTGACATCTGGTTAAGCCCAGGAGGGAAATACTCCTACCATTGGGAACAACGTGCACAAAGAGGAACAATCTATCGGCACGATAATGCCCCTGACTTCCCCCATATCAAAACCCATCCCCAACATATTCATGATGGCGATGAGAAAAATATTTGCCCAAGTTATATAGATACCAACCCTACCATAGCAATCAAGCAAGTTCTTACTGTCATCAGGCAGAAGTTAGAAGAGATTTAATAAAATAGGAAACTACGAAACACGCGAAAGACACGAAAATGAATGATTTGTGTTCAGACATAGTATAAACACTGAAAATCACCGAAAGCACCGAAATTATACCATCTCTACAAAAAGTTTAGGAGGAGAAAAGAAAGATGAGAAAGGAAATTAGGAAAGAAGGAAGTAAGTTTCTTGGTAATTTCATATTGGTATTGGGTGTGTTTCTTCTAAGTGGATTGGTGTTAGTTCCACAGGCTCAAGCTGCTGATTACTATGTTGATGCCAATAGCGGTAGCAATGTCACTGGAGATGGGGCTCAGGACAATCCATGGCAGACTATCTCCTACGCGCTTGCCCAGGTTTCAGGAACTGGACATACCATACATGTTGCGGCAGGAACTTATAGCCCTACTATGGGAACATGGTATGAAGTCTTCCCGATAAATCTGAAAGATGGAGTTTCCCTAGTTGGTGAAGGAAAGGAAATAACAATAATCGATGCCCAAGAGACAAATTATGTATTTAAAGGGATAGATATAGGAGGCTCAACGGTTATCAAGGACTTTACAATAAAAAATGGAAAACATCCTAATTTTGGGTTTAGTGATAAAGCAGGATGTATTTACCTATCCAGCTCCTCCCCGATAATTAGGGATAATATTATTGAAGGAGGGACTGCCTATTTTGGAGGGGCAGGAATCGGAATGGAGGGCTCATCCTCCCCGCAAATAATTAATAATATTATAAGAAACAATAGATGCACAAGTTATGGAGGAGTTATTAATATAGATGGTATAGATGGTAATTCATCACCGATAATAGAAGGTAATGAACTTATTGGAAATTTTGGAGGAATGACTAATGGTTATGGTGCAGCCATATATATGAATGCTACTTCCACTATAAATCCAATAATATGTAACAATGTTATTATCAATACAAATGGTCATGGAATTTCAATGCTGTATTCAGGTTCAAACCCAACGATAGTTAATAATACTATAGTTGGAAGTACATATAGCGGTATTCGTCTGACCTATGATGGTCATGGGTTAATCAAGAACAATGTGATAGCCAACAACGAAAAATACGGGATTGAAGAGTCTAACTGGTCCACTTATATCAATAGTGATCCATCAGCAGTAAAATATAATCTCTTCTATAACAATACCTTGGGGCATTATCTGGATGAAGGTGAAAGTACCTATCCAAATGTAAATATCATGGACAGCCTTATCCCAGAATGTAGCAATAACTTAGAGGGTAATCCATTATTTATAGATCCAGCCAACGATGATTACCACCTTCAGGAGACCTCACCAGCTATAGATGCAGGGACCAATACAGCACCAAACATTCCTTACACTGACTTTGATGGCCAAAATCGAATGTTTAATGGAGTAGTTGACATAGGAGCAGACGAATATATTGGAATTGACACAACTCCACCTTATACTGAAGGACATAGTCCTGCCAAGGGTTCTGCAAATGTACCTGGCAATACTAATATTGTAGTCCAAGTAAAGGATGATGGATTTGGTGTTGATCAATCG
>Ga0180007_10006840_pt1 | contig 11003 bp, 6 predicted proteins | sample MM_PC_MetaG_FD_121122 | JGI IMG/M metagenome (GOLD analysis project Ga0180007, IMG submission 121122) | Groundwater microbial communities from the Aspo Hard Rock Laboratory (HRL) deep subsurface site, Sweden - MM_PC_MetaG | ecosystem: Environmental > Aquatic > Deep subsurface > Groundwater...
CAATGGGCTTTTTGTTGGCGATGCTCCCCAAACTCAATTAGGTGTTTTCGTGAAAAGTAAAATAATCGATCTGTTCGATTTTAGCTTTAACTATACCTATAATGATCGTTTGTATGCCGACTTTGATCCTGCCGCGCGTTACAATCCAACTGACCGGAAACAATCGTTCAGGTTGCCATCATACAGTCTTTTAGATGCACACCTTGGATACACCTTTAAAATATCAAACCATGATGTTTATACCGGCCTGAGTTGTTATAATTTGTTAAATAAGGAATACATCACCAGAGGTGAAGACGGATCAAATCATGATCTCTCTACTTTTCAAGGAAATTGGGGCTTTGGGCGCACTTTCAGCCTCAATTTAAAAGTTAACTTTTAATGAAATGAGTGCTTAAACAGGCAGAAATAAAAAAGGAGGCCGATCGACCTCCTTTTTTATAAAATTTAAATAAATCTTTAGTTTACAGTTCTGTCAGAAACGTATTCAAAAGTTGGAGGATTACCAGATCCAGTGCATTTGAAAACATATTCATGGTATTCATTTCCGGCATTCACTCCTGTGGGATAATAAAGATAAGTTGTTAAATAATAATAAACATCCACTCCACTAACCTTAGCTACAGCATTTGGGTAACGTAGCTGAGCAAATTTCTCCATACCTTTTTTTAATCGTTCCCATAAGAGTGCTACTTTAGCTGCATCAGTGCTTGCTGCATACAATTCAGCGTCACCGGATGCTGGGAATCCATAAGCCTGTCCACTGAAATATGGATTTCGATAACTTAAACGGAAGCTTACATTTGAATACCTACTTCCAAATCCATAGTAAAACTCCTCATTCTTGTATTGTGGATTAGCAAATTTTGCAATTGCAGGAGTAGCCAAGACATAATCAACCATTAATTGATAATCTGATTGCTCCATGACCATTTTAACAGTTGGGTCAAATAACCATCCAGCATTCGAGTAAACAAATTGTTCAGTCCTTGTAATTTTGAAAGAATTCGGCACCCATGTTCCATTTGTTAACTTAAATTGAGCAGCACCTGAGTAATTTGGATTACTTGAAGATTTGTAAATAACAGTTTTTATATTACCTTCCAGCGCATATGGGAATTTTTGACCAAGGTAGTTAGGAATATATAATGGAACGTTAGCAGAAGAAATATAACTAAATCCTATGGTAGTATAATCTACAGGTTGTAGAGCTACAAAAGTATTGTCTGCGGGTACCCAAGCACTTCCATTGAACTTATAAGTCACATATTGTTTTTCTGAACTTGCAACAGACAATGCAACTTTTTCTTCCGATACTTTTACATTATCAACCTGATAAGTAGTAGTTTTTGCAGGGTCAGTTCCTCGATTCGCAGCAGATCTGCCATCGCCATCATACCTAAAAGCGATTCGAACTTTTTTACCTGCATATGCAGTTAAGTCAGCGACGCCGGCATTTGCACTTACACTGTATCCTGACGGTGATTGTGGGAGTGTGAAATTAGATGAAATATCTGTCCAGGTAGCTGTGCCTATACCTGCTTCTGTTCCATCAAAATTTTCAGATATCCAAACGGTCAAACAATCTGCATTAGAATAACCAGCTACAATATTAAAAGTAAATAAAGGAGCCACAGCTGTTTGTAGGTTAATTTCCGGAGAGATCATATAGACTTGATTAATAGCACCACTATTGTAAGAAGAAACCTGTGCATAATTATTACTACTATAGGTTCTGCAGAACCAGTTAAGTGATCCCAGTACATCTTTACTCATCCAACCAGCTTCCGAAACAACAGTATATGGAGAAGAGGTAACAGTATGTGTACTCCAATCATATGCATAATAACTTACTTCTGTAATATCGGTAACTGCATCTATTGCTGAATAATTATACTCAACAAATTTGTATAGACCATTGGCAGCTGTTGGAAATTTTGCGGCTAAAATTGCCGGAATCTTAGCAGCAGGAGTAAAAGTAGGGGTAAATGCACTTACATAATTACCTCCACCCCATGCTGATTGATAATCTGCATTATTTAAAATATTAACTGTTCTCAAATCATTCAAATAAGTAGGTTGATCTTCGCCCAAAGTATAAGTAATCATAGCAGTTGAACCTAAGTCGCCATAAGGATATTTGGTTTTTAGCAAATACGGTACGTATTCGGATGCTGGAGCTGAGTTTGTAAAGAACTTATTTGTCCCTATACTCGTTGCAAGAGCAATTTTAGCGGGATCTGTTGTAGCAGCTTTGGCGGCACTGCTAATTGTAGTATAATCAGCACTTGTCAAAGTATATGTATAAGCTGCGACATTTGTAAGTTTGGTCATATCGGCAAGTCCCTCGAATTGATCGTTGAATTTCTCACAACCACCAAGAAGCACAGCAAAAGCCAAACCTAAAATCAATGAATAAAATATCTTTTTCATGTTTTTCAGTTTTTAGAATTTAATTTTTAGAGAGACTGAACCGGTTCTTCCGAAACCATAGAATACAGGTGAAGTTTTCCAGTCGTGATCGACACCATCAGTAGCATCAGTGATGTACTCGGTATCAAAAAGGTTTTGAATATTGCCATAAACCGTAGCATCCAAATCGCCTATTTTGAAACGATAGCTTGCATTGAAATCAAATGTTGTAGCATCAGGAATCTGCCAAGGTTGAGAAAAGTTCGTGGGACTCAAACTTGAACTTACTGTTGAAATACTAAAATAGGCATAGTTTTTTCCAAAATAATTTGCATCTAAACCTAAATTAAATCCTCTCACTAACTCATATCTAACTCCAATTGCAGCTGTTGTTTGTGCCGAATTACCAACCTTGATTCCTCCAATATTGACATCAATCTTGGCATGATCCGGTCCTTGTAATGCAACTACATTACCATTTGCATCTGTTGGTTGTCCATTGCGGTTATAAAGATAACCTGAGGCATCATTTTGCCAGGTATAGTCTCCCAACGAAATCATACCGGTAACTTGCAATCCATATATTGGTTTTGAAACAAAATCAAGTTCAATCCCCTGATGAAGTGCGTTCACACCTTCCATGTTTGCAACTAAACTTTCCGGACTGTTAGCGTTAAGTGCACGAACCATTGTTTTATCTTTCCACTGAGTACGATAGATATTCAAATTGGCAGAAATTAGTGTAGAACGGTAGCCATAACCCACTTCTGCTGATATTGCTTTTTCGTTAACCGCATTAGGGTTGGTAATATTACTGGTAGTTGATTGCAGGAATGCACCTCCCGAGAAGAATGGAGCACGTGAAATCACTCCAACATTAGCAAATACATTATGTCTGTCACTCAAATTATAGTTGGCTCCTCCCTTGGCACTATATCCTATGAAGTTGATTTTTTCAGATTTTGCATCTTTGGCATCATAATAGAAACGATCGTATCTCCATTGAGATGTGTTTGATCCGGATAAAGAAATAAATGATGTAAGATTATTCTTGTTATACTCCGCTTGCATAAATACTCCTTGGCTAAAAACAAAACCATCATAATCACGGTAAACAACATCCCCAACTCCTAGTTTATTTGTTTTCCAACTGGTACTGGTTAAAAGAGGTCGTGATGAACTTGCATCAATAAAAAACTTACCACCGTATAAGTCAGTAATCTCATTGGTATGTACTCCTTTATAATACCTAAAATCTAATCCCCCAAAAAGTTCAATATTGTCTGTAAGTTGTGTTGTATACGTTGATATTGCACCATACCATTTGTGTTGGTTCACACTTTTCGACAATACCATTTTAGAACCAGATTCACTTGCCATATTTATAGCATAAACAGCTCCGTAATCAAAGGTCCCGTCTTCTGCACGTAATGCTGTATTTGGCTTACCATAAGATGCACCATACCATAATGAACGGTCGGCAGATGAAAAACCTTGACCGCTGGTACCATAGCCATCCCCAATTGAAGCATAAACTACAGTAGCAAGACTTGATTTGTCATTAATGGTCCAGAAATGATTTAACGACAATTGTGGTTTGTTATATACGTTTCTTGATGACATTCTGCGTTGACCATTCATGTCGAATCCATAGCTTGCATTATATAGATACTTCATTGGTTGCTTTTGCCACTCTGAGATCAACAATTTATCATTATTATTTCGTTGATTGTGCCATTGTGGTGCACCAAATCCAGTAAACGACAACATATGTTTGTCATTTATTTTCTTTGAAATATTCACAAAATATGAATAGGATTCAAATTCTGTTCCTTGAATATAGCCATCTCCATAGGTCTTAGCACCTAATAAAGTGATGGCCCAATTATTTTCGGTTAATCCGGTAGAAACAGAGAATCCAATTTTGTTGTATCCATCACTTCCTACTCCATAAGATATTGAGCCACCCTTTTTGGCATCGGTTGAGCGGGTTACAATATTGAGTGAACCACCTAATGATGGGGCCGCTAATTTTGAAGCTCCAAGTCCGCGTTGTACCTGGAAGGTACGAGTAACGTCACCTAAACCAGCCCAATTGGACCAATACACACCACCCCATTCCATATCATTAACGGGTACTCCGTTAATCATTACAGCAACGTTGGCAGATTCAAACCCTCTTAGGTTTACACGAGAGTCGCCAAAACCGCCACCTTGTTTGGTAGCATAAATACCGGGAGTTGCTTTCAGTACTTCAGGAAATTCCTGAGTCCCTATTTTTTCTTCAATTTGAGTTGCTCCAATAGAAGACATAGCTACAGGGGTTTTTCGATAAATACCAATAGAAGCAAATACCGTAACTTCATCTAAACCAACTTGATCACCAACCATAGCGATGGTTCCTAAGTCTATAGTTTGTCCATTGTTAACAGTAGCAGAAATTTCCTGATTAACAAAACCGACAAATTGAACAAGCAATATATGTTGTCCGGCCGGAAGTTGTAATGTAAATCTGCCATTAAGGTCAGTCGTAATTCCTGTTGTTGTTCCTTTTAACACAACAGTTGCCCCAACAAGGGTTTCCTTTGTTGATCCGTCAGTTATAATACCTTTAACATAGCCTTGAGCAAAAAGACTACTACTAAAAAGCATGAGCATAACTGCCACGGCAATACTTTGTAGCATTTTTTTCATAATAAATCGGTTTAGCATAAATTTTAGTTTAATTAATTCATTGTTTCTTTTACGGTAGACAAGGTAAAAAAATAAAATTGCTCAATTATTACATGTTAATAAATGTTAATAAAAAATTCTATCGTAAACTCATTAATAGAACAAACTGATAATAAGGAATTTTGCATTTAAAACCACAACATGTTTACATCAAAATTACATTCCTGTAACCTTGGTTTCTGATAAAGTGTTAAAAAAAAGGGAATAAAATGATCATATCTGCACTATATTTGTCAGAAATGTATGATTTCGTAAAAAATAATCGCAGAGAAAAACTCAATTATTTTTAATTTTATGAAGCTTAGTTAATTTAGTTTTCTCTATTCTTTTTTTTCAAGAGACTAATAAAATAACTTAAAAATTAGGCCAAATTGAATCAGCATCTGGCCGGCTATTTTACTTTGAAAACAGGCGATTTAACTTTAATTTTGAAGAACAATTTAATGATCTTAATATTTAAACTAATGAAAAGAATTTCCCAACTATTTATTCTTTTGCTCATCATCTTTCAAATTTCCTGTTCAAAAAAGGCAGGAGAGCCAACCACCGACCCTACAGTCGATCAAAAAGCGAGCCTTGTTATTTTATACACCAACGATGAACATGGTTGGATGGAAGCTGATAATACCTTTGGTGGTGCTGCCGGAATGTTTGAGTTATGGAAAACCAGAGAAGGATATAATAGTGCCGATTCATTTCTGGTTGTTAGTGGTGGCGATATGTGGACAGGTCCGGCAATTTCAACCTGGTTTCAGGGAGAATCGATGATTGAAGTGATGAATAAAATGGAATATGATGTTGCAACTATTGGAAATCATGAGTTTGATTTTACGATTGAAGGATTGCTTAAAAACAAACAATTACTTGAATTCCATTTGATCGCTGCAAACATCCGTACTAAAAGTACCGGAGAAATCCCCTCTTTCGCACTGCCCTATGTCATTGAAAATGCCGATGGTGTAAAAGTTGCTTTTATCGGCCTTGCATCCAGGAGTACACCTTATACAACCTTTCCTGCATTTGTGGCAGACTATGAATTTACTGCTTATGAAGATGCTTTAAATGAATATGTCCCGGCTGCCAAATTACAAGGCGCCGAAGTAATTATCGTTGTTGGTCATATTGGCGAAGATGAAATGACCCAGTTAGCTCCATTAGCAAAATCACTTGGCGTTATATTAATTACAGGAGGCCATACCCATCAAAAAGTATCCAAATCGTTAGATGGGGTCACACTCATTCAATCAGGATCGGGCCTGAAAAATTATTGTAAGGTTGTGATTGAATATGACAAATCAAGAAAAATTTCAAAAGTACTTTCAAATGAAATCGTAAACAATCCTTCGGTTGTTAGAAGTGTTAATGAAGTGCAAACCATTGTTGATAAATGGCAACTAAAAACCGAAGAAGATCTGGCAATGGTAATTGGCTATTGTTCACAAAAAATTTACAAATCCTCTCCTGAAATGATGAATATGGTTGCTGATTCATGGCTTTATGCCTACCCAAAAGCAGATATCTCGATGACAAATTCAGGGGGAATCAGGCAAGACATCATGCCGGGAGATATAAAATTAGAAACCATTGTAGGGCTTTTGCCTTTTACCAATACGCTTATTGAATTAGAGCTGACAGGTACTCAAGTTATCGACTGCATTGGCAATTTGGTAATTGGTGGGATGACAACAGTTGGAGGATACAGGCTTGCTGATGGAAGTCCGATTGAGGCAAATACGATTTATTCAGTTTTAACAACTGATTATCTCTATTCACTGCCATATAATAATGGTCCTTCAAAATTTGCTCAATATGATTCTGATCCTTATAATACCTCAATTTTATATATGCAACCAACAGTGGATTGGATCATCTCAAAAAATTCCAATGCACAAAATCCGATAAATAATTATTTGGATCCTATACCAAGACGTTAGAATTGTTTCAATCTGTTCTTTATCATGATATTAGATCGTTGGAGATTTAACCTTAATTTTTTTATTAAAAAAATTGGATTTCCGATATAAAACGTCTTACATTTGTCGCCACAATACAAAAGCATGAAAAACACATTTTATACCTATTTCTATTTTTACTTTTATCTAAAAGGATAGATGGGAATTTGTATATAATAATATAAACTTAAGGTCCCATCAATACGATGGGACTTTTTTTTTGACATAAAGCAATATGAGAAATTTCAACACACATTTTGGTTTTTATTTTTATTTCTTCTTTTATCCACACAGGATTGGAGCGGTGTTCGTATAATAAAAATCTATTTATTAACCAATCCGCTCTAAAGGCGGATTTTTTTTGAAAAATTATGAAGAAAGTAGGAATTCAAGGGTATTATAATTCATTTCATGAGATTGTGGCCCATCAATATTTTATAAATGAAGAAATTGAAATTGTGCCCTGTATGACCTTCGAAGGTTTGTTTGATGCCATTCACTCTTCAAAAGCCGATTTTGGAATTGTAGCAATAGAAAACACATTGGTGGGAAGCATACTGGGTAATTACACCCTGCTTCGCGAGTCGAATCTCTTAATTCGTGCCGAACACAAACTAAGGGTAAAACATAGTCTGCTCGCTTTAGAAGGTCAGAAGATTGAAGATATTACTGAAGTCCATTCACACCCAATGGCCCTGCAACAATGCGGCGAGTTCTTTAAGAGATATCCACATATTAAACTAATCAATAGCGATGATACTGCTTACAGTGCCTATGAAATTAGTCAGAACCAAATACTGGGAAGAGGTGCAATTTCGAATGAAATAGCTGCAAAGAGTTTTGGCTTAAAACTGCTTGCAAGAGGGATTGAAACCAATAAGCGCAATTTTACCCGATTTTTAATCGTGAGCCCCATCGACGAAACTGAAAAACAATTTAAAATTAAAGGTGAAATTAATAAGGCATCATGGGTTGTAACATTATCGCACCGATCAGGAAGTTTAGCACAACTTCTTACTGTTTTAGCAGCATTCGATATTAGTCTTACAAAAATCCAATCTCTTCCGTTAGTTGGACAAGAATGGACCTATTTGTTTTATATCGACATGATATTTGATAAAAATGATCAATACCAACGAGCGGTCCAAAGCATTGGGAAATATGTGGAAGACCTTAGAATATTGGGTGAATACCCGGCAGCAATAACTCCGGTTGAGCATCAACAAATAAGTACACTTCACTAATATAAAATGATTATACCGGCTAAAAGAGTTAACAGTATCAATGAATACTATTTCTCACACAAATTAAGGGAAATTGCCAGGAGAAATGCTTCAGGCGAAGATATCATCAATTTAGGGATTGGCAATCCTGATCTGTTGCCGTCCGATTCAACTATCGAAACTTTACAGGTTGAAATTTCAAAAACAGACTCGCACGGTTACCAGCCTTACAAGGGAATTGACGAACTAAGGAACGCTTTCTCAAGTTGGTACAAATCAAAATTTAAGGTTGATTTAAATCCTGAAACTGAAATTTTACCCCTTATTGGTTCGAAAGAAGGGATCTTACATATATCCATGGCTTTTTTAAACCCGGGCGATAAAGTTTTAATTCCAGATCCGGGATACCCCACTTACAAGGCCGTTAGTGAACTGATAGGTGCAACTCCATTAATTTACAAACTGGAGAAAGAACTCAACTGGTTACCCAATTTGGGGAAATTAAGCAAACTGGATTTATCCGGAGTTAAACTGATGTGGGTAAACTATCCGAATATGCCTACAGGTGCTCAAATCAACAAAGAAGGCTTTAAAAAATTGTTGGACTTTGCACGTTCAAACAACATTGTGATCTGTAACGATAATCCTTACAGTTTCATATTGAACGAGAAGCCTTTGAGTATTTTATCAATACCGGGTGCAAAAGAAATTGCGATTGAGTTAAATTCTCTGAGCAAATCGCACAATATGGCAGGATGGCGAATTGGAATGCTTGCTTCAAACACCCAGTTTATTCAATACATCCTTAAAGTAAAAAGCAATATGGATTCGGGCATTTTTAAACCTTTACAAAAAGCGGCTGCAAAAGCCCTGAACAATCCTGATTTCTGGTATCAGAATTTGAATCACGAGTATGCGGAAAGACAAAAAATCGGCTTTGAGATACTCGATATATTAAAATGTAATTATCAAATAAATCAGGTGGGAATGTTTATCTGGGCAGAAATCCCTAACTCTGTATATAGTTCCGAATCATATGCCGAACACATCCTGAACAAAGCAAAAGTATTCATTACACCCGGATTTATTTTCGGGGTTCAGGGCGAACGATATATCAGAATTTCATTAAGCAACTCTCGCGAAAAATTACTACTAGCCAAATCAAGAATTTTATTAAACATCTAAATTATTATGAATCCGTCTATCGAAATTGAAACATTAAAAGTCAATAATCAGGAATTAAAAAGGCCGCTATATATAGCCGGGCCATGCAGTGCCGAAACCGAAGAGCAAACCCTTGCTACAGCCGGGGCATTGGCAGCGATGGGGATAAAAGTTTTCAGGGCCGGTATTTGGAAACCCAGAACACGCCCGGGCTCTTTTGAGGGTGTTGGTACAAAAGGCCTTCCCTGGATGAAAAAGGTGAAGGAAGAAACAGGGATGCTCATTGGCACCGAGGTTGCCACCGCTGTTCATGTTTATGAAGCATTAAAATACGGAATGGATATGCTGTGGATTGGTGCCCGGACAACCGCCAATCCTTTTGCTGTTCATGAAATTGCTGAAGCTATGCGTGGAGTTGACATTCCTATCTTAATTAAAAACCCCGTGAATCCTGATTTGGATTTATGGATCGGAGCTATTGAACGAATAAATCAGGTGGGAGTTAAAAAAGTGGCAGCTATTCATCGTGGGTTTTCATCTTATAACAAAGCAAAATACAGGAACGAGCCAAACTGGCAAATTCCGATCGACTTAAAAAGAACCATTCCGGAGATTCAACTTATCGCTGATCCAAGCCATATTTCCGGAAAGCGGGATTTAATTTTAGAAGTTTCTCAGCAAGCCATGGATTTAAATTTTGATGGACTCATGATCGAAACACATATCGATCCGGACAATGCATGGAGCGATGCCAACCAACAATTAACTCCTGAAGGGTTAAAAGCTTTTTTTGATCAGTTGGTAGTCAGAAATACGAATAACAATCCAAAAGTCAATTACGATCTGGAAGATTTACGACACGAAATTGATCAACTGGATATCAGCATTCTTGATATGTTGGGTAAACGAATGCAGGTGGCTGAAAACATCGGACGATACAAAAGGGATAATGATGTAACAATTTTTCAACCCGGCAGATATACGGAAATCATGGAGAAAAGAGCCAGACAGGCCATCATCAATGGATTAAGCCGAGAATTTAGCGACCAGATATTTAAGTCCATACACGAAGAATCCATCTTGCATCAAAAAATGATCATGAACAAAAATAAAATCTAAAAAACTTTTTAAAAAACATATCAATGAAAATATTAATTGTAGGCGCAGGAAAAATGGGCATTTGGCTCTCCGACGCACTTTGTTTGCAACATGAAGTAGCAATTTTTGATCGGAATATGGAAAAGCTCAAGTACGTATTTAATACGGAAAGATTAATAAACTTACAGCAGATTCAGGAGTTCGATCCCGAATTATTGATTAATGCTGTCGACTTAAAAAATACTATACAGGCCTTTGATGAACTAACTCCCTATTTGTCTCAGCAATGTATTCTTGCAGATATTGCATCCGTAAAAAATGGCCTTAGAAATTACTACCTGGAAAGCGGATTCCGATTTGTATCAACACATCCGATGTTCGGGCCTACTTTTGCAAGTTTAAGGGATTTAAAAAATCAACA
>Ga0180007_10006841_pt1 | contig 11002 bp, 11 predicted proteins | sample MM_PC_MetaG_FD_121122 | JGI IMG/M metagenome (GOLD analysis project Ga0180007, IMG submission 121122) | Groundwater microbial communities from the Aspo Hard Rock Laboratory (HRL) deep subsurface site, Sweden - MM_PC_MetaG | ecosystem: Environmental > Aquatic > Deep subsurface > Groundwater...
AGCCTAAAGGATATGGACAAGGCTGTCCGCCGAATCCATACGGCCGTGGTCAACAAAGAAAAAATCATGGTTTTCGGGGATTTTGATGCGGACGGAGTGACCGCCACCGCCCTTGTCCATGAGTTTCTCACCCATGCGGATGCCGATGTAACCTGGTATATTCCCCATCGGATAAAGGAGGGATACAGCCTTCATTTACCCCATATTGACCTGGCGGTTCAATTGGCAGTAGACCTGATCATAACCGTGGATTGCGGCGTCGGTTCAATTGATGCCGTAAAGGCCGCCCTTCTTGAAGATATTGACGTTATCATCACCGACCACCATGAACCGGGAGACCTTTTACCCCCCGCCCTGGCAGTCGTCAATCCCAAAAGAAGGGATTGTCCTTCGGGACTTGAATATCTTGCCGGCGTAGGGGTGGCCTTTTATCTGGTCATGGCCCTGAGGAAATATTTCCGAGACCAGGGGGTGTGGAAAGAGATCGATGAGCCAGGTCTTCTGGGATACCTGGATCTTTTTGCCATTGGAACAATAGGCGACATGGTTCCTTTAATCGATGACAATCGGGTGCTGTGCCTGGCCGGATTAAAACAGATGCAGGCCGGCAGGCGGCCCGGGCTTGTCTCCCTGGCCAACGCCTGCCGGCTTGACGTAAAGCAGCTGGATTCCGACGATATTTCCTATAAACTGGTTCCCAGGATAAATGCAGCAGGACGGATCGCCCATGCCAGAATTTGTGTAAGCCACTTAACGGCGGCCACTCTCCATGATGCCCGGACAACAGCCGGCCTTCTGGATGAGCTTAACCTCAAACGCCAGCAGATCGAAAAAGAAATTGTCCTGGACATCGAACACCGCATTTTCCGGGATCCGTCTCTTCTGGACCACCATTTGCTGGTCTTGTGTGATGGCAGATGGAATCCTTCTGTTCTGGGCATAGCCGCATCCAGACTCTCCAGAAAATATGTCTGTCCGGTTGTCCTGCTGGCCCATTCAGACCTGCTGGCCATCGGCTCCTGCAGAAGCATCAACAATATCAATATTCACCAGGCTCTGGCTGAAAATTCCCATCTGCTGGAGCGTTTCGGCGGCCATGCCATGGCGGCAGGCCTTGCCCTGAAAAAAGAAAACATCGACCTGCTGCGGTCCGGAATTGCCGCCCATCTGAAAACCCACTATATTGAAGAAGATTTTTCAAAAACCCTTACCATCGATGCCCTGCTGGATATTGAAGACATCACCATTGATCTTGCCAGACAAATTGACCAATTACGGCCCTTTGGCACGGCCAACCCGGAGCCTGTTTTTGTCTGCAAAAACCTTAAGGTGGTCTCTTCCTATATTATTGGCAATCTTCACAGAAAAATGATATTGCAAACCGCCCACACGACTTCCGGTCATTGCGTTGAAGCCTTTCACTTTAACTGCAGTAACACAAAGAATCCGCCTGAATACTATGCTCAAATTGCGTTTAAGCTAAAAATCAATAAATTTAAACCCGCTGCCGTACAAATAATTATCCAGGATTTTTAGATTTTTAGCTTGAAAACACACCTGATTTCATACTATAATATCTGCTTAGCATTTAATATTTTTTTGTTTACTTTAAGGATACTTCAATGGCCAAAATATTTTATACCGGAAACAGAGAAGCCAAGCTTCTTTCTAAAATCGAATCCTCAAAAGAACGGGAAAGAATCAAAACCATCGGCATTATCCGGGATAACATTGATGTGTTCAGCAACAAAGTATCCATGAAGCTCATTGAATCCGGACTGGTCGAAACTGTCAGCAAATCAAGTGTCCAGAACCAGATTGTCCGCTGCCTGGATAATCTGTGCAAATCAGAGGATTTTGATGTTGATTATATGGTGGCACCCTTTCGGACCCTTATCTCCAATCCCAACATCGCAAGTCTTTATCTGACGGCCTTTATCGTGGAAAAATTACTGGACCACAAGGATGTTGTTGATGTCTACGGCAGCGACGAAGACATTTACTTCTGCGTTCAAAAAGAGCTGAACAAACTCATGGCAGACAATTAGCGCCAGAAATTTCCCCTCGGAAGGGTTTCCTTTTAAACATGCCATAATTCGGCGGGTCTATTTATGAACGTGGGGATGTTTTCCATGTTTATGGATGTGTTCATGGCGATGGATGTGAATTTCATCGTCTGTTAGGATTTTCCCATTTTCCATTGAAAAAACCTTGTCCGTCACAGCATTGAGAAAATCAAACTCGTGGGAAATCACAAAATAGGTAATATCCAGATGATTTAAAATATAAACCAGTTTTTGTTTAACCGCTGGATCCAGGCCGGCCGTGGGTTCATCCAGCAGCAGAATCTCAGGGGACATGGCCAGAACGGCTGCCAGGGCCACCAACCTTTTTTGCCCTCCGCTCAACCGATGGGTCACACTCTGTTCAAACGCCCCAATACCCAGATCTTTAAGAATTTTTCTAGAGACACCAATGGCCTGCTGGCGTGAATATCCCAGATTCAGCGGTCCAAATGCCACATCGTCCAGAACCGTGGGGCAAAAAAGCTGATCATCCGAGTCCTGAAACAAAAGCCCTACCTTGGTTCGGATACGGGTAAAATCCCTTTGGGTTTCCATGGGGCTCCCCAGCACCTCAATACCCCCATGTTCGGGTTTACAAAGCCCCATAATGGTATGCAGCAGCGTTGTTTTACCGCTGCCGTTGGGTGCCATCATTCCGATCCGGTCTTTTGCCTTTATATCAAGATTGAGGCCGTCCAATACCTTTTTGTCGGATCCGGGGTATGAAAATGAAATATTTTCAAGCCGGATAATGCTGGGTCTGTCTTCGGGCATCATGGGTGTATTCATATCCAGGTTAGTTCAATTGCGACAAGCCCTGTGCCTGCCAGTATCATTGCGCTTAAAAACAGCAAGTTTAACCTATTGGGAGGGTAGACGTCAAGACTATGGAACTTTTGGTTAAACCCGCGGCAGCGCATGGCCTGATAAACCCGTTTGGCCCTCAAGGACGCCCTGACAAAAAGCATACCCGCAAGGAATGCATAGGTCCGATAGGAATGGAGATTGGTTTTGGGTGTAAATCCCCTGAAGGATGCCGCCCGCAGCAATCGTGTATATTCTTCCTGGATAACGGCAATATAGCGATAGGTCATGAGCAGCAAAAAAACCAGTTTGTCCGGTACCTTCAGCTGGTGAAGACCGGATCCAAGCGCTGCAATGGGCATGGTGGCCAACAATGCTGAAAACACCAATAAAATGGCAATGGATTTAAGGGTGATCTTGGCACTTAGCAGGATACCGGGATAGGAAACAGTCAAAAATTTATACTCAAAAACAAGGGTTCCGCCAAAGGTAAGGGGCAGAAAAATCCAAAACATCAAAAGAAACCAGAACAAAGGTTTCAGTCTTTTGACAACCTCCTTTAGTGGCAATTGTGCAACAAGAATCAACACACAAGCAAGCGCCAGATAGCCGGCTGCAACCACAAGATTGTCACACGATGCCGCTGCAACAGAGATAAAGCAAGCGGCCAGAATCCGGATTTTCGGGTCCAGGCCATGGATAGGAGAACTGCCGTCGCAAAGGGGATTCTCAAGCATTCCGCCGGCCTTTTTTTCTTCTTTTCACCACAGACACCAAAAATGCCAATACAAATATTGCGGCAATGCCGGCTGCTATCCGTGCCAGGGAGGGACTTTTTTCAAGGGATTGTTTCTGGGCCATCTTGTCCTTTAAATTTTCAGGACTGGATTCCTGAAAAAGCTCATCGTGGGGAAGGGTCCACTGTCCGGAATGGCCGGTTCCGGCGTTCAGTTCCAGGATCAGATCGGAATCCGGGACCTTGGCAAGTACAAACGAGTACAGACCCTGGGTGTCGGTGATTCCCTGGTGAACAAGAATTCCATTGGGCGTCTTCACAGTGAGGGTACAATTTTTGGCAGGCCGGTCTGACCCGAAACTGCCTTCCACATGAATCTGCCCTTGTTCCACCCAGGCAAAAACAATCACCTTGTGGGCCAGGGCCGCTGTGGCGGACATGAAAAAGACCAGGGCGATGAGGATACTCATTTTTTTCATTTGCGTGACCTTGATTTTCTGAGCGGTATAATTTCCGGGTATACTTTCAAAAGAAAAGAGACGCAAAACCCGGTTATTATCCCCTCAATAACCATCACCGGCACATGGGCAGATATAATGGCAATGCAGGTTTTTAAAAAATCTTCATCGGTAAACCACAGGGCGACGGCCATGAACAATGAAGACAATCCTATTGAGACAAATCCGGCCAGAAATCCGGCCACAAAGGTCAGGCGTGAAGATTTGCCCAATAGCGGCAAAAACAGAAAGTGAACCAGCACCGCCGGAACCGCCATGACCACGGCATTGGCCCCCAGGGCGGTTAACCCGCCGTATTGAAAGAACAAGGATTGCAAAACCAGGGCTGTCACAATTGCCGGAAAAGCAGCCATCCCCAGCAGCAGCCCCACCACTCCGTTTAAGATCAAATGAACGCTCACAGGCCCGATATTCACATGGATCAAGGATGCCACAAAAAAAGCCGATGCCAGAATGGCCACATGGACCATTTGGTCATAGTCGAGTTTTTTCAAGCCCAGGGCTGTGCCGACAAGGGTAATGCCAGCACCGGCGGCCAGTACCTGACCGGATAAAACGCCTTCGGAAATATGCATGATTTATTTTTTTTCCTGCCAGTTTTCAAACTTTACCCAAAGAACCGCTCCGAGCTCTATATCCTTTTTTTCCCCGTTGTGCATCATTTTTTTGTCCGATGTGGAAAGGGCGGCAAAGCCCCACCAGCCGGAGACCGGCGCACAATAGGAGAAAACACCGTTTTGATCGGCTTTAATGGTCTGGGTAATCATATAATCTGTCGGAGCCACGGCTGTTTTGTTTTGATTATAAAATTCTATCTCTACCTCGGCATGGGGAACAGGCTTGCCATCCAGCTTGACGATCCCCTGGAACAGATTCCCGGCATAAAGGCCAAAGGGTCTGGTCAAGGGGATAATCTCGGTCTTTAACCCCAGTTCTTCATCCCATCCGCTGTCATCGCCAAAGGCGGCTACAATGGTTTTGGTCGTGTGAATGATAAAACAATCTTCAGCAGGTTCCCAATAGGCTTCGGGTTCCATGACAAAAACATGGGCCCCCGGTCTTTTAACGGGAAATTCCAGGGCCCAGGCCGGTTTGTCCATGATGGTCAAAGGCCCAAGGGCTTCGATCAGATCCTGCTTCTTTCCATTCATGACCACAAAAAAAGCCTTGGGCTTGACCAATTCCATGCCAATGATTTCAAAGGGATGGGAAAAGGAAAGGGTGAGTTTAATCTCCCGTTTCTCGTTTTGCATGATCATATTGTCCGAGGGAATCACCATCCCGTAATGGGCCGGGCTATTTTCGGCAAAAACAAAGGCCAGGGCCAGGGTCAACAGTGTTATCCTTGAAATCCTGGATCTCATTTTTATAAATTTCATTTTGTTCTCCTTAAAATAAAAAACCACAAAAGGTCCGGATAAAAGCCTTCGTGGTTTTATTAATCTGGATATTGTTCCAATGGCCTCCCGGAGGCAACCCATCGGCATTGTATTTTCTCTGGTTTGACATCCTGTCGGACTTCAGTCCGAATTCTCAGGTTTTACCTAACCTGTTCTTGGTGTTGTGTCAATGTGGAATCTGATGCTGTGTATATTCTTTGGCCTATTTTTTGACCCAGGACCCGTCGGCCTTCTGGATGTATTCTCCTGGAATTGCCCGCTCGGCAAGTGTCATGGCCCGGCGTTTTTCCACCAAATCCAGAGTGGTTCCCTGCTGTTGGGCTATCTGGGCATAGACAGCCTTTCTGTCGGCATTTTCACTGGCCACAATCTCTTCCTGGCTCTTTTGATCTGTGACAAAGGCAAGATAGCCCTGGTTATCTTCCCCCACAAGACCCTGGGCTTTGAGCTCGACAATGGCAGGCAGACGCTGTTTCATGCGTTCCTTGATTCCTTGGGCTCCGGATGTGGCAACCAAAACCATTAAACTGAGAAAAACCAGTATCATTACAGAACGGGTAATTTTATTTTTCATTTTTCCTCCTAATCTTTTTTTATTTTATCTTCAGCGGCATCAATATCGTTAAAAAAGTTATCCAGGGCCCGGTCCACTTTTACGTTCACATCAATGGTGATATGGATGGGCTTAATCTCCACAGGCTTAACCTCAACCTGATGGCTGGATTGGCACCCTGAAATGACCAACAGAACAAGGAACAGTGTTATAAAACTCAAAAGTCGCGCCATACGCTCTCCTTATGTTTTGTCTAATTAAACATCTTCTTTATGCTATTACCAAATTTTAGAACCTGGTTAAAGGGAAGTTTTAAATTCACATTAAGTTTAATTCCCTGGAACCGTGATCCGGGACTTGCGGCATCCACCCGGACAAAGGAACCCAATTCCTTTTGATAGGAAAAGGGCAGAAGCCGGGCCGGTTTCCCATCCAGCTCCATATTCATGTACAAGGTGTCCTTTTGGGTATTCAATTCCAGTTTTGCCCAGGTATAGTCAAAATCCTTCAAGGCCTCCCTGGCCAGATCCAATTGGGCAAATTCCGGGGTGTCCATGGGAATGCCGGCAACCAGATTTTGTGTGTTCTCAATGACAACCCTCCCTCCTTTCCCGGGTGTGGAAAATAAAAACCCCTTATCAAAGGAAATATTGCCATTGGAGTAGACGATGGGTATCCGTCCGTTTAACGCGCCTTCCCCCTCTGCATGGAAGGCCCCCATCTGTTTTAGCAAACCCGCCAGTTCAAGTCTGTCACAATAGAGAATCAGTGACAGGATATTGTCCGTGGCCGGCAGCCGGATGGATTCAGTTGAGACAAGCCCGTTGCACCAGTTAAAGTGAATATTCTCAATGTTGATGGATTTCCCGTCTTCGATGCTGAACCGGGCTGCGGCTTTGGTAAATTCAAACCGGCCAAAGGAGATCCTGTCAATGGTCACTACCTGGCCGGGTAAGGATTCGGGCACTAAAAGATCATTAAATTCAACAACACCTGCAATATTGTTCAAGGTCAGGTTCATATCTGGAATTGAAATATTCCCCTTGTCAAAGGAGACCTGTGCCCGGGTCCTGAAATCATTTTCTGTGTATTCAATGACGCCCTTTGATGAAAACGACAGTTCAGAATCGGCTGACAATGATAATTGGGGCAGAAGTTTTCCCGCTCCGGAAGGGGTGAGCACAAAGGGGTCTGTCCGAAATGCAATTCGAGCATGGGGATTGGTCCCCCATTTTGCAATTGCGTCAAACCAAAGATGAAACCCCTCCAATTGTACTAGGGTCCCCATACCCGAAAGCGCAATTGTTGAAACATCCTCCTGGACAATCCTTCCCTTGAGACCTGCTGTAACCCTTGTATCATAAACAATTTGATCAACAAAAAAACTACCGGATCGATCCTTTGTTTCAAAGGGAAACACAAAGGGGAACTTTGCCGCGATGCCCGAAGCGGTCACCTTGAATTTTGGAGAGAGGATCTTTCCATTTTGTATCCGGGCATCCAGATGAACCAGAGGATCCCATGATTTTGTGACCCGGGCCCTGCCTGTCAGGCTTGCGGTTTTAAATTGTGCCTGTCCCAGATCGGATGTGATGGCCATGCCGGACAACTGTGATTGAATCTCAAAGGAAAGGCCGTCTCCTGTATCTGAAAAATCCCCGGAAATCCCAGATTCTACCAGAATATTTTTAATGGTCATCCGATCCCGGCCACGGATTGCCCCAAGGTTGCTGCAATCAAAGACAAAGTGACCGGTCTGACGGACCGGGTCGCCTTTTAAAGAAAACAAAACCCTGGACTGGCCCAAATCCATCTGTAAGGGACCTGCGGCAAGGGCGATTGAATCTTCCTGCCTGTTGTTGACTGTCAGTTCAAAAAAAGGCGGCACTCCATTCTTCCGATCCAGTTTAAAGCCAAAAGCAAGACCTGTTTTTGGAACAGAAGAACCCGATATATCACATTGACCGCTGACCGTCAGCAGATCTGTTTCTTTTGTCCCCATGAAGGCTTTAAAATCAAAAATTTTCACACCCAAAAACTTTGGGGAATCCAGCTGCAATTGGGATATCGACAATTGCCAGTCTGTGTCCGGGGTTTTTAAAAGATCAATATCCATGGGACCTGAAAAGCTTATCCGGGTCTGCTCCGGCAGAAGGCCGGTTAAAAATTCGGGACGAAAGGACCTGGCCATAAGCGTTACCGACTCGACACCCGAACTCAACTTCCCGGAAATCTGTGTGTTAACACTTTGCCCAAAGGGATGAAACCGGGCCTCCAACACAAAACGGTTCTTCTGGGCATCCAGGGACGCCCTCCCCCCAAAGGGAAGTAAAAGTTCCCGGTCTAGCGCGGAAACAGACAAAACAGCCTCTTTTATCACCACCTGGTGTGGCAAAAGAGTGGCAAAGGGTGCCAGAAAGGACAGGTTGGAATCCCGGGCGTCTTTGGGGGTCTCTTTTCCCTTGGCCGGAAAGGGTCTTCCGTTAAACAGCAATTGATTCTCGGCATTAAGCCGGGCATGGAGGGTCAGTCCGGAAATTGTCACCCGGTCAAACCGAAACTGCAAAAAATTGCGGATACGATATTCAAACGCCACCAGGTCCGCAGACATTTCCTGGCCCAGATGAATATGGGTCACAAGGGCCTGACCCAAACCGATCTTCTCTATCGTGAACCCTATATCCGATGGGGTCAGGCCCTGGGGCAACTCTCCAGGCAACTGGCTTTTCACAATGGTTTCAACCACCACGGGCAAGGCAAAAAACAATGCCTGGGACAGGACAACCAGACCCAGCGCCAGGAAAAAAAAATATCTGACAAAACGTTTAAATCGCATTTTTAATCTGAATCGTTAAAAACAGATCCCCCTTTTCGTGGTTGGGAGTCGTTTTTCCCATTCCGGCCAGTCGCAGACGGGTCCCTTTTTTAACCCCCGGAGGAACATTCACCCGATACAAGGGTTTATAAAATCCCCAGGGAATACTGACCAGTTTTTTGGTCCCTGTCAAGGCTTCCAGGGAAGAGACTTCCAGCTGACCATAAAGATCAGAACTATGGTCCTGGGATTGGGTCATAATCACCTGGAACCTGGGCGTATGCTTTTTTTGGGTCAATCGATTGAGGCGTTCACGAACCCCTGTTTCCGGCAGCCGATTGTTCAGCTTCACCAGAACAACCCCGGCAACAAACCCGCCAATATGCGCCCACCATGCAATGCCGGACCCTGCTCCCGAGCCTGTGGCATTTAAAAACTGCATCAAAAACCAGAAACCCAGAAAAACAAAGGCCGGGATCTCAATGAGCCAGGGAATAATAATAATGGGAATCAAGGTGAGAATTTTGGCCCTGGGGTAGAGCAGAAAATAGGCGCCCATAACCCCGGCAATCGCCCCGCTTGCCCCAATGGTCGGAACAAGGGATACTGGATTTAACAAAAAATGGAACCCGCCGGAAATCAGGCCGCAGAGAAGGTAAAACCCAAGGAACCGGACAGATCCGAAATGGGCTTCGATATTGTCCCCAAAAATATATAAAAACCACATATTCCCCAAAAAGTGCCAGACCCCCCCATGGAAGAACATGTAGGAAAACATGGAAAAAATCTGGTTGGACAGGGAAAAATGCCGGGACAAATCCCATACGGTGTATTTTCCCGGCACCAGTCCATAGAGATAAAAAACCGCCTCATTGTCCAGACCCCATTGAAGCTGGAAAAAAAAAACCACAGCATTTGTTCCCATGAGTGCATAGGTGGCAATGGGAAGGCTGCTGGTGGGCTGGTTATCTCGAATGGGAATCATTTTACAATCCGGAGAGTATAATTTTTTTTAAACCTTTGTTTCAATGCTTTGACAATCGCCATCACCCCGTCTTCAATGGTAAACAAAAAGGGGTCCCTCCCCTTGCCAAGCCGGGTAAAAAGCGCCTGATTCCCGGAATCGAAACCGAGCCGTCTTTTCAGATAATCCAGCCATCCAAAATACAGACATTGAACCCTTGTATCCTCCAGCTTGGCAATAAATAATTTTGTTTTAAGGGGCAATTCCGATTCAATCAAAGAAATGGCCTGGTCTTTTGTTTCCGGAAAATCCTCTTTTATGGTCCCTTCGGGCACCAAGGCCCTGATTTTTTCCTCGTCTTTTGACTCCAGGAACATCAGGTAAAACACGGCTTCCAGTATGGATCGCACATCTGAATAAATTTCCGGGTCATGGCTGGCCCGGGGTCCTGCCACATTTAATATTTGTATCTGGTTTTCCAGGACAAAAGACTGGAGGATAATGGCAGCCTCAAACGTATCATTGTTGAGAAGATCAATATGGCAATTGGGTCTGCCGGACACCTTTGCAAAGGACTGGGTCAACAAAGACCCGCCGGTAAGCGGGCCCCTTGAAAGGATCACCGTGCCGTGGGAATCAAGAACATTTTGCTTTGTCCGGGTTTGATAGTCCGGGGTCTCCAATTCATTGAGCTTGTATTTCAGGGGCAATGGACCGGACTCGGTCTTTCTGCCCCTGGGAATCCAGCCGCCGTGGGAAACGTTTAGTTTTATGGCAAGATCAAGGGCTCCCTGGTCTGCTCCGGTCTGGCCGCCGGAGATTATTTTTTTTAACATATGAAATCCTGAAAATTTGTAAAAATTGCTTTTTAATAATACCAGTAAAGGGTATAACTTCAATACACTTTTTTATATTTACTACAGGATATACTGCCGATTGAATGAATATACCGACTAGAGAGGAATGTTTCAAGCTTATCCGTAAGATGAATATGATGGACCACATCATTGACCATTCGATTATGGTCAGCAATGTGGCCTTGTGTCTTTGCCGACACCTGGAAGAAAACTTCCCCCATATCCATATTGACCGTGTCATTTGCGCAGCCCTCCTCCACGATATCACAAAAACAAGAAGTTTCAGCAC
>Ga0180007_10006842_pt1 | contig 11001 bp, 2 predicted proteins | sample MM_PC_MetaG_FD_121122 | JGI IMG/M metagenome (GOLD analysis project Ga0180007, IMG submission 121122) | Groundwater microbial communities from the Aspo Hard Rock Laboratory (HRL) deep subsurface site, Sweden - MM_PC_MetaG | ecosystem: Environmental > Aquatic > Deep subsurface > Groundwater...
TACCGTTGCCGTAGAAGTCTGACCGTTATAAAAGCAGCCCCTATCCAAAATAAGAGATCCAGAATCAACAAAAACAAGTGCATCGTTATATATCACCCCATCTTCCTGACAAAAGAGACACCCGCCGCTCACCGTCAAAACACCATCGTTATAGACCGTTTGATCTGGAAACATAACAAGTCCACCAGGCCAAATTTCCAGCGTTCCATTTATCGTTAAGTCGGTCGTAAATGTATGAGAAAAATCTATATAGTAGGTATTGTCATCATCGGGAATGATATGGGTCTCGCTTGAATCCCATTGAATATCGGCTGCGTTAACAGAAAAGGAAAGCGAGCTTGCTAAAAACAACGCAAAACATGAAACAGATAAAAATTTCATAACCACTCTTTTTTAAAAACTACAAACCTATAACTGTACCTCCAGACTGACTGATAGAACCTACACCCTGCCAGTCTTGATAAAAATTACCCATCGACCTAATAAACGTCCCGCCGCTTATAGTTACGTTCCCAAGTGGAGACGCGCTGTTGTTCAGCGTGCCTCTGACAAGACTAAAAGTCCCACCAGAAATCGTTATTTGACCGGCATAACCGCTGCCATTGTAAATCGTGCCACCAACCTGAGAAACGGTTCCCCCAAAAAGCTGAATTGACCCTAAACTGCTAACCCCGTTGTGCAGCGGCCCCTTGATCAAAAGAAGCGTCCCACCGTTGACTGACACGATCCCCTGACCCCCTACACCATTGTTAAACCCACTATCAGACTGAATATCAAGCGTACCGGAGGTGATCGAGACGGTTCCTAGCGAACTAAAACCATTATCGAATATTCCTGCAGATTGAAAGTAAGTACCGCTACTAATATGCAACGTTGCATCACCTGTATCACCATTATAAAAATGCCCCCCTCGCTGACGAACAACTGAATTAGCAATAGTCATAAGGCCATTGTTGCAAACAGCACCTCCAGCATCAAGTCGAAAAGCGCCTTCTGTGATCGTAAAACTATTGTTGTTATAAATTGTTCGAGAACCTGTATAAAGCGTTCCGGTTAAACGAACCTCAAGTATCCCGTTAATTGTCAGATCGCTCGTCAAGGTTACTAACGAATCATCAAGATAGTACGTGTCGCCGTCGTCGGGAATGATATAGGTTGCACTAGAATCCCATGCTATATCAGAAGAAAAAAGAGCTGTTTGAAAAAAAATAGAACCAATACTGAGAAATAAAACCGTCACCGTTGATCTTTTTACTACCCTCACTACTCTCTCCTTTTTCCACCGCCATACTTACATAGCTACATACCCATACACGTTAACGTATGCTTCACCTAATACGTCAAAAGTTAAACTGTCATCAAAAAGTATCGACTCTGAAATACATTGTCCCTCGGCCGAAATCGTCACACAATTGTCGAACAACACTCGACCATCTGACAATCGAATGCCCGTTGGCGTCGCATATAACACGCAGCCATTCAAATGCAATCTTGATGTTGTATCGGTCATAATTAATAAATCTTTATTTGCTGTTTGAGGGTCGTAACTGAACGTTACACCATTATCGATAGACAACTCTGAACAAGAATCTATCGTACTTGCCATGACTGATGTGTAAATGAACTTATTTGTTCCGGTCATCGCAACGTCATTCCTAAACAAAATCGAGCCGTAACTAAACGTATAATCACTCGTTAGAACAACTTGGCTGCCGTCTAATACTATCACGCAACCATTCGTTGTGCAACGCAGATTACCCTCACCAAGACCGGGGCCGCAAATCTTAACCCGCTCCAGAGTCAGTCTGCTATCTTGGGTGACATCAAGCAGGCCATCAACGTCAAAAGAAACTCTCGAGTCAAACCCTTTGATAACACAATCGCCAGCACATAACCATTGTCTTGATAGCGTTATATCGTCAACTAATTCTATTGTTGTACCAGATCCAAAAACCAATTTGGAACTCTCGTCGCCAAACGAAACATAATCAGGCGAAAAATCTTTTAACACAATATCTTGTAATGTCACAGTCTTACCAGGGTCAATAAATAATAAAGGCTCACCTGCACGAGAGAAGTGTATGTACCAGGTTGAACCGTTTAGAATAAGATCGTCCTGCAAGAATATTCTGTGCTGTGGACCAAGATAGATATTATATGACATGGTTTGGCTTGAATCGAAAAAGTAATTGAATGGACCGTGATCGATCGTGCTCAAATATTCAGATAAAAGATCAGCATCAAGCTCAGCAAGATCAATACCACTCAACACTCGTTGATCTCGTAAAAAACAAACCCTGTCGATATGTGCCCGAATCGTACCACTATTTAATAACGTCAGGTAACTGCTATCGGGAACACCAAATAAAACGCTTCCTGTCGACAAGGCGTCTAACCCCTCACCAAGAAGAACTGTGCCATCAACGGTAAGAGAGCCCAACAGGTCAAACGTCCAATTGTGCTCGTCAACAAACCAGGTTGTTGGACCGTCAACATAGATGCCGCCGATAGTGACAGTATAGTCTGATGACAACACAACAGAGACATTGGACATATACACTTGTGCGTTGTCGTTCATGAAGATCATGCTTCCAAAGTTATCGCCAAGTCCCTTGATAAGAATATCAGTAAGATATAGGGTCGAATTATTGTCGATTACCAATCGACCACTGCTTGTCAAATCAAGCACGTTGCCGTTACCATTCAAGTATCCAACACCACTAAATGTCCAGGTACCTGAAAGTTCTAGCTTTGCGTTCAACTCAACCTGTGAGGACATGTCCCAGTAAATCGAATGATTTGTCGATTGATTTGTTGTTCCAAAAGAAAATTTATTGTTATTAAGAACAACAGTCCCGGATCCGTTAATTGTCTTATCGTTTGCCATTCGCAGGTGTGTTCCCAAATTAAGCGTTCCATTATTTAAACTTATACTTTCACGCAGTTCAGAGTTAAGTGAAATATTTAGTTGTGTAGAAGCATCTTGGAGCGTTATTGTCTGGTCGACAATACCTGACCCAAACAATCCAGCCGTTCCGGAAAAATTAAGCGGGGCCGGGGCACGACCTGTGATTGCCTCGTAAAGACCACTCTCGATTGTAAAATAATTTTGACTTGAAAATTTTGTGCCTGTTATAAGATACGAACGGTATGGCGAATCGAGAACGTGTCTTACGGAATCGTAAAGAATATATCCTGAGCCTATGGATTCAACATAGTCTGTTGCAGGTGACGAAATTGTTCCATCTTGTAGAAGCAAAGCAGTTTTCGCCGTTAAAGCACCCTCTTGATTTAAGCGAAGTTCAGATGAATCTTTCACAAACACAAACTTGTCTTCTTGAGACACATTATTGTAGAACAGCCTACCAGTCTCGATCGTTAAGCGTGCTTCGCCTTCGATTTCTATCGCAAAATCATTGCTAATCTGTGCTCCGTCGCCAATGGTCATACCGTATGTCGTATCAATCGCAAAGGTCGAATCGTTTGCAACTCGAATGGTTCCTGCTGTTACATTTATTCCTGGATCGACAACTCGTAGCGTTGCGTCATTAAGTTTGATTCGTGACGATGCGTCAACAAATTGGGTGTAACCAATCTCGAACGTTATATCAGGCATGATGTGTATCGTGCTGTTTTTGTCAATCACACTTGTCTGTGTACTTTGATAGGAAAACGTGCTATCTGGGTTTCCCGTAATAATCCAGTCTCGCTCAACGTAGATAGAACCAACGGTAAACGTATAGTCCCCGTCCAACATAAATGTAACATTTGATAGAGAAAGCGTTGCTGTGTTGTCGAGACAACGAATTTGATTTCCAGAAATATTTTTAGTAATTATGTCTTCTAATCGAAGCGACCAACCAGAACCGATAACAATTTCGCCTCCATCACTAAAGATAAGTTCGTAATCACATCCCCGAATAACCGCATGATAGGTGATCGTCCATGTCGCATCAACATCAAGATCACGATCGAGCGTTATTTCTTTTTTATCCGTAAATATCCCACCGTCACTTATGGTAAATATTCCTGGGTTATTACCACGGACATTATGAACCTGGGCGCCTTTATACAGGTGCATATCGCCCTGATTAACGTCAAGCGTGCCGTAGTAGTTATAAAGAGAACCGCCTGAGAAAAGGTTAATATTCGAAGCGCTATTTTCATTTATCAACGTGCCATCAAGAAGATAGAGAACACCAGGATAGTAAACGTTTATTGTTCCAGGATTTGTGCTGTTGCCATTTCGAATAATACTGTAGGTGTAAAGCTCACCATAGATATTAATCGAGTTGCTCGATAAATTAATCAGCTCACCTTCGACAAGAACCTTTTCGCCAGCAAGAATATTCCAGGTAGCACCTGGCCCAATCGTCCTTGATGTCTCTCCCGGCAGAACAATAGGATCATTTCGATAGTCTATAATTGCTCCATTGTTATAGAAAATCCCATTGTTGGTAAAATCATGCCCATCATAAAAGGCAAAGATTCCGTAGTTGTTAAATGTCCCAGTCGCATCATTCAAGAACACCAGGCTGTTGCAGATAAATCCGTTATTGATTAACTGACCGTTATTGGTAAAGCGATCGTGATTGCAAAAATCTCCGTCGTTAACAAATTCGCCATCGTTGGTCATGATCTCAAAGTTTGAAAACGTACCGTTGTTGTCCAATAAACCTAACGAGCTATTAATAAATATTCCGTAGTTATCACCAACGCCATCGTTAACAAAAAAGCCATCGTTATCAACGTACCCATTCAGATGATTGTCGAATATGCTGTTATTTGTAAACGTCCCGTTGTTGTCGAATGTTGCACCAGCGGTGTTGTCAAATAACCAATCGTTAATAAAGAGGCCGTCGTTCGAAAAAGTTAGACTGTTTTCAAATGTTCTATTATTGTCGAACGTTCCGGTGTTAACAAATATGCCATTATTGGTAACGATTCCATCGTTTGTCAGTGTCCCCGCACTATCAATCCTTAATAGGCTTCCCAGCGGAATCGCTAACTCCTCGTCATACAAAATATTAAGGTACCCATTCGTAACAGACTGTATGCTATCACTAAACAAGAACGTAAAGCCCCCGTTACCGTTAACAATACTTCCATCGCCAAGTACAAATTCGCCCGACAAAATATTAACCTGGCCGTCAAAGTTACTGTTCCAGCTATTTGTAATAGTTCCACCAAGCAGACTAAATACCCCTCCTGTCTGCGTTATTATCCCTTCATAGCCGACAAAACCCCCGATATTATATGCCCCATTTCGCAGTTCACCATCATCAAACATAGTTAGAGAACCACTACCAAGATTAATGGTCCCATTCTTTCGCAGGCCATTCGTAAACTGTCCCTTGATCTCAACGTCACCACCCCACACATTAAGAACGCCATCCTTCCAATCTCCACTAATGGCATACCCTGGATCCTCTATCGTCAATGTTCCACCGTAGATGGTCACCGTTGCTGAAGCATGATTACTCACATAAAAGACACCGTTTCGATGGATCACTTGCCCACCATTGATTGTCATATTGCCCGCCGCACCGAACTCGTCGCCATTAATAAGTTGTGCCCCCTCGCTCAACAATGTTCCACCGTTAATAATAACTTCGCCTGATGCACTAGATCCAATGCCATTTCGCAACTGCCCCGTCCCACCAGTCAATCGCAGCGAACCATCATTAAGGACTAGACTTCCTGTTTGGCCGGCACCATAGGCGTTATAAAAATCCCCAGAAATATCAAATATTCCGTCAGATATAACAACCTCGCCAGAATTTGTACACCCATTACGAAACTCCCCAGAATTCTGTATAAACGTCCCGCCAAGTATATTCAATCTCTTATTATTGCAGACATTATAGCCATTTGTATCAAGCGTTCCCGTTGAACGTATCTCAAGGGTACCGTTAATTGTCATATCCTGACTAAGCGAAAGAGAATTGTTAATGTAGTAGATACGCACGTCACTAAAGAGTGAAAGTACATATCCATCGCCAGTTGCCGGATCCCACCGCTCATACCAAATCCCATTGTTAGTCACCGTTCCATTTTCTACGACCACGCCTGAGTTATTGAGAACACCATCAATAACAAGTGTACCAGCGGAAACCGTCAGCGCTCCATCAACGGTCACCGTATAGGTGTCTGTATATAAAACTCCATCATCAAAAATAGAGAGTGTCCCTGAAATCAGTAGGTCATCTGTTATAGTCACTATCTGATCGAGATAGTACACAATCCCGTCGTCTGGGATAACATAGGTCGACTCGTGATCCCACGGCATATAATAAATGCCGTTATTGTAGAAAGTTCCAAGATTAAGAAACTGATCAGGGCGGTCGAAAAAAGTTGCGTTATTTGTAACAACACCGTCGACATAATTAATAAACATTCCCTCGTTGTAAGTCAGATAATCATTCGTAAAAGTTCCTGCGTTTTCAAATAAAAGATTGTTCGTAAATGTTCCGTTATTATCAAAGCCAGCACTATTAGTTAGCAAACCATCGTTATTTAAGATTCCATTATTGGTTAATGTCCCACATGAAATCGTCAACGTACCATCAAGATTATTGTCCAGTAAGCCCCCAGAACTAATAATCAAATCTCCACACGAAAGCGTCAAAAGACCATCGTTAGAGATTGTATAATTGCTTGTATCAAGCGTTCCGGCAGACCAAATCAAAAGCGTTCCATTAATCATCAGGTCGGCCCCTAGGGTCACATAATCGTTAATAACATACAGTACGCCATTCGGATCGACCGGTATCACATATCCGTCTCGCCCTGGATCCCACTCTCTTATAAACAAGTTATTATTCTGGGTATCTCCAAAATCTCTAAAGATTCCATTATTAATAAAGAGATCGTTATTCGTAAACACACCATAATTCTCAAACAGGTTTTCGTTATCGAGCACCGAATCGTTTAGAAGCGTACCGGTTAAACTATTAACCAAAATCCCATTATTCGTAACCGTGCTGTCGTTTTCAAAATATCCACTATTTGTCAACGTACCATCGTTGGTCAAAGTCCCACACGAAACTGTTACTGTTGCATCAAGCTTATTATCAAGTAAACCTCCAGAACCAATAATCAAACTCCCGCAGGAAAGCGTCAAAAGACCGTCATTAGAAATTGTGTAATTGCTTGTATCTAGCATACCCCCTGTCCAGATCATGAATGCCCCATTGATCATCATGTCCGATCCTAGGGCAACATTATCCTCAATAAAATAGGTTATGCCGTCATCAGGAATCGTATATCCATCAGTACCTGGATCCCATAACTCGAAGTGATATCCCAAATTGAAAAACTGACCAGTGTTATTGAATATCCCTCGATTAACAAAAATATTGTTATTCGTAAACGTCTCGTTATTGTCAAACACCCCAGTATTCGTAAATATCCCGTCGTTCGTAAACCCACCATCGTTCGTGAATAAGTTATTGTTCGTGAATAAATTATTGTTATCGAGTGTGCCTGTATTTGTAAGCGACCCTGTATTCGTCAGTATCCCGTCGTTAGTTAAAGTCGAAACACTATCGATTGTTAAAGCGCTATCGAGTGGGATCGAAACGTTTTCGTCACTCACGATATTGAGATACCCATTAGTAACTGACTGGATCGTGTCGGTAAACAGATAGGTCCAACCAGAACCTGAGCCTGTATTGATATCAATATCACCTAACTCGACTGTCCCACTGTTTATTGTAAGATAGCCCTCGGCCCCAGAGTTCACGCCATTCTGGATCTGGCCACCCTGAAAGTCGAGAGTGCCGTCAGTAACGTTTATAAAACCATCCCCAGATAGGCCGTTCTGTACGTCGGCTCCCGATGTAATACGATACGTTCCTCCAAGGAGATCAATTGTCCCCTGAGCTCCAGCACTAGATCCGCTAGAAAGGGTTCCACCAGAATGAGAAAACAAACCTCCAGAGAAAACCGTTATCTCCCCAGCCGAACCACTCAATCTACCATTGGTGAATGATCCACCAGTAAGCTGAAAAGTTCCTCCATCGTTTATATGAAAGAATCCTGTTGACGTAGAAAGATTCCTATTATAAAATAGCCCCCCGACATGCTGCAGTATACCTCCATCATTGACGGTCAAATTTCCTTCTCCACCGGAACCGTTGAACATTAGTGAGCCATTTGAAATAAACGTTCCGCCATCATTAATCACCACATTACCGGCTTGTCCAGATGAGTTTGCGTTTCTAAAAATGATTCCATTGAAATTGAACGTCCCCCCATTGACGAACACATATCCCAATAAACCATTGCCATCTGGATTGTTAAAACTACTTGCTAACTGGTTAAAAATGCCTCCACTGTTTACGATAACGGTACCATTATAAAACGCCCCATTATAAAAAGGCGTAGACATTTCGAAAACACCGCCAGAATTGATTCGAATCGTTCCTGCACCAAACACACCACCATTCTCAAATACTCCCGCATAATCATACGAAATCGTACCGGTAATATTTATTGTGTTGCTGTTAGTTATCCAATTTGTACTAGCACTAAGGTCACCCCCAGCCCAAATTTCAAAAATTCCTCGGTTCGATATATTTATCCCTAGCGTTAAGGGGTAATCGATATAGTAAACTCGACCGTCACGGGGTATCGTACCCCCATGACCCTCGTCCCACTGCTCATACCAGGTACCAGTACCAGACATGTCGACATTCTCGACCATTATGTGGGAGTTGGTGAACGAGTGGTCGTTTAAAAACGTGCCGTCGTTAACGAAAAGATTTGCGTTCGTGAATGTGTATAAATTATTAAGCGTGTCACTGTTCGTTATCGTTCCATCACTAAGCAAACGACCACTATTGGTTAACGCTCCGGAAGAGATCGTCAAAATCCCATCGTTATATAAATATCCGAAATCACCAGAAATTTCATTAATCCAAAGAGATCCTCCTGAGAGGGTCAGCGATAGGTCGTTCGTAATCGTATAGGTGCCTGAGTAAAGATACCCTCCAACAAAAATTTCGAGCGAACCAGAAATAAGCAAGTCGTCTGTTAGTGTCACCGTTTGATCTAAGTAATATACTGTCCCATTATCTGGAATGATATAGGTCGACTCGTAGTCCCACGGCATATAATAAATACCGTTATTGTAGAAAGCCCCAAGGTTAAGAAACTGATTAGGGCGATCGAAAAAAGTTGCGTTATTTGTGACACCAGCGTCAACATAATTGTTAAGTGTTCCCTCGTTGTAGGTCAGATAATCGTTTGAAAAAGTTCCATAATTCTCGAATAAAAAATCATTTGTAAATGTTCCATCATTATCGAAATAACCACTATTGGTCAGCAAGCCACTAACTGTAAGCTGGCCATCATTGAGAAGCATCCCACTATTAGAAAGCGTTCCGTCGACATAGATCGTACCGCTATTGGTAAAGCTACCGTCTAAACCAACAAAAAACGTGTTCCCCTCTGTTAGCTCCATTGTCTGGCCAGAAGGAACGTACATAAAACCGTTGTATATTGGCGTTGGTGCCCCATCTAAATTAACATTAAAAATATCAATATTACTTGTTCCCAAACCCTTGCTCATATTCGCGGCACCAAGCACAAACTCGCCACCAGTTACGGTCAGCGTTCCTGACGCACCGGACTGAACCCCATTTGTAAAATTTCCGCCATATAAACCAAATGTTCCACCACCAACATTTATTACCCCAGGATCACCACTCGCCAAATAGCCGTTTTCAAACAAACCGTCCAACACTATAAACGCTCCACGTTTCACATTCAGGATTCCACCAACCCCTGCCGAAAAGTGTGACGATCGAAAATGAGACTGACTCCCGGACTGGATAAATTGTCCCCCATCAATATTAACAATTCCATCCGAACGCTCACCATTTAAGAACCTCGTCAAAGCGGTGTTTCCAATAAGCCTGTATTCCCCACCAAAAACATTCACAACACCAAAGGCAGATCCTAGATTGGAATTACCATGGATGAATGTTCCCCCATTAAGATGGTTAACGACCCCACTTCCATTTAGATTGAATACCCCCGTACCAGAAGGGTCAGAGTTATTAGCAAAATACGCCCCGGTATTGACAAGATTAAACACCCCTCCACTAAGGTTAAAGATTCCTGTTGCTCCAGAAGCACGACTGTTATAAAAAAGGTTGCTGTTAAGATTGAAAACACCGTCACTCATCATAACTATTCCAGAAGAATTGGCGCCAATGGCATTGTAAAACGCACCACCAGACATGGTCACCGTTCCGCCAGTTATCGTCATCGTCCCATCACAAACAACCCCATAACCATTGCTTAACGATCCTCCAGAAATGTTCACATTACCAGATCCAACGGCAATATGGCCTGTATCGGAATAAGCGTTGCGCAAAGTACTCGACTGAATATTGAGAGACCCTCCCCATACATTTATAAAACCTTCACCAGAAGCGGTGCCACAACGAACCTCGGCGTTAACATTGACAGTCCCATACACTACCAACGTTCCCCCGCCAATTTCAACCGTAGAACTCACGTTCTTAGTGATCCCAACACTCACCTGCTGTGTTCCTGTAGTAATATTGGACGAGCCATCCCATTCGGCAAAACCAAACGTTTTCCCAACACTAACTGACGTTGCAAATAACAAGAATAGAAGTTTTCTAAACCTATACCACTTCATCCGCCACCCTAATTATCGTTCCACCACCACCTTGTAATACTCCGTTCAACACACCATCACCGGAGTAAATAAACACACCGCCAAATAGATCGATAGAACTTTCTATAGAGTCGTTATTGTTTATAACGCCTCCGGACAAACAGAATGTTCCACTTATAATATTTATACTGCCCTTGTCGTTACACCCGTTGTATAAAACACCCCCACCCTGAATAAACGTTCCACCATCGATCGTAATTAAACCCTCAAAATTTTCTCCGTTGTGAAAATATCCGTGATCATTCAAAACAGTCCCACCATCAACAAAAAGAAAACCTTCGGTACCA
>Ga0180007_10006843_pt1 | contig 11001 bp, 3 predicted proteins | sample MM_PC_MetaG_FD_121122 | JGI IMG/M metagenome (GOLD analysis project Ga0180007, IMG submission 121122) | Groundwater microbial communities from the Aspo Hard Rock Laboratory (HRL) deep subsurface site, Sweden - MM_PC_MetaG | ecosystem: Environmental > Aquatic > Deep subsurface > Groundwater...
CCCAAACCCCCGAAGAACAAGCTGCAATCAAAGCTGATATTGAAGCTCAGCGCGCACCTAAACCAAAAGAGGACATAGTGCCTCCCGTAGAGGATAGGGTAGCCAAGCTTGCAGCCAAGAATCAAGCTGAGATCAATGCCATATCCGCATTCGATAAGGCTGAAGAAGCGCGCCAAAGGTTAAAGGAAGTTGCCGAAACCTCCAAGCAGCGGGAAGCCCGGCGTACCACCGAGCTCCAATCCTACCTGCGCACGTACTTTGGCGAGCGACCGACTGTCTACGAGGAACGTATCCAAGCTGAAAAAGTTGCAGCTGAGCAGGCTAAGAAAGCTGGTATCACTGAGCCCGTTAAACCACCTGCCATTACCCCCATGGCTGAGGATAAACAGTTCAAAACCTGGCAGACTGCAGCTGAAACGCGTGGATACACCCCGGCTGAGATTAAAGAATCGTATGACTTTGTGCAGCAGGAGCGTGAGGATAAGGCGCTGAAGGATTGGGAAAAGAAGGCTAAGCAGTCGATCGCGTATTCAACCAAAACCTCAAAGCCTGGATCTCCTGAATGGTTAAAGGAATATGAAGATGTTGTATATAAGGCATTCAGAGATGAAAAGAATCCTGGCGGAAGATTATCTGAAGAAGAGATTAAACTACTTGACGAAAAGGGGAGCGGTGAATTTTCCAGGGGTAGAGGTTACACAGAAGCTGAAATTGCCAATTATGAAAGATTCACTGAAATGTGGAAAGAAGATCCTAAGAGTGATGAAACTTTTAAACTTATAGAAGATGCAAAGGAAAGGGGAACCGATGCCGCTATGAAGAAAGAGTTCCCGGGACAGCACACTGCTGTTTCTTTTAACATCACCTCCCCCGGACACGATTTGAAATACGATGGCGTTCAGGAAGGCTTCCAAGACATTCCCAGCACATACCAGTTCACCGCGCAATCCGGCCCGGCCAAGGGCGCCACGTTCAACGTTAAATCCTTGGACCCTGTAGATGTCAAGGCCGGCCTTAATCGCATGCTCAAAGCGCGGGGTGAGAAAACCCTTGCTACAACTGAAGCCCAACCATCTGGCCTTGCCCCTATCACCCTCGATGAATTAAAATCCCTATCTTTCACCAAGCGCGGGGCAGTCACACAAAACAAGGATGGATCCTTCAGTGTATCCTTCCCCAATAACCGAGGTTTCTCTGTTGAATCAATCGATTCTGTTGGTGACAATATCCTGATCCGCACCGCCTATGGCAAGGGTGGGATTCCATACATCCCCAGACCCGGTGAGAAAATCGCCGGCCTGTACGAACACAAGACAAGAGAGATAAAAATAGTCAAGGGCGTGGGTGATAAATGGACCATCTCGCACGAATTCTATCACTTCCTGAGACGGTCCGGGCTGTTAACCAAAGATGAGATCGATTCCATCTCCCGGCAGGCTTTCCCATTTGCCAAAGGTCAGTATTTTGGAGAAGAGGCCGAAGCCAGATGGGTGGTTCATGAACTCCAAGCGCGGGAAAAACAGCGCACATCCACCATCGGTAAAATCATCCAGAAGATCCAGGATATTATAGACTCGTTTGTAGTATTCGGGAAGATGACGAGCACAAAGGCGATTCGGCAAATAGAAAGTGGGAAGGCTGTTACGCGTGAGGTTAAGGGTGAAGTTAAAGGCGCGCGCGAGGGCATGCCGCAGTTTGCCACGCAGAAACCCGTAAGTCAAATAGAGGACAAAACCCAACTCAAGAAGCGGTTTCAAAGTATTTCCGATGCTTCCGAGTATGGCAGATATGATGAAACTTTCGATGTGCAGCAAACTGAAGAATACAAACAGGCTGATAGATTGCTTGCCCGTAATAAGATAACTAATGATGAATTTATTTCTCTTGTTGCAAAACTGCCACAGTATGACTGGACAAAAGAATCCAAATCCCTGCGCGAGGGCATGCCGCAGTTTGCCACGCAGGAATCAGAAAGAGGTAAACTCCTAAAAAGAATCTATCTCGGTGGGTTTGAAAAGGTTTATCATAGCCCCGAGCTTAAAATAGAACTAAATAAAAAAGGTTTTGAAGCGTCCGATCAAATATTTATCGAGGCAGGAGACGATTCGTTCCATTGGGTTGCAGATGGAGAACATACGGTAGAAGAAATTGAGCTTCCTAAAAATCCTAAAATAAAAACCATAAAGTCTAACGAATGGTTTTCCGATATGTCGAACGAGAAAGGATGGGTTGAAAGATATTCACAGGAAGAAGGCTCCAAGTTTTTCGACAAGGTTGCTAACCAGGCTTGGAAAGATGGATATGATATGACAGTTGTTGAAGGGACAAGTCACAGAGCTGTCAATCCTGAACTTAAAAGGAATAAAATATTTACACCTAAAGATGGATATGTTGGACCTGAAGTTCCCCAGTTTCAGGAATCAGAAGACGAACTCACCGACGCCGGCATAGTCATGTTCTCCACCCGCGAAACCCTCACCCCAGCTCAGCGCGCGTTTCTGGAGAAGCACAGCGCCATCCAGGCTAAAACATTTAATACAAACGCCACCGCCAGCGCCAACAGTATAAATAGTCTTAACCGCATAGACTCGGCCAAGTCCACCCTGACAACCCACTTTAATAAACTCATGTACTGGATTGTGGATAAGAACCGCCCGATCAAACTTATCCAGGAAAAACTCTCAACCCTATCCGAATCCATAGATCTCTACATGAAAGAATCCAACCGGCCCAAGGTGGTGTCTGCCAAACTCAAAGACGCTTGGGACCAGGACGTTTCTCCACTCCTGAAGCGTATGGCAACCTATAAAGTTTTAATCCCGGAAGTCGAGGAATATGTTCATGCCCAGCATGCTCCGGAGGCCAACGCCGCACTCAGGATCGCCAACAGCAAGCGGTTTTATGATTCAATAGTTGAAGTCCTCCCAGAAGCAGAAAAAGCCGCAACCACTCTTGAGAACACCGGCATCAAGCATCCGGATGAATATGTTGATGCGCTGGCTAATGTCATCAAGAAATATTCCCGGATCTCAAATGTCAAACAGATCGCAGATAAGTGGGAAGCTTTCAAAGGCCGCCCCTCCGGCATGTCAGATATTGAAGCTGCTGAAGTTATGAAGGCTTACGCCGGCGATAAAAACATTGGCCGCATAGCTACACAATTCACAGCTCTCGGCAGAAAAACTCTTCGCATTCTGTATGAATCAGGCTCCATCTCTGAAGAATCCTACAGAAACATGCGAGCAAAATATAAATACTACGTCCCTCTGTACCGTGAAGGGTACGAAGACGAACCACTTTCCGGCTCAGGTAAAGGCTTATCCCTCCTCGGCCGGCCGGTCAAAACGCGTATGGGATCAACACGCAACGTTGTCAACATCCTGGCCAATTCTGTTTCAAATCTTGAGCGCGCCATAAACATAGCTGAGAAAACAGAGTCAGCTAAAGTATTTCTATCACTGGTACAAGCCAACCCTGACCCAGACATTTGGACTGTCAAGCCCGAGAAAAAGACCCCAAGCTACGACGCCTATGGCAATCTGAAGCTATACCCTGATCGAACCAGTGTAACCACAAACCAAATGCGGGTCATGGTTGACGGCAAACAGTATCTGATCGAAGTCAGTAAATCCGATAAGGATGCCATGTTGATGCTGCGAACCCTGAAAGCCGAGGATGCTCAGCACGGGCTTGCGATCAACGTGCTATCCAAAGTCAACCGGTTCCTATCCATGGTAAACACCTCCTGGTCACCGGAGTTTATCATTACCAACCTCCCGCGCGACTTTCAGACTGCCATTATAAACGTTGGCGATACCGGACTCAAACCCAAAAACATGTTCAGTGGCACCCTGCAATCGATCAAAGCGATCTACGCAGTCGAGCGTGGCAAGCGCACCAAGTCTGCTCAAGAAGCCATGTATGATCGTTTTAGAGCCGCTGGCGGTAAAATTGGCTGGTCAAATGCTCACAGCGATATCAAGGACCTGGCTAAAAATATTGAGAGCGACCTAAAAATCTACTCCGGCAAGGCGCCTGTGCTTAAGGTAATTAAGGGGTGGGCAAAGCTTGTCGAAGACGCCAATACCTCGATCGAGAACGGGGTCCGGCTGCACATATTTAAACTTGCCACGGAATCTGGCATGACAGACGCCAAAGCCGCCAGTATCGCTTCCGACATCACCGTTGATTTTACCAAAAAAGGTGCGGCCGGTCCCGTGATAAACGCATTCTACCTATTTGCCAACGCAGGTATTCAGGGTACATACAGAATCTTCCGGGCGGCCAGCACAAGTCCCAAGGTCCGCAAGATGCTCGGTGGGATAGCAGTAGCAGGGTTCCTCTCTGGCTTAATGAACGTGGCAGTAGGCGGCGATGATGATGATGGTCAGGACTATTTCAACAAATTGATCGATAACCAAGCATTCTTATTGGAGCGAAACGCTGTATTCCTGTACCCTGGCGGCAAGGGTAAACATGTAAAAATCCCTCTGCCATGGGGATATAACTTTATCTGGAACTTTGGCGTTGAAGCGTCCAGGGCATTCACAAAAGACAAGTATGATGCCCTCTCTGGCGCCGGCCGTCTTGTAAGTGTATTTGCCAATGCCTTTAACCCGATAGCTGCCGGCACCTTGGCCCAGATGATCGCCCCAACGGTGATAGACCCGATCGCTATGGTGGCTGAAAATAAGAACTGGTTTGGTGGCGATCTCATGCCCGGCAAGAATGTATTTGAGAAAGTCCCGACGCCAGATGCCCAGAGATATTGGAAGTCTGTAAGGCCATGGTCAAAATGGATGACTGATCAACTTACAAAAATAGGCGGTGAAAAGTTTGGTGGAAATATTGTGAAGCCTGGGCTGATAGATATATCCCCGGAAACCGTAGACCTTCTCATAGACACGATCGGCGGATCAGCGCTGAGATTCTTCCAGGATTCTGTCTCAACTCCATACAAAGCCATAAAAGGTGAGCAGGTTGCCATCCATGAAATCCCACTGCTTAGACGTGTAATGGGTGAGGTAACTGAGGGCGTTGATTCCAAGATTTATTACAACAACACCACTCAAGTCTTCACCGCCGAGGCCGAGCTGAAAGCCTACCGCGGGACTGAATACTACCCCATCATGTATGAAAAATTGAAACCCATGGTGCGCATACTTGATACCGCAAAAACCATAGAAGGTAAAATCAGTAAGCTCAGGAAAGAGCGTAACAAGTATGAAGCAGTCGGCAAAGATGAAATAGTTAAAAAAGCAGAAGATCAAATCCTGAAACTGCAAAAGCATTTTAATAAACTATTTAACCAAGTTACTAATGTCAAGAAGCAGAAAGTTAACACTCCTGCTTTCGGACCTAAACCGCCACAATAACATTTGGAGGAAAGACAATGAGACCGTATGATACAATCAGATTTTCAGGAGCAAAGAAAACTTACGAAGCTTTGGATGCAGAAGCATGTGTAGACGCTGGATTAATAGGCCCCAGTGGTGAAAACATTGTAACAATGCAGGGTGATGCGCATGGATTCCTGGCAGGCCCAAGCGTGCAGCTATTCAACTGCGTGTACCTCCTTGGCACTGATAACTACGATGGCTTAAAGCGCATCCATTCAGTCGCTACAAACACTATAAACATATTTTCACCGTTTACCGCAGAGACGACTGCGACAGGCGACACCTTTAGAACTGCATACACCAGTAAGTACCCGTTTGAGTTCCTGGGTTTTGAGATCCACCTGAACGCCGTATCCGCCACAAGCGAGAATCTTGTCGTGGCCCGTGACAGTGTACTCGGATCCACTTTTGACACGAAGATTTTCTCCCAGGACATGAACGCTATTCAGGATATTGTTTACATGATCCCAAAAGGCGAGCCAGTCTTGTGCGATGCCAATGACGTGATCGATCTGGCCTGGGCAAATACCAATAGCAAAACCTGGATAGTCAAATTTTATGTACGATCACGCACGGTATAACGCTTGGCATAAAATTAACCTTAAACTTTGAATCATTAGAAGGTTTTTATGAAACTCATAAATGGAGTGCCTCAAAATAAAGACGGGCTGATATTTGAACTCATGGCGAAGTATCCACCGTATTTTAAAGAATCGGATATTGCCAAATGGCCAAGGATCAACGGGAAACTTAAGGGAAGATTTAGTGTAAATGATCTGACATCTTCGTTTGCCGGCACAAACAGGACTGTGACGGATGCTAATGGGTTGCAGATAACCCTTCCTGCCAGTGTTCCTGCAATTGATCATATTGGGAATACACTTGCACCAACCCTTCGGCTCGAACCCGCAGCGGCGAATATCCTGCTTGGTGCTCCGCCTGTTACGCAAGACCTGACACTTCCAATTGGTTCTTTTACGCTGCAAGTTTTTGGAGCAGGAACGGCTACACCATCGGCAGGAACTGCAACAATTACGGGAGAAGCTGCCGCCTCTAACGGAACGCCAAACACTTTTGCTGTAACGGTTGCAGGGACTGTCACGATTACGATTGCTACAGCTACGGTTGTTTGGCTTTGTCCAGGGACTATTCCCAGCTCTTACTTTGCAGGCGCAGCGGCTATAGGCTCCGAGCTTGTCTCAAACGGGGCATTTACTCAAGTGGCAGGAGCAGCGGTTACTCTTGCGAATATGAGACTGAGCGCAGTGGCCGGGACTGCTTTTATAGATTTCTCTGCTGCTGATTTGCTTACCGATCATATTGGAAAAGTTCTCACGATAAAAGACTCTGCCGGTAAGGTGCTTATTGGGTATATCAAGGCAGCAGGAACAGGGGAAACTTATGAAGAAAAGATGTCTAATGGTGGATTTGATTCTGATACAGTAGGATGGACAGTCCTTGGTGGTAGTTGTACGCTTGCTAGTATCGAGGGGGGGCAATCTGGAAATTGCCTTGAGCTTACATGGGTATCGGGCAGCTCATATGTTTATCAGGATTTCACGGGAGTTGTTAATGCTCTTTATATATTTTCGAGGTATTTGAAATCAGGAACCTCTGGTGATGGAAGTAGCAATGGAGGAATTTATACTACTGCTGCTGGAGCCGCGAGGAAGACAACAGGAGTTATAGCTTCAACTGGATCTTGGGTTGGAGCTACATTAAAATGGGTTGCAACTGAAACAACCCTGGCTGTTGCTTTAGTAAAGCAAAATACAACGCCAGGAACAATGTTATTTGATGAGGTGTCGCTTAAAAAAGTCCTCACCCCCTCCGCAACCGGCGTTACAATAGTCTCAACCCCAGGTGGAGCGACTTATAACTGGACATATCAGGAAACAGGATTTAACTATAACGATGCCGGCAATTATACTTATGAAATCTACGACACGGATTGGCTTTATGGAACTGGATGGTATCCATCAAGCAATACGGCGGTCAAGATTGCGGGGACGGCGAGTGATCTAACCCAAACAGGCACGCCAGCAGAAGCAGGCAAGGTTTATCGCGTAGGCCATACCGCAGTTAGAACCGCTGGAACTCTCACGCCCGAGTTTGGCTCAACCAATGGTGCGGCCATAAGCGCAAATGGAACCTATTATGATTATCTTACTGCAGCAGACACGGATTACATTAAGTTCAAAGCAGATGCCGCCTTTGCCGGGAGCGTAGACGTTGCTACAATCAAGGAACACGGAACCGTCCGGGCCTCAGAAGCCAACACCGTCACGCTTGCGATCCCTGCGGATGTTGCAGCGGCTTTAGCAGTTAAAGGAACCATAGTCATTAAAGGCAGGTTTGCTTTCGCCCGGGCGGCAGGGGTTGTCACAGCAATTCTCTCCTCTCAAGATGCCACGGCAAGTCTCGCCTACACAACCACAGCGGCAGGGAACTTATCCAGCTTTGACGGAACTACAGTTGCAGAAAGCACCGGAGCCTACGCCGCAAATGTGGACTGGAAAATAGCCATAACTTTTCCAAGCAGTGCAGGCAAATATCGGATAGGTGTGGATGTTGACGGCGCTGGAATCGTGCAGGGAACAGAAGTTAACTTTGACGGCGCCTTCACCGCAACCGCTAACCTGATTTTAGGCCGTGTGCTGCATGGAGCAACTTGGATAAAGTATATTAAAATTTATGATAAAGTTTTAACGAATGCACAGATTAACTCAATAAACTAATGAAGAAACTATTTTACATACTCTTGGTTTTTTTCTTTCTTGGATGTAGTATGACTCCAATGAAGCCTATGTTTTTTAAGTTAGACAATATCAAGGTTGATGTTTATGCTCTGCATCCAGACTCTAATCGCTTTGGTCCTGGTTTTGGCAGAGTAATTGGAACAGGCGGGAATGGAAAGATTATTGTTGAAGGTTATCTTTATAAAGGAAAACTTGTTTTTAGCTCCCAGGATGCTCTTGGTCATGAATTGATACATTTACTTAATGAGAAATATCCTGAACTTGTTTGGAACCCAGATAAAATTGGAGAAGATTGATGACCTTAGTAATAAACGGCATACCGCAACCTGTAAATGTAGGAGATAAATATGTTAAGGCCACCTGGTATAGCACGGTTGCTTCGGGATCAGTCAGCGGCACAGTTACGCACCCCGCTGGCGATAAACCCGAAGTGGCATTTATCATGGATGACTGGGGTTTGGATTCAAGCGCGCTTGTTTCGACGATGGATGGTGGGAAGCCAACGTTTAAAAGCCCTAAAGACGCCGGCGGAAGTATCATCACGACAACGTTTAACCTTGCGGGAGAGTATGTTTTTAGCGGTGCTCCTTCTCCTGCTGGCGATCATGCTGTTATATTCGTCTATAAATGCTATCTGAAACACTTTAATGTAGAAGAAGCCCTGTTTGAATCCGAGAGCGTTGATTATGAGGCGTCCGGATCGATCGCCGTACATGCTGCTATTGCCACGGCGCATCATTCCAACGCGACTGATCATACTCAGGGAACTGATACAACGCTCGGGACAATGACCGGCAATATTGTTATGGCAGGAGCCCAGACTGTTGATGGAAGAGATTTGAGTGTGGATGGGAGCAAACTGGATGGGATAGAATCTGGAGCAGAGGTCAATAATATATCAGACATTAACGCAACTGATTTGACTGATGGAGAAGATACCACCCTCCATGATCATGATGGGATAAGCGAGAATACAAGTGCGAGGCATGCTCAAGGCACTGACACGGCTCTTGGAGCAGTTGGGACAAAGAATCCGCCCATTGACGCAGACTTGGCGCTCTACCGGGACAGCGTCGCCGGCAATGCGCTTGTCACGTCAACCTGGACGCAGGTAAAGGCTTTTCTAAAAACATATTTTGATACTCTTTATAACAAGTACGTTCATCCCAATCACTCTGGGGATGTAACAAGTGTAGCCGACGGAGCGCAGACGATAGTTAACAAACGAACCATGAGTGCAACAGCTCCAATCACCTTGAGTAACACGCCAACGGTTGTGGCAGGGGCGGTTCCGGTTATAGCAATTCCAGCAGCTACTAATGCGATAGCAGGACATGCTACCGCAGCGCACATTCAAGCGATTGAGGCAAATACGGCTAAAAATACCAATGTCCCTACAGCTTTGAGTGTTGGCACGGTTGGGGTTAATACAGTTGCTATAACAAGTGATGGTGGGGCTGACGACGTTACGCTTCCTGCCGCTACGGTAAATACTGCTGGTATGCTGACAACGGCAAAGTGGGCAGAGATAGTAGCGAATACCGGAAAGATCACCAACGCCACCCATAGCGGAGAAGTTACTGGAAGTGCTGCTTTAACAATAACGAACAAAGCTGTTACGCTTGCTAAAATGAATGATATGGCAACCGCCTCGTTGCTTGGAAGAAACACTGCAGCAACCGGCGTTCCCGAAGTGTTGTCAAAGGCTACAGCACTAAGTCTTTTAAATGTAGCTGACGGAGCTGACGTAACCAATGTAATTCTCACTAATGACTCTATGGCAGACGCGCTTCATAGGCACAGCGAGCTTTCCGCAAGCGATGGAACGCCTAACCCTGCTTTAAGTGTTGATGCTGCAGGGAACGTCGGCATCGGGACGACGGCGCCAAAAACAATATTAGAAACGAGAGTTAATAATACAGCCTTAGTAACACCAGCAAATGCGTTATTGCGTTTTCCAATTTTACTAACAAATAGAGAGGATGATGTTGGAGGAAGATTTACAGGCATAGCTTTTGATGTTGGAACAGAAGAAGATGAAGATAGTATTGGAGCAGCAATTTATGCAGAAAGAGATATATCTGCTGATGGGGACTCAACTCTACATGACACTAATTTAATGTTTGCCACAAATGATGCTGGAGATGATACGAATACAGTAAGAATGACCGTGACTCACGATGGTCTTGTCGGGATTGGAACTACGACTCCATTATATAAATTGGAAGTTGCAGGTGGCTGGATTTTAGTAGATAACAATCAATTCTATACTGGAAAAAGTGTTGCAGGAACAGCTCATGCATTAGTTGGTATTGATGATAGTGATATTATGAGGTTTGGTTCTAAATCAGCAGGAATAACAGCTCTTGTGTTTCATACTTCAACTATTGATAATGCAATGTATATTCAAGATGACGGAAATGTAGGAATAGGGACAATAGCACCATTTAGACATTTAGAAGTTTCAGGGGCGAAAGATGTTTTAAGGATAACAGATTCAAATAATGGAGGACAAGGGGATGGGACAAATGATTTTGGAGATGTTTTTGGCACTTTAGAATTTGCAACAGGTGATACTGGATTTTTGACGAATAATATTCATGCCTGGATTAGTGCGGTCCATTTGAGAGCCGGAACAGAGCATGCGGCGGCGGATGCTGGATTGGCTTTTTATACAACTAACACAAGCGCATATGCTGGGGCAGTAAGAATGGTAATAAATAACGCAGGCAACGTCGGCATTGGGACGACGAGTCCAACAGCACGTTTACACTTACCGGCAGGAGCAGCTGGAGCAGGATTAGCACCACTAAAACTAACCTCTGGAACCCTACTTACAACCC